>ERZ772917.1939-NODE-1939-length-10936-cov-91.235456_pt1 | contig 10936 bp, 9 predicted proteins | sample MGYA00511187_ERZ772917 | MGnify/ENA primary metagenome ERZ772917 (study PRJEB29015, sample SAMEA2737925) | human oral metagenome | biome: human oral; feature: human-associated habitat; material: dental | place: China | collected 2012 ... | reverse complement strand
CACCGGCCTCAACCACAGCGAAATCGCCCAAAAACTCATTGACGCTGGTGATGGTGGGGAGGTAGCCAGATATCTCGATAAATTCACCGGCCTCAACCACAGCGAAATTGCCCACCAACTCATCGACACCGGTAATGGTGGGGTGTTAGTCAGATATCTCGATAACTTCACTGGCCTCGACGCCAGTGTCGCCCACAAGCTCATCGACACCGGTAATGGTGGGGCGGTAGTCAGATATCTCAATAAATTCACCAGCCTCGACGCCAGTGTTGCCCACCAACTCATCGACACTGGTAATGGTGAAGGGGTAGCTAGACGTCTCGATAACTTCACCGGCCTCAACCACAGCGAAATTGCCCACCAACTCATCGACGCTGGTGATGGTGGGGAGGTAGTCAGATATCTCGATAACTTCACTGGCCTCGACGCCAGTGTCGCCCATAAACTAATCGACGCTGGCTACGAATTACAAGTATTGCAATGTGCACATGTCTTTGGTGAATCTACCTCAGAAATAGTTCTTGGTTGTATAGATAAGATAAAACTAGACGCTGATGTAGCGGACGCTGTCCTCGAGCATTTATCAGATTACGGTATGGACGCAGCTGCGCAGTGTACTGTATTGTGGGCGTGTGCTAATCACTATTCGACCGCGCAAAAAGTTGCTCAACTTGACTTAGAGGGACTTATTGGTTCAGAAGAGGCGTCTAAGCTACGTGCGCATATTGCCGAACTCAAGCCAGATCTGCAGGGCGTAGAGAAATATAATCCGTATGCTGATGAGGCGGGCGATATGGAACACGTGACATCATCTCGACCAGGGACGAAGTTTCACGAAAGAGCAATCCAAGCCAATCGACGTTTGCGATCTCCCGAGACCGAAGAAGATAGAGAACTTGCAGAGACAATTCAACAAGCTTACGATAAACTACGGGCAGATATAGCGTCGCAGTACGGAGACCAATATTCTCAAGAGATGTTTGGTAAGCGTGGTGACAAGTTAGGCGATATCTGGCCAGCGTATCGTAGACTGGTAGCAGATTATATAGCCGTAATGGACGAGTATGGTCTACCTGAAGCTCTAGAAAGAGCGGCTAAAGCATTCAATCAGGTACTTAGAGTTGATACTAAATATTACGATAAATTGTTTGCCGAGTGGGACGCTAAGCGAATAGGTGAGAAAGAATTTCAAGAAGTATTCCTCGGTCGTGACGGCGTCTATGCGTACGTGGCGCGCCGCGCTCAACTCTACGCGCGCCGCCGCAGGCTTGGTATGAGTAGCCACGCGGCGGGCGGGTCGCTCATGGAGTTCCCTACCTACCTTGTGTATCCGCGAGGGTTCCGCGATGAGCTTGATGATGTAGTGAAAGATGAATATCTGCACCCTCGTATCCAAAATCCAGATGCTGCCCATTACTACGATACTGGATTTACAGGAACGATTCCTGAAGACATTATGAGAGTGCTAGGAGTGTCAGAATCAGACCGTGACAATCAAATTAGACTGCTTAGTGCAAGTGACCGACCAAGAACAGTGCTGGGACTAAAAGGTGACAAGCCAGAAAGAGATCAGATAGTAAATACTATAGAACACCATGTCAAGGACGAAGAGTCGGCAGAGGGTTTGTATCGCACCGAAGATGGCAGGCTGGAACCATATAGCCGACCGACCGAACCTGATGAACGGCTGGCTTTTCGTATGACACAGCTAGCTCTGAGCAGGCATTATTATACTCGCGAGCTAAAAAGCACGGAGCCAGTCAATTTGGGTTACGAGGTGAAGCGCCTAGAAGGCCAACGAGAAATGAGAATCGATGGGGAATATAGCGAGGCGGTGAAAGGCCGGCTGGCTGAATTGTTCTCGAGCCATGATATTGGTGCTGAGCTATTGCAGTCTGCGACATCGCTCAAAATAGCGAACCCAAACGATCCGTATCCTGGTGAGGCGGTTTTTGAGCTATCGGTTGGCGGCGACACCGAGGTGATTGTGAAAAACGTCGTGAAGGCAAAGCAGCAGGGGCCAATCGATGAATTTGAGGCACTTTTATTGCTACGCAAACTTGGTGTTGATACGCCAAAGCCAATCGCCCGGGTCTTTACGAGCGGACAGCAAGGCTTTGTAGTGATGGAAAAGATAAATGGCGAGAGCGGGCGAACGATACGCGAATTCTTTGCAAACAACGCTGTGTCGGAGGAAAATAAGCGAGAGTTAATGACTGACGCTCTTTCGCGCATGCGAAACATTGCTGAAACCGTACGGCGCGACACTGGGATTGATAAGCCGTGGCGCTTGAAAGACTTTATTATTGAATACAGCAGGGACGGTAATGATCAATACCATATCGCATCAATGCGGCCGATCGACTTTGAGCGCGCAAAAGTCTTTGATCCAGACGATCCTCACAGTATTGAACTTGGCCAGGGGTTAGATGATCTTGTGAGGAATACACAGACAAAATAATTAAGTGGCGTTGTTCATTGTTGCACTGCATATGCATAAGTGATGTTGTTGATTTGCGTATTGTAGCGCTTCATCAGGTATGATCGCCTAGCAGTTAGAGTTTCTGTTGAATAATAGGTTACAGGATATCATCATGAGGAAGAAGTTTGATTTTTTTCGCGAGTACGAAAATGCATGCTGCTATTGTCGTAAGACTGATGTTGAAAAGCATTCGTGATATGCAAACACAAAAGCTTACGACTTTATAATAGTGAAATGTAGGATATAATAGAGCAGTGAGTCAAGTTATCCAACCCCTGCCTGGCTACAAAGAAGTCAAACCCTTCGTCTACGCGGGGTTTTTCCCGGTGTCCAACGAAGATTACAATGATCTGAAAGAGGCTATTGAAAAGCTGAGTCTGAGCGATTCAGCGCTGCAGTTTGAGCCGGAGAATTCACCAGTGTTGGGGTATGGTGTGCGGATTGGCTTTTTGGGGCTGCTACACATGGATATCATTCGCGAGCGGCTGGAGCGCGAGTATAATTTGGATCTCATCGTCACCAATCCGAGTACGGATTATCAAGTTAGTTTGACGAACGGCGAGGAGTTGGATATCAAATCGGCCAGCGAACTACCTGACCCAGCGCAGATCAAAGAAATTCGCGAGCCGTGGATTGACGGCGAAATTGTGGTGCCGCAAGATTATATCGGTGCGGTGATTCAGCTGATTGTTGCCAAGCGCGGTCGGCAGAAAAATCTCAGTTACATCGACGAGCGGGCGCTGATTTCTTTTACGGCACCGCTGGCTAATCTGCTGACGGATTTTTATGATCAACTGAAGTCGGTAACCAGTGGCTACGGCTCGTTTAATTATGAGCTAGCGGGGTACCAGCCGGAAGATTTGGTGCGGGTGGATTTTTATGTGGCGGGCGAAATGGTCGATGCGCTGAGCGTGATGTGCCACCGCTCGGAGGCGCCAGGTTTGGGTCGCGAGATCGTCAAAAAACTCAAAGACGTGGTGCCACGCCAGAGCTTTGAGGTGGCATTGCAGGCGGCGATTGGCGGCAAGTTTATTGCCCGCGAGAACATCGGCGCTTACCGCAAAGACGTCACTGGCTATCTGTACGGTGGCGACGTCAGCCGCAAGAAGAAACTCCTCGCCAAACAAGCTCGCGGCAAAAAGCGTATGAAACGCTTCGGCAAGGTTGACATTCCTAGCGAGGCATTTACAATAATGCTAAGGAGAGATTAGTGCGAGTAGAGGGATTTAAGTCTCAAGGGTGGTTAATTGATAATCTGTATCAGGCGCCGACGTTAGCTGATAAGGACGCACGACCCTATGCTGGTAGCGATATCTCAATTGAAGATGTTCGTATTGATACTTTTCAGCCGACGCAGCGGTATGTTATTGACGCTGGTGTACGCAAGCAAGAGGGTTTAAGAGAGCTTGTCTTGCCGTACGGTGAAGATACACTGTGCATGGAAACTGGCGGAATTGATATTGTTGATGAAGAAAACGCGGGGGGCGGAGTTATGCTCCCACCTATCATTGAGGAGGATTATCATGAAGGATTATTGCTCGTCGACGGTATGCATCGAACAACATTGGCGAGGCGTATGGGTATAAAAATAATTAGAGCTGTAGTTATTAGAGGTGTTGACAGCGACTTTGCTGTCACGAAACGTCGCTTGCCAAACGAATGGAATGAAGTGACAACATTCCCTACACTTGGCGACTTGAAAATTGCTCGTAAACAGGGCTTTGTTCACCGAAATAGGGGTAATGTAGCTGGCGACGGAAGTGCTGCGTATCGTGATTTCTCATCTTTCACTGGCAGAGGTAAAGATGAACGAAAATAATAAACCGATTATTTATATCGACATGGACGGTGTATTGGTGGATTTTGAGTCTGCTCTTACGAAGGTTTCGCCCGAGATGCTTGAGAAGTTTGCGGACGAATACGACAATATCCCGGGCATTTTCGCGCTGATGGATCCGATGCCAGGCGCTCTTGAGGCGGTAGATGCTTTGAAAGAAAAGTACGATCTATACATCTTGTCGTCGTCGCCATGGGAAAATCCGACAGCACTGGGTGATAAGTTAGCATGGGTGAAAAAGTATTTTGGCGGTGATAGCCAAGAAAATATTTTCTTTCGCAAAGTCGTATTTTCGTCGGTGAAACAGCTGAGTCGCGGCGATATCTTGATCGATGATCGGACGGCCAGGGGTGCCGCTGAGTTTGTTGGCCGGCACATCCATTTCGGTACTCCGCAGTTTCCTGATTGGCAATCAGTGCTGGATGAGTTGCTCTAGCGGCTGAGCGGTTGGCCGCTTGAAATCACTGAGCATAACCGGTATAATGGTGACAGAATCAATCAGAGGAAGGAGAGTCATATCGACCAGCTGACCGTAATCATTTTCGGTATCGACATCTCCCAAAGGATGGGGTGGCGCTGATGAAGTTGATGAAGCTATTCAAAAAAGCTCGGCTCGGCAACCGTCGTAAGGGCGAGGTGTCAGATGTTGACGCGGAAGCATCAGTGTCGCGTCAGCGCCCGGCGGCTGCGCAGGCGTCTTTTGCGCCGCCCGCGCCACACTCTCCTCACTCTGCGCCAGCTCCGGCTCGGCGTCATAGTATTCAGCGGCAAACTGTAGCCGCGCAGCCAGCTCGTCCTTCGGCTGCGTCTCGCGTTGTGCCGCCGCAACCTTCTACTCATTTACCTCGCTCGCGTTCTGCCGCTCCTCAAAAGACTCCCGCTTCCAATCCGCCGGCTAAACCTCACCCTAAAAAACCGGCAGTCTTTCATGATATCATGCCGCCGCGTGGCGTCCAGCGCTCGCGAAGCGCATCATTTACCAAGCCGTCCGTCAAGCCCCAGCCGCCAAAGCACGCCCTCTCACCGTCACGTGCTTCACTGATCAAGCCCACTGCTTCGGCGCCGGCCCCGGCCAAGCGCCCGCTCAACAAACTTTCTTCCGTCAAGGCTCAGCCAGTCAAGCCACTCTCATCACATCCGCCGCACCCGCCGCTGACGAAGCCACCGTTTTCATCTCAGCCTTCGAGCCCGACTCGCCCGCTCAATTCTGCAGCGGCCGCACCTCGTGCTAATGCACCACGCACCGATACGCAATCGACTGTCAAGCGCCCGCTACCCCAGCCGCACCAGCTGCCGACCCAGCCAAAATTACCGCCACAGCCAAAGGAGTTGACCCACCCGCAAGCCACCGCTCATTCCCGTGCTCACATCGCTGTGCCGTCTCGCCGCCCTCAGCTAACGCATCGTCCACCGCATATTCGGGCGATGGACATGGTACATAGATAGTAAGTCGCAGCCGCTCCCGGAAGCTTAGCCAATAATCTGGTATAATACTCATATGTCAGATCTTGAACGTGTCATCAGGGAATACCAGCCGACCGAAGCGGCCGTAGCGCTGGTGCGAGATACTAAAATTGCGCTGCTAACCGGTATTTCCGGCGCGGGCAAGGATACGATTAAAAGGCGGTTATTGCGATCGCCGTCATTTCGTGATATCGTGTCGCACACCACGCGGGAGCCACGGGCAAATAACGGTCAGCCAGAGCGCGACGGCGTTGATTATTATTTTATTGATCAAGCGACGGCACTGACTATGCTCAAAAATCATCAGTTCATTGAGGCCAAGTTTGTCCACGGCAAGGTGTATGGTACCTCGACAGCCGAGCTGCAGTTAGCGCATGATCATCAGCAAACGGCGATCACTGATATTGACGTACAGGGCGTGGCTGAGTATGAGCAATTAGCGCCGGGCTGTATCGCTATTTTTATCGTGCCGCCGGATTATCCGACATGGCTGGAGCGATTGAAGCAGCGGTACGTAACGGAAGCAGAGTTTCAAACGGCCTGGCCGAAGCGCCGCCAGTCGGCCATTGCCGAGCTCAGTCACGCGCTGGAGGTACCATACTACCACGTGATTATCAATGATGATTTGACTCGAGCGGTGCGGGTTTGCGGCGAAATTATTGAGCGCGGTGACGTGTTTAATCGGCGTGATGACGAGGCACGGTTGATAGCACGGGATCTTCTTGATTATTTGATGGGTGAGGACGCAGCCTAGATGGCGACGAAGAAGTCGTCGTTTTCGCTGAGACGACCATTTTGGTCATTGTCGGGACTGCTTGACCAGATCTTTTTCTTATTAGCCGGTGCGGCATCGTTCTGGCTGGCATGGCTCGTGTGGCGCGAGGGCTGGCATTCGGGCGGCTGGTGGATGGTCGGGTTGTTTGTGGTGGTGTGGCTGATTACGGCCTACTTGGCACTGCCGCGGCTGCATCGTATCCTGAGTAGTTTGTACGTACCAAATTATTTCATCGGACGGACACGGACGGCGGACGGACTATTGGGTGATCCAGTTAATCTAGCCTTGCGCGGCTCGGAGGCGCAGGTCCACCGGGCGATGACCGCGGCTGGCTGGACATTAGCGGAGGAAATAACTGTGCGTTCATCGTGGCGGATGATGGTGGCAATAGTGACGCGGCGTAGCTATCCGCAGGCGCCGGTTTCGTCACTGTTTTTGTTTGGCAGGCGCCAGGACTTTACCTACCAGCAGGAGGTTGACGGCAATCCCGGCAAGCGCCATCACGTGCGTTTCTGGCGTTGCCCACAGGGCTGGCTGCTGCCGGGCGGTCATCGGGTGGATTGGCTGGCGGCGGGAACGTACGACAGAAGTGTTGGCTTTAGTCTGTTTACTCTGCAAATTACCCATAAGATTGATGAGAATACCGATATTGAGCGGGATTATATTGTCCAGTCAGCCTTGAAAGCGCGCGCCTCAATCGAGGTGACCACTCTGAAAGATTTTTCCACCGGGTATCATTCGCGTAATGGTGGTGGTGACACCATTCAGACTGACGGCGATTTGCCAGTACTAGAGGTCGGGCGAGTGCGGGCCAGGGCCGTTACAGAGGAGCGTGATGAGGTAATCCTCGATGCCACCTCACATGAGGTAACGCCAGAGGTGCATAACACGCTGATACAGCAATTGTGGAGTCGGCGGCCGCCACAGATTGCGTTTGGTGTGGTAGCGGTGTTTGCGGCATTGGTGGTCAGCATTATTACCACCGCCATTGAACTATTTGCGATTGATCAATTCCACAGTCAGACGGTGGCTGAATTGATGGTGGATGGTCGGGTGAATGATGCGGCGGTGATTGCTAACTGGCTGATTGGTTCATCAATTATTATCGGTGTCGTATGGGTGATTATCATCATCGTGCTGGTTGGCCGGACATTTGGCGGTAGCAATCGGCTGCGGTTGGCACTGATGGCAATGTGCGGGCTGGCAGTTATCGCTAATTCACTCACCTTGACCATCGGCAAGATAACTTGGTCGACAGCCAGTACGCTGCTGTTCATCGGGCTGAATATTGTGGCGGTACTGATGTTTTCGTCAGACGCTGCCAGGCGATTTACGCGAGCGCGTAGCCAGGCCAGGCGCGCGGCAAAGTCACATTAGCACTCGCTTGCGATGAGTGCCAGATTTATGCTACAATGAGTCCATGACCGAACGTCAACAGGCGATTTTAGCCGCCATCATTGAGCAGTATGCCGAAATTGCTGCGCCAGTAGGCAGTGTGACGCTGGCGAAATTGTTTGGCGTGAGCAGCGCGACGATTCGCAGCGAAATGGCTAAGTTGGAAGAGATGGGCTTTATCGAAGCGCCGCACACTAGCGCTGGGCGAATTCCTACCGACAAAGGCTATCGCTTTTATGTCAATGGCATCACCGACGCGCAGATGACGGAGCTGCCCAGCGGCATCGATCGCAGTGCGAGAGCGATCGAGGCGCACGTTAATTCGCATGTTGATAAGTCGGATCGGGCGATTCGCAGCGCCGTCGATAGCTTGGTAGAACTGACGGGTAACTTTGGTTTCGCATCGTTTGGCGCGCAGCTATACATGAATGGTATGACGCAGCTTTTTTCTCAGCCGGAGTTCGCTGGCGGCGATCACGTGCAGGCGATTGCTAGGCTAATTGATAATATCGAGCCATGGCTGGCCGAAGCCGCGCCCAACCAGCCGCTGAATGTATTTATCGGCAGCGAAAACCCGATTGGTAAAGCAAGCGGCGCTACGCTGATTATCAGCAAATTCCGCTCGACGTTTAGCGACAGCAGCTATATTGGCGTCATCGGTCCGACGCGGCAAAACTATCGCCGGACGATGGAACTGGTACGCCGGACGGGCGCCATGCTGGAGGGGATATTATAAGGAGGAAAAAATGGCAAAGCAGCACAAAAAACTTGATGAAAGAACCGAGGATTTGCAGCAGCAGCTGGGCGAGTTAACACTAGATTTGCAGCGGACGCGGGCGGATTTCGAGAATTATCGCAAGCGCGTGGAGGCGGAAAAGCAGGCGGCCCAGGATCTAGGGCAGACTAAGGCGATTATGAAATTATTGCCGGTGATTGATACGATTGAGCGGGCGATCGCTAATGTGCCGGCAGAGCTAGCAGATAACGCTTGGGTAAAAGGCGTGGCTGGTTTATCGAAGCAGCTCGACAAGCAGCTGAAGGATTTGGGATTAGAAAAAATCGATGCCAAACCTGGCACGCCGTTCAATCCCGAACTTCACCAAGCGGTTCAGTTTGACGAAACGGCCGAGGGTGACAAGGAAGTCATAGCTGAGGAGTTGCGTGCTGGCTATACGCTAGACGGCGCGGTGATTCGCGATGCGATGGTCAAAGTTACGCGCCAATAAATCCAGCATTCCCGTACTTATTTCGCTTGCATTGTATCGTCATTAGCTATATAATCATAAGCGTCATCAGGCGTTAAAACAAAAAGAGTTGAGGGATTCAATGAAAAAGAAAATAGTAGGATTATTCATCGCCGCTGTTGTTGCGGTGAATTTTATCGCGCCGCCGGCTGCGCATGCCGGTTCAAAAACCATTCGGCTTCGCAGCGTGGTCAAAAGTTCGCTATCGAAAACCGAACAGAATTCCATCGCCTCAGGAAAAATAACGTTGACTACTAACGACGCCAATTCGGAATTTTTGCTGGCGTACCAAGGCGGCGGACGCTTGGCTGAGACGGGCAGCGATGCGAGGATTTGGTAGCGTATTTTGCTGTTGGCGGCTTGCTGGCGGCGCTGGGCGGCTATTTCTTGCTGCGCAGCAAAAAGGGCCGAGCTCTGCTGTTACTAGCGGTTAGCGTTGGCGGGTTGGCGCTTAACAATCAAGCGGCTTCGGCTATCATTGATAGTATCGGCGCAACCGACACGGTGACCGTGCAAGACGGCGAAAGTGTTGAGTATTCTCCACCAAAGATCGACGGCTATGAATATCTGGGGTATGCTAAGAGACCGGTTTCTGCGGCTTCGACAAATAATAGCACAACTCCAAATCCGACACCTACACCTACACCTACACCGACTCCGTCACCAACCGTCCCGGCAGCAGCTGGCAAATATAATCGCTTGGCTTTTGAAGATGATTTTGACTCAATCAGCACCATCGACACCGGCAATACTGGCGCGCCAGGCTTCAAGTGGTACCCGGCGGGCGTACACAAATGGGGCAAGCCCGATACCCAGCCCAACGAGTATTCCGTGAATAATTCGGTGCTGCGGATTGCTCCGACGCACAGTACTTACAATCGTAATTTCATGACGCGCGACCCGAATACGTATGCAGGACAGTCGTTTGAACATGGCTATTACGAAGTGCGGATGCGCGTTGACGCTAATGGCGTGCGCAATGTGCCGCCGGAAAATTCTTCATGGCCGGCATTTTGGGCGCAATCGCATTCCAGGCATCGCAATAACGCCATACCGTCTGCTGAACTTGATATGGTTGAAATCATGCGGCCGGGCGAGATGTTAGGGTCGGCATGGGCGTATTATGATTCAATGGATCAAACTAAAATTATACGCAACCGAGGACATTATACTTCGCAGGCAGGGCTAGATGTGTCGCAATGGCATACATACGGATGTTTATGGACTACCGAAAAAATTGAGTGGTATATTGATGGTAAATTAACTATACGCTACTATTGGGGTGCTACCCGCGATCAGCTAGCGCCGAACGACCCTCGGCAAGATCCGGTGACGCAAGCCGGCGGTCCGTCGCCAATTAGTAACCCGCTCGCGATATTTGATTCAGAGACAGCGATGGATGTCATATTAGGCACGGGCAAAACCTGGCCGATGGAAGTTGACTGGGTTCGGATTTGGCAGCTGCCGCAGTAAACTGCCTTTTTGACGTGGAATTCACGGTGGTAGTCGCTTGTTGCACTTTTGGCTAATTGTCTATAAAATAAGGGCTATCAGCAAGCAGGAGGTTGTAATGAAAAATTGGAAAATTCCAGCAATTATCGGAGGAGTGTTATTACTTCTAGTGATGATGATCGCCGGGTCTTATAACGGCATGGTGTCGAGCCGCGAGTCGGTTAACACGGCGTGGAGCAAGGTTGAGTCGCAATATCAACGGCGCAGCGACTTAATTCCTAACCTCG
>ERZ772917.1935-NODE-1935-length-10946-cov-104.136535_pt1 | contig 10946 bp, 9 predicted proteins | sample MGYA00511187_ERZ772917 | MGnify/ENA primary metagenome ERZ772917 (study PRJEB29015, sample SAMEA2737925) | human oral metagenome | biome: human oral; feature: human-associated habitat; material: dental | place: China | collected 2012 ... | reverse complement strand
GCCGCCCAGCGTCTTCGAGGCCTGGTTCGTCTCGGCCGCCCACGACGACGCCGAGCTGGAGCGCATCGCCGCGGCGGCGCCGTCGGCCGCCCGCGCCGCCGCCGCGGCCCGGCCCCCTCGCGGGACCGGCCCCGACGACTGACGGGACGCGCGGGTCCCGGCGCCGGTCCCGCGCGGGCGCGGAAGTAAGGTGCACGTCGCCGCCACCGTCACCGACTGGGTCGTTGGCCCCGCGCGGGCGCGGAAGTAAGAAGGAGGACGCAGGGCATGGGAACCAGGGATGACAGGCTCGAGCGCCTCATCCGCCAGCTCGAGACCGCCGAGGGGCCGGTGCCCGCGCGGGCGCTGGCCGCGGCGCTCCACGTGACCGACCGCAGCATCCGCTCCTACGTGCGCCAGCTCAACGGGGCCGGGGAGCGCGAGCTCATCGCCTCCACCCCGGCGGGTTACCGGCTCGACCGCCGCGTCCACCGGGAGCGGCGCGAGCTCGCCTCCCGCGGCCGCGACCGGGGCGCCACGCCGCACGAGCGCCTCCACGAGCTGACCCGCCGCCTGCTCGTATCCGGCCCGCACGACGTCTTCGCCCTCGCCGAGGACTTCTGCGTGAGCCCCTCGACGATCGAGGCCGATCTGGGCCGGGTGCGGATGCTGCTGAGGGATTACGACCTGGTGCTGAGCCGGTCCCGCGACAACGTCGCCGTCGAAGGACCCGAGCGGCGGCGGCGCAGGCTCATGCGGCAGGTGCTGCTCGCCCCCGGCGACCGGGACGGGGAGTCGGCGGCGCACGTCGCCCGCCGCCGCCGACGCCATGAGCTCATGCGCGTCGTCCGCGGAGTCCTGGAGTCCTTCTCGATCAGCCTCAACGAGTACGTGCTCCTCGACCTGTGCACGCACCTGTACATCGCACTCGAGGGCCTGCCCACGAGCTACGGGGAGCCCGCCGCCGCGCCGGCGCGCATCCTCCGGGCGGCCGAGGCCGTCGTGCGCGGCGTGGAGGAGTGGTCCGGGCGCCGCCTGCCCGCGCCCGAGACGGGCTTCGTGAGTGCCTTCCTCCTGGTGAGCACCCATCAGGCGCTCGACGCCGCCGCCCTCGACCCCCGCGTCGCCGGCGCCGTGCGCGAGGGGGCCCTGCGACTCGACGACCACTTCCTCGTCCGCCTCTACGACGGCGAGGAGTCCATGCTCGGCCTGGCGGTCCACGTTCAGCACATGGTGGCCAGGATCCGCTCCGGTCATGACGTCGCCCGCCCCTTCGGTCCCGAATTCCAGATGAGCCACCCCCTCGCCCACGAGCTGGCCCTGTACTTCTCCCAGAGCCTGGAGGGGTCGCTCGGCATTCAGATCCCCCGGCCCGAGGTCGATTTCCTCGCGCTCCATCTGGGGGCCCGGTTCCAAAGACTCATGGACGCTGAGCAGCTCGTGACCATCACCCTCGTCCTGCCGCGCTTCGGCACCATCGCCGACGACGCCGTGCGCCGCCTGACGCAGGGCCTGCACGGGCAGGCAGTGGTCGAGCGCCTCGTCACCGAGATCGACGCCGAGGTCTCGCGCCGTCCCAGCGACCTCGTCGTCAGCGCCGTCGATCTCGACGTCGACCCCTCCGTTCCCGTGGTGCGAATCAGCCCCCTGTGCTCGGGCCACGACCTGGACCTGGTGCACCGGACCGTGCTCGACGAGAGGCGCCGAACCCAGCGCCACCGGGTCTGGTCCGCCCTGGTCGCGTTCACCGACGAGCGCCTCTTCGAACACGTCGAGGAGGAGCTGACGCAGGACGGGGTCCTGGGGCGGGCCTTCGACCTCCTGCGCGCGGCCGGGGCGGTGGGCCCCGCCTTCCTCGACGACGTGCGGGACCGGGAGCGCCGCTCCCCCACCGCCTTCGGCGGGCGCTTCGCCATCCCGCACTCCTTGTACATGGACGCCGAGCGCACCGCCCTGTGCGTCCTCATCCTGGCCCATCCCGTCCCGTGGGGGGCGTCCGCCGTCGACCTGGTCATCACGCTCGCCGTCGGCCCCCGGGAGCGCGCCGTCTTCCGCGACGTGCTCGACGAGCTCGTCCGCGTGCTGTCGGACCCGGTCGGCGTGGACGCGCTGGTGAGCGCCGGGATGCACTACGCCGGGTTCATGGCGGCCCTGCGGCGCCAGACCATGATCTGAGGGCCCCGGCGCCGACGCCGGTCCCCGGTCCGGGCGCCCACGGATCCTTCCGGCCCGCGGAAAGCACTCTGATGGCGGGCGGGGCGCATCCGCCGCATCCTGGAGACGTCAACGCCCCTTATCCGACGGAGGAAGAAATGGCCGACGACATCCGTGTTCTCCTGGTCTGCGGCACCGGAGCCAGCAGCGGGTTCATGGCGGCGAACATGCGCAAGGCGGTCGCCGCGCACGGCTACAACATCAAGGTCACCGCGCGCTCCGAGAGCGAGATCGCCAACTTCATCGACGAGACCGACGTCATCATGGTCGGTCCGCACCTGTCCTACGTCTTCGACGACATCGACTCCTTCGTCGGCGACGACGCCGTCACGGTGATCCTCATGAAGCCCGAGTACTACTCCTCGCTCGACGGCGAGGCCGCCGTTCAGCACCTGGTCGACGTCATCAACGAGGAGGAGTGATGCAGCCGTTCATCCACTGGCTGGAGACGAGCTTCTCGCCGCGCATGGCGAAGGTGAACAACAATGTGTGGGTCGTGTCCATCAAGGACTCGATCATGCAGGTGCTCCCCTTCATCCTCGTGGGCTCCGTCTTCGCGATGCTCGCGATCCTCAACGACTACTTCCCGTCGCTCCCCAGCTTCTGGACGCCCTACGGGTGGACGATGGGAATGCTCTCGCTGCTCGTCAGCTTCCTCATCCCGTTCAACCTCATGGAGAAGCGCAATTTCCGCAAGCAGCGGCTCATAGCCGGCGGGTCGGGAACCATTCTCCTCCTCATCATCATCACGCCCCAGGTCGTCAAGGACGGCGAGCCCGGGTTCGGGCACGCGGCCCTGGGCGCGGGCGGGATGTTCGTGGCGATCCTCGCCGGAGTGGTCTCCGGACTCATCATGTCCCTGTTCGGCGGGTTCAGCCTCTTCAAGGAGGAGTCCGTCATCCCGGAGTTCGTCCGGGCCTGGTTCGACGCCATGATCCCGGTGGGCCTCGTGGTCACCCTCGGGTGGGTCGTGGTCGACCTTCTGGGGCTCGACGTCTACAACGCCGTCCTGGCGGTGTTCAGGCCGCTCGCCGGGATCATCGAGTCGCCCTGGGGATTCCCGCTCATGTGCCTGACCTACTGCTTCCTGTACTCCATGGGGATCTCGTCGTGGGTTCTCACCCCGGTGACCACGCCAGTCCTCCTGGCGGCCATTCAGGCGAATATGGCCGGGACGGCGGAGAATCTCGTCACCTCGACCACGCTGTTCTCCACCTACCTCTGGTTCGGCGGCATCGGCAACACCATGGCCCTGGTGCTCATGATGGCCGCCTCCAAGTCCACTCGGCTCAAGGCGCTGGGAAGGGCCTGCCTGCCCCCCGCCATCGTCAATATCAACGAGCCGGTCGTCTTCGGGGCCATCGCCTGGAACCCGGTGCTCATGGTGCCGATGTGGCTGCAGGGCCTCATTCCGCCGATCCTCGTGTGGCTGCTGACCAAGACGATCCGCTTCGCCCCCATCCCCATGAACCAGTTCGAGCTGTGGTACACCCCCTACCCGCTCGCAACGTGGATCACGACCCGCTCCCTGTCCGCCATAGTGCTCATGCTCCTCGTCTTCGCCGTCTCGGCGGTGATCTGGTACCCGTTCTTCAAGGTGTACGAGCACCAGTCCCTCCTCAAGGAGGCCCGCGACTCGGCCGGGTCGGAGGCGGGCCGGACGGGCGGGCCGGACGGGCGGAGCGAAGCCCGCGTCGCGGGCCGGACCGGGGGCCGGGCGGGCGCATCCGCCTCCGCCGCGCCGACCACGGTCCGCCGGGGCAGCAGGAGGCTGACCGTCGTCGTCGGCCGTCCGCAGAACACCGGCGCGGACGAAGCCGGCGAGAACCGCTCCGATGGCGACGACGTCGGGGCCGGCGGGAGCCGCTCGGCCAACGGAGCCGGCGCGGACGAGCCCGGCGCCTCCCCGGCGAAGAGCGGCGGCGGCGTGCGCCGCGGCACCAGGAAACTCGTCGTGACCTCCGCCGAACCCGCATCACAGGCATCGGAAGGACCCGGCATGAACGACACCCTCGTCGAGGCCTCGACGCAGATCCTCATCCACTCCGGTGACGCGCGCAAGGAGACCTACCGCGCGCTGGAGGCCATGGAGGCCGGCGATCTCGCCCGGGCCCGCGCGCACCTGGACGCCGCCGACGAGCACATCCGCCAGGCCCACGCGGAGCACACCGGCATCATCCAGCTCGAGGCCGGCGGCCGGACCCTGCCCTACGCCGCCCTGTTCTCCCACGCTCAGGACACCCTCATGACCACCTACAGCGAGCTGCGACTCGCGCGCAGACTCCTGCCCGTTTTCCGCACCCTCGACGACCGCATCCGAGCACTGGAGGCCAAGAACCATGACTGACCCGCTGCACGTCCCCACCGCCTTCCCACCCGACTTCCTGTGGGGCGGGGCCATCGCCGCCAACCAGGCCGAGGGCGCCTGGCAGGAGGGGGGCAAGGGCTGGTGCCTGGCCGACATCAATCTCTACCGGGGCGACCTGCCGCCGGAGAGGCGCTCGAACAAGGAGATGACGACGGACCGGGTGCGCTTCCACATGGAGGACGCCGAGGGCCGCTACCCCAAGCGCGAGGGCATCGACTTCTACCACACCTACCCCGAGGACCTGCGGCTCCTGGCCGGGACCGGGATGAACGCCTTCCGCACCTCGGTCAACTGGGCCCGCGTCTTCCCCAACGGCGACGACGCCGAGCCCAATGAGGAGGGCCTGGCCTTCTACGAGCGCCTCGTCGACGAGATCCGGGCCAACGGCATGGAACCGGTCCTCACGCTGTCCCACTACGAGATGCCCCTCAACCTCACCACCTCCTACACCGGCTGGTACAGCCGGGAGACCATCGGCTTCTTCGTGCGCTTCTGCGAGGCGGTCATGCGCCGTCTGGCCGGCAGGGTGCGGTACTGGATCGTGGTCAACCAGATCAACCTCATCACCCACGAGTCCTTCAACCACCTGGGGGTCGCCGCGGACAAGGTCGAGAACCTGGAGGAGGCCAAGTTCCAGGCCGTCCACAACGAGATGGTCGCCGCGGCCCGCGTGACCTCGCTCGGCCGCCAGATCGACCCGGACTTCGAGTTCGGCGTCATGCTCTGCCACGGCAACGCCGACCCGGCGAGCTGCAGGCCCGAGGACGTCCTGGCGGCCCTCCAGCAGAACCAGATGCAGTACTTCTTCTCCGACGTCGCCCTGCGCGGCGCCTACCCCGGTTACGCCAAGCGGCACTTCCGCGATCGGGGCGTCACCATCGAGTTCGGACAGGGGGACGAGGAGGCGCTGCGCGAGGGGGTCGCCGACTTCCTGAGCTTCTCCTACTACTACACCCGAATTATCGACGCGCGGGCGTGGGAGTCGGGGGACGTCGACGGATTCGCCAACCCCCACCTGACGGCCTCGGAATGGGGCTGGGCCATCAACCCGATCGGCCTGCGAGTCGCCCTCAACGCCTACTGGGACCGCTACCAGAGGCCGATCATGATCACCGAGAACGGCTTGGGCTCGCGCGACGTCCTGGAGGAGGACGGGACCGTCCACGACGCGTACCGCATCGACTACCTCCGGGCGCACGTGGCCGCCATGCTCGAGGCGATCGAGGACGGGGTCGACCTGCGCGGGTACTTCGCCTGGGGGCCCATTGACATCGTCTCCTGCTCCTCCTCCGAGATGGCCAAGCGCTACGGCCTCATCTACGTCGATCTCGACGACGAGGGGAACGGGAGCGGCAGGCGCGTCCTCAAGGACTCCTACGTCTGGTACCGGCGGGTGACGGCGTCCAACGGCGCCGACCTGGGCTGACCTGGCCCCGCCGCGACCCGGCCCCGATCCCGGCGTGGGGTCGGGGCCGAGGTCGGGTCGGGGCCGAGGTCGGGTCGGGGCCGGACCGAATCGGGAGCAACACGGCGTCGGGGTCGGATCAGGGTCGTCCCCGATACCGGTGGCGGGCGCCGGCGGGCACACTGGAGTCATGACGCAGCAGTACCCCTCCGACCCCTACTCGGCCGATTCCACGTACCCCTCCGACCCCTACTCCGCCGGGTCCACGTACTCAGCCGGCTCCTACTCCGCCGGGTCCACGTACCCCTCCGACCCCTACTCCGCCGGGTCCGCCTACTCCGACGACACCGCCTACTCCGCAGGCCCCTACTCCGACGACCCCGCGTACTCCTACGACCCCTACTCCGACGACCCGTACTCCGCCGGCTCCTACCCCCCAGGCTCCTACTCCGCCCGCACCGAGTCCTGGCGCACCACGCTCCCCCGCCGCTCCCGCCGTCGGCTCATCGCCGGCGTGTGCGGCGGCCTGGCCGAGCACTGGGGCGTGAGCCCCACGCTCGTGCGCCTGGCCACCCTGCTCCTGGCCCTCCTGCCGGGTCCGATGTGGCTCGTCTACGCCGCCGCCTGGATCGTCATGCCCGACGCCGACTGACTCCCCGGCGCCGTCCGCCCCGCCATCCGCCCCCGCCGTCCGGCCCGGCCGCGGCCCCGGGCCGTCCTCGCCCGCGCTCCCGCCGAACACCGCCCGCCGCGTCGTCCGGCCCGACCAGCCGCAGGCGCCGCGGGGACAGGCCGACGGCGACGTCCTGGCCCCACGTCAGCTCGCAGCGGTCGGTCTCGATTCCGTCGCCGAAGACCACGAGGCGCTCGCTCGCCACGGTGAGCACCAGCCGCTCGCCGTCGGCCAGGAGCCCGTCTGTCAGGCTCGCGCCCGTGGCGGGCGAGGGCCAGGCCTCCCGCACGAACCAGGCCAGGCGCGACTCCCCCGGCGCCGGGAGGACGCGCCCGCCCCGGTCGTGGGCGAGCGAGGCCGCCCAGCCGGTGGACCCGGCGCCCGTGGCGACGATGACCCCGGAGGAGCACTGGTGCTCCCGGCCGCCCGGCGCGCTCAGCAGGTAGCGCGCCGACTGGTGGCCGACGTCGCCCAGGAAGACCTCGTTGAGGGCGGTGAGCTCCTGGCCGTCGTCGGCCTCGGCCCGCACCATGGAGATCTCCTCGGCGCGCGGCTCCCGCCCGCGGGCGAGGTCCCGCACGAGGGCGGCGGCCCGCTCTGGGCGGGTGCGCGCGAGCGCCCCGGTCCCGCCACCGGGGTCGACGCCGACGACGAGCTGGCCGGTCAGGTACTTGGCCGCGTTGGCCACCAGCCCGTCCTGGCCGACGACGATCACGAGGTCCTCCCGGGCGAACAGGAAGCGCGACAGGTCCGCGCGCTCGACCTCGGCCAGGGCCCACTCCCGCGGGACGGCGGCCAGGACCTGGCGGCGGGCGTCGGCCAGCGCGTCGTGCGCCGCCTGGACCCGGGCGAGGTCGCGCCCGCGGGTGCGCAGGAAGAATTCGGCCTGGCCGCGGGTGGCGTGGCGCTCGAGGAGCTCCTCGAGCTCGGTGCGCCGGGTGACGACGACGGCGCGGCGGCGGCCCGCGAGCGCCGGCGCGCTCACCGCGATCCCGCCGTCCGCGCGCCGACCTCTCCCGCTGCGCCGCTGTCCGCCGTGCTGGCCGCGCCGCCCCCGCTCTCGATCACGCCCGCCCCGCTCCGGTTTCCGAGCAGATCGCCCAGCAGGCCGGTGAGCAGATCGGGGGTGAGGGTGAGCTGGCCGATGCTCGGCAGGTGGCCGGCGGCCTCGCGCAGCGCCAGGGCCCGCAGGACCCCCTCGCCGAGACCGGCGTAGGCCTCCGTGCGGGCCCGCTCGGCCTCCGCCTGCGCCGCGCCCATCTGGCGGACCTCCTCGGCGCGGGCGGCGGCCTCCAGCCGGGTCCTGTCGGCCAGGCCGGTGGAGTCGACCAGGGCGGCGGCGGCGCGCTCCTCGGCCTCCCGGCGCCGGTTGGCCCCCTCCTGGGCGACGAGCGCCTCGCGCCGTCGGGCCACCTCGAGCTTGGAGGCGAGCTCGTTGACGGAGATCTGCTGCTCGCGCTCGACGGCGAGGGCGCGCCGCTCGTAGAGGGCGCGGTCGGCCTCGGTCTGGAGCTGCTCGCGCAGCGGGGTCTGGAGGGCCTTCTCGATGTCCGCCTCGGGGCGCAGGGACAGGACGCGCACGTCGCAGACCTCGACGCCCACGCCGGCCAGCCGCTCCTGGCCCCGCATCCCGTCCACGAGGGCGTCGCGCACCAGGGGCAGACCGGTGGACAGGGCCTCGGGCAGATCGAGGGCGCGCAGGACGTCGACGACGAGGGACTGGGCGACCTCGCCGACGAGGTCGGCGACCTGCCGCACGCCCTGGACGCGCCCGGCGTCGTCGGTCACGGGGTGGACGGCGAGGTCGAGGCGGCGGGCGGCGGTCTCGGGGTCGGCGAAGCGGTAGGTGAGCACGGCCTGGACGGTGACGTCCTGCTGGTCGCGGGTGGCGACGTGGAAGAGGACGGGGCGCTCGTGGTCGGTGGCGGGCACCTCGGAGATCGCGGCGAGGGCGGGCCGGAACCAGAAGGCGAGGCCGACGCCGCAGTGGACCGTCCTCCCGCGGCGCAGGTGCACGACGTGCTCGGTGGGGGTGCCCTGGTAGCGGGCGAGGAGGAACAGGCGGCGGATGCGTCCCATGGCGGGCTCCTTCGGCGGTGCGGTGAACGGCGGTGCGCGGGTGTCGGACGGCGGAGGCTGCCGGCGGGCGCGGGGACCGCGGCGCCTCGTTTTCGTCAAAACGACGATATATGGGCCGACACTTCTCGTCAAGGTGACATTTAATCTAGGGTGGGGTCGTGCCCCACATCCGACCAGATCCGGCCCCCTCCGCGAGCGCGCAGCCCCCGGCCCCGGCCCCACCCGCATCGGCCGCACAGTCCCCGGCCCCGACAGCGCCGCCGCCCACCGCGGCCCGCCTGCCCATCGCCGTCGACGTCGTCGCCCTCACCGTCGCCGACGGCGCCCTGCGGGTCCTCCTGGTGGACCGCCTCCTCGAGCCCTACGCCGGCAGGCCCGCCCTCCCCGGCGGTTTCCTCCTCGACGGCGAGGACGTCGCCGGGGCCGCCGTGCGCGAGCTGACCGAGGAGACCGGCGTCGCCCCGCGCGGGCACCTGGAGCAGCTGCGCACCTACGGGCCGGTGGGGCGCGACCCTCGCGGGCCCGTGCTGTCGGTCGCCCACCTCCTGTTCTCCCCGGTCCTCGACCTGCCGCGCGCGGGCGGGGACGCGGCCGCGGTCCGCTGGGCGCCCGTCGGCCCCTTCCTGGAGGGGGGCGCGCACCTGGCCTTCGATCACGACCGGATCCTGGCCGACGGCGTCGAGCGGGCGCGGGCCAAGATCGAGTACTCGCCGCTGGCCACCGCCTTCTGCCCCGAGGAGTTCACCATCGCCGAGCTGCGCCGCGTCTACGAGGCGGTGTGGGGCACAAGACTGGATCCGCGCAACTTCCACCGCAAGGCCACCCGCTCCGAGGGCTTCCTCCAGGCCACCGGCCGCGTCCGCTCCGAGGGGGTGGGCCGGCCCGCGGCGCTCTTCCGGCGCCCGCCCGGCAGCGGGCCGACCGCCGCCGTGCTCCAGCCGCCGCTCCTGCGCCCCGGCGGCGATGCGCCGTCGTCGGGCGCCCGGCGGGCGGGCGGTCAGCGCCGGGCGGCGAGGGCCTTCTCGTAGGCGATGACGTCCACCTCGGCGAAGGCGCACACGACGATCCGCATGCGGCTGGCCGGGTGCGCGGCGAGCCAGGCCTCGATCGTGTCCAGCACGAGGGGGGCCGCCTCCTCCTTGGGGTAGCCGAAGACGCCGGTGGACACCGAGCACAGGCCCACCGAGTCGAGCCCGGCGGCCTCGGCGGCGTCGAGCACGCTGCGGTAGGAGGAGGCGAGCAGGCGGCGGTGCTCCTCGCCCACCTCGCCCTCGACGACGGGCCCGACGGTGTGGATGACGTGCGCGGCCGGAAGGTGGTATCCGCCGGTGAGCAGCGCCCGCCCCGTCTCCTCCGGGCGCCCGCCCCGGGAGTCCATGTAGGCGGCGCACTCGGCGCGCAGTCCCGGGCCGGCGACGGCGTGGATGACATTGTCGATGCAGGCGTGCCCGGGCACGCGGCAGCCGAGCATGGCCGAATTGGCGGCGTTGACGATGGCGCCGGCGCGCAGCGCGGTGAGGTCGCCCCGCCACAGGGCGACCCTCTCCCCCAGCGCGCTGCCCACGCCGTGGGTGTCCGCCAGGGTTGCCAGATCCAGGGCGTCGGGGGCGCCGGCGGCGCGCACGCGCTCGGCCGCCTCGTCGGCGAGCAGGGCATCGAGGTCCTCGCGGGCGCCGTCGTCGGGGATCGGCCGGGGCGGGCGGATGGTGAGCAGGCCGTCGAGGAGGCGGCGCTTCTCGATGGCGGGCAGCTCGGCCAGCGCGGCGGGCGGCGGGAAGGCGGCGACGTCGCCCGCCCGGACGGCCTCGGTCGCGAAGTACTGCGTCAGGCGCGTCAGGCGCGCGACGTCGACGAAGGGGCTGGGGCTGTGCGGCACGCCCCCAGGCTATCGCCGCCCCACGGCCGTGGACGCCGACCGCGGTCACCACACCCCGCGTCCGCGGTCACGGGTCGCTGGCCGCCGGTCCCACGCGGCCGCCAGTCGAGGTCGGCATCCACGCGTCTGCTGCGCTTCTTCTTCTCGTGCAGCGGGCCTTATCCCGCCGGGAGCGCGATTCGGATCAGCGCGGTGGGACGGGTGGGGCTCCTGGGACGAGTCGGGGCGGGGTCGTGTCCAAATCTGCCACAAAGGCGCTCCGCGGCGGGATCGGCCGCGAAGAAAAGCGCGGAATACCAACGATTCTTCTCGCGCGCTCCGGCTCGATCCGGGCCTTTGTGGCAGATTTGGA
>ERZ772917.1933-NODE-1933-length-10955-cov-86.620642_pt1 | contig 10955 bp, 7 predicted proteins | sample MGYA00511187_ERZ772917 | MGnify/ENA primary metagenome ERZ772917 (study PRJEB29015, sample SAMEA2737925) | human oral metagenome | biome: human oral; feature: human-associated habitat; material: dental | place: China | collected 2012 ... | reverse complement strand
GCCCCGGCGCGCGCCCGATCCGGTCCGGCCGCCTCGGCCCCGCAGGCCCCCAGCGCCGCCCCGGTCTTCTGGCGCAGGTCGCGCACCATCGCGGCGGCGTCCGGGTCGGCCGCCTCCAGCGGGTCCAGGCGCCGGTCCTGGCGCTCGTGGAGGGAGCGGGCGGCCAGCTCGGCCAGGGCGTGACGGCCCGGCCCGGGGATGTCGGCGACCAGTGCGGAGTAGCCGTGGGAGGTGGGCCACGACAGGGTCAGGGCGCAGGCGCGCCCGGCGGGCACCCGCAGTTGGCAGGTGGCCTCCTCCGACTCCTCCAGGGGGGCGTGGGTCACCACCTGCAGGGTGTCGGCGTCGAGCAGCTGGTCGTCCCACCCGTCCTCCCCGGCCCCGTTGGACTGGATCCGCCGCAGCCCCTCCAGATCGAGCGGGGCGCCGTCGTCGTCGGCGACGTCGAGGAGGACCCAATCCCCCTCCCGGGGGGAGGGACCCGGCCCGTCGGAGCAGCCGGCCAGGGCGAGTCCGCCCAGCGCGAGCCCGCCCAGTCGCAGCGCGTCCCTGCGGGCCACCGGCGCCCGGCCGGCGCCGCCCGATGCCCGACCGGGGCCGAGGCGCACGCGCGCCCCCTCAGCCGAGCCGGGCCCGGACGGCCTCGCCGTGGGCGGGCAGGTCCTCGGCCTCGGCCAGGGCGGTCAGCGGACCGGCCAGGGCCTCCAGGGCGGCGGCGTCGTACTCGATGAGCTGGACGGCCTTGAGATAGGCCATGACGCTCAGGCCCGAGGCGAAGCGCGCGGTGCCCCCGGTGGGCAGGACGTGGTTGGAGCCGGCCAGGTAGTCGCCCAGCGGCACCGGCGAGCAGGGGCCCACGAAGACGGCCCCGGCGTTGCGCACGCGCCGGGCCAGGGCGGGGGCGTTGCTGGTGTGGATCTCCAGGTGCTCGGCGGCGTAGGCGTCGGCGACGGCCAGGCCCTGGTCCGTATCGCGCACCAGGACGGCGCCCGACTGCGGGCCGGTCAGGGCCGCGCGGACCCGCCCGGCGTGCCGGGTGGCCCCGGCCCGGCGCTCCAGGGCGGCGTCGACGGCGTCGGCCAGGGCCGGGGAGTCGGTGATGAGCACGCTCCCGGCGTTGGGGTCGTGCTCGGCCTGGGACAGCAGGTCGGCGGCCACCAGCTCGGGATCGGCCCCGGCGTCGGCCAGGACGGCGATCTCGGTGGGGCCGGCCTCGGCGTCGATGCCGACCGCGCCCCGCACCGCCCGCTTGGCGGCGGCCACGTAGACGTTGCCGGGCCCGGCGACGACGTCGACCCGCTCGCACAGGACGCCCCCGCCCCCGCTGGCGCCGGCGGGAGCCGGGCGGGTCGGGCCGGCGGCGTCGGCCAGGCGGCCGGCGGTCGGGGCGCCGTCGTCGTCGGCCGCCCCGTAGGCGAACATGGCGACGGCCTGGGCCCCGCCGACGGCGTAGACCTCCTCCACCCCCAGCAGGCCGCAGGCCGCCAGGATGGTGGGGTGGGGCAGGCCGCCGAAGGCCGCCTGCGGCGGGGAGGCCAGCGCGATCCGCTCCACGCCGGCGACCTGGGCGGGGACGACGTTCATGACCACCGAGCTGGGGTAGACGGCCAGGCCCCCCGGCGCGTACAGGCCCACGCGGCGCACCGGGATCCAGCGCTGGACGACCCGCCCGCCCGGGACGACCTCGGTGACGCGCTCGACGGGCAGCTGGGCGGCGTGACCGGCGCGGTTGTGGGCGATGGACAGCTCCAGGCCCTCGCGCACGGCCGGGTCGAGGTCCGCCAGCGCGCGCTCGATCGCGCTCGCGGGCACCCGCAGGTGCTCGGGGCGCACGTGGTCGAAGCGCTCGGCGGCGTCGCGCAGGGCGGCGGCCCCGCGGACGCGCACGTCCTCGATGAGGGGGGCGACCGCCTCCAGGGCGGCGGCCACGTCGAGGTCGGCGCGGGGCAGGATCGCGGCGAGGTCGCGGGCGTCCGGGTCGGTGTCGCGCAGGTCGATGCGGGTGAGCATGCCCCCACCCTACCGTCGGGCGGCGGGCGGCCCGACCCGGGCCCCGCCCGGCGCCGCGGCCCTCAGCCGAAGAGCGCCAGGGGGACCACCCAGATGCCGTCGGGGCGCTGGTAGGCGTACGGACCGGTGGTGAGAACGACGCCGGCGGCGAAGCGCTCGCCGATCCGGTCGCGGAGCCAGCACAGGTGCCTGACGTCCCGGTCCTCGACCTCGCGCGCCAGCTTGACCTCGATGCCGACCACCCGTGCCTCGGGGTCCTCGACCACCAGATCGACCTCGTGATCGCCGTTGCGGGTGCGCAAGTGGCCGACCGTCGCGTCGACGGATATCGCATCCGCCCTGACACACAGCGTCGCCAAGGACTCGAACAGTTGGCCGAGCGACTCCCCGGCGCCGGGGATCCCCCCGAGCAGACCGCGCGCATTGAGCCCGAGCAGGCGCGCCGCGATCGCCGGGTCGACGAGCTGGTGCTTGGGAGCGACCTTGAGGCGGGGCATGGGCGGGAGCGCCGCAGTCCACGCCGGGACCGGGTCGAGGACCCGGATCTGCGACAGGAGGTCCCGGTAGTTCTCGGTGGTCGATCGCGCCGGCTTATCGGTCAGTCCCGCCGTGGCCGCATTCAGTATCGCCGTGTAGGAGGCCGTCGTCGACGACGCCGCGGCATAGGCCCGCATCCAGTTGCGGAGCGTCTGGGCCCGGCGGAGCAGCGCCCCCTGCTCCTCCAGGTCGCGATCGACGATCCTGGTGATGTACGAGTCCAGCTGTATCCTCCGCAGGCGCGGCGGAAGGCCGCGGATCCCCGGCAGGCCGGAGGCGGTGATCTCCTCGACGTAGTCGGTCAGGCCGAGCGGGCTCTCGGCGGTGTATCCGGATGCTCCCGCGAAGAGGTCCGTCAATCGCAGTCCGCCCGGCGCCGCACCGCGCTCGGTCAGGGACATGGGCCGCATGAGCACGGACACGATCCGGCCGGCGCCGGAGTGGGAGGCGGCGCCGACGCGGGGCGTTGCGCTGCCTGTCAGCAAAATGGCGGTGGGGGCGTGGTCGTCGACCATTCGGCGCGTCCAGTCCCACACGACCGGGTACTTCTGCCACTCGTCGAGCAGAACGCTCGGCTCGGACTCGAGCACGCTCCTGCCGCCGGCGGCCAGCAGCCGCGCGCTCTCGGCCTCGTCGAGCCGGAAGACCGCGGCGACCCGGCGCCGAGCCGTTTCGGTCTTGCCGACTCCCCTGGCGCCGTCAATGGCGATCGCGGGCAGGGCCGGGAAGACCTCGTCGAGGTAGTCGTCAAGTCTTCTCCGAAGGTACTTCACCGCCCTATCATACAAAACGCCTGGTTCGAACCATGCAGAACGCCGGGCTCGAACCATGCAGAACGCCGGGCTCGAACCATGCAGAACGCCGGGTCGTATCGGGTGGAGCGCCGGGCCGGGGCGGGGCCGCCGCCGTGCGCGCCCCGCGCCCGGCTCAGGCCCCGCCCGGCGCCGTGTACCGCCTCGTGCGCTCGTCCTCGATGACCCCGGCCCAGCTCAGGCCGTAGCCGAAGTCGTAGCGGCGCCCCGCGGAGTCGGTGTAGGGCTCGTAGTCGAAGGGCAGGTCCTCGCAGTGGCGCTCGACGGCCTCCATGGAGGCCGGCAGCCTCACCGGCAGGAGCCCGCTGGGCTCGAAGGCGCCGCGCACGAGGTCCCACACGGCCTCCTGGGACACGCCGAAGTCGACGACGACGGCGTCGGCCAGCGGCTCGAGCTCGGTCAGGACCGCCGGGTTGTGCATGCGGACGACCACGACGACGGGCCGGTCCCCCATGGCCCGGCGCGCCCGGGCCACGAGCTCCAGGTCGCCCGCGTTGGCGACCCGCGCCCGCTTGCCCCTCACGGAGCGGTCCGGGCGGTCCCGCTCGCGGAAGTCCCCGGAGGCGATGGAGCGCTCGCGGGCGGCGTCGGCCGTGTAGGGGGCCCAGGTCAGGCTGATGGGCAGGTAGCCGTTGCCCCCGGCCTCGCGGTCGGCCGCCGAGTAGGACTCGCACAGGGGCGACTCGATGAAGACGACGGCGGCGTCGGCGTCGCGCGGGTCGGCGGCCCGCTCGTACGGGCAGGCGGCCGGTACGAAGGGGTCGATGTCGTGGGCCGGCTCGGTCAGGCGCATGAAGCCCAGCCGCTCCTCGATGCGCCGGGCGGGCACCCACACCCGCGGGGCGCGCCCGCCCAGCGGCAGCGCGGGGGCGCCGTCGGACCCGGGCGCGTTCTTGAGCAGGACGAGGCTGTCGCGCTGGGCGGCGCGCCCCGCCTCGGCGAAGGGCTCGCAGCCCACCGTGGCGGTGGAGGCGGCGGGGTCGAGGTAGGGGTTCTCGAACAGGCCGGCGCGGAAGAAGGCGCGCAGCAGCCGGGCGGCCGAGGCCTCGAAGCGCGCCCGGGCCGCAGCCTCGCCGTCGCGCTCGGCGATGAGGCGGTGGGCCTCGATGATGGGGGCGGCCTCGCTGTTGCCGCCGAACTGGTCGACGCCGTTGTCGATGGCCAGGCGGTGGCGCTCGGCGACGCCGAGGTCCTCCACCCCGTAGCAGCGCTGCCCGAAATTGCTCATCTGCGGATCCGGGTCGGCGGTGATGCCCCAGTCGGTGCACACGACGCCGTCGAAGCCGTAGCGGCGCCGCAGCATGTCGTCGATGATGACCCGGTTGTAGGAGTTGGCGCGCGGGACGGCGCCGTCGGACCCGTCGTTGAGGACGGCCCCGTCCGGGGTGCGGTAGCCCCAGGAGATCGTGTAGTAGGGCATGACGGCGCCGGCGCAGCCGGTGGGGCCGTTCAGGCGGAAGGCGGCCTCGGTGAAGGGCGCCAGGTGCTCGGCCTCGTTGCGCCCCGGGTAGACGGCGAACTTGCCGAAGCCGTAGTGGGCGTCGCGCCCGCCCTCGCCGGTGCCGCCGCCGGGCCAGTGCTTGACCATGGTCACCACCGAGGCCGACCCCCAGCCGGGGTCCGCGGCCGAGGGCTCGCCCGCGCGGATCCCGAAGGCCGCGCCGGGCTGGGCGCCGTCGGGCTCGGTGGTCTGCATGGCGTCGCAGTAGGCGCGGGCGTAGTCGGACACGAGCCCGCGGTGGGGCCCCCAGGTGTCCTGGAGGCGCATCCAGCGCGGGTCGGTGGCCAGGTCGATCTGGGGGCCCAGCGCGGTGGTGATGCCCAGGGCCCGGTACTCGCGCGAGATGATGGCGGCGCACTCGCGCACCCGCTCGGGGTCGAACAGGGCGGCCATGCCCAGGCCCTCGGGCCAGCGGGAGACGTCGACGGCGGCGGTGGCGAACTCGGCCCCGGAGGCCTGCCCGGCGCCGTTGCGCGGGTCTGTGGAGATGTTGACGGGCACGCCCGGCGCCTCGGACTCGGCCAGGGCCTGGAGGGCGTTGTTCCACCGGGCGGCCGTGTCGGCCGACTGGAGGGTGATGGCCAGGACGTGGCGGAGGTGGTCGTCGGCGAGCATGGCGCGCTGCTGGTCGGTCGGCGCCCAGGCGGGGGCGCCGGCCTCCTCGCGGGTCCGGCCGCCGTCGTAGGTGCCCGGGAAGGGGCCGACGCCGGGGTTGGGGACGGCCTGGTGGGGCGAGTAGAGCATGAGGCCGGCGATCTGCTCGATGCTCAGCCGCCCGGCCAGGTCGGCGGCCCGCTCGGCGGCGGGCAGGCGCCAGTCCTCGTAGGGCAGGAGCCGGCCGGTGCGGGCCAGGTCCTTGAACAGCAGCCCGTCGACCTCGATGACGGGGGCGCTCGTCGTGCCCAGGGTGGGCCCGTGCGGCTGGGTGTGGAGGGTGACGACGGGCTCGGCGCGGCGGGCGGGATCGGAGGGGGCGGAGGGCGCGTCGGAGCGGGAGGGTGTGGAGGGTGCGGCCGGCATGACGGGGTCCTTCGCGTCGTGATCGCGGCGCGGCGCCGCGGGCGGCCCGAGCCGATGGTCGTTATCCATCATGGATCATCGGCGGCGAGGGGGCATGCGCATTCACAGGTGGAGGAGAGGGGCGCCGTCGGCGCGGCGATAGGCCTTCATGTGGGCGATACAGCCCCTTATGGGGGCGGTGATGAGCGCTTCGAAGTCCTGGGTGTGCAGGCGCATGCGCACGCCGCCCGCCTGGGGGCGGATGTCCACGGCGCAGCCGTGCGCGGGCATGGGGCCCGACAGGCGGATGAGCGAGCAGCCGATGAAATCCAGTTCGAGGCTCAGGGCGTCGTGGCCGCGGGTCCGCCAGCGCTCGGGCAGCGGGTCGGGGGCGTCGGCCAGGAGCACGATCGCGCCCACGCCCAAGGGCGAGTGGAGGGCCAGGCGCGTGCACACGGCCCCGTCCAGGCTCGCGGGCCGGCGGCCGAACAGCTCCCACAGGCCCCGGGCCCCGTCCAGGCCCGTCGCCCACCAGTCCCGGGGCAGCGCCACCTCCCGCCTCCTCATGCTCACCACCTGTGCGTCAGCAGCGCGGGCTCGCACGAGGCGAGGGCGCACTGCCGGCAGACCAGGCGCGTCCCGCCCTCGCCCAGGGCCAGGCGCACCTCGACGCCCCCGCCCGGGGCCGCCGTCAGGGACGGCATGTCCCCGCGGGTCTCGGACAGGGGCTCGAAGCGGACGCCGTTCAGGGCCAGGGTGACGTACACGCCGTTGGGCGGCTCGACCTCATCGGCGGACGCGGTCGCGGGCTCCACCCACGCCGTCAGCCTCAGCACGACGGCGCCGTCGGCGAAGTCCAGCCACATGTCCGGCGGCTCGAGGAGCCCCAGCGGAATCGAGCGACCCGGCACGAGCGCATCGAGCGCCTCGCCGCCCGCCACAGGGGACAGATCAATAACCGAATCACTCATCGCACGCTATCGTACCGGAAAGTTGTGGCATCCGGAAGCCCCTCGATATTTACTATTAGCAGGCCGCTTGCGGGACGCGCGTTCAGGGCGGACTACTCCCATACCCTGCATCTGGGCAATATTCAACGATTAGAATTCTTCCCGCCCGGTCTCGTCGGGTCATTCACCATTGCGTGCGAACTCGGGGATGCATTCTTCGGCGAGTGGCCACGGCGCGATCGAGGCGCCGGGGAGATCCATGGCGCTTCTGATCACACCGCTCGAGCGGTCCTTGAAGTTTCGCCCAGGACGTGCGCCTGCGTATGGCAGTCGGGCCGCGTCCTCGCCCGACGCCGTGCAGGGCCGGCTTCAGCCCACGAACAGCGGTCGTCCCCTCGCCCCCTCGCCGCCCGCCTCCAGCCGCGCCAGGGACTGGCTTCATGATATTCGTGAGCAGCTGAGAAAGACCACCCGCCTCCAGCCGCGCCAGGGACTGGCCCAGCGGGCTGTCCGCCGGCGTCGGCCCGAAATCCTTCAGAAGAGCCCGTCGTGCCGACGCCGAGGTCTTCAGACGGCCGGCCAGATCGACGACCGCCGGGCGGACACGTTTGACCGCCGTCAGCACGATCCAGCGCGTGGATGACCGGCAGGAAGCGTCGAATGATCCCCCTGCACCGGCGGCGAGACTCCTAGGCGGGTGGAATGGTTTCGTCGCCGATGATCCTCTTGCACCGGCGGGCGAGGCCCTCATCGCCCTCGATCCGCGCGATCACCGAGGGCCGCCCGTAGGAGATCTCCACCAGCAGATCCAGCGCGGCCGGGAGCCCGGCGGGCGTGACCCCGCCCGAGCCCAGCGCCGACACGATGTCCGCGACCACCGCCTCGGCGGCCCCGTGGAGCATCCGGACCGGGCGCAACATTCGGCTCGATCCGCCCGCAGGCCTCCCGCACCGACTCTCCATCGACCGCCCCCAGCATCCGCCGGACCGTGTCCGGCAGGCCGCCCGGATCACCCGCCGCCCGCAACCGCGCCCACGAACAATCGCTCCTCGTGATCGACTCGACGTTCATGCGCAACGGTGATCGAGGCGCGGAAAACCGGATAGCACGTTGATGATCCCGAATCCTCCCGCCGGCAAGCAACTGCTGCCGCCCAGAGAGTTCCTCAATGGTCGTAGTCGTATTCCGGGTCTGCTTCCCGGATTGGAGGCGAGCCCGCCCTTCAACGCATTTCTCTCATGTTCGGAGATCTGAGCGCCGTCCGAACGGGACTGTATGCGCCCTTCGGGTGAGACGGATGATACTGCGGGCATTCTCCTGCATAACGATCCCCATCTCAAGGTCGAGGGCATACGTAGTGGTGATGATGTCAAGCACGTAGGACTCGTTCAGGTCCCCGTACTAGAAGTTCTGATGAATCCAGTTCTGAGCCATTTCAAAAATGAGTCTTTCTCACCGGAGAGATCCAAAGACGGACCGAGACCGGCGTGACAGCGCGGAAACTTGGCACATGCCGGGATTGTGCACGCAGGAGCCGTGCGCACCCGCCCCATATGCTCGTCATTCTACCGCACCACCATGTCGACCCAACGAGCTTTCCTCACCGGGAGCAGCGGCCCAGAGGCCGGGGACGGTGTGATGGGAGCAGTCTCCTGCGGGGGTTCGGGCGGGGCCCGGGTTCCCGGTGGAGGTCTTGGCGGAGGGCCGCTCCCGGGCGGGTCGGGTTCCTCCCGGTCCGCGCGGAGATGTTGCGGAGACGAGGATGACACCGACGGCCCATTCAGGCTCCTCCTGGTCCACGCGGAGATGTTGCACATTGGAGAGGGGCGCCCCCATGGGCGGATTCCGTGTTTTCCGCATGATTCCGGGACTCTCCCTAGAACCTAGATTTTCAGTGGACGGGCTCCCATGTGCAGAGGAGCCCGCTCTGCACATGGGAGAATCTCAACAGTGTTGAGCGCCGGAGCGTTTCCGCATGATTCCGCCGATCCGCCGCCAGCCGGTCCCGATCGAATGTGCAACATCGCCCGGGCCGCCCCGATGCTGCACATTGAGCCCGGCGGCGCCCGCCCCGACACCGCGGACCCACCCCCGCCCCCACCCTCCCGCACCATCGCGCCGCTCCCCGCCAGCTCCGGGCGCCGAGGCGGGGTCGCGCGCGGTCGGCAGTCGGGGCGCCGCCGTCGGCCGTAACCTGGCGCCATGACGAGTCCCGCACGCCCCACCACCCTGTCCGACTCCCAGCTCGACCGCATCGAGGGGGTCCTGCTCGGCCAGGCGGTCGGCGACGCCATGGGAGCGCCCTACGAGCCGGGAGACATCCCCTTCACCGGGACGCCCGAGCTCCTGGGCGGGGGCTTCGGCGACTACGCGCCGGGCGAGTGGAGCGACGACACGCAGATGTCCCTGTACATCGCGCGCGTGGCCGCCACGGGCGCGGACCTGACCAGTCGGGAGGCCCTCGACGAGATCGCCCGGGGCTTCTGCCGGTGGGTGGCCCTCGACGGCGCCAGCGACGTCGGCGTCCAGACCCGACGGGTCCTCGGCGCCGTCGTAGCCGGCCGCGACGAGCCCGGCATCGCCGCCCGCATGCGCGCCGCCGCGGCCGATCTGGACGCGGCCACCAGGCGCACCGGCGGCAACGGAGCCCTCATGAGGAACGGCATCGTGGGCCTGACGCGGCTGAACGACCGGAGGGCGACGGCGGCGTCCGCCCGGGCGGTGGCCGAGCTCACCCACGCCGACCCGCTCGCCGGCGACTGCTGCGTCATCCACGCCGAGATGATCCGCTCCGCCGTGATGGCCCCTCCCTGGCGGGGCGGCCCCCTGCCCGCCGCGGCGGCGGCCATGCGCGCCCTGGACCTCATCCCCGCCGAGCGGCGCAACTACTGGCGCGACCTGTTCGACGGCGGGATCCTGTCCGACTCGCGCTGCCTGGAGCCGCCGTCGGGCGACGGCTTCACGGTCCACGCCCTGGGGCACGCGACGCTGGCCCTCGCCTTCGTCAACCGGGTCCTCACCGACCGGACGGCCCGCCCCGCGGGCCCGTCGGGCAGGGGCGAGGCGCCGACCGACGGCGAGGCGCCCGCCGGGAAGCCGCGGTCCGCCCGTACTCGGGCGGACCGGATGGACCATGCGGACCGGGCGGACCGGATGGGCCGGATCCTCGTCCGGGCGCTGGAGGCCAGTGAGGACAAGGACACGGTGGCGGCGATCGCGGGCGCGCTGGCCGGCTCCCGCCTGGGGGCGAGCGCCCTGAACCCCGCCTGGGTCGAGGCGATCCACGGGCTGCCGCGCCGCCCCGACGGCGCCGAGCGCCGCGCCCGCGATCTGCGCGAGCTGGCGCGGGCGACGGCACTGTCGGGACTGACCGGCGCCGCCGGCGAGCGGGGCTGATGCGGCCGTCACCGTCGGGGACGGTGACGTTTACACCGGCGCCGCCAGCTGACCGGGCTGACCGGCGCCGCCGGCGAGCGGAGTCGATCGGGGAGCAGAGTCTGCGGGGCGGACCGGGCGGGGGCCGGGCGCCACCGCCGACGAGCGGAGCCCACGGCCCGGCCCGATTCTGGCGTCCTGGGAGGATCGTTCGCTCCCCCGTCCCGGATGCGCCCATTGACTTCCGCATGATTTCGCGGCTTTGGCGGCGCCGCGGTCGGGTGCGCGCCGGAACGATCCTCCCAGGGCGCCATATTCCGCTTCGGGAGGCTCCGCAAGGAGCGGGGCATGAAACTGATGGGGCACACGAGCCACGTGGGACGGAGTCGGAACCGGCCCGAACCAGATCCTGTCCAAATCTGTTGCAAAGGCGCTCCGCGGCGGGATCGACCGCGAGAAGAAGCGCGGAATATCAACGATTCTCTTCCGGCGCCCCGGCGCGATCCGGGCCTTTGCAACAGATTCGGACAACCTGCGCCGCCACGGCCCTCGAGGAGGGCATCCGCGAGCCGGACGGCGACCATGACGGGTGCACCGACGGCCGGGCGGGGCCCGCGGAAAGGACACCGGCCCGCGAGGACACGCTCCGATCTCGCCCGGGCGGCGCGGACCGCCCGTAAACGCGCCCCGACGCGCGAGAACGTACCTTGGACGCGCGAGATCGTCACTTAACCCGCGAGAACGTCTGCTAGAGGTACGTGCTCGCGGGTT
>ERZ772917.1932-NODE-1932-length-10959-cov-62.558694_pt1 | contig 10959 bp, 7 predicted proteins | sample MGYA00511187_ERZ772917 | MGnify/ENA primary metagenome ERZ772917 (study PRJEB29015, sample SAMEA2737925) | human oral metagenome | biome: human oral; feature: human-associated habitat; material: dental | place: China | collected 2012 ... | reverse complement strand
GGGGGGGGGGGGTGGTAGGTGATGGGGTGCTGGTCATGGGTGGAGGGTAGCTCGGACGACGTACGCGCCGTCGTGCCCGGTGAGGGCAGGTTCCTGTCCGTGGTGTAGTGGCCTGATGTCATCCTGTGTCGGGGACGTACCCTAGCTGCCGGCGACGTGCCATAGTCACCGGGGACGTACTCTGGAGGTCGTCTGGGGTACGTCGCCAATGACTAGGGTACGTCATCGATAGCTAGGGTACGTTGTCGGTGACTATGGCACGTTCCCGTGGGGGATGAAGAGGGTGAGGGGGACAAGGTGCCGCGGGACCCGGTGGGCACCCCTCGCAGCGCCCCGTCCTCGCGGCGGGCAACCCTGCGGCAGGGGCGTCCGCGGCCAGGCCACCAGGGCGCCCCCCGTTCTCACGGCCAACAAGTACCGTTCTCACGGCCAACAAGTACCGTTCTCACGACGAATAAGTACCGTTCTCGCGGAGGAGGGGGTGCGCGAGGGCGTGGATGCTGGGGGCGCGGGCGCCGGGCCGACTCAGGGCCAGCGTGTTCCTGCTGGCTGGCCCCCACCGAGTCGTGCCCACGACCTAGGGCAGGTCGCTGCCCGCCCCGGCCCCTCCCGTGGTCGCCCGAGTCGTGCCCACGACCCGGGGCAGGTCACCAGCACCAGCTGGCCCCAGGATCCGGCTGGCCGCCACCGCGTGGCCGAGTCGGGCCGCAGGGGCGGCGGCCGGCCTCGGGATCCGGCTGGCCCCCACCGCGTGGCCGAGTCCGTCAAAAACCTCTTACTATGTCCCCGGCGGGCGTGGTCCGCCCTCGGCAACGCCGAGGCTTTGCTGACAACGTAACGGAAGGCGGCGGATCATCAATGGAGCGCACGCGGACACGCGCTGCTGTGATGAGCTCACGGCCCAGGCTCATGCCCGCGCTGGGCACCTGGGCCTCCTTCCTGACCTTCTCCGGCCAGGGAGTGCGCAATATCGTCGGGTGGACCCTGTTCGGGGTCATCGCCGCCATCAGCACTGTCATCCTCCTGGTCGTCTTCCTGCGTGAGGGGCACCGCGTCCCCCTGCGCGCCCTACCGCCAGTGGCCTGTGCCTACACCGTCCTGTGCGTCCTCAGCCTCGTCTGGTCGCAGTTCCCGGCGGAGACCGCGCTCGCAGCCGCGCTCATGGTGGCTACGAGCGCGGTCGGCATTCTGCTGGCCTGCAGCCTGTCGCTGCGTGAACTCACCGTCGCGCTGGGACGTGCTCTGGAGGCGACGATCGCCCTGAGCCTGGTCCTGGAGGCCTGGGTCGCCCTGGTCCTGCACCACCCCCTGGCGCCCCTGTACATGCGGAACTGGGACGTGATCCCGTCGTCCTACTACTGGAGCGACGGGCTGCTCTTTCAGGGTGGACCGATCCAGGGGATCATCGGCAACCGCAACCCCCTGGCCTTCGTGGCCCTGCTGACCCTCATCTGCGTGGTCGTACGATGGCGCGACCACCAGATCAGCAACTCCCACCTCGTCGTGTGGTCCGCCCTGTGCCTGCTCACCCTGGCGCTAACCCGTTCGGCCACCGTCACCGTGGCCACGATGGTGTGCGGGGGGCTCGCCTTCCTGCTGTGGTGCCTGCGCAGGCTGGGGGGCGCCAGGCGTCGGCGGGCGCTCGTCATGGCCGCAGGGGCGGCCATGGTGGCGGGGGCCCTGTCGCTGGTCTTCAACCAGACCATCATTATGCTCCTGGGGCGCTCGCCCGACGCCAGCGGACGGTGGGTGATCTGGGAGCGGGTGATCGCGCTGTGGCAGCAGCGCCCCATCCTCGGCTGGGGGTGGATCATGTACTGGGAGCCCTGGATCCCCATGTTCCAGACCCTGGTCATCCGTCCTGACGGCACCCCTACCATGAGCGCGCACAACGCCTACGTCGAGGCACTGTTCCAGACCGGCGTCATTGGCGCGCTGCTCATTGTCCTGCTCATGGCCCAGCTGCTGATCCAGACGGGGCGGTTGGCGCTGCGCTACCTGGACTCCGACTCCTCCGTCCTCCTGCCCGTCCTGCTGACCACGGCCCTGGCGGTGCAGGCACTCAGCGAGTCCCGCCTGCTCTCGGAGGGCAACTGGATGGTCGTCTGCGCCCTGGCTACCTGGCTGGGGCTTCACCGTATGGTCGAGAAGACGGCAAGCCGCTGGCGTCCCTCGTCAGACGCCACCCGCAGCATCTACCTCCCGACAAGCTCCCGTCGCAGCGAGCGCATGCTCGTGCCCTAGGCGCACCTCTTCGAAGGTTGGTGGTCGGGTCGGGGGCTGCCGGCAGGGTGCGGGTGACTGACTCATACTTGTCGTCCCGAAGGTCCTTCGTGGTACACGCTGACGCATCCGCTGGTTCCTGGGGGCAGTTCCGCTGGTTCCTGGAGGCGGTGGGGCCTGCTCCGTCGTCGTGAAGGTCGTTGTGGAGGCCGCCCGGCGGTGGATCCTGGCGGCGGGGCCTGCACGCCGACTGTCCCTGTCTTCTGCTGTCTCCCGCCCCTGCGTGAGAGCAGATTGGTTATGCGCGCCCTGGTGGGGTCGGGCGCCTGGTTCTGTCGCAATCTGAGGATCAGAGCCGGGCCCACCCCGTTCCCGTCTTTGTGCACCTGATGTCCACGCAGGTCAGGGGCTTGGGCTCCAATGCGGTCGGGGGTGCCTTCCGTTCTGATCCTCAGATTGCGTCACGCACACGGATCCGGGCCATCAGACAGGCGGCAGACTATCCAGAGTTCCGCATAAACCACCTCGAACTGCGCCCGGAGACCACCCGGGCGGCCCCGAGTCGCCCAGATCCGGGGCGCACGGCGTCCTCGAAGGACTGACCGGGTGTCCCTGAACTGTCCCACAGCCACCAGGCACCCGGGCCGCCCAGAACCCATTGACGAGTACTCCTGGCGACCCGGACCCAGAGACAGCCCGACGCGCCATCCGCCCTCACCACAAATAAGTACCGTTCTCGCGGCGAACAAGTACCGTTCTCGCGAGCAATAAGTACCGTTCTCGCGGAGAGGGGGCGGACTGGCGGGTGCCGCGGCAGGCAGCCGCGGAGCCAGCTCCACCACCGGCGTCGCCCCAGGCTCCCTGGTCCGCGTGGCAACCACGGCTCGGAACCCAGGTCACCCAGGTCGAGCCCGAGGCCCTCCCGGTCCGTGTGGGCAAGCCGGTTGACGGTGTGGGCCTACAGTCCTAGGCGGAGGCCTGATAGGTACCGCGGCCGGGCGCCGGGGGCCTACCAGGGCCTGCTGAGGGGTGCCAGATCGCTCAGCCCGTGCGACCATAGGGCCATGGCTGAGACCCAGGCCGCCACGGAGGCGGCAGCGCCCAACCAGTTGTTCCCCGGTAAGCAGTTCATCTCCACCGTCCTGGAGGCACTGGATACCAAGACCCGGATGACGGGCAATATAGCCCAGCGGTACCTCATGCGCGCGGCCATGGCGGGCATGATCGTGGCCGTCTTCTACATTGTCAACTACGCCATTGTCGGGACCTTCGCCGAGCTAGGGGCGGCGGGGGTGGGGAAGTTTCTCGGCGCCCTCGCGTTCGGACCGGCCCTGGTGTTCATCTACTACACCAAGTCCGAGCTCCTGACCTCCAATATGATGGTGGTGGTCATCGGCCGCTACTACAAGCGTATTACCACGTGGCGGGGCATGAGGGTCCTGTTCATGTGCTTTATAGGCAACTTCCTGGGCGGGCTCGTCTTCGCCGTCATGTACCGTTTCTCCACCCTGGTGGGAGGCGCCACCGGGGAGCAGGCCGTCCACTCCGTGCAGGCCAAGCTGGCCTACATGGACTCGGTCTCCGGGGTGGGGGACCTCTTCGTACGGGCCATCCTGTGCAACTTCATGATCAACCTGGCGATGCTCCTCATCTACAACGGGTTCATCCACGACGACTGGTCCAAGATCGTGTCCATGATCGTGGCCGTGTTCGTCTTCGCCTTCCTGGGGTTCGAGCACTCCGTGGCCAACACGGTCCTGTTCACCGTCGTGGGCCTTACCCACGGGATCGACGTCCTGGCCGCGAGCGGGAACGTGGCGGTGGCGCTCCTGGGCAACTTCGTGGGCGGAGGCGTCCTCATTGGCGCCTACTACGCCTACGCCAACGACGACCGCTGGGTCCGCAGCCGGGTCAGGGCCGCCGTACCGCACTCCTGAGTCGGGGCGCGCACCGGCGACGTACCTTAGTCATTGGGGACGTACCCTGGAGCCCGTCTAAGGTACGTCGCCAGCAACGAAGGTACGTCGCCGGTGGCTACGGTACGTTCCCGGCGGCCCGGCGTCCGTGACCGGCGCGGGGGCACGACCCCGGTCCCCGTCCCGGAAGTAGGCCATGATGGCCCCATGAGTGACACCACCGCCACACCGCCCGACGCCCCCTCCTGCCCGGTCGGACCCGCCCCAGGCATGAGCCTGTGGGGAGGGCGTTTTCGCGGCGGCCCGGCCGACGCCCTGGCTGCCCTGAGCGTCTCGACGCACTTCGACTGGCGCCTGGCCCGCTACGACGTCGCCGGCTCACGGGCCCACGCCCGGGCCCTGCACGGTGCCGGGCTGCTGGACGACTCCCAGCTGGAGGACATGCTCCAGGCCCTGGACCGCCTGGAGGACGACGTCGTCTCCGGCGCCTTCGCACCCGTGCCCGCCGACGAGGACGTCCACACCGCCCTGGAGCGGGGCCTCATGGAGCGCGCCGGGGAGGACCTGGGCGGGCGCCTGCGTGCGGGGCGCAGCCGTAACGACCAGATCGCCACCCTCATCCGCATGTACCTGCGTGACCAGGCCCGCCACGTCGCCGGGCTCGTCCTGGACGTGGTCGATGCGCTCACCGGCCAGGCCGCAGCGGCAGGGGAGGCCATTATGCCGGGACGCACCCACCTCCAGCACGCCCAGCCGGTCCTGGTGGCCCACCAGCTGCTCGCCCACGCCTGGCCGCTCATGCGTGACGTGGAGCGCCTGGAGGACGTCGACGCCCGTGCCGCCGTGTCCCCCTACGGCTCCGGCGCCTTGGCCGGCAGCACCCTGGGCCTGGACCCTGACGCCGTCGCCGCCGACCTCGGCTTCTCCTCCGCCGTGGAGAACTCCATCGACGGCACGGCCTCGCGCGACGTGGTCGCGGAGTTCAGCTTCGTCCTGGCCATGACCGCCGTGGACATCTCCCGCCTGAGCGAGGAGATCATTATCTGGAACACCAAGGAGTTCGGGTTCGTCACCCTGGACGACTCCTACTCCACCGGCTCCTCCATTATGCCCCAGAAGAAGAACCCGGACGTGGCCGAGCTGGCACGCGGCAAGGCCGGCCGCCTCATTGGGGACCTCACCGGCCTGCTGGCCACCCTCAAGGCCCTGCCCCTGGCCTACGACCGCGACCTGCAGGAGGACAAGGAGCCGGTCTTCGACGCCGTGGACACCCTGGCCGTGCTCCTGCCCGCCGTGGCCGGCATGGTGGGCACCATGGTCCTGGACTACGGGCGCATGGCCGCCCTGGCCCCCCAGGGCTTCTCCCTGGCCACCGACGTGGCCGAGTGGCTGGTGCGCCGTGGCGTCCCCTTCCGCACCGCCCACGAGATCTCCGGGGCCTGCGTGCAAGTCTGCGAGGAGCGCGGCATTGAGCTGTGGGAGCTCAGCGACGACGACTTCGCCGCCATTGACCCCCGCCTGACGCCGGGGGTGCGCGAGGTGCTCTCCGCTGAGGGCTCCGTGGCCGCCCGCGCCGGCCGGGGCGGTACCGCGCCCGTGCGCGTCGCCGAGCAGCTGGCCCGGGCGACTGCCCACGCCGCCACCCTACGGGCCTTCGCCCGCCAGGGCTCCCTCCTGGACGGCCTCGGGGCGCGGGTGCTGGCTGACGCCGGGACGGGGCGGGGCTAGTGCCCGGGGACGCCGGCCAGGGCCGGGTACCGCCACCCACGGACCCGCCGGCAGGGGTGGTACCGCGCCCGGGCGTGGCCCCCGAGGTGGCCGAGGTGCTGGGGCGCGACAGCCTCCAGGCCGCCCCCGCCCTCCTGGGGGCCGTCTTCTCCGCGACAGACCCGGACGGCACCGTCTCCGTGCGCCTGACGGAGGTAGAGGCCTACCGGGGCGAGGCCGACCCCGGCTCCCACGCCTTCCGGGGCCGTACGGCCCGCAACGCCTCCATGTTCGAGGCCGGGGGCGTCATCTACGTCTACTTCACCTACGGTATGCACCACTGCCTCAATGTCGTCACCGGTCCGGCTGGCCTCTCACGCGCCGTGCTCCTGCGCGCGGGGGAGGTGGTGGCCGGGGTGGATCTGGCCAGGCGACGTCGTCCCGCCGCGAGGAACGACCGCGACCTGGCCCGCGGCCCGGCACGGCTGTGCGCCGCCCTGGGACTGGACCGCTCCGAGGACGGCACCGCCCTGGGCGGGCCCGGCTCGCGCGTCAGCCTCGTGCTGCCAGCCCTGGGACAGGCCCCCGAGGCGGCGCGCATCCGCACGGGCCCGCGCACCGGGGTGGCTGGCCCCGGGGGTGATGGCAAGGCCTTCCCCTGGCGGTTCTGGCTCGAGGGCGAGCCCACCGTCTCCCCCTACAAACCGGCGGCGCCTCGGCGCAGGCGGGGGAAACAATGACCGGGTCCGTCGTCGATCCCGCGGGACCGGCCGACTACTGGAACCACAACACCGCCTTCCACCAAGAGCTCGTCCGGGACGCCGGGCGGCGCGGAGGGCGGGCTCTCGACGTCGGATGCGGCGAGGGGCTCCTGCTCGCGCGCCTGGCAGGCGTGTGCCGGGAAGCCGTCGGGATCGACAGTGACGAGCAGTCGCTCAGCCGGGCGCGACGGCGTCTTGAGCGCATGCCGAACGCCGAGGCGCTTCCCGCCGACATCATGGAGCCGGACCTCGCCGAACGCCTCGGCACCTTCGAGACCGTTACCTGCGTCGCCGTGCTCCACCATCTCCCACTTGACGAGGGTCTGGCCGCCCTGGGCGCACTGGTCGCTCCCGGCGGGCGGCTCATCGTCATCGGTCTGGCCGCCGAGAAGAGCCCATGGGACTGGGTCGTGACCGGACTGGGCATCCTGCCGATCCGGGTGATGAGCGCCTGGCACCGCGAGACCCGCGACGTCGGCGTCGTCACCGCCCGAGCGCGCGAATCGTTGGGGGAGATCCGCGCAGCCTCCTCCAGGATTCTTCCGGGCGCCCGGGTGAGACGGCGCTTCTACTACCGCTACTCCCTCGTATGGGACAGGCCTCGGGATGCGGGATGGATGGCGTGAACGATGTGACGCGCGCGGGCGAAGCGGGTCCTGCAGGTGGTGCCCGGCTTACCGGCCCGATCCCACTGCGGGACCTTTATGAACTGCTGAGGGACGAGTTCGGCCAGGTCGAGATGTGGCCTGCGCAGTCGGGTACCGAGTACGTCTGCGGTGCCGTCCTGGTGCAGAACACCGCCTGGGGCAGTGTCCAGCGCGCGCTGGAGGACCTGCGGCGGGCCATCGCCTTCGACCCGGCCCGCCTGCTCGCTCTCGATGAGGCCGATCTGATCGATCTCATCCGGCCCTGCGGGTTCATGAGGGCCAAGGCCCGCGCCCTGCGCGCCTACGCCAGCTGGGTCCTCAGCCCGGCGGGGACGGCCGCCCCCGGCCTGGACGACGCCGCCCTGCGCCAGGCGCTGCTGGCGCTGCCCGGATTCGGCCCCGAGACCGCCGACGTCGTCGCCCTCATGGCCTACGACCGCCCCCGCTTCGTCTTCGACGCCTACGGGCGCAGGCTGCTGCGCCAGGCCGGCTACGAGGTGGGACGGCGCTACGAGGACGCCCGCCGCGCCCACGAGGCCGCGGTCAAGGCCGCAGGGTTCGACACCGTCGAGCTCAAGGACCTCCACGGGCTCATTATCCTGGCCGGCCAGCACGCCCGCGCCGCAGGCGGCTGGGAGGCCTACGGGCCCACAATCGGTATTAGGGCCTGACGCCCCTGGCCGAGGGGACGGCGCGCCGCTGTCAGCGCGTCAACCCCAGGACGGTGGTGGGCGCGCCCGGCTCCCCGGTACCCGGGGTGCGGCACCGGACCCGGCTACAGGGCGCCGGGCGGGCCGGGTCGTGGCAGACTATCCGCGCCGGGAGCAGACCCGGCTCCGGGCGCACCGCCTGGGGGCAGGGCCTGCGAGAACGCACCAGGAGCACTCCGAGGTGCGCGGGAAACTCACGCGGACGCGGGGACCTGGACGGGGACCGCCCTACGGGCCAGCCCCGGGGAAACTCACACGGACGCAGGGAAGAGACACATGGAAGGCGACAGGACAGTGACAGACATCCTGGATGAACTGCAGTGGCGCGGGCTCATCGCCCAGCACACCGACATTGACGCGCTGCGCGCGGCCCTGGCCGAGGGCCCGGTCACCTTCTACTGCGGCTTTGACCCCACGGCCCCGAGCCTCCACCACGGCCACCTCGTGGCGGTCAAGGTCATGCGCCACCTCCAGATGGCGGGTCACCACCCCCTGGCCCTGGTCGGCGGCGCCACCGGCCTCATTGGCGACCCGCGCGCCAGGGGCGAGCGCCCCCTCAACTCCAAGGACGTGGTCGCCGGATGGGCCAGGGGCCTGCAGGCCCAGTTGGAGAACCTCCTGGACTTCGAGGGCGACAACCCGGCGCGCATCGTCAACAACCTGGACTGGACCGGCGACCTGGGCGCCATCGACCTGCTGCGCGACATCGGCAAGCACTTCCGCATGGGTACCATGCTCTCCAAGGACGTCGTGGCCCGGCGCCTGGCCAGCGAGGAGGGCATCTCCTACACCGAGTTCAGCTACCAGGTGCTCCAGGCCAACGACTACCTGGAGCTCTACCGGCGCCACGGCTGCACCCTGGAGGTGGGCGGGAACGACCAGTGGGGCAACCTCGTGGGCGGCGTGGACCTCATCCACAAGGTCGAGGGCGCCTCGGTCCACGTCATGACCAACCCGCTGATCACCAAGGCCGACGGCACCAAGTTCGGCAAGACCGAGGGCGGGGCCGTGTGGCTCAACCCCGAGATGCTCAGCCCCTACGCCTTCTACCAGTTCTGGCTGCAGACCGACGACGCCGACGTGGTGCGCTTCCTGAAGATCTTCACCTTCCTGGGGCGTGAGGAGATCGAGCGGCTCGAGGCGGCCACGGCCGACAACCCCAGGGCGCGCCAGGCCCAGCGGGCCCTGGCCCGGGAGGTCACGGCCTGGGTGCACGGGGCCGAGGCCCTGGCCCAGGCCCAGGCGGCCACGGCGGCCCTGTGGGGGCACGGTGACCTGCGCGAGCTGAGCGCCGGGACCCTGGCGGCAGCCACCGTCTCCCTGCCCGCCACCGAGCTCGTGGTGGGGGAGTCCACCGTGGTGGACCTGCTGGTGGGTGCGGGCCTGGAGAGGGGACGCAACGCCGCCCGCAAGACCGTGGCCGCGGGCGGGGCCTACCTCAACAATGTCAAGGTGACCGACCAGGAGGCGACGGTGGGTGCGGACGACCTGCTGGCCGGGGGAGTGGTGCTGGTGCGCAAGGGCCGACGCACCCTCGCCGTGGCACGGGCCGCCTGACCTCAATACCTGTGGGCAGAGTCACTGTTACTGGGTTTGACGGGTGGAGGCGTTCTACGTAGTGTTCTCTCCGGCCCGTGACGAGGTGGAGCGATCCACCAAGGTGCGGGCCGGGGAGCCGAGGGGCGTGACGGCGTCGAGGCAGCTCAGATCACATGGTGACGAGTTGACGAGGCGGACCTGATCCCCTAAAGTTTTCCGAGCTGCCTGAGGGCGGGGCCGCGATGATCGTGGCCGTCAATCTCTGGGTGTGTTGTTTGAGATCTCGATAGTGTGTTTTGTTTTTGTGTGTTTTGTTTGTCTGGTTTTTTGCTGGGTGTGTTCTGGGCATGCTTTTTGTGGGTGTGTTTGGGGTGTGCTTGGCTTGTTTTGTTTGTCTGGGTGGTGCTGGTTCCTGGGGGGCTTGTGTTTCCTGGGTTCGTGGTGTTGCCTGGGTGACTGGTTTTTTTGGAGAGTTTGATCCTGGCTCAGGACGAACGCTGGCGGCGTGCTTAACACATGCAAGTCGAACGGGCCCGCCCCTTTGGGGGTGGGTTGAGTGGCGAACGGGTGAGTATCACGTGAGTAACCTGCCCCCTGCTCCTGGATAACTGCTTGAAAGGGCGGCTAATACGGGGTGTGCCGGCTGGTCCGCATGGGCCTGGTCGGGATAGTTTCATCTTCGGGTGTTTCGGTGGGGGATGGGCTCGCGGCCTATCAGCTTGTTGGTGGGGTGATGGCCTACCAAGGCGGTGACGGGTAGCCGGCCTGAGAGGGTGGGCGGCCACACTGGGACTGAGACACGGCCCAGACTCCTGCGGGAGGCAGCAGTGGGGGGTATTGCACAATGGGCGGAAGCCTGATGCAGCGACGTCGCGTGAGGGATGGAGGCCTTCGGGTTGTGAACCTCTTTCTCCGGTGGTGAAGGCCCTGTCCGTTGCGGCGGGGTTGACGGTAGCCGGGTATGAAGCGCCGGCTAACTACGTGCCAGCAGCCGCGGTGATACGTAGGGCGCGAGCGTTGTCCGGAATTATTGGGCGTAAAGGGCTTGTAGGCGGCTGGTCGCGTCTGCCGTGAAATTCTCCGGCTCAACCGGGGGCTTGCGGTGGGTACGGGCCGGCTGGAGTGCGGTAGGGGAGGCTGGAACTCCTGGTGTAGCGGTGGAATGCGCAGATATCAGGAGGAACACCGGTGGCGAAGGCGGGTCTCTGGGCCGTTACTGACGCTGAGGAGCGAAAGCGTGGGGAGCGAACAGGATTAGATACCCTGGTAGTCCACGCCGTAAACGTTGGGCACTAGGTGTGGGGGCTCTTTCCGGGGTCTCCGCGCCGTAGCTAACGCATTAAGTGCCCCGCCTGGGGAGTACGGCCGCAAGGCTAAAACTCAAAGGAATTGACGGGGGCCCGCACAAGCGGCGGAGCATGCGGATTAATTCGATGCAACGCGAAGAACCTTACCA
>ERZ772917.1931-NODE-1931-length-10963-cov-9.311973_pt1 | contig 10963 bp, 7 predicted proteins | sample MGYA00511187_ERZ772917 | MGnify/ENA primary metagenome ERZ772917 (study PRJEB29015, sample SAMEA2737925) | human oral metagenome | biome: human oral; feature: human-associated habitat; material: dental | place: China | collected 2012 ... | reverse complement strand
CAAGACGAACTGGAACCTGGACAAGGACATCACCGTGACGGCGAAGACCGTGGACATCGCCAACGCCGGGACGGCCAACGAGACGATCGATACGTCCCCGGAGGTCGGCGGGACGTTCCACGTGACCGTCACCGGCGGCGCCAATCCGCCGATCCCGCCGTCGCCGATCGTGGGGCTCGGGCGCTCGGCCTCCATCTCCGCGCTCCTGCCGGGAGGGGAGGAGGTGGAACCGCTTCTCGACGCGGACGGAAACCTGATCGACCTCAGCCTGGACCCGGCGGCGGCGGCCCTTGATGCCTCGCTGCTCGGGGAGAGCGTCCTTTCGGAGGGGACCGATGCGGAGGCCGAGGCGGCGATCGACGAGGCTGCGGCGCTGCTTTCGGTGGATGCCGAGGCGCCTAACACCGACATCCCGGACTTTCCGGACACGGCGGACTCGGGAACAAACGAGCCGGCGGAGGGAACGGCCCTTCCGGATCTCGCGGGTGGAGCGGCGGATACTTCAGCCTCGGTCGAGGAGCTTGCCGGAACGGCAGACCTTCCTGCCCCGGATCCCATCGACACGGTCGACACGGGCACGGAGGCCGGTACCTCGGCGGACAGCGTTCCGGACCTGGACGACGCACCGCTGACGGAGGTGGCCGATGCGACGCCCGCCGGCACCATGTCCGAGCCCGGGCCGGATTTGGACGATGTGCCGTCGACGGATGCAGTCGAGGACGCGCTGGAGCTGGGCGGCGTTCCTGCCGAGGACTCGCTTGACCTGAACGGTGTTGCGGACATGGGCGCGGCGGATGAAGGGGCTCCGGAGCTGGGCAGTCTGACGGCGGACGACGTTTTGGACGTGGGCGGCGGCGATCTGCCCCTGCCCGGCGATGACGCGCCGGAGGCGATCCCCGAGGTGGAGAACGCACCGGAGTTCTACGCGCCCCCTGTCCCGGACGCCACAATGACGATCGCTCAGGAGATGGACAACGCCATCCAGCCGTAACGGCGGATCGGTTTCAAAGAAAGATTAGGGGCGGACCAAAAGTCCGCCCCTTCCGCGTCACGCTCTTTGCCGACCCCCTGGGACCGATCATGCTCCGCGGGAGCGGGAGAGGCGGGTGCGAGACCGCACAGGGATCCTTGCCGACCTGCCCTCCATCGCGCGCTACGCGCAGGCCAAAATGTATGAGACAAAAGGATAGGGAAACGAAAACAGGAATGGGGGATTTTCCATGGAACATGTGAGCAGCAGTTTCCCAACGTTCCTGAAGCGAGAGAATACGGCCCTGGAGGGCCGCGTCCTCTTACCGCAATGCTTCGATTGTTTCAAGGGAAAGCTCGGTCGCCTGGGCGATCTGCTCCGGGGTGAAGCCCAGCTTCAACATCCGCCGCGCAGTGAATGCGATGCCTTCATTTCGCCCCAAAGCGATGCCTTCATTTCGCCCCAAAGCGATACCTTCGTTTCGCCCCAAAGCGATACCTTCGTTTCGCCCCAAAGCGATACCCCTGGCCTCCACCTTGTCCAAAATACTCAGCATGGTTACGCTCTCCCCCTTTTCTAATTGATTCTGTGCCTCCTCAAAACGGTTATCGCGCGTCAGTGCCGAAAAAAGCTTCAATAGCGCGTCCACATGCTCAATGGTCCGACATGAGGGAACGTAGTCCTGATTTCTCCTCATCTGTACGAAGTAGTCCGCCACAATCCTGAAATCACTTGTAAACCGCTCAACCAGATCGTCCGCCAGAAATGATATCTCGAAGAGATTGATCCTGTAGTCGTTCACAAACGGCCTCAATCTCTCAGAGACCGGGATCCTCTCGTACAAAGACCGGGACGCCGTCCAGGGTTCCTCACCAAAGTAAAGAACCAGCGTCACTACAGGATAGAGAACACCCTTCGCAGACAGCTGCCCACGATAATCCGCCCCGTCATACCCCAGTATCCGAAGCGGCATGTCCCGGTCGATCCGGGTCTGGTTCTCGAAGCCGATCAGAGAAACGACAATACCCTCGGATACCCAAAGCTTGGAGACATCACGCTCCTGCTCCCGGAGCTTGCCATCGGCCTTGTACAGGGTACGAGCCTTCGCGTCCCGGAGATCGTCGGGACAGACTTCTCTTTGCCCGTTGAAGAGCAATACGTTCACGATATCGGCAAAAACGTCGTTATAGGCCTCAAGGTATTTTTCCGTGATGTCCCGATCGGACATGCATCTTCCCGCCTCTCCTGACCGGCCTCATTATAGCAAAACCAAATTCGCTGGCCGCCTGTTTCGAGAGGTCCGGCGGGCCGGTCACTCGTCCGCGCTCTCCTCCTCGTTTGCCAGGGGCTCGCCGATGATCTCGCCCCTGCGGCAGATGCTCTTCATGTCACAGTACCGGCAGGAGGGCGAATCATAAAAGGGCGCGAACCGCCCCTCCTTCAGCAATCGTGCCGCACAGGCCATGGCGTAGCCGGCCTCCTCCCGGCGCTCGTCCAGGGTACGGCGGTTGTTCCTCGTCTCGCCGGCCAAGACCTCGGCATAAACGCCTTGGAGGGCCGTCGAGAAGGTCCCGGCGATCCCCCCATCCCGATGCCCCAGGAAGTTGACCCCCGCAAGCGGCGCATCGGCCTCGCGAGGTCCGTACATCAGGGCATAGGCCGAAAGCTGGAGTCCGCGGACGAACTTTGACGGCCCCCCCTCGTACCAGGGGTATCGCTCCAGGTCCTTCATTCCCTCCTCGTACCGCACACTCCTACCCGCCTTGTAGTCCGTGATGACGGCGTGGGCGCGTCCTTCCCCGTCCTCCAGGATCTCCACCCGGTCGCACCGCCCGGAGAAGCGGACGCCGTCGACATCCAGGGAAAGCGCGGCCTCGTCCTCCAGGAGGACGGCCCTGTGGCGGAATCCGCTTTGCTCCAGCCGCTCCAGGATACGCGTCTGAAGCGCCGCCAGCCTCCGTATCCGAAACCGCAGCACCTCCAGGGCGCGCGCCAGGCGGCGGTCCCGGATCAGCCTTCCGAACGCCCCATAATCCTCATCGGACAAGGAGAGCGAGCGCCACTCCTCCTCCACGGCCTCCGGGAAGGGCTCGCCTCCACGGCCGAATCGCCTCCAGACCCGCTCCCAGAACTTATGCGTCAGCGAGCCCCATTCCGCCGCGGTGGCGAGCTCCAGAGACCTTTCCCTCAGACCGGCCCTCCGCTGCAGCCAGTAGCGCAGAGGACATTCGAGGAGCGTCTGGAGGTCGCTGACCGCGAGCGCCGGAGGGTTGTTCTGCGGCTCCGTTCCTCCAACGGATACGCCAGAGCGCGGGGCGGTTACGAGGGGATCGGCGTCGACCTCCGGAAAGATATGGCCGCTGTCGGGCAGGAGGATATCGACGCCGGCGGTTGGCAGTTCCTTCAGCGTCCATCCGTCTGCGTTCGCTTCCATGTCCGCTTCGACGCCCTCATTCATGTCCGCCATGAAACGGTCCAGGAAGGGCGTGTCCGGCACGGGGCGTCCGTTTTCGTCCGTATCGGCTCTGGAGAGGATGGTCAGGGACTCTCCCGTCCGGATCAGGCGCCGGAAGAGGGCCTCCCTTTGAAGGTGCTTGTCCTGAACGGAGGGCAGCCAGGCCTCCGCCTCGGCGAGCCGCTCCCGTTCGGAGGGGCCCAGAAGCGGCGAGCCGGAAATGCGGCCCGGCCAGTTCCCCTGGGAGACGCCGAGCATGACCCAGACGGGATAGGAGGCCAGGACCGGAGGGGCACCCAGATAGAGTATCAGCGCCCCCGAGAGCGGGGGCTCCGGGCGGATACGGGTCTGGCGGCACCAGCTCAGAAGGAACTCCACGGCGTCGTCGCCCTTCAGGGGCGTCCTTCCGGCAGGGCCGATGTCCGGCAGGAGCTCCCGGAGCGCCAGGTACTTCTCGTGCACGGACTCGATGGCGGAGGCGGTCGCGCGTATCGCGCCGTCCAGCTCGGGGCAGTTCAGGGGCAGGGCCTTCATCCGGTCGAGCCAGAGCCCCTTTCGCGTCAGGAATCGATGGAAGGCCCCCATCAGGTCCGACGGGGTTCCTCCACGCTGCAGGGCCCTGCAGAGTCGCTCCGTCGCCGACAGGGCCGCGAGGGCGTGTCGAGGCACCCCGCCCCGCAGCCCCTCGGAGGTCTCGCCCTTTGCCTCTCCCTCCACGATGAAAGCCCTCCACGACGCGAGGCCGCTCGGCCCGGCCCTCAGCGCCTCGGAGACGGAGAACGCGTCCCCGGCGAGACAGGGCTGAACCAAGAACAGGGCCGTCTCGTAGGTCGGAAGCCCCTGGGTCCAGAGCGGCCATGCGGCGGACAGCGAGCGTCCCGGAAGGGTTTGATCGAGCGACGGCCCCTCCGACGCGGCGTAGGGAATGGAGTAGCGCCTCAGGGCCTCGATCACGAGCTCCTCGTCGCCTGCGGACGACATCATGCCGACGGCCCCGAATCCGGGAAAGTTCATCTCCTCGGCCAGGGGCCCCCCTCCGGCGCTCCAGAGGGCGAGCATGCGCGCCGCGGCCTCCGCCTCAAGCTCGCTCTCGCGGGTCCGTATCTGAAGGATGCGCCCCGGAACGCCTTGGGGGGATTCCTCCCAGACGAGCCCCTCCAGCTGATGCGCGGCATCGTGAAAATCGGAGAGCCCCGTCTCGGGCTTCAGCACGACGACCTCCCGGCAGAGGTCGTTCAGCTTCTTGATCAGGCGCACCTGGGCCTGGGTGAAGGAGAGGAAGCCCGTGAACACCATCGTGAGGTCTTCGCCCCACGGCAGGGGCTCGCGCTCCAGAAGTTCCAGCGTCATGGTGCAGACCTGGGCGCTGTCCATCAGTCCGTTGGCGGACAGATAATCCAGATACCTCCGATAGATTGCGGGGAGGACCCGCGCCGTGGGGTCGTCCTCCCGGAGGCCGACCTCCGTCTGCTCCGGCAGGACGGCCTCGTTGAGCAGCTCCCGTATGTCCTCCGACAGGATGTCCAGAAACCCTGCGCGTCCCAGGCCCGGCCACAGGGTCAGCAGCTCGGGGTCCTCCTCCAGCAGGGCCCGGAGCAGGCGGCTCAGGATCAGACGGTGGTCGGGCGGCTCGATCGGGCGCAGGCGCCTGGCCTCGCAGAAGCCGCAGACGTTGTCATAGAGGTCCTGCCAGTTCCATAGGATATCCTCCGGAGGTCCGTCAAGGCCGAATTCGTCCCGGCCCGCACGCTCCCTCCACCAGTTTCGGTCCCGACGGGACGGGACGACAAAACGAACGTCCTCCCCCAGGGGGAGGAAGCTTCGCATCGCCCCGTCGAGCTCGGAGACCCTGAGGTAGGGGATGATCCGCATCGTCCGCTCCGGTCAGGAGCCGCGTTTCCTCATCAGCCACAGGAGGAGCATGCTGAGGAGGATGGCGGACGAGAAGCCGACCCCGGCGCCGTAGAGCGCGAACAGGACGCCCTCCTCGCTCCAGGGGAGGAGCAGGCCGCGGATCAGGAGCGTCGGAAGCGCGACGGCCAGGGCGGCAGCCGTGAGAATCCGAAGCGTTTTTTGTGCGTTTTGCGGAGTCTGAGGTTTGCGACCGAACATGAAACCTCCCAATGGCCTTTGTGTCGCCGAGGATCGAGAACCTTTTCTGCCGAGAGCCGATTATTCCGAAATCCATGGGGATCACAGCCGGATCCATGAGAAATTATAGCAGGAGAACCCGTCCTCCTCCTTTCTGCCGATCTCCCGGCAAATTGCCGAATTTCGCCTAGGCCCCAACCACGGGCCATAGGATAGAATGAGGGCGAGCTCCCCCGGCGCGAGAGGATCGCGGAAAAGGGGGAGGACGTCGACGGAAAGTGAGGAAATCTGTCCATGCAGCGGAGATTGCCGATCGTTTTGATTCTTTTGAGCCTGGCCTCGCTTCTCCTGCCGGCCGAGGGGCGGGCCGCCATAGACAAAGCCACCGTCGAGGCGGCCTGGAGCCGTATCGCGGCAGCGGGAGACATGCGGGACGTCCCCCTGTTCTACGAGAAGGACGAGGCCCCCAACGCCTGGGTGAAGTTCGAGTCCATGAAGCGGTTCACCGTGCACGTCACGGAGGGGTTGATGAAGATTCTCTCGACGCCCGACGAGATTGCCGGCATCCTGGGGCACGAGGTGGGGCACGTCCGGCGCGGGCATTACGGGCGGGGCACCCAGCGCCGGGTCGGATGGAGCATACTGAGCGCCCTGCTGGGCCAGGCCGGGGATGCGGCCCGGATCGTCGGGGCGGTCGGCATGAACCTGGCGGAGAGCGGATTCAGCCGCGAACAGGAGGTGGAGGCCGACGACTACGGCATGGACCTTGCGGTCAAGGCGGGATACAGCCCGTGGGGCCTCTACAACGCGATGAAGAGCTTCAGGGACAACGGCTACGCCACGGCCAGGAGCGGCTTCAACTCGCATCCCCCCACGGAGCGCCGCCTGAAGCATCTCGAGGAGAGGGCCAGGAGAATAGAAAAGGAGAAGCGTTAACCGGCGGGAGTTTTTCAAAGATTTTCCCGAATGATGTTATAATCAGTCTGCATTAGTCCATCCAGCAATTGTTGATGTTTCTAAAAACTTTCGACATCGTGGTGCTCCGGCCTCCGTGCCGGCGAATCTATCATGTCTAAGGAGGAGTCGAAATGAGCGACAATTGGAAGGAACTTTTCAGCTCCGCGGCCCGAAAGACGCGTCCCTCGCCGGTGAGGGAGCTTCTCAAGGTCATCAAGCAGCCGGGGATGATCTCCTTTGCGGGAGGTATGCCGGCTCCCGAGGTCTTCCCCATCGATCAGTTCGCCGAGGGGTCCGAGAAGCTGGTCAGCGAGGGGACGTCGCTGCTTCAGTACGGCACGACGGAGGGCTATGACCCGCTTCGTTCCTTCCTTGCCAAGTGGACGGCCCCGCGGATGGGACGCGAGGTAGGCCTGGACGAGATCCTGCTGACGACGGGCTCCCAGCAGGTGCTCGACCTCTTCGCGTGGGCCATGATCGATCCCGGCGACGTCGCGATCGTCGAGGCCCCCAGTTACATGGCCGCCCTCACGGCCTTCTACAACCACGGCGCGGACTTCGCGAGCGTCCCGGTCGACGGAGAGGGGATGGTCGTGTCCGAGCTTCCCGCGCTCATCGAGCGCCTGCGCAAGGAGGGTAAAAAACCCAAGTTCATCTACACCATCGTCAACTTCCAGAACCCGGCGGGGGCCACCATGACCGTGGAGCGGCGCAAGGAGCTGGCCGCGATCGCGGAGCGCTACGGCCTCGCCATCTTCGAGGACGACCCCTACGGGTACGTGCGCTTCGACGGCGAACACCTGCCGTCGATCTTCTCCTTCGACAAGGCGGGCAACACCATTTATGCGGGGTCCTTCTCCAAGATCCTCTCCCCCGGCGTGCGCATCGGCTGGGTCAGCGGCCCCAAGGACATCATCCGCCAGATGGCGGTCTTCAAGCAGGCGGTCGACCTCTGCTCCAGCCCCATCACGCAGGTGCTGACCTACGAATACTGCCGCAAGGGCTACCTGGACTCCCACCTGCCGAACATCGTCCAGGACTACCGGGTGAAGCGCGACGCCATGGAGGAGAGCTTCCGGAAGCATCTCGCGCCTCAGGGGATCACCTGGGTGAAGCCCGAGGGCGGCTTCTTCTACTGGCTGAACACGGGGAACATCGACAGCGGAGAACTCGCCAGGAAGGCCCTGGAGAAGAAGGTCGCCATCCTGCCCGGCGCTCCGTTCTGCATCAACCCCGAGGCGGGCATCCACGCCGCGCGGATCAACTACACATTCTCGAAGCCCGACGTGATCGAGGAGGGGGTGTCCCGTCTGGCCCAGGCCATTCAGGAGATGAAGCTGGCCGCGAAGTAGCCGGGACCGCTTGGAAATTCCGCAAAAAAACGCCGCGATGAGCGGCGTTTTTTGTACCCCTCGGGCAAAAGGGGCCAACGGCGAAAGGAGGGACCGTACTTTGGAGGAGAGGAGAAATACGCCGCGATGGTGGACCCGCGAGGAGGGCGACGTGGTACGCTGTACGCTTTGTTTCCGCGGCTGCACGCTGCGGAGCGGCGCGGCCGGCTTCTGCGGCGTTCGCCTGAACGCGCGCGGGACCCTTGTCTCCCCCTGGCTGGGCCGTTTTTGCGCGCGGGCCGTCGATCCCATCGAGAAGAAGCCCCTGGCCCATTGGAGGCCGGGAACCCTCATCTATTCCCTGGGCAGCGTGGGCTGCACGATGGCCTGTCCCTTCTGTCAGAATCACGAGATCGCCCACCCCGAACGTCCGGAGGCACTCTCTCGTGCGGCGGCCGCCCTGCGGCCCGAGGAGCTGGCGCTGGAGGTCCGAAACCTCGGGCTTTCGTCCGTGGCCTTCACCTACAACGAGCCGACGCTTCAGGCGGAGTATATCCTCGAGGCGGCCCCGCTGCTGAGGGAGAACGGGATCGCCGTCGTCCTCGTCACGAACGGCGTCATGTCCGAGCCGGCAGCCATGGACCTCCTGACTTGCACGGATGCGGCCAACGTCGACCTCAAGGCCTTCGATACGGAGCGTTACCGGCGTCTGGGAGGTTCGCTCGACACCGTGAAGGCCAATATCGCATCCTGGGTGCGGGGCGGCGTGCACGTGGAGCTGACGCACCTCGTCGTCCCCGGGCTCGTCGATCCGGGGGAGGGATTCGACGCCATGACGGACTGGATCGCCGCCCTGTCCCCCTCCGTCCCCCTGCACCTCTCGCGCTGCTTTCCCGCCTGGCGGCACTTCGCACCGCCTACGGACACGGAGCTCCTGTACTCCCTGGCCGACCGGGCGCGGGGAAAATTGCGGCACGTCCACCTGGGGAACGTGCGCTGACACGCTTCTATGAAAGCCCCATGAGCCCGAGGATTTCGTTGACGTCAAGGTGCCGTTCGACCGCCGCGGCCAGGGCGTCGTAGGCCTGCTCCTTTCGGGCCGCGGTATCGACGGCCGGCCGTTCCTCCAGGCCGCGGGCGCGCCGGAGGGCGTTGAGCCACAGGCCCCGGAAGCGGTCGTTCTCGAAGACGCCGTGCAGATACGTCCCCGCGATCCGAAGGTCCTCCGTCCCAAGCCCTTCCGGACGTCCATCCGCCAGGATGAAAAGAGGCTCGCCGGGCGCCCCCGCGTCGGGGACCGTCCGTCCGAAATGAATCTCGTACCCCTCCACGGGGATGGAGGCCTCCGCGGGGTTTAAGTTGGGGTTCAACTTGGGGTTCAGAGCGCCCGAGACGCAAACGGTCGTCTTGACCCCGGCCCGAAACTCGGTCACAATGGGCAAAAGCCCCAGGCCGTCGATCCCGCGCAGTTCGGAGTTCTCCCGCAGATCGGGGTCCTCCAGCCTGCGGCCCATCATCTGATAGCCCCCGCACAGCCCGAGGACGAACCCGCCCGCATCCGCAAACGCGCGCAGCGCCTCGGCGAGGCCCGTCTCACGAAGCCAGCTCATGTCCCGCATCGAATTCTTGGAGCCCGGGAGGATCACCGCGTCGAGGGAGCGCAGCACCTTGAGCGGCGTCCCGGGATCCAGACCGACGAGATCCACGTCCGGCTCGTACTCGAAGGGGTCGAGGTCCGTGAAGTTGGAGATACCGGGAAATCGGACCACGCCGACCGACAGCGCCCCCCGCCCGCCCCGGCCCCAGTGGAGGCCCAGGGAGTCCTCGCCCGCGATGGACGCCCCCTCCACCCAGGGCATCACCCCGATGACCCGGACGCCCGTGCGGGCCTCCAGCCATTCCACGGCGGGGGCGAAGAGGGCGGGGTCGCCCCGGAACTTGTTGAAGATCACGCCCTTGACCCGCTTTCGATCCGCCCCCAGCAGCTCCAGCGTACCGACGACCGAGGCCAGGGATCCGCCGCGGTCCACGTCCGTCACCAGCAGGACGGGGACGTCCGCCTCGCGGGCGATGCGCATGTTCACGATCTCCGTCTCGTTCAGGTTCACCTCGGCGGGGCTGCCCGCCCCCTCGATCACCACGGCGTCGAACTGCCCGGCGATGTGCCGCAGCGCGCGCCGCACCGCCAAGAGGCCGTGGGTCATCGTAAAGGTCCGATAGTAATCCCGGTCCGCCGGGGCCTCGAAGACCCGGCCCTCCAGTACGATCTCCGAGCAGGTGTCCCGGCGCGGCTTCAGGAGGATGGGGTTCATGAAGGTCTCGGGCCGGAGGCGCGCTGCCTCGGCCTGCACGGCCTGCGCCCGGCTGACCTCCATCCCGTCCCATGTGACGCAGGAGTTGTTGGACATGTTCTGCGACTTGAAGGGACACACGCGAACGCCCCGGTCGGCCAGCAGGCGGCAGAGCCCCGTCACCAGAAAACTTTTTCCGGCGTCGCTGCTGGTGCCCTGAATCATGATTCCTTTCATGGAGTTCCTTCCTCGTATAATAAAATAAGCTACACGACTATCAATGTTCCGAGAGAAGAGAGAAACGCCGGTCTTTCAGCCTCCCTTGCAGGGGCTGAATCAACCACTCCTCCTCACTTGGCCCAATCCGATCTCGTGCCGTTAAGCTCGCTTCTATCGAACCGCCCCGTCCGGTCCCTGGCCGCCCCACTCGACGAGGGTGAAGCCCCTGCGGACAAAAGGCGTCAGCTCCTGCTGTGGGACGGAGAACGGGGCATTCAAGGGGCGGTAGGCCATGAAGACGCGAAGGATGCTGTCCGGCCTAGGCGTGACGGTCAGCGGGGCGGAGTCGGTATAATTCTTCCCCTGAAAGGCGATGAGGTTCCAGGGGTTGTCCTGCATCCGCGGCAGCCAGTAGATGATAAACTCGTTGTACTCGCGCGGAGTGAGCCCCATGTACGCCAGCTTCTCGCGCAAAAACGCGGCGGTGTCCGACCCCCTGACGACGAAACCCCTGGAGAAGTCGGGCGGGGCTCCGTCGGACGCGCCCTCCCAGAAGAGATAGCTGTACTCCCGGCCCTGTTTGTCGGTGAGGGTGCCGTCGGGCCGCGCGGTGACGCGCCACGCGCCGTCGGGGTCGGGCGCGGGGTAG
>ERZ772917.1930-NODE-1930-length-10964-cov-5.092951_pt1 | contig 10964 bp, 10 predicted proteins | sample MGYA00511187_ERZ772917 | MGnify/ENA primary metagenome ERZ772917 (study PRJEB29015, sample SAMEA2737925) | human oral metagenome | biome: human oral; feature: human-associated habitat; material: dental | place: China | collected 2012 ... | reverse complement strand
TTGGTTTTCGTAGCGATATTTACGACGGATTTTTTCACCTCCGCAACAGAGCTGTGATATGAGAGCACGACATCTTTATCAAAGCTCGGATTCACGCGATCGTAACTATTTGGGGCTTCTTTAATGTCGATGCTGGCGCCAAAAAGCGCACCTGCCAAAGCTATCGATAGGATAATCGATTTTTTCATTTTTATATCCTTTGTGATAATAAAATTTTGGCGGAATTATAAATTTTGTCCGCTAATATATTCTTAACGCAAAATTAAAATTTATAAATGGAATTTAGCAAACTTGATTGACACTCACTAAAGTTTTATGATATAATCCGCATAAATTTTAAAATTTCGAGGATCAAAATGGCAAGCACAAGCAGTTTATACGAAACCTTAGGCGTGGATAAATCCGCAAGCGCGGACGAGATCAAAAAGGCCTACCGCAGACTGGCTCGCAAGTATCACCCCGACATCAATAAAGAAGCGGGCGCGGAGGATAAATTTAAAGAGATCAACGCCGCGTATGAAATTTTAAGCGACGAGAAAAAGCGCGCGCAGTACGACCGCCACGGCGACGCGATGTTCGGCGGACAGAATTTCCACGATTTCGCGCAGGGCTCTGCGGATATGGGCGATCTAAACGACATCATAAATAGCATTTTCGGCGGCTTCGGCGGCGCAAAAAGCGCGGGCTCACGCGGCGGGTTTAGCTTTAGCACCTTCGGCGGCGGCGAGGGATTTAGCGGTTTTGGCGGAGCGCAGAGCCTAGATACGCACAGCTCAATCGAAATTCCCTTTGAGACCGCTATACAAGGCGGCGAGATGAGCGTGCGCGTAGGCGGCGAGACGGTTAAATTTAAAGTGCCCGCGGGCATCAACGCCGGAGAAAAGCTGCGCATCAGAGGCAAGGGGCAAAAATCAGGCGCACAAAGCGGAGATCTGATCTTGGAGATAAAAATCACGCCAAGCGCCGAGTATACGCGGCAAGGCGACGATCTTTTCAAAAAAATCGACGTTCCTTTAAAAACGGCGCTGTTCGGCGGAAAGGTAGAAATTTCGACGCCCGGCAAAAGCGCTACGATAAAGATCGCCAAAAACACTAAAAACGGCCAGAAATACCGCCTAAAAGGCTACGGTGTACAGAACCGCAAGAGTAAAATTTTAGGCGATCTATATGCGGTGGTAAACGTCATCCTGCCCGATGTCGATTCGCTGGGCGAGGACGTCAAAGACGTACTGCAAAAGCTATAAGGAGGCACCAAAATGCATGATTACGACGAGCCGGTCTATCTCATATCGATAGTGGCGAAGGTTTTGGATATCCATCCGCAGACGCTGCGGCAATACGAACGCGAAGGGCTCGTGACGCCGGGGCGCACCGAGGGCAAGATGCGCCTGTACTCGGCGCACGATATGGACCGCATACGCACGATTTTAAATCTCACCAAGGAGCTCGGCGTCAATCTCGCGGGCGTGGACGTGATCTTTCGCCTGCAAGAAAAGATCGCCGAATACGAGCGCGAGATCGAAGCGCTGCGGACTAAGATTTTAGAGCTTAGCGGGGAGTGAAACACATCGTGATTGCAGATTTGTAGGCGATAAATTTAAGGTATTTTGAGCGAATTTACGAGCGCGCAGAATTGAGAACTGCGCCTTTGAGTGAGCCGAAATTTTACTGCGAAAGGCGAAATTTTAAAGTTGAGAAAAGTAAATATCTGCACGCGCAATCTTTCTTAAAAAGTCATACCGAGTAAATTTTAGCAAATTTACACGCAGAGAAATTTACGGCGATAATTACGGGCAGTGAAATTTAAAGCCGTGATACAAAATTCCGATCTGCCGTACCACGCGCTAAAATTCTTATCCATCCGCGCCGCGCGCCGAAATTCCGATCTATCGTCTGCGTCTCACGCCGAAATTTTAAGAGCCTACGGCGAGATGCTTTAAGGTAAAATTTCAGTCAAACCGCACCGCGTTTCTAAATTTCAAATTTAAATTTATACTCGCCGCCTTAATTTAAATTCCATACCTGCGGGTATGATTTGAATTCTGCACCTTTGCAATTTAAATTTTATCCTCACAGCTCCGATTAAAATTCCGCGCTCGGAGGTCGGTTTAAATCCATGCTAAATTTTACAATCGCGCATACCGCCGCGCTCGATTATAAAATTTTACGCCGCAGTCGGCTCCCGAATTAAAACGCTGTACCCATACATCCGTACCGCGTTAGGTTTTGAAATTTCAAAGCATTGCAAACTTATGCGTCATACTGATCTTTAAATTTTAAGTGTCGCGAGCTCGTATGCTACACCGAGCTTAGAACCCAAAGCCGCAAGCCAATACGCCGCAGTGAGGTTAAAAAGCAGATCGCGTCCAAATTTACGCAGGCTCGCGGCTCATCCTCATTGCAGGCGGCGCCTAGGAATTTTTGCGCTTTTTTATAATCGACTACGCGACGGGCTCGAGCCGCGCCGCTTAAATTTAAGCCCGCTCGTTTAATCCGTTTTACGCGCGTATCTAAATTTAAACCGCGCCGTTTAAATTTAAAAAACTAGGTCACGGCGCAAACCGAATCTGCACCGAGAATCTAAGTTAGAATCCTTAAATTTAGGCTAAATTTAAAGCTCAAAGACCTAAAATTTAAAAGATCAAAAAGAAGAGCGCTAAATTTCGCTAAGCTTGTCGAAGCGGGTCTTTAGCGACCTTGCGTTTTTATTTAAAATTTCCGCCTGCTCGTTAAATTTCGCCGCGTAGCTTTGCAGCAAAGCCGCGTGTTTGGCGTGCGTCTCAAACTCCTTGCTAAGCGCGTAAATTTCATCTTTTACCGACTTGATGTTCGCAGCGAGCGCCTCATCTTTTAAAAACGCGCGGATCGTGCCCAAAAGCGCCAACAGCGTCGTCGGAGAGGCCATAAACACGCCGCTTTGCGCGCTAAGCTCCAGCACCTGCGGCAGCTTCTCACACGCATAAACGAAAACCGCCTCGCTAGGCAGAAAAAGCACCGCAAAGTCCGTGGTTTGCGGCGGAGCGATGTATTTTGCGGCGATGTCCGCGATGTGTTTTTTCATATCGCTTGCGAGCTCCTTTTGTGCGCTTGCAAGCGCGGCGGCGTCCTTTATGGCAGAGGCAGCTACGATCCTTTCATAGCTACTAAGCGGAAATTTCGAATCAATGCAAAGAATCCTATCTGATCCGATGTGAAGCGCGCAATCTGCGATCTTGCCGTTTGGTAGGTGCTTTTGTAGCTCGTAAAATGCGGAGTTTTGTCCATAAAGCATAGTTAGGATCCGCTCCAGCTGGTACTCGCCGAAATTTCCGCGCAGCTTTACGTTGCCCAAGATCGCATTTAATCGCGAAATTTCATCTCGCACCTGAAGCGAAGCTTTATTTTGCTCGCCCATCCGCGCGAGGTTTTGCGCTACGCCGCTAAAGCCCTGCTGAAGCGAGTTTAAATTTGAGCTAAGCGCGCTGTTTTGGCGCTGCAATCCCTCGCTTAAAGCCTTATTGAAATAATAAAATTTATCGGTAAAGCCGTCCTTCAGATCCTGGCTCAGCTTAAAAAACTCGGCGCTTGATTTTGCATCCTGTGCGCTCAGTCGCTCTTGCAAAAGTGCGGCAAGTGCGGCGTTTGCATCGCTTGCGCGGCGAGTCTGAAAAAACAGCACTGCCAGCAAAATGATCACCAGAGCCGCAAATACGGCAAACACAGCGAAAAAAATCGCCTCAGCGCCCATCTTGCACGCTTTGAGGATCTAAAATTTCATTTTTGTAGCGCAGAAATTCCATATCGTTGTTTAGGGCGCGATTTTCTTCGAGCAAAACCTCATGCTTGGTGCGAAGCTCGGCGATATCGCGACTGATGTAATAAATTTCGTTGCGGATGTAGATCGCGGGCACCGTCAGCAAAAACGCAAATCCCACCAGCAGATACACGACCAGCAGCTGATAAAAAGTAAGATTTTTCTCTTTTTGATTTCCGGCGTCGTAGTTGCGCAAAAGCTCGTTTTGATCCTGCGCAAAGCCCGAAGGAACGCTAGTTTGAGCCAGGTATTCGTATCTATCCATCTTAAAATTTCTCCATAAATTTAAACGCTTACGAGATGGGAATTCCGTCTCGCTTCATCTTTTAAAAATATCAAATTTCATAGAATCTTACCGAAAATTTTATGAAATTTAATGCACAAAATTTTACAAACGCCGTTAAAATCATCTCAGCCAAAAAATTCTTAGCTTTGCGCTTGCGGCTCGCGAGTTTTGCGCGAGCTCCTGCGCATCCGCGGTTAGCGGACTTTTGGTTAAAATTTTTCCCAAGGAGTGATCTCCGCCGCATTCGCAACGCATCACCCCGCTTGGACAGATACAGCCGCGCTCCCACTGCTTAAAGCGCATCTTTACGATGCGATCTTCAAGCGAATGAAATGAGATTATAGCGACATTTGCATTAGTTAAGATTAAATCGCGCGATTTTTGCTCGATAAGATCAAGCAGGCTTTTTAGCTCGCCAAGCTCGTTATTTACCTCAATGCGGATCGCCTGAAACGCTAGCGCGGCGAGGCTGATACTACGCCCTTTAACAGGCTTTGTTCCGATCAAATTTGCTAAAGCTTTAGCGCTTGTTAGCGGTGCGTTAGCCCGCGCAGCGGCTATTTTGGCGGCAATTGCGTTAGCGTTTGTTAGCTCGGCGTATTCGCGAAAAATGCGCGCGAGTTCAGCTTGCGAGTAGCGGTTTACGACATACTCCGCATCCAGCGCCGCGCCCGCATCCATTCGCATATCCAGCGCGTCGCTTTTAGTGGAAAAGCCGCGAGAGTTTTTATCCAACTGAAGCGACGAAACGCCGATATCGGCTAGGATTCCGCGAACTGCGCGGAGTTTTTGCTCGGGCAAAATTTTTAAAATTTCGCTAAATTTAGCCTTATGAATCTCTACGCGGTCATTAAATTTACTAAGCCGCTCGCGCGAAAATTCTATCGCTTCGGCGTCTCTATCGCAGGCGATGAGTTTAAGGCGTGGATTAGCGATCAAAATGCCCTCGCTGTGCCCTCCGTAGCCTAGCGTGCAGTCTAAAACGTAGCCGCTCTCAAGCTGCGAAAATGCTGCGATCGTCTGCGAAAAAAGAACGGGAATATGTGGAGCTTGCACCTGAATTTATCCTTTTGAAATTTCTAATCCTATATAATAGCGAAATTTTTTACAAAGGCGAGAGATGGACGAGTATTATTATGAAATTTTGCGCAAAATTTCGCTTTCGATGTTTAGAGAGCGATTTTTAGGGATCTTTCACGGCTCGATTTCGGTTAAAATCAAGGAAAATCAGTTTTTGATCAACAAAAAAGACGCGATTTTCGATAGTCTCGGCAAGGATGATTTTATAACTCTGTTTTCGAAGAAGGATTACCGCTGGCAGGACGCTAGCATCGATAGCGATATCCACGTAAATATCTACAAAAATATCAAAGAGGCGAAATTCGTAACCTACGCGATGCCTCCGCATCTCATCGCATACACGCTGGAGCATGATTTTATTTTGCCGCGCGATTATTTCGGAGCGACCAAATTTAAAAGGGTTGAAATTTACGATCCGAAAAATTACGACGATTGGCATGAGCGCGCGCCGTATGAAATTTGTAACTATATGATGAACGAAAATAGCGACGTAATGGTGATCCGCGGATACGGTGTTTTCGCTTACGCAAGGAGCGCGCAGCAGCTGGCAAAAAAGATATCGATACTAGAGAATAGCTCGAAGCTACTTTTGTTAAGCAAGAATTAATATATATCAAATTGATTACTAACGCGTTATAATTGTGTGAAAATGCCTATTTTTCAGCATTACATAAGGTTTTATCTGTATAATTACTAACATAAAAATTTCTTTAAGTTAGCTATTTTAAGGATTTCAATGATAGATTGGATGCAAAAGCATAAAAAGTCGCTTATACCAACGATCTGGGTAAGCACCATAGCCTTTGTGGGTGCCGGTTTCGTAGGCTGGGGAGCTTACGATATGAATGCCAATCGTGCAGGTTCGATCGCCAGAGTTGGGCAAATTTCTATAACAAATCAAGAATTAAACACAAAATACTCCGAACTATACAATCAGTTAAGCGCTATGAGCGACGGGCAATTTACACAGGAGCAAGCCAAAAATATGCATCTGGATCAGATCGCGGTAGATCAGCTAATCGGCGAGGCGTATTTTCTAAATTTTGCCAAAGATTTGGGCATCCAGGCTAGCGAAAAGGATGTTGCGGAGTTTGTGGTAAGCTCGCCGAATTTTCAAGAAAACGGCGCATTTAGCAAAGAACTTTACGACAACGTAGTAAAAAATTCCGGACTAACCAAAAAGGAATTTGAGCGCAATTTACAAAAAACGCTAACTCTACAAAAGCTCGGCAAGGCTTTAATGATCACGCCAAATTCCAAGATCATAGAGGCGTTTGCCGCATCGCAGCTGATGCAAGATAAAGTATCGGCCGAGATCATCTACGCAGACGCTAACGTTACCTTTAGCGACGACGAACTGAAAAAATTCTGGGAAGGCGAGAAATCGCGCTTTATGACGGAGAAAAAATATAATTTAGGAGCCTATTTCGTAGCGCCTAGCAATGCGGACGTAAACGAAACCGAGCTCAGTAAATTTTACGAAGAGCATAGAGGCGAGTACAGAAGTCTGGATGATAAATTATTGGATTTCGCAGAAGCTAAGCCGGATGTTTTAAAAGACTACCGAATGGATCAGGCTAAAAAAATTGCCACAAAAGATTATCTGGATATCAAAAAGGGCAAGATCGATACCAACGAAACCATCGTAGCTACGGCGGAAAATTTCCCGATTGCCGATATAGAGATCGCAAAGTCCGGCGAAGTGGTAAAACCTTTTGAATATAAGGGCGGATTTTTAATAGCCAAGCTCAACGGCGTTGAGCAACCTAGACAGATGAGCTTTGATGAGGCTAAGCCTTTGGTTTCCAAAGAATTTGAAGCGAAAAAACGCAAAGAGCTGCTTGAAAAAAGAGCGCAAGACGCGCTTGGAGATTTCAAAGGGACCGACTTTGGCACGCTGTCTCTTAACAGCAAAAACAATACCAAGCTAAGCGATGACGAATTTTATAAATTTCTTATCGATATGTTTGGTAAGCCCGCCAAAGAAGGGATAGTGGTGTTTGATGACAAAGCCATAGCGTATAAAATTTCGCAGCAGAGCCTAGGCAGCAGCGAAGAGATAGATAAAGAAAAAGTGATCGTCGCCGATAGAATAACCGCTCTATTAAATTCCAATCTACAAGGCGATCTAACCAAAATGTTAGAAAAGCGCTATAAAACCGAAAGATATTTTAAAGGTAAAGACAGTGAGTGAGTATATTTTAGGTCTAGATATAGGCTCGACCAAGATCCGCGCCATAATCGCTAAAAACGACGGTATTTTTGCCGTATTGGGCGTCGGTCAGTCCGATACCTTGGGTATCAAAAAGGGCGTTATCACAAACATAGAGCAAGCTGCGGGCTCGATAAAACAGGCGGTAAAAGCAGCCGTAAAAGGCGCCGGCAGAAGCTATGATAAAGCTATCATATCGATCTCTGGTTCATACGCCAAAAGTGTTAAATCTCGCGGCGTTATAACTATGGAAAACGAGATAGGGCTGGATGAAATAAAGCGCGCTATGCAGGTTGCCGAAGCACAGGCTAACGTGCCTAGCGACAGCGTAATTTTGCATGTGCTCCCGTATGATTTCAGAGTTGATGAGCAGGAGCATATCGAAGATCCGCTCGGTATGAGCGGAACTCGCCTAGAGGTATCTACACATATCGTTATCGCCCCTGAAAGCTCAATTAAAAATTTGAAAAAATCAGTTGAGATGGCAGGCGTAAAGGTCGATAATATCGTCCTTTCGGGCTACGCATCATCCATCGCTACTCTCAGTAAAGACGAAAAGGAGCTCGGCGTCGCACTGATCGATATGGGCGGCGCTACATGCGATATAGTCATACATCTGGGAAATTCTTTGCGTTATAACGACGTGGTGATGTTTGGCTCCAATAACGTTACTAACGATCTATCCCGAGCGCTACACACGCCGCTTCCGTATGCGGAAAATATAAAGATAACCTACAATGACTTGATCAATCAAGGAAATAGCGAGGTCGAGCTACCGGTCTTAGGCGATAGCGAGTCGGAAAACCACATCATAAGCCTTGAGATCATTTCGCAAGTAATACTTGCTCGCGTTAAAGAGACCTTTGATATGATAGCCGATAAGATCGAAAGAAGCGGCTATAAAGATCGTATAGGCGCAGGTATCGTCATCACCGGCGGTATGGCGAAGCTAGACGACGTGCGTGATTTGGCGGCGATAGTTTTTGATAACACATCCGTTAGGATCGCAAGAGCCAAGACCGTAAGCGGTCTACATGAGATCGCCGAAGATATCGGGAATTCTTGCGCATTGGGACTTTGCATGTATGGATTTGGTGAATTTACCCCTTACGAGATGGACTCTAACGGCAAGCTTCGCTATAAAGATGAGATAATAAATAAAAATCCAAAGAGAAATATAAACGACTATTACGAAAAAGAGGTTAGCAAGGCGATAGAAAAGGACGGCTCAAGAGCTGACGGCGGTGCGGCAGCCAAAAAAGACGATCTGAATATCCAACTTCCAAAAAAAGACGGAACAAATTTTTTCAATAAAATTTGGTCGTCTATGAAAAATTGGTTTTAAAATTTAAGCTAAGGAGATACTCGTGAAAGGATACAGTATGGAAGAAAGAAAGGGCATCTACGGTGCTAAGATGAAGGTGATCGGCGTCGGCGGCGGCGGATGCAATATGATCAATCATATGATTCGCGAGGGTTTTACTAAAACAGACGTCGAACTAATGGTGGCTAACACCGATGCGCAGGCTTTAGAAAAATCGATCGCAAATACTAGAATTTTACTCGGCGAAAGCACCACCAAAGGCCTTGGCTGCGGTATGGATCCGGCACTTGCTAAGATGGCTGCGGAGGAGAACTACGACGATCTCAAAGACCGCTTGGACTATTCCGACATCGTTTTCGTTGGCTCCGGCCTAGGCGGCGGTACCGGTACCGGTGCTGCGCCTATAGTCGCTAAAGCTGCGAAAGAGAAAAAAGCGCTAACTATCGGCGTCGTTACCACCCCTTTCGGTTTTGAGGGCAAGAAGCGCATGCGACTAGCGCAGGAGGGTCTTGAAGAGCTTAAAAAAGAGTGCGATTCCATAATCGTTATCCCAAATCAAAATTTATTGAAGATCATCGATAAAAAAACCGGTCTAAAAGACGCCTTTAAGATCGTAGATAATGTCCTATTCCAAGCCGTAAACGGCATGATCTCCGTGATCTTAGAATCCGGTGATAGCGATATCAACGTCGATTATGCCGACGTTAAAAAGGTAATGACTCACCGCGGTTTGGCATTGATGGGTATTGGCGTTAGCGAGGGCGACGGCGCGGCGGAAGAAGCGCTAAAAAGTGCGATCCAATCTCCGCTTTTGGATAATACCTCCATCCACGGCGCTATGGGCGTGTTAGTACATTTCAAGATGTCGCCTGATTGCTCCTTGCTTGAGATCGAATCTGCGATGAATATCATCGAAGATACCGTAGATAAGGATGCCGACGTTACTTGGGGCACCACCACAGATCCTAAGATGGAAAACAACCGCGTCGAAGTTACTCTCATAGCCACCGGCTTTGAAAGGAGCATCGAGGAAAAAAAGCAGGTCGCCAGCGATAACGTAGCGGATCGCAGAAAGGCGCTTTTAGAGAGCATGGGTCGAAATTCTATCTTTTCTAGGCAAAAGGTAAGTAGCGGCGATTTTAACGGGGACGAAACCTACGACGAGCTCGACGAGCCCGCATTCCTACGCAACCAGATGGACTAAATGCGCAGACGAGATAGGCAGCTAAGCGAAGATGAGGCGTTAAAAATCATCGACGAGAGCGAATACGCTACGCTTAGCTGCATAGACGAGAGCGGCGAAATTTTTAGCGTGCCTATCTCGCCCGTACGCGATGCAGACGCCATTTACATCCACGGCGCGCCTGCCGGCACAAAGGCGCAACTCTTTCAAAACGGACGCGCGGTAACGGCTGTTTTTGTTAGCTACAACCGCGTTCCTACCCCAAGCGATGAAGAATATCGATCTATCGCGGATGACGCGGAAGCTCTAGGATCGAAAGTTTATACGACGGAGTACCGCAGCGCAATCGCCGTTTGCGAAGCAAGCGAAGTAGAAGATGACGAGCGTAAAATTTACGCCCTGCGGATACTATGCGAAAAATACACCCCAAACTACATGTCGCGCGTGGAGTTTGCCTCCAGAGCATCATTAAAGCGCACGAAAATTTATGAACTCAAAATAAAATCCGTAACCGCAAAGGCTAAAATTTTATAATGCGTCCAAATTTGCGCTTCCTGCGCCATGCCTTACTTTGCGGGAATCTCTTCTTTTATATGTTTTTGTCCTTTTTGTCGACCGCCCTACTTTACTTGCGATTGACATTCGCTTGGGTTTAGTGCGATACCTCTTTTCAACGCCGCTATTTGATTTCAGTTATGATGGGCTTTAAAGGAGCGAGATTGAAATTTTTTGTAACCGCCGTGAATACGGAGGTAGGAAAGACATTCGTTACGACTTCGCTTCTGCGGGCGTTTTTGCAAAGCGGTCGCACCGCAATCGCGCTAAAGCCCGTGCAGACGGGATGCGAGATTAGCGGCGGCAGGCTTGTCGCGCCGGATGTGAGCGAATATGCTAAAGTAAGCGCAGATAGCGACATTGCGCCGATTTATGCGTTTAAATTTCCCGCTTCGCCGCACTACAGCGCGAGTTTGGAGCGCCGAGAGATCAAGACGGATGAAATTTTAAAATTTATCGACGCTCATTCGGCGCAGTGCGAAATCACGCTGATCGAAGGCGCAGGCGGTATTTTCGTGCCGCTAAACTCGC
>ERZ772917.1926-NODE-1926-length-10979-cov-144.313164_pt1 | contig 10979 bp, 9 predicted proteins | sample MGYA00511187_ERZ772917 | MGnify/ENA primary metagenome ERZ772917 (study PRJEB29015, sample SAMEA2737925) | human oral metagenome | biome: human oral; feature: human-associated habitat; material: dental | place: China | collected 2012 ... | reverse complement strand
CCTCGACCTGCCCCTGGGGATCTCCTTCACCCTGTGGGCCCTGACCTGGATCAACCTGGCCCTGGCCGTCTTCAACGCCCTGCCGGGACTGCCTCTCGACGGCGGGTACGCGCTGGCGGCGCTCGTGGAGCAGCTGAGCGGGCGTCGCCGCCTGGGGCTCCAGGTCGCCGCCTGGGGCGGGCTCGGCGTCGTCGTCCTCATCGCCTGGCACTGGGTGGTGCGCCCCCTCGTCCTCCTGCACAGCCAGCCCGGGGTCTTCCACCTCATGATCGTCGTGCTCGTCGCGTGGCCCATCGCCTCCACCTCCTGGAGGGTCCTGGGCCTGGGACGCTCGAGCAGGTCAGCGGCACGCCTCGACCTGCGCAGCCTCCTCCAGCCCGTCACCACCGTGAGGGCCACGGCCCCGGTCACCCAGGTGCGCGCCATCCTGTCCGGCGGTGCCCGCCTCGTGCTGGTCTCCGACGGCGCCCGCCTGCTCGGAAGCATCGACGCCGTCGGCCTGGACGAGCTCGCCGGGCTGGACGAGCACAGCGCCACCGCCGCCCAGGTGTGCACCGCCCTGCCCACGCGGGCCGTCACCACCGAGCTGACCGGCGAGCCGGCCGCCGCCGCCCTCGCGGCCGCGCGCACCGTCTCACGCTGGCTGCTCGTCGTCGAGGCCGGCAACGTCCTCGGGGCGGTGCCCACCGGCGCCCGGTGAGTGCTCCGGCACTGCGCCGGGAGGACAGCACTGACGTCCGTGACAGCCGAGACCGTCACCGTCGCGCACGCCAGCGCGGCCAGGGGTGGGGCAGCGGGCCCCTCAGCGGGCGGAAGCCGGGTGGTCCATGCGCATGTAGACGCCGCCCTCGGCGAGCTCGTCAAGCATCTGGGCCAGGCGCCTGTCGCGCGTCTCGGGCCTTCGCGCCCGAGCGATCCATGCGAGGTAGTCATTGCGCTGGTAGGCAGGACGCGCGTCATAGGCCTCACGCAGGCCACGTTCCTCGAGACGGGCGGCGACGTCCTCAGGCATCGGCTGGACCGGTCGTGTGAGTGCCACGCGGGCCTCCTGGGGAACGGGTGTCTGGGGGCACGGAGGACTGTACCGGAGCGCGCCGTCACTGGGGCCCGGTCCCCGACGTGGACGGCCCGGCAGGACCTGGTCCCCCCTCACTACACTGCGCTGCAATGAGTCACGAGCAGCCTGAGCACAGCGGCCACGCGGCCGTACAGTCCTTCTCCCCGCACACGCCCGCCACGGACACAGCCGCCACCCCTACGGCCCCCTCGCGCGAGGACGGCAACATCCCGTCCCGCCCCCGCCAGGCGATGCCCGTGCTGCCCCCGCGGACGCACACCCAGGAGGTCCTCGGCCAGGCCGGGCGCCGCGGCCCCTTCCGCTACGGCGAGCGCGTCCAGGTCACCGACGTCAAGGGCTCCAAGCACACCTTCCAGCTCGACCCGCGCGGCTACTTCCAGTCCGGGCGCGGCTCCTTCCACCACCGTGACGTCGTCGGCCTCGACGAGGGCACCGTCCTGACTACCGACTCGGGCCACGAGCTGCTCCTCCTGCGGCCGCTGCTGGCCGACTACGTGCTGTCCATGCCTCGCGGAGCCCAGGTCGTCTACGCCAAGGACTCCGGCCAGATCATCGCCCTGGGCGACATCTTCCCGGGCGCCCGCGTGCTCGAGGCAGGCGTCGGCTCGGGCGCCCTGACGATGAACCTCCTGTCAGCCGTCGGGGAGAGCGGGCACCTGCTGTCCATCGAGCGACGCACCGACTTCGCCCAGATCGCCGCCTCCAACGTCGATTCGTGGTTCGGGCGCCACCACCCCGCCTGGGAGCTGCGCACCGGGGACTTCGCCGAGGTCACCGCCGCGCACGTCTCCGACGCCAGCGTCGACCGCGTCGTCCTGGACATGCTCGCCCCCTGGGAGAACGTGGCCGAGGGCGCCCGCGTGCTCGTGCCCGGCGGCGTCTTCCTCGCCTACGTCGCCACCACCACCCAGCTCTCACGCACCGTCGAGGCGCTGCGCCACTCGGCCCTGTTCACCGAGCCCACCTCCTGGGAGACGATGGTGCGCACGTGGAACGTCGACGGCCTGTCCGTGCGACCGGACCACACGATGGTCGCTCACACCGGCTTCCTGCTCACCGCCCGCCGCCTGGCCGCGGGCTCCACCCCCCTGACCCGCAAGCGCCCACCCGCCCGCGGCGCCTACGACGAGGGCGGCTACTGGCTGCCCGAGGACGTCAAGGAACGCACGAGCACCGACCGCAAGGTCCGCCGCGTGCTGCGGGACAGTCTCGCCAAACAGCCCCTGGACGCCACCCCCGTCCAGCCCGGTACCGTCGGTCCCGAGGAGCCCGACGACCATGCCTGACAACCAGCACCAGCCCAGCATTCCCGACGACGCCGCACGCCCCGCCGCGGCGCAGACCCGCGCCGCCACGCAGCACCTGGGTGTCCCCGCACCCTCCTTCACCTCCCACCAGCTGCGCGAGGCTCGGGCCGAGGCCGTGAGCCTCGCCACCAAGAACGAGCGTCTCGTGGGGGCGCTGACCGCGGCGCGCCAGCAGATCACCGAGCTTGCCGCCCAGCTCGACGCCGTCACCCTGCCGCCGGCCACCCTCGCCCTGCTCACGGGCCTGCCTGCCCCCGAGCCCGCCACGCCCCCCGCGGGCGCTACCGGGTGCGGCGAGGATGAGCACGCCGCGCACGACGCCTGTGCCGAGGTGCCCACCGCCCCCGTTGCCCGGCCCGTGGAGGTCGACGTCGTCCTGGGTGGGCGCATCATGCGGCTGGGCCTGCACCCCAGCGTCGACGCCTCGGTGCTGAGCGTCGGCCAGCTCGTCGCCGTCAACGACCAGATGCTCGTCGTCGACGCCCTGCCCGCCCCCGACACGGGTGAGGCCGTCACCCTCGACGAGGTCCTCACCCCCGGAGGGGCCGGAGCCCGCGCCCTGGTCACCACCGGCTCGGGCACTACCCGCGTCCTCACCCTCGCCGGGCACCTCGACCCCGAGGCGCTGCGGCCGGGCGACACCCTGGCCGCGGACCTGCGCGCCGACGTCGCCACCGCGCGCATCGAGCGCACGAGCGTCGAGCAGCTCGTCGTTGCCGAGACCCCCGACGTGTCCTGGCAGGACATTGGCGGTCTGGGTCCCCAGATCGAGGAGATCCGCGACGCCCTCGAGCTGCCGTTCCGCCACCCCGAGCTCTACCGCTCCTACGGGCTGCGCGCCCCCAAGGGCGTGCTCCTGTACGGGCCCCCCGGCTGCGGCAAGACCCTCATCGCCAAGGCGGTGGCCACGTCGCTGGCCCACAGCGCCGGGGGCTCGGCCTCCGGCCGCTCGGCCGCCTTCCTCAACATCAAGGGACCCGAGCTGCTGAGCAAGTTCGTCGGTGAGACCGAGCGCCAGATCCGTGCGATCTTCGAGCAGGCGCGCAAGGTCGCCGCGGAGGACCGTCCCGTCGTCATCTTCTTCGACGAGATGGAGGCCCTGTTCCGCACCCGCGGCACGGGCGTGTCCTCCGACGTCGAGACGATGATCGTCCCGCAGGTCCTCGCCGAGATCGACGGCGTGGAGTCCCTGCGCAACGTCGTCATCATCGGCGCCTCCAACCGGGAGGACATGATCGACCCGGCCATCCTGCGTCCCGGCCGCCTGGACGTGAAGATCCGCATCGACCGGCCCGACGCCCAAGGCGCCCTGGAGATCATGGCCCGGCACCTGAGCGCCGACCTGCCCCTGGCCCCCGACGAGCTCGCCGCCCACGACGGTGACGCCCAGGCCACCGCGCAGGCCATGCGACGCGCCGCCGTCGACGCCGTGTACGCGCGCACCCGCGACAACGCCGTCCTGGAGATCACCTACGGCTCCGGCGCCACCGGCACCCTGTACCTGGCCGACCTCGTCAGCGGGGCCATGCTGGCCGCCGTCGTCCGACGCGCCAAGACCCGGGCGGTCAAGGACGAGCTGGCCGGCGGCCCCGGAGGGCTGACCACCGCGGCGCTGCTGGAGGCCGTCGCCGTCGAGGCCCGCCAGAACGAGGAGATCACGGGCGCGACCAGCCCCGAGGGCTGGGCGCGCGTCGTCGGGCTCCGCGGCGAGTCCATCCGCTCCGTGCGGCGCCTGGGCAGCGGCACCGTCAGGCCGAGGCGGTCGTCATGAGTGGGGGAGCGGGCGCGGGCGCCACCGTCGAGGCCGTGCACCGCGTCGTCGGCCTGGAGACCGAGTTCGGGGTGAGCGACCCCACCGACCCCAGCGCCAACGCCGTGGTCATGTCCGCCCACGTCGTGGCCGCCTTCGCCGTCGGCTCGCGAGGGGGGCTCAGGCGGGCGGACGGCACGAGCGCGCCGGCGGTCCGCTGGGACTACGAGGACGAGGACCCGCTCGCCGACCTGCGCGGAGGGCGCCTCGAGCGCGCCAGCGCCCACCCCTCCCTGCTCACCGACGACCCCTCACGCCCGGCCCCCTCCGGTGACGCGCCTGCTGACACCGCCTGGCAGGACCACCTCGTTGACTCGGCCTCGGGCACCCGGGCCGCGCCGGACCCGCAGGCCCTGGCGGGTGGCGGGGCACGCGGTGCCCTGGAGGACCTGCCGCCCGCCCCCTGGGGCGCCCGCCCCCGACCCAGCGCCGTCGAGCAGGCCCTGCCGCGAGCCACCACCGCAGTGCTCACCAACGGCGGACGCCTCTACGTCGACCACGCCCACCCCGAGTACGCCACCCCCGAGACCCTCACGCCCAGGGACACGCTCACCTGGGACCGCGCCGGCGAGGTCATTGCCCGCAGGTCCATGACCGCGCTCGCCCAGGGCGCCGGGGACGTGCAGGCCCAGGAGCTCGTGCTCTACAAGAACAACGTCGACGGCAAGGGCGCCGCCTACGGCTCCCACGAGAGCTACCTCGTGCGCCGCGACCTGCCTTTCGAGCAGCTGATCACCGCCCTCATCCCCTTCCTCGTCACACGTCCCGTCTTCGCCGGTGCCGGGCGTGTGGGCATAGGCCAGCGCTCCGAGCGCGCCGGGTTCCAGATCAGCCAACGGGCAGACTACGTCCAGACCGACGTTGGCCTGCAGACCACCTTCAACCGGCCCGTCGTCAACACCCGCGACGAGCCCCACGCCGACGCCGCCCGCTGGCGCCGCCTGCACGTCATCAACGGCGACGCCAACCGGCTTGACACCCCCGTCTACCTCAAGGTTGCCACCACGAGCCTGCTGCTGTGGTATCTGGAGCGCGCCCACGCCCGCGGCGAGGACACGAGCGCCCTGGCCGAGCTGAGCCTGCTGGGAGACCCCGCCCAGGAGCAGTGGGCGATGTCGCACGACACCCGTCTGACCCACGCCCTGGCCACCGCCGCGGGGCCACTGACCGCCCTGGCCATCCAGCGCCGCTACCTCGGTCTCGTGCGCGCCGCCCTGGACGAGGAGACCCAGGCGGGTGCCTCCGTAGGCGAGGACACGGCCGCCGCCCTGGCCCTGTGGGACGAGGTCCTGAGCGCGCTCGAGCGCTACTCCGCCGCCCTGGGCACCGCCGAGGAGGCCCGTGCCACCGACACCGCCGCCCGTGACGTCGAGTGGGTCGCCAAGAAGCAGCTGTGTGACGCCCTGCGCGCCCGCACCGGCTCCGGGTGGGACGACCAGCGTCTGGCGGCCCTCGACATCCAGTGGGCGGACCTGCGCCCAGGCAGGGGAGTGGCCGAGAAGCTCATCTCCTGCGGCCGCACCCGGCGCCTGGTGAGCGACGCCGAGGTCGAGCGGGCGGCCGACGTCGCGCCCCGCGGCACGCGGGCGGTCGTGCGCGGCCAGGCCGTAGCGCAGGTGCCCGGGGTCGTGGGTGCCTCCTGGACGAGCCTTGTCCTCGACGCCCCCGGCCGCGGCCACCTGCTGCGCCTGGCGCTGCCCGACGACGTCAGCTGCGACGAGGCCCGGGCCCGGGACCTCCTGGAAGCCGTGCGTACCGCTGCGGGCTCCGTCCCCACCGTGTGAGGCGCGTCTAAGCGATTGGGTCCTGCACGATCTGAGAGAGACACTGGCCCCATGAGCCTCAGCGAGCAGATCCTGCCCACCGGCGGTCCCTCCGACGACGAGCCCGGCCTCGGCCCTGCCACGAGCGGACAGGCCCAGGTCACCGGCGTCGACGACATCCTCGACGAGATCGACGCCGTCCTGGAGACCAACGCCGCCGCCTTCGTCCAGGGCTTCGTCCAGAAGGGCGGCGAGTGAGGTGACGGCCCCGGCACGGCGTGTCATCGGCATCGAGACGGAGTACGGCATCACCTGCGCCTCCACGACCGGGGACACCCCGCCGCTCGACGCCGACCACGCCGCCCGTGAGCTCTTCGCTCCCGTGGTGGCCCGGGGCCGCTCCTCCAACGTGTTCACCCGCGCGGGGGCACGCCTGTACGTCGACGTCGGGTCCCACCCCGAGTACGCCACCGCCGAGTGCGACCGTCTGGAGGACCTTCTCGCCCAGGACCGTGCCGGCGAGATCCTCATGGCGCGCCTGGCGCAGCAGGCCAACGACCGTCTGGCCGAGCAGGGTGTGCCCGGGCGCATCCACCTGCTCAAGAACAACCGCGACGCCCAGGGCAGCGGCTTCGGCTGTCATGAGAACTACCTCGTGCGGCGCCGCGGCGACTTCTGGAACGACGCCCGCACGCTTGTCGCCCACCTGGTCACCCGCCAGGTCCTTGTGGGGGCTGGGCACATCATGCCCACGCCGGACGGCGGGGCGTGCTTCGTCTTCTCCCAGCGCGCCGACCAGATGGAGGACGCGGTCTCCTCCGCCACCACCCGCTCGCGCCCGCTCATCAACACCCGTGACGAGCCCCATGCGGATGCCGAGCGCTACCGGCGCATGCATGTCATCGTCGGGGACTCCAACATCGCCCAGGGTGCCACGCTGCTCAAGATCGGGCAGATGGATCTTCTGCTCAGCTACCTGGAGGAGGGCGGCAGTCTCGCGGACCTGCGGCTGGCCCAGCCCATGCGCGCGATCCGTGACACCTGCCACGACCTGACCGCAACCGTGCCCCTCGAGCTGGCTGACGGACGCACCATCACCCCCCTGGACCTGCAGGAGGAGCACCTGGCGCGCGTGCGCGCCCACGTGGGCGGCTCCGAGCTCTCCGCGCTGCACCGCGCGGTCCTCGACCTGTGGGAGCGCGGCCTGGACGCCGTGCGCCGCCAGCGCCCCCAGGACGTCGCCACCGAGCTCGACTGGGCCGCCAAGCTCCAGCTCCTCACCCGCTACACCGAGCGCAACGGCGTCGGCCTGGAGGACCCGCGGGTCTCGCGCCTGGCCCTGGCCTACCACGACGTGTCCACCACGGACGGGCTGCGTGGCCGGCTGGAGTCCGCCGGGATGCTGCGGCGCTGGGTCGACGAGCCCGCCTGCGTGAGGGCCACGCACCTGCCCCCGGCCACGACCCGGGCGCACCTGCGCGGCACCGCCATCGGCCGGGCGGAGGACCTGCGCCTGGACTTGTCGGCGGACTGGGTCAACCTCAAACTCGACGACGGACGCAGCGCCCCGGTGGCGCTGCGTGACCCCTTTGCGACCTCGGACCCTCGGGTGGACGCCCTGCTGGAGACCATGGACGCCTTGGCCGCCGCCCGCGAGGGCCAGGTGCCGACGGGCGTGTGAGGCAGCAGACGGATGGATACCGCCACGATGAAGGTCTGACATACTCGGTGTTGTCATGACTCAGCAGACGACCCCGGGCCCTACGGTGCCCAGAGACGCCCCGCGCCCCGTCACGGGAAGGCACGCGCTGCACGCGGCCTCCCGTGAGGAGCCGCCTATGACCCGTAGGCAGCGGCGCGAGCTGGAGCGCGAGCGCGAGCGCCAGGCTGAGGCTGAGCGCTCGCGTGGGGCGCAGGCTGAGGCCGAGCGTGCGCAGCGGGCCGGGGCCGAGCGTGCCCGCCAGGCCGAGGCTGATAGTGCCCGCCAGGCCGAGGCTGATAGTGCCCGCCAGGTGCAGGCTGAGGCTGAGAGTCCCCGGCGGGCGCAGGCTGAGGCTGAGAGTCCCCGGCGGGCGCAGGCTGAGGCCGAGGATCTGGCACGGCTCACCGCCCCCACGGTCAAGGTGAGCCCGCCGTCCTACGAGCCGTCCACCGCTACCGGTGCGCAGCGAGCCATTGGCGCCGCCCTCGGACGGCCTCGCCCCCGGGGCGTGGCCGCCGTCGGCCTGGCCGTCCTGGCGGTCCTCGCCGTCGTCCTCGTCCCGCTGGGCCTGGCCCAGCGCGGCCTCTTCTCCTCCGGACCGGCCTCGGCGAGTGTCGGCTCCGGCACGGTGACGCTGCCGACCGCCGACGCCAACGCCCCGATCCGCGAGGTGCTCGACGTCGTTGGCAGGCTCGGTTCCGTCCCCGTCGTCTCCTTGCTCGCGGTGGCCGCCCCGCCGGCCGACGTGCTCACCGACGTCCTCGTCGAAGGCGAGGGCCGCACCGTCAGCACAGGGGACGCCGTCCTGCTGTCGGTCTCCGTCTTCAACGGGACGGACGGCACGAACACGACCGGAAACGCCGCGGGCGCCCGGCTCTACCGTGGGGTGCTCGACCCCTCCCAGGTGGGCGACGTCCTGGCCACCTCGGTCGAGGGCGCCACCGAGGGCACCCGCCTCGTCCTGCGTGCGCCGGTGGAGGCTGCCGACGGCACCTTCTTCACCGAGATCACCGTCGTCGACGTCCTGCCTACCAGCGCCGTCGGGACCCAGAGGGACGCACCCGCCAACGCGCCCACGGCCGTCCTCGCCGAGGACGGCACGATGACCGTCTCCCTCAACGGGCTGCCGGTCCCCACGCGTACGAGCGCCTCGGTCCTCATCAGTGGCGACGGCCCCCAGGTGTCCTCCACCGACACGGTCGTCGCCCGCTACCAGACGGTCTCCTGGAACGACGGCGGCGTGCGTACCGACAGCTACGGCTGGACGGTCCTGCCAGGCACCATCCACATGGACGACACCCTCAGGGGCATCGCTGAGCAGCTGGTCGACGTCACCGTCGGCTCGCGCGTCATCCTCTCCCTGCCGGCGGACCAGGCGCGTGGCGACGAGCCGGTCGCCGTCGTCATCGACGTGCTGGCCGTCGTCGACGACGACGAGCTCACCGACGTCAGCGACGGCGCCTCCGGCAGACCGGAGGTCGTCAGGGTCACGCCCTCCGCGCAGGACCCCAGCACCCGCAAGTAGGAGCAGCACCCGAGCCGCGGCGGACTCAGGCGTGGCGTACGAGCACTTCGGGCCACCACGCGGCCTGCTGCTGCCAGCGGGCGCGCTGGCGCTCCTCCTGCCGCTGCCAGGCCTCGACGTCCCACGTGTAGCTGTCACGTGCGGCGATACGTGCGTGGCGCAGCGACTGGGGTGCCTCGACGAGCACGCGCACGACCCTCAACGGCCTGAGGTCCTGGGCGGCCGCCGCCAGCGCACCGCTGCCCTCGACGACCAGCACCCCACCGGCCAGCGGGCGCAGGCACAGCTCGTCACCGGGAGCCATCTGCTGCCAGTCCCAGGTGGGAACGTGCCCGTCCTGGCCGCCCGCCAGCGCTCCCAGCAGCGCGGCCGTGCTCGAGACGCCCTCTGCCAGACCGTCCCAGCCCGGCACGAGCAGATCCGTTGACAGCACCGCCGCCTGGTAGCCCTGCTGCCTGAGCCGGGTGAGCACCCGGCTCGCCAGCTGTGTCTTGCCCGCGCCCGTGGCGCCGTCGATGACGACAAGGGCACCCGCGGCCCCCGGCCGCCCCCGCAGGGTGAGCTCCTCGGCGGCCTCCTGCGGTGCCAGCACGAGTGCCCCGGGAGCGTCGAGCGGCAAGACGGGGGACGACCCGCTGGCACGGGTACCGGGGGAGCGGCTGCTGGACACGGCGGCAGGCTATCGTTCCCGTCGCGCTACCCTGACCGCGAGCCGACCACGCGTCCGGCGCCAGGGCGCCGGCAACCGACAGGAGCACCCATGAGCGTCGCCGTGCGCGTCATCCCCTGCCTTGACGTCAAGGACGGTCGTGTCGTCAAGGGCGTCAACTTCCAGGGCCTGCGCGACGCGGGCGACCCCGTCGAGCTGGCCCGCCGCTACGACGAGCAGGGTGCCGACGAGATCACCTTCCTTGACGTCTCCGCGTCCTCGGAGGGCAGGGCCACGATGCTCGACGTCGTCTCCGCGACGGCCGAGCAGGTCTTCGTCCCGCTGACCGTCGGCGGGGGAGTGCGCAGCGTCGAGGACGTCGCCACCCTGCTGGCGGCGGGCGCCGACAAGGTCGGCATCAACACCGCGGCCATCGCACGCCCCGAGCTGCTCACCGAGGTCTCGCGACGCTTCGGCGCCCAGGTCATCGTCCTGAGCGTCGACGCCCGCCGCTGCCCCGAGGGCGTGAGCACGGCCTCGGGCTACGAGGTGACCACCCACGGCGGGCGGCGCTCCACCGGTATCGACGCCGTCGAGTGGGCTGTGCGTGCCTGTGACCTGGGTGCCGGGGAGATCCTCCTCAACTCCATGGACGCCGACGGCGTGACCGAGGGCTTCGACCTTGAGATGCTCGACGACGTCCGTTCCCGGGTGAGCGTGCCTCTCATCGCCTCCGGTGGCGCGGGACGCCCTGAGGACTTCGCCGCCGCGGCGGACCACGGCGCGGACGCCGTCCTGGCCGCGAGCGTTTTCCACTACGGGACCATGACCGTCGGCCAGGCGAAGGCTGCGCTGCGAGCCGCCGGGCACCCTGTGCGAGGACTTGCGCCCGACGTGGACGCGGGCTAGTTTGCACGCGCCCGATACGTGGGGGTGCGATGCTGTGCGCAGCCTCGTCACCACCGGGCGCGGTGCTCGTGCGCGACCACCTGTCAGTGACCACACCTGCCGACGAAGGGCATAGACGTGACCAGCTACGACCCCAACCAGTACCCCTCTGACGGCTACCCCGGCCAGCCCTATCCCCAGGACCAGGGCTACCAGGGTCAGCCCTATCCGCAGGGACAGGCGTACCAGGGCCAGCC
>ERZ772917.1925-NODE-1925-length-10986-cov-12.873205_pt1 | contig 10986 bp, 9 predicted proteins | sample MGYA00511187_ERZ772917 | MGnify/ENA primary metagenome ERZ772917 (study PRJEB29015, sample SAMEA2737925) | human oral metagenome | biome: human oral; feature: human-associated habitat; material: dental | place: China | collected 2012 ... | reverse complement strand
CGCCCCCCGCCTCGCCGCGCGGCCCCGATGGGCGCCGCTACGTCGTCGTGTGGGCGGACTCCTTCAGCCAGACGCTCGACGACCGCGGCGCGCGCTCAATGGTGGAGGTCCTGGAGCGCAACGGGTTCGCGCCCATCGTCGCGCCCGACGTGTGCTGCGGCCTCACGTGGATCACCACCGGGCAGCTGGGCGGGGCGAAGAAGCGGCTCAGGAAACTGCTCGGGGCGCTGGCGCCCTTCGCGGCGAACGGCATCCCCATCGTGGGCGTCGAGCCCTCGTGCACGGCGGTCCTGCGCGACGACCTTCTCGACCTGCTGCCCGACGACCCGCGCTCCGCGCTGGTCTGCCACGGGACGCTGACTCTGGCGGAGCTGCTGTCCACTGTGCCGCCCGCAGAGCTGGACCTGCCGTCGCTGGAGGGCGTGACCGTGGTCGCGCAACCGCACTGCCACCACTACTCCGTCATGGGGTGGGGGGCCGACCAGGCCCTGCTGGAGCGGCTGGGCGCGCGCGTGCGGCGCATCGACGGCTGTTGCGGCCTGGCCGGGAACTTCGGCATGGAGGCGGGCCACTACGACGTGTCCGTGGGGGTCGCGGGGCTGTCGCTGCTGCCCGCCCTGGACGACGAGCCCGGCGCCGTGTACCTGGCGGACGGCTTCTCGTGCCGCACGCAGGCCGAGCAGCTGGCAAGCAGGGGCGGTGTCCACTTGGCGACACTGCTCGCCTCGGGGGGCGCGCCGCGTCCCGGCGCGGGCCGGACCACATAGCCCGTGCCCGCCGGCCTCCAGTAGCACCGCGCGCCATCCGCTGTGCCGACGCGCCGCTCCACCCGTTTGGGGCAGGAAACGGTGCATTGGGCAGGAACTGCCAGGCCATTCAGTGCATCGGGGCAGGCAACAGAGCATCGGGGCAGGCAACGACCAGACCGCCCAGCGCACCGGGGCAGGTAACAGCACATTGGGGTAGGAACTGCCAGGCCGCCCAGCGCATTGGGGCAGGCAACAGAGCATTGGGGCAGGCAACAGAGCATTGGGGTAGGCAATTTGCCTACCCCAATGGGTGGTTGTCTGCCCCAATGCCCAGGAGGCATCGACCAGCTCATCGCTGAGGGGCACGATCCAGTGCTTTATCCCGCCAATACCCTGGAGGCCTCGGCAAACGCCTAGACCCGTAGCACCAGCACCAGCACCAGCACCAGCACCAGCACCAGCACCAGCACCAGCACCAGCGGAGCACGCTCCGCACGCACAGTCAAGTCCCTAGACTGCAATCGACCGACCAGCCCCTCCCGGCGCTGAAGCTCCCCACACCCGCCTCGTCGCTCCCTGGACCCCGAGAGGACCCTCGCGCTCCCGGCGCTGAAGCTCCCCACACCCGCCTCGTCGCTCCCGATTATCCACAGGACGGCGTCGCTCCCGATTATCCACAGGCCCCCACCGCTACCGCCCCGATCCACAGGACGACTCCCGTTTGTGGACTCCGCAGCTGCGGGACGGCCATTCTTCTGGAATGGAAAGCAACGATATCGACGTGTACCGAGTCCCCACCACCAGTGCTCCGCCGGGAGCCGACGGCCCCCGGGAAGTGCGGATCAAGTACGGCTTCCGGGCTTGGATTTCCAACGCCCACGCGGATCTGCCCCGGTGGGAGATCTGGGAGGCCATTGCCCTCGCCCGCATCGCCGCAGTCAACGGTTCCCTGGAATCGACGCCCACGTTCGTGGGGTCCAGTGCCCTCCTGCTCCACGGGATCACCGGATGGGTGAAGAACCCCGATGTCACGATCCACATCGACGCACGGCGCCGGACCACATGGCTGCCCGAAGTGCTATTCGGTGATGTCCGGATCCCTCCCGTCCGCGTCTCGTGCCGCCGCAGCCGTCCGTTGACTGGAGAACCAAGTCTCCACGGCTCCGGTTTCCTTGTGGAGTCGCCTCAGGACGCCCTGCTCCGGGTCGTCATGGGGGACGAGCAGTTGCCCGCCTTCGTACTCGCCTGCATGGCCATGCGCGCGTGGGCACCCTTCAACGCTGCGGACCAGGAGGACGCCCGGAAGAAGGAGGCGCTGATAAAGGCCCGTCTCGCGGAGATCCTGGACGCCCGCGCGCCCGGTCGGGGCACGCGTCGGGGCTCGCGCATCCTCCGCGCCGCTGACGCGGGCTGTGAGAATCCCGCTGAGGCGGCGCTCCTGTGGGTGGTGCTCACCGTCAGTCCCCTGCCCGTCGTCACCCAGCACGAGATCCGCCTTGGTGGCCGCACGTACTACGCGGATATCGCCGTAGTCGATTTGAAAATCATCTTCGAGTTCGACGGGTTGGCCAAACTCGGCTCCTCGAAGGCCGAGATCGAGGCGGAGAAACGGCGCTGGGTGCTCCGGGACGAGGCACTGCGCGACGACGGCTGGAAAGTCGTCCGAGTGTGCTGGGCGGACTTCGAGGACTTCCACACCCTCCGACAAAGGATACGCAGGGCGTTCTCCTCAACCCGGTCGCTGTCGCCACCCCCATGCGCGCCGCTCTGGGCGGTTCCGTCAGAGGACTGCGATGGCCCTGACCGCCGTATCCACTCGTCGGCGCCCGTTTCCGCCGACACGCGAAGGAAGGCGCCCCAGCATCGTGGCGGCGGCAGCCCGCAGTCGTCCTCAACAGGCGGGATTGATCGAGGCGCTCACGCCGCGGAGCGGAGAACCCCAGCGGTCGGCCTCACACAGCGAACACGCACTCTACTGGTGGATCCGGACCCACCGGATTGGACGGAGTGACGGCACACGGTTGGAGTGCCTCCTCCGAGATCCGGATCCGCTGTGCGATGGGCGCGGCTATGACACCTCAACGGAGCGCGGGGGAAACCTCAGCGGAGACAGATCAAGCGCACTGGGGTAGGCAACCACCCATTGGGGTAGGCAATTTGCCTACCCCAACGCACCGTTTCCTGCCCCAATGCGCTGAACGGACTGGCCGTTCCCTGCCCCAATGCACCGTTTCTTGCCCCAATGCACCGGACAGCGGCGCGTTCCCGCTTCGCCCACCTACCCCAACGCACCGTTTCCTACCCCAATGCACCGGACGGCCTGCGGATCGAGTGGGGGCGCAGGTTCGCGCGCGACTCCATGCCCCAATACGCCGGACGGCCTGGTCGTTCCCTACCCCGCGATCCGCCACCGACCATCAATGCCACGCGCACGGGCCCACTGCTCCACGGCTTCCCCCCTCACGCAGGACGGATCGACGAGGATCGCGGTAGAAAGGGCCTCGGCGAGCACTCCGGATCCGGCGAGGACGCTCACCTGGCGCGCTCCGCCGCTCGCGGGGCGCCCAGTGCGCGGGTCGATGATGTGGTGGGCGAGCAACCGGTCCACGAGGCGGCCGCCGGGACGCGGCGCGCCACCCGACGCCCCACGCTCCACCCCACCCGGCACTCCACGCCCTGTTCCACGCCGTGCGCCACGCGGTCCGCGCTCCGCCCCAAGTTCCGTTTCACGCGGTGTTTCACGCGCTTCGCCATTCGCCTGGCCATACGTTCCACGCGTCCACTGGGCGTCTCGCCCAGCGCCCGGTACGCCAGCCCCATCCTCCCCACGGGCAGCGCCGTCAGTCCCACGGGCACCGCCTCCCCATTCCTCCGAACGCCCCGGTCGTCCCCCTGGGCCGAGCCGCCCCACGGGACCCGTCCGCGCCGCCGGGCCGAGCCGCCCCAGGTTGTCGCCCGATGTGGACAGGGACGCGAGCCCTTCGCATGGGAGCTCGATGACGGAGGCGACCGCCGTCGGCGGGCCGTCGGGGTCACGCAGACCCACCCGCCAGGGTGTCCCATCCGGGCGTGTCGCGTAGGCGGCGATGGAGGAAGTGCCGATGGAGACGAGGACGCCGCGCGCGCCCATGTCCACCGCCAAGTCGCGGCAATCATCCGCAGTCCGCCCCTTGGCGATGCCGCCGAGGTCGAGGGAGGGCAGCGCACCGGCCCCCGATGGCTCTTCCGAAGCTACGCGGCCGCCCTCATCCGCGCAGCGCCCAGCGCCCCCGGCGGACCCCTCCCCCAGCGTCCAACAGTCATCAGCCCTCCAGCCACCGCCCCCCGCGGGCGCGTCCTGCCCGCCCAGGGCCCAGCGCGAGGGCCCGACGCGCCGCAGCAAGCGCACATCAACCGCGCGCAGTGCCGACTCGATGTCCGCCGCGAGGGGCGCGGATGGCAGGGAGTCGCCCGCGAGGAACGCCTCGCGCATCCCCTTCACGTCCCACAGCCCCACAAGAGGGCCGATCAACGGGTTGAACGCTCCCCCCGTCGCGTCGGACAGCGCCAAGGCGTCGCGCAGCAACTGGTCGGTGGCCGCGCTCACGGACACCCCCGGGCAGTGAACCGCTCCAGAGGCGCCAACCCCCGGGTCACCAACCGCGCCGGGGCAGCCGGGTGCCTCCCCGCCCGCTCCCCCCGCGGGGAGCGGCACTACGCGGGCGGCCGCGTTGAGGCGGGAGATCTCGGAAGCGGGCCGGAACACGCTCCACATGGCCTCGTGGCGGGCGACCAGGCGCACGCAGGCGTCGACGACGCCCATGCCGTCCCCGCCCCAGCCCACGATATCGACGCGGGTCCCCATCGCGGGGAAGGACGAGCGCCACAGGCGCGCCCCCGGCCCGGGCGCGCTCAGCCGTTCCCCCCGCCGAGGTCCTTGTCCAGGTCGCCGCCGTCCTTCGTGGACTCGCCCAGGCCGGGGATGTCCACCCCGTCGGCGGCCCCGGAGCCGTCCACGCCCTGCGCCTGCGCAATCGCGCGGATCGCCGCCTGCACGAACTGCTGGTGGGCGACGGTGGCGCCGGAGATGACGTCGACCTTGGCGGGGTCCCCGGTCTCGGTAAGTTTCGCGGAGTACTCCTCGAAGGAGGCGACGGCGGCCTGCGCCTTGTCGTAGTAGTCCTGGTTGAATACCCGCCCGGACGAGTCCTTCCCGTAATCACCGCCCTTGTCGGAGCCGTCGGACATGGCCGTCGTGTACGAGGTCGAGGTGATGGATCCGCCCTCGACGGTGATGGTGATCGTGCCTACCGAGCCCTGGTCGTCCGCGTTGGACTGCGCCGACCACGTCCCGTCCTGCAGGGGCTTGGACATGTCGAGGCCTGTGGAGGGCTGGCAGGCGGCAAGGATCGTCACCCCGAGGGCACCGAGGACCGCGCGGGAGGCGGCGGAAGCCCACCGGCGAGAAGCCGGACCGGAGGCGGCGGAAGCCCACCGGGGGGAAGCCGGACCGGGGGCGGCGGAAGCCCACCGGGGGGAAGCCGGACCGGGGGCGTCAACGCGCGGGGAACCGGGAGCGGCCGCGGCCCGCCGCCGGTCTCCGTCGGCGCGGCTGCCGTCATTCATCCGAGGGCTCATCGGACCTTGTCCTTCCCGCTGCGCGCAGGCCCCTGGCCGGCGCCGCCGTCGGCCGACGGGGCGGGGACCGCCAGGCCGGAATCGCGGGGGGTGAAGCCGTGGTCGTGCCATGTCTCCTTCACGACCCTGCCGTGGTCGAGGCGGATCTCGCGCTGCCCCTGTTCGGCGACCAGGGCGTCGTGGGTGACGACCATGAGAGTGGTTCCGTCCTTGTGGAGTTGGGCGAAGAGGTCGAGGACGATCTCCTCGTTGGTCTCGTCGAGGTTGCCGGTGGGCTCGTCGGCGAGGACGAGCTTGGGGTAGTTGATGAGGGCGCGGGCCACGCACACGCGCTGCTGCTCGCCGCCGGAGAGCTGGCGCGGCAGGTGGGTGGCGCGGTCGGCGAGGCCGACGCGGTCGAGGGCCTCGAGGGCCTCCTTCTCGTCGGGCATCGAATGGTAGTACTGGGCGACCATGACGTTTTCGAGGGCCGTCAGGTGGCCGATGAGGTGGAACTGCTGGAAGACGAGGCCGATGGTGCGGCAGCGCACCTCGGTGAGTTCGTCGGCGGTCAGGTCGGAGATGTCGTGCCCGTCCAGCATGACGGTGCCCTTGGTGGCGGTGTCCATGGCGCCGACAATGTTCATAAGGGTGGTCTTGCCGGAGCCCGACGGGCCGACGATGGAGACCCACTGGCCGCGCGGGATCTCGAGGGATACGTTGTCGAGGGCGTGCAGGTCGCCGTAGATCTTGGAGACCCCTTCGAGGGTCAGCAGGGCGTCAGTGGGGGCCGACGAGGCCTGGGCGGCCTCGGGCGCGTCGGCAGCGGCGGTGGGGGTGGTGTCGGGGGTTGTCATGGTGACTCTCATTCTCCGCGCAGGACGAGCGCGGGGTCGACGGCCAGTGCGCGACGCACGGGCGGGAGGCAGGCGAGGACGGCGATGAGGATCGAGCAGGCGACCGTGCCAAGGAGGATCACGGGGTGCAGCGAGATGGAGCGGTGGAAGACGGAGGTGGAGATGAGGACGGCGAGGCCGTAGCCGGCCCCGGCGCCCAGGACGCCTCCGATGAGCCCGAGCATGACGCCCTCGCCCATGAACTCGCGGGTGATGGATCGCGCGGTTGCTCCCAGGGCCTTGCGCAGGCCGATCTCGTTGCGTCGCTCGGTGACGACGGCGATCATCGTCGTGGACACGCCGATCATGGTCAGGGCGAGCACGATGACGGTGATGACGACGAGCAGGGAACGCAGCATCGCGAGCACGCCCGTGTCGGACTGAGCGAGGCGGCGCACGGTCTGAGCGTGAATGTCGGGGTTCGCGGCGTTCATCGCGTCGGCGATGGCGCTGAGCTGGTCGCCCTCCAGGGCGATCGAGTACTCGGCGAGCGACACGGTGTCGGTCTGCCCGGTCAGCGCGCTCATGTCCTGGGTGTACATGTACACGTAGCCGTCTTCGTTGCCGCCGGTCTTGAGGATGCCAGACACGGTCAGGGTGACGGTGCGCGGATCAACCTTCAGGCCCGCGACCGGGGTGCCGGACTGCACCTGCGCGCCCTTCGAGGACGCGGAGGCGTCCAGCTGGCTGACCGTGATCGTGTCACCGGCCTTCACGTCGATCGTCGAGGCGACCTGCTCGCCCACGAGGATCTGGCCCGAGGCCTCGGGCCACTCCCCATCCACGTACCAATACGGGTTCATGGCGTGCACGGCCGCCAGGTCGGCTCCACCCGCCACGAACGGCTGGTCGTTGATCGTGACGGTCTCGTAGTCGAAGGACGCAGACCCGACCAAAGCGCTCGCGGGAACCTGAGCGGTGGCGGCGGCCACGGCCTCGTCCGTGATGGGCACGTCGCCGGCGGGGGTGACGACGAGGTTGGCACCGTAGGAGCGGATCTCGCGGGCCATCTGCGCGGGCACGTCGACCGCGATAGTGACGAGGCCGGACAGGGTCGTCGCACCGATGGCGACGGCGAGGACCGCGATGAGGACGCGGGATCGGCGGCGCAGGATGGAAGAGATAACCATCCGCCAGAACATTGCTCGTCTGGACATGGGCATCACCTTCCGTGCAGGACTTCAGCCGCGTTGAGGCGCAGCAGGTAGCGGATCGCCGGGATGGAGGCTCCCAGGACGACGAGGATGACGAGGACGGCGACGAGACCGACGACGACCGGCGCAAACGCGATCGAGGAGTGGAACACCATGTACCCGATCGCCTGCGCCAGCGCGAGGCCGGTGCCGTAGCCGAGCACGCCACCGACCAAGCCCACGATGATCGTCTCGGTCAAGAACAGCGCGATGATCTGTTTATCTTTGGCACCCACGGCCTTCATGAGGCCGATTTCGCTGGAGCGCTCCATGACGCCCGCGGTCACCAGGTTCGCGATGGCCAGGGCCGAGGCGATGAGCGCCAGCACGGTCACGAGGACCATGAGCAGCTGGGTCTTCTCCAGGATCGTGCCCTCGGACTGGGCGACCTGGCGGACCGGGCGGGCCACGGAGTCCGTCATGACTTCCTCGATCTGGTAGGCGATTGAGGAGACGTAGGCCGTGCAGTACCAGGTTTCTTTTTCCTTCACCGTCAGCGAGTTCGGGTTCTTCGCGGCCTTTCGGGCCAGGTCGTTATCCGGCGTGGTTAGGGCGGAGACCTCGACGCTGCCGACTGCCCCCTCACGCCCGATGAGTGCCTGCGCCTGCGCCAGCTGAATAAACACGCCGCGGTCGGCGTCGTCGCCGCTGGTGATGATGCCGCGCACCGTGAAGTCGCGCGTGATCCCCTCGCGGGTGAGCGTGAAGGAGTCGCCGACGGCCAGCCCGTGCGCGGCAGCGTAGGCCGTCCCCACGACCGCTCCGTCCGCGTCGTCGTCCGCCGGCCACGCGCCCTCCAGCCCCCACCATCCGCGGAGCCTGTCCAGGCCCGTCTCGACGCTCTCGCCCGTGGCCAGCTCGAGGTGGTGGCTGAACCAGGTGCCGGTCGTGGGCACGTGCTCACCGCTCGCGTCGGTCGCGGACACGTTCAGCAGCGGCGCGAAGTCGAGGATGTTGTAGGTCCAAAAAATCGTCTTAATGTTGCCCAGCTCGTCCTCACGCAGGTACGAGCGGGCCTCGGCAGCTTCGCCCGTGTTGTAGAGGTCATCGAGGACGGCCGCACCCTGGGGGCGCACGACGATGTTCGCGCCGTAGGACTTGAGTTCCTGGTTGACCTTGTCGCCCACGTTGAACATGACGGAGAGCATGGATGTGGCCACGCAGGCGCCCAGCGCGACGGTCAGGGCGATCATCAGGTGGCGGTTGCCGCGCCTCGTGAGGGCACCGCGGAGCATTCGGAAAAACATGCGGACCCCTTACTTCGCGAAGACCGAGGCCGAGGCCTCGAGCGCAGCGATCGGAACCGTCAGCGTGCCGTTGGAGACCTTGTAGTCGATGGGGATCGGGTTACAGCCGCCCTTAAAGCCGATGGTCGCGATGTTCATCGCCACTTCACACAGCTTGCAGATGACCTTGCCGTCCTTCTCGTAGTAGCCGGTGGGGCCGCAGATATCGCACGCGTCCAGGCCCACGCCGAAGGAGGAGCCGGATTTTTGGATGACGATGAAACGCACCTTGACGCCGCCCGAAGTCGTGTACTCATAGCGGTGCAGGTGGCCGTCCGAAATGTCGGCCAGGTTGAGGCTCACCTGGTCGTCGACGACGCTGAAGGACTCGGGCGGGGAGAGCTCAACCTCCTGGCTGCCGTAGGCCACGCCGACCGTGATCAGCAGGGCACCGCACAGGTAGCCGATCGCGGCGGTGCCCGCCATGGACTTGTACAGCCGCGAGCGCGCACGGCCCAGGCGGCCCTCAGCCGGGTTAGCCCCGACAGTCGGGATCGCGCGGGACGCGCGCCACGTCAACACGACGACCGCGCACAGGGCCAGCGCGGCCACGATCGTGAAGACGGCCTCGTGGTTGATGAACCAGGACATAACATCCCACGACGACTTGGGAATCGTGATCCAGTGCTTGGCCTTCATGATGCGGACGATCAGCAGCGCATAGTCGACCAGCAGGGACACCAGAATCACGCCCGCAGGCCACACGCGGTTATTCCACGCACACATCCGGTAGGACACCCACGCCAGGAAGCTCACGAGCAGCCACGCCAGGACGTAGCCGAGGATCGCGAGGACAACCTGAGTCGAGTAGATTTCAACGCCGCCCGACATCATCATGAGCGCCTGATTCATGGCGGTGGGCACGGCTCGGAAGAGCGAGACGGCGATGAACAGGGCACCGACGATACGCACGAGGACATCACCGGGCAGCGCGGTTTCCACCGACGAGGCCGCCCGGGCCTCGTCGTCGGCGTCGCCGGGCAGGAGGGAGCGCATGCGGCGCGAGCGCACGGCAACGAGCACGAGGAAGACGAGCGCCAGGAGAATCGCGATCGGGAGGGTGATCAGGCCGACCGTCTGGCGGTTGATCAGCTTGGGGGCTTCGACATTGACGGCGGTCAGCGCCAACGAAGACACCAGGCCCAACGCGATACCGAACCAGACCGCCCGCGAGCGGGCCTTCTTTCCTCGGCGGCCGCGGGCCGTGGCCGGCATGAAGCGGATGACAGCGCCGACGGCGAGCATCGTCGACAGCAGCGTCAGGGTTGCTTCGCTCATCTGCTGAAGCATTGGCTTTCCTCCCGAAATAAAGGTTCACCGAAGTCTCACGATTCCGGTGTCGAGTCTAGTCCCCCCACGGGGCGAGGGCCGAGGCAAGCGTTCCCACACAGGAACCACTGCCTCGGCCCCACGAAGCGTGCGCGTCGATCACCAGGACACGGCCGTGGGATCCCACTGCCAATCCGGGAACTCGGCGACGAGCGGCTCGGTCCAGAAGCGGCCCTCGACGCCCGTGGTCTTGTCGGTGTGCAGCAGCCAGCCCGTGGGGGGCTTGATCGAGAAGGTCACGTCGTAGGTACCGGCGTCGAGCTTGGGCAGGTTCAGGCCGTAGTGCGGGCCGTCGGACGCGTTCATAGGCATGAGCGTGCCCTCCTGGACGGTCGTGCCGGACTTGTCCTTGATCGTGTAGTCGACGGTCAGGCCTGGGATGAAGTCGCCCGCACCAAAGCCGAGCTTGTTGTCGGCGGCGGCGGAGATGTCGGCCTCAATGTGCATCGAGGACTCGGCTGCCGGGGTGCCCACAGCGGGCTCCATCTCGACGGGCTGGAAGTAGACGCCGCCCACGACGAGGGGACCAACGTGGACGTCGTCACCGAGGGGCTGCTCCTCGAAGCCAGCGTCCTCGCCGGGGGCGGGGGCTGCAGAGTCAGCCGCGGCCGACGACGAGGCCGAGGGCTTGTCAGTGGAGGACGAGGAGGAGTTGTTGGAGCAGGCAGCCAGGGTGCCTGCGAGGGCCAGCGTGGCCAGAGCCGCGCCGACGCGGAACAGAGAACGCTTCATGTGATGATCTCCTGTGCGTGTTGGTTGGATGAAACGTCGGTGTCGCTCGAGAGGAGTCAGTCCTCAGCCCGCGACTGGGCGGCGGCCTCGCGGGCGAGGCGAGCTTTTCCGAAGAAATAGAGACCGACGATGATGGCGAGAACGATGGCTTGCGCGGCCAGGTTCTCCACTCGGGGGTAGATCCCCAAGAGGTCAAAGGTGGGGA
>ERZ772917.1920-NODE-1920-length-11017-cov-6.221219_pt1 | contig 11017 bp, 9 predicted proteins | sample MGYA00511187_ERZ772917 | MGnify/ENA primary metagenome ERZ772917 (study PRJEB29015, sample SAMEA2737925) | human oral metagenome | biome: human oral; feature: human-associated habitat; material: dental | place: China | collected 2012 ... | reverse complement strand
CAACTCACTTCTTGGTGATGGCGTTCTGGATGTTGGTGACCATCGCGGACCAGGCGTCGGCCGGCGCCTGCGCTCCGGAGACGATGGCGGCCTCAGTGTCGCCCCAGAACTCCCACACCGAGCGCATCGCGGGGATGGAGGGCGCCAGGGCGCCCTTCTGCGCGACGTCGGAGAAGGCCTTGATGTCCTGGTCGGACGAGGCGTCGGCGACCGCGGGCATCGCCGAGGCGCGCCCGCCGAGCTCCTGCATCTTCTTCTGGCCCTCTTCGGTGGCCAGGTAGTTGAAGAACTGCTTGGTCAGCAGGGTGTTGGCGGACTTGGCGGACTGGTAGAACATCTGGACGCCGACGAAGGGCTGGGCGTCCTGGCTGCCTGGCTTGGGGACGGGCAGGACGGACACGTCCATGCCGGCCTCGCGGAAGGCGGCCACGTTCCACGGGCCGGTGACCGTGTAGGCGGCCTTGCCGTCGAGGAAGGCCTGCTTGGCGATGTCGGCGGTGATGGCGGTGTCGAGGACTTTGGCGTCCGCCTGCTCCTTCAGCCAGTTGGCGAAGTCCGTGCCGCCCTGCTCGCCGAGGGCGAGGTCGGAGGTGTACTCGCCGTTGGCGTCCGTCTTGAAGACCGGGGCGCCGAAGGAGGTCTGGAAGCCGTAGAAGTGGTAGGGGTCGCCGTGCTCGCCCATCTGGATGACGAAGGGGTACTGGACGCCGGCGGCCTGGCCGGAGGTGAGGGTGTCGGCGAAGGTCGCCGGGGTGTCGGTCGTGAGCTTGTTGTTGCGCACGAGGGCCACGGACTCGACGGCGTAGGGCACGCCGTAGGTCTGCCCGTTGTAGGTGACGGCCTTGACGGCGACATCGGAGAACTTGGACTTGTCGCCGAGGTCGACGGGGGCGACGACGCCGTTGGAGACGAGGGAGCCGAGTTTGTCATGGGCCATGACGATCAGGTCGGGGCCGTTGCCGGTGGGGACCTGGGTGGTGAACTCGGTGTCCATGTCGGACTCGGACTTCTGGACCACGCTGACGCTCACGCCGGACGAGGCGGTGAAGTCCTTGGCGAACTCCTCGACCTGGGAGTAGCGGGTGTCGTCCGCCCAGATCGTGATCGTGCCGGAGGCGCCCGCACCGCCGGCGGACTGGTTGTCGGTTGTCGTGCCGGACTTCCCGCCGCAGGCGGCCAGGGAGGCCGCGATTGCGAGGATTCCGAGCCCTGCGATGCCACGTCGCATGTCAACTCCTGTAGTGTCGTGCCGACCGCCTCCGTCAGCGGTCCGCTACCTCCGTACTGTAAGAGCACGGTATCGTTTCTGCAACAATTTTTCGGTTACATTAGCGTCACATTTTCAGCAAGAACGGGAACTGTTACATTGGTGTTGCAAGTTTCACAAGACGGCGACGGAAGGGCTTCGATGACGAAGAAACGCACGAGCATGGCCGACATCGCCACCCATGCGGGCGTCTCCACCGCCACCGTCTCACGCGTGTTCAACGGCGTCGGCCAGGTCTCGGCCCCCACCCGCATCAAGGTCCTAACCGCCATCGACGAACTGGGCTACGACCGCCCGGCCTCCGCCGCCCCGCCCTCGTCCCCCGGGATCGGCGTCATCGTTCCGGAGCTGACCAACCCCGTCTTCTCCGCCTTCGCGCACTGCCTGCAGGTCGAGATCGCCCACGCCGGGGGGATCGCCATGATCCGCTCGCAGACCCCCGGCGCCACCTCGGAGGCCGAGCACATCTCCTCGCTGCTGGCGCACGGGGTGGACGGCCTCGTCTTCGTCTCCGGCCGCCACGCGGACCACCTCGGCGACGTGTCGCCCTACCTGGACCTCGCCGGGCGCAACGTGCCCTTCGTGACGGTCAACGGCGCCCGGCCCGAGATCCCCGCACCCGACTTCTCCACGGGCGACGCCCTGGGGATACAGGCGGCCCTGGCCCACCTGCGCGAGCTGGGGCACACGCGGATCGCACTGCTGGGCGGGCGCACGCACGCCGTGCCCGCCCAGCGCAAGGCCCGGGCGTTCCGCGAGGCCATGGCCGCGGACTTCGGCCAGGACGACCCCGTCGTCGTCGAGACCTTCTACACCTTCGAGGCCGCGGCCGCCGCGACCCCCGACCTCATCGCCCAGGGCGTGAGCGCGATCGTGGCGGGGTCGGACCTGCAGGCGCTCGGCGCGATCAGCGCGCTGCGCGCCCACGGCCTGCGCGCCCCCGGGGACGTGTCCGTGATCGGCTTCGACGACTCCTTCCTCATGCCGCACTTGGACCCGCCGCTCACCACGGTGCGCCAGCCGGTGGCCGCCATCGTGTCCTCCGCCGTGCGCGCGCTCTTCGAGGCGCTGGCCAGCCGCGAGCCGCAGTCCCACGCCGACTTCACCTTCACGCCTGACCTCATCGTCCGCTCCTCGACCGGGCGCGCCGCCTAGGGCCCGGGCACGGGATGTGGGGCGCGCTTCGTTCCACGCGCTCGCCTTGACACCCCGCCGACGGCTTGACGAAAATGATTCTCATGAACAAACGAGCTCTCCTCACACTGTGCGCGGCCGCCTCCGCGGTCGCCCTGGCCGCCTGCTCCGGCGGCACCGGGACCACGGGCGCCTCCGGGCAGTCCGACTCCCAGGGGCTGCGGGTCATGGCCTCCTTCTACCCCCTCAAGTACCTCACCGAGCAGGTCGGGGGCGCGCACGTGACCGTCACCTCCCTGACCCCCGACGGCGCCGAGCCCCACGACCTCGACCTCTCCCCCGCCATGGTGGACTCCATCGGGCGCGCCGACGCCGTCGTCTACCTCAAGGGCTTCCAGACCGCCGTCGACGAGGCGGTGGAGCAGCAGTCCCCGAAGACCGCCATCGACCTCGCGGACACCGTCACCCTCGTCGACGCCGGGGAGGGGTCGAACCACCCCGCCGACGAGGACGAGGAGGGCCAGTCCGGGCACGAGGGCCAGTCCGGGCACGAGGAGGGACACTCCCACGAGGGCCACGAGCACCACCACGACATGGCGAAGGACCCCCACTTCTGGCTGGACCCCCAGCGCATGGCCGACGCCGCGTCCTTCATCGGCGAGCAGCTGGCCGCGGCCGACCCCGCCAACGCCAACGACTACAGGGCCAACGCCTCCACCACCGCCGACTCCATGCGACAGCTCGCCGAGACCCTGAGCAACCGCACCGCCTCGTGCCAGTCGAAGACCTTCGTCACCGCGCACACCGCCTTCGGGTACCTGGCCGACCGGGCCGGCCTGACCCAGGTGGGCATCTCCGGCCTCGACCCCGACTCCTCGCCCTCCGCTGCGCGCCTGCAGGAGATCGCCGAGGTCGTCAAGTCCCAGGGCGTGACCACCATCTTCACCGAGTCCCTCATCGACCCGAAGGTCGCCCAGACGCTGGCCGACGACCTCGGCATCGGCACCGCCGTCCTGGACCCCATCGAATCGCAGGTCGACGCGTCCAAGGACTACACCGCGGTCATGAACGAGAACATCGACGCGCTGGCGAAAGCGCTCAATTGCCAGTAGACGCCTCCCCGTCCGGGGCCCACGGCGCGGGTGCCGCCACCACGGCGGCACCCGCCGTCGTCCGCGCCTCCAACCTCCACGTCGCGTGGGACATGGACCTGGTCCTCCACGGCGTCGACTTCGCCATACCCGCGGGCCAGGCCGTGGCCCTCACGGGAGCGAACGGCTCCGGCAAGTCCACGACCCTGCGCGCCCTGCTGGGCACCGCCCCCATCACGCGCGGCGGCGTCGAGCTCTTCGGGGCCTCCGTCGCCCGCCCCTCCGCAGTCGATTGGAAGCGCGTCGGGTACGTGCCCCAGCGCGTGTCCAGCGGCGGCGGCGTTTCCGCCTCCGCCATCGAGGTCGTCCGCTCGGGCCTGCTGGGCCCGCGCCGCTGGTGGGCCGCGCCCGGTGACTCCCGGGCCGCCATGGGCGCCCTGGAGCGGGTCGGCCTCGCCCACCGCGCCTCCTCCCCCATGGGCATCCTCTCCGGCGGCCAGCAGCAGCGCGTCCTCATCGCCCGCGCCCTGGTGCGCCGCCCCGACCTGCTCGTCATGGACGAGCCGATGGCGGGGATCGACGCGGCGTCGCGCGCCCGCCTCGCCGAACTGGTCGCCGAGGCGAAGCGGGAGGGCACCACCGTCCTCGTCGTCCTCCACGAGCTCGGCGAGCTCGGCCCCCTCCTGGACCGGGAGCTCCACGTCGCCGGAGGGCACATCTCCTACGACGGCCCGCCCCACCTCGACGGCGGCGACGAGGGGCGCCACGGCAACTGCCACGCGCCCCTCCCCCGCCCTTCCTCCCCCGGGTCCGTCGTCGACGACATCGTGGGGGGCCGCCGATGAACGGCTTCTGGGACGGCCTCGCCGCACTCGCGTCCTCCCCGATGATGCAGCGCTCCCTGCTGGCGGCGCTGCTGGTCGGCCTCACCGCCCCCGTCATCGGCACCTACCTGGTCCACCGGCGCCTCGCCATGCTCGGCGACGGAATCGGGCACGTCTCGCTGACCGGGGTCGCCCTGGGGTGGCTGGTCGGCGCCGCCGCCAACGCCTCGCCCGTCGACCGCTGGGCCGTGCCCGGGGCCATCATCGTGTCCCTGCTGGGCGCCGTCACCATCGAGGCCGTGCGCCAGAGCGGGCGGACCTCCGGCGACGTGGCCCTGGCGATGCTCTTCTACGGGGGGATCGCGGGGGGCGTCCTGTTCATCGGCATCGCCGGGGGCACCTCCGCCCAGCTCAACTCCTACCTGTTCGGCTCCATCTCCACGGTGCGCTGGTCCGACATCACCACCATCTCCGTGCTCTCCGCGGCCATCCTGGCCCTGGGCGTCGGGTTGGCGCCCGCCCTGTTCTCCGTGACCAACGACGAGGAGTTCGCCCGCTCCACCGGCCTGCCGGTGCGCTCCCTGTCCATGCTGATCGCCGTCCTGTCCGCCCTCACCGTCGCCGTGGCCATGCGGGTCGTCGGGTCCTTGCTGGTGAGCGCCCTCATGGTGGTGCCCGTCGCCATCGCGCAGCTGACCGCCACCTCCTTCCGCTCCACCATGGCCCTGTCCATGGGGCTCGGCGTCGCCATATGCGTGAGCGGACTGACCCTGACGTACTTCGTCGACCTCTCCCCCGGCGCCACCATCGTGGTCATCGCGATCGGGCTGTACGCGCTCGGCTTCGCGCTGCGGAGTATCGTCGACGCTGTGCGGCGGGCACGGCGGATCGCGCGTTCGCGGGCCACTGACAACCACCCCGACCGCAGCGCGTGAGGAGGCGACATGCAGCGGATGACGAAGCAGCGCCGGGCGGTCCTCGACGAGCTCGGGCGCGTCCAGGACTTCCGCAGCGCCCAGCAGATCTTCGAGGACCTGCACACCCGCGGCGAGCGCGTGGGCCTCGCCACCGTCTACCGCTCCCTCCAGGGGCTCGCCGACGACCACCGGGTCGACGTGCTGCGCTCGGCCGACGGCGAGGCGCTCTACCGCGCGTGCGACTCCCAGGGGCACCACCACCACCTGGTGTGCCGCCGGTGCGGCGCCGCCGAGGAGATCGCGCAGGCGCAGATCGAGGCGTGGGTGTCCGCCGTCGCCGCCGAGCACGGTTTCACCGATGTCGTCCACTCCCTGGAGCTGTTCGGACTGTGCCGCTCGTGCCAGCGGGCGCGCGGCTGACGGCTTTTTCTGACACCCCTGGCCGACCGGCGGCGCCCACCGTTAGGATCGTCCCGACGATGAAGGGGGTCCCACAGTGGTCGCGGCTGGTCTGGCGGGTTTCGCGCCCTCGTTCGCGCGCGAGGGGATCGGGTTGTTCCTCTTCCTCTTCGCAGTGGTGCTCCTGCGCGCGCAGGCCACCTACTGGCTGGGGCGCCTGGCCGCCAAGGGCGCCTCGTCGGCCGCCGGGGCCAGCGGCTGGCGGGGCCGGGTGAGCAGGTGGTTCGACGGCCCCGTGCCCCGCAAGGGCGCCGACCTGCTGGACCGCTGGGGCATGGTCGTCATCCCCCTGTGCTTCCTCACCGTCGGCGTCCAGACCGCCGTCAACGCCGCCGCCGGGCTGGTGCGCATGCGCTGGGGCGTGTACACCCTCGCCATGGTCCCCGGGTGCGTGCTGTGGGCGCTGCTCTACGGCTTCGGCATCTACGCGGTGTGGACGGCGCTCACCGCCTCCGTGTGGAGCGCCGCCGCCGTCGTGGTCCTGGCCTGCGCGGGCGCCTGCACCCTCGTGATGCGCAAGCGGCGCGCGCGGTAACGTTCCACGTCGCTAGTTCATTGTTGGATTCTGGTAGGGTTAAGCACGACGCGTAAGGGTCCGACTCTTGCGAAGCTATGTTTTCAGCTGAAAAATGAATTGGCTCGGATTGCCGGTCCTTATGCGCTGGTGTTAACACTGAAGCGAAGCGCATCAATATCCGCACCAGTCCTCCAATACTGCCGGTTTTCTGAAGAAAGGTCAACACTTGAAGCCATTCGAGTGCGCACAGCATAAGGAGGAACGACTGTGATCGCAATTTCAATAGTTAGCATTTTGGTGGCAATAACCGGCTTAGTCATATCTTTGCCGAGCCATGCCGCGAACAGGCGCGCAGCTCGCGAAGCCAACCTGCGATCGGCTTGGATGACTTTCGCCAGAGATTCGGCTACCTTGGATCACGCGTATGCAGAAGGCACATCAGGAGGATTGCCGGCCCTCTCCCAAAGCCACAGCAAGTTCGGCGGACTAGTTGGGTATCCAGAATGGTGTTACTCAGGGGGCCGCCTTCGAACACTAAAGGACGGAATCAAGGAAACAGACGTAGTCTCGGATGAGGTGAAGCGTGACGACTGGATTACCCCCGAGTTGAGGAAGTCAAAGCTCCTCCCTTACCCCAAGTGGAACTTGATCACCAACTTGAGAGTAGTATCCGGAGAAGGCCCTCATTGGTCGTCCATGGTATTCGCCACCCATTCTATTGACGGGACCTATGAAACGGGATTCAGTTTCAAACTGTACGAAGGAGAGTTCTATGACTTTTTCAACACGAGCGTTGGAATGGGAGTGTTAGCCGCGTTTCACCACGCGCCGGGACACCCGGTTATCCCCGCTCTACGCCAGCTCAGGAACAGAGTCTGGGAAACCCACACCACCTCCGGCACGAAGTCCGTCACCACTCAGGGCTATTTTGCCCTTGCGACATTGGCGTGCCTCACGATTGTCGTTAATGACGAAGGCGCCCACATGCTCATCCACCGACGAGGTAACGAAGTTGCCGACAACAGACTGATGATAGGGCCCGTCCCCTCGGGATCACACTCCAAGTTCCTTGACACTGACGACCCCGTCACCTTTCTCGATACCCTCAAGCGAGAATTCGCCGAAGAATTGCTGGGCATTGACGAGACGGGTGAATCACCCCATAAGAGGATTGTCGACGAGGCCGTCTGCGGCCTCGTCACCCACAATAACACCTACTTACTGGGAGTCGGATTCTACCCCGTTCAAGGATACATGTCGGTACTAACGATGTGCGTGATAGACGAGCGCAGCGCCTCCGTGAAGGCTTGGATGTCCGACCATCAAGTCGATTCTACCATAGACGCATTTAGGTCAAACTATGAAGGCACCATGCTGTCAGTCCCATTCGAACGCCAGGAAATCGGTGTTCTTCGGAGAATCCATAGAAGGACCCCCTGCCTTGGTGAAATCGCGCGAATCATAGACGAGCACTTCGACGACATCGAAGAGGAGGTAATGCGCAAAAGAGATCTATGACGATTCAGTGAATTCGCTCGGTCCACCATGCGCATCCACCACACTGCCTGGCACACTATGTTCGAGCAACAACGTTGAGCCACAGAACGACTATTTTCGCACATCTGAGCAATCGTATGACGAACACTGTTTCTCGGCTCTTCAACGCTCACGTTATGACAAAATACTGGGCGGCATAGAACGTCTATCCCTGAACAATCCAGGGCCAACGGCGGTGTCCTTATTCTTGTTCGTTTCGCGCCCCAAGGGCTGCGGACGTGGGCAGGACTTGCAGCCTATGACGACCCGCGCACAAGGACCGGAATTACACAAGCCGCCACCGCGCATAACAACAGGATCCACCACCCAATGCACGAAGCGATGTCGAAATAGGGGCCCTTGTGCTGCACCTGGGAAAGGCGGAAGGAGAAGAAAGAACACCGCCAGCCCGCCTTGCTCAGCTGCCGCGCACGCGGTCCACGGCCCCGCCGAAGCGCCGCTCCCTGCCCGCGTAGGCCAGCAGGCAGTCCCACAGCTCGCCGCGGTCGAAGGCCGGCCAGGGGGTGTCCACGAACATCATCTCCGCGTAGGCCAGCTGCCACAGCAGGTAGTTGGAGACCCGCTGCTCCCCCGAGGTGCGGATCATGAGGTCCACGTCGGGCACGTCCGGCAGGTAGAGGTGGCGCGCGAAGGACCTCTCGGTCACGCCCCTGGGCGAGAGCCTGCCCGAGGCGGCCTCCTGGGCGATGGCGCGCGCGGCGTCGGCGATCTCGGCGCGCCCCCCGTAGTTCACGCACATGACGAGGTCGAGGGCCGTGTTGTGCGCCGTCGCGCGGTCGGCCTTCTCCAGGGCGCGGATCACCGACTTCCACAGGCGGGGCCGGCGTCCGCTCCACCTGACGTGGACGCCCCAGTCGCGCAACTGCCCGGTGCGCCGCTCCAGCACGTCGCTGGCGTAGTTCATGATGAAAGAGACCTCGGCGGGCGAGCGCTTCCAGTTCTCCGTGGAGAAGGTGTAGACGCTGAGGTAGCGCACCCCCGCGTCGATGGCCCCGGCGATGGTGTCCATGAGGGCGTACTCCCCCGCCCTGTGCCCCTCGACGCGGGGCAGGCCGCGGCTGTTCGCCCACCTGCCGTTGCCGTCCATGACCAGGGCGACGTGCGCGGGGACCTCGCCCTTGGCGAAGACGGGCGCGGGCGCCTCCCACTGGCCCGGCCCCGCCAGCGGCGCCCAGGGGTCCGAGGGCGCCCGGTCCATGGGCGTGGGACGGGGCCCGGGGGGCGCCGTGGGTTCGCTCATGCGCGGCTCCTTTCGAGGACCTGGAGCGAGCGGAGCCTGCGCTCCAGGTGCCATTGGGTGTAGGAGGAGACGAGGCCGGCGGCCTCGGGCCGCGCGTAGGCGGCGGCGCGCCCGGCGCCCGCCCAGTCCCCCGACAGCAGGTCGCCCATGAGCGCCATCGCGTCGGGCGAGGGGGAGGCGGCGCCCGGGGGCCTGCACGCCGCGCACACGGCGCCGCCCTCGGCGATGGAGAACGCGCTGTGGGGCCCGGCCGCGCCGCAGCTCGCGCAGTCGTAGCACGAGGGCGCCCACCCGGCCAGGGCAAGGGCCCGCAGCAGGTAGCTGGTGCGGATGAGGGTGGGGTCGTGGCGGCGCTTCGCCAGCGCGTGGAGCGCGCCGAGCAGCAGCAGGTACTGGGAGTGCCCCGCCGCGTCCGAGTCCGCCGTGAGGCGCTCGGCCGCCTCGACGATCACCGTGCCCGCCACGTAGAGGTCGTAGTCCGCTGCGATGGCGTCCCCGTGCAGGGCCAGGGACTCCACCTGCGTGATCGTGTCGAGGCTGCGCCCCCGGTGGACCTGGACGTCGACGACGCTGAAGGGCTCCAGGCGCGCCCCGAACTTCGACGAGGTGCGCCGCACGCCCTTGGCGACGGCGCGCACCTGCCCGTGCTCGGCGGTCAGCAGCGTGATGATGCGGTCGGCCTCGCCGAGCTTGTGGGTGCGGAGGACGATGGCCTCGTCGCGGTAGGACTTGAGCACTCCGCCATTGTGGCACCTGCGGGCGCCCGGCGCCTCGGCTGCGCCCGCCTCAGGCCCAGTCCGGCAGGACGCGCACGCCGCCCTTGTCGGCGGAGGCGGCCAGCATGCCGTAGACGCGCAGGGCGTCGGAGACCTGGCGGGGGCGCGGCTTCGACGGCCTCCACGGGGCGGGGCCCTTCTCGGCGCGGCGGCGCTCCAGCTCCTCGTCGGGGACGTTGACGCACAGCAGGCGCCGGTTCACGTCGATCTCGATCTCGTCGCCGGTGCGCACCAGCCCGATCGCGCCGCCCGCGGCCGCCTCGGGCGCGATGTGCCCGATGGAGATGCCCGAGGTGCCCCCCGAGAAGCGGCCGTCGGTGATGAGCGCGCACTTCTTCCCCAGGCCCAGGCCCTTGAGGTAGGACGTGGGGTAGAGCATCTCCTGCATGCCGGGGCCGCCCTTGGGGCCCTCGTACTGGATGACGACGACGTCGCCGGGCTGGACCCTCTTGGCCAGGATGGACTCGACGGCCTCCTCCTGGGACTCGACCACGAAGGCGCGCCCGACGAAGTGGAAGAGCTCCTCGTCGATGCCCGCGCTCTTGATGACGGCGCCGTCCTCGGCGATATTGCCCTTGAGGACGGCCAGGCCCCCGTCCTTCGTGTAGGCGTGCTCCACGGAGCGGATGCACCCGCCCACGGCGTCGGTCTCCAACGACTCGAAGAGGTTGGCCGTGGAGAAGGCGCGGGTCGTGCGCACGCCTCCGGGGGCGGCCAGGTAGCGGCGCTCCGCCTCGGCGGAGGCGGTGCCGGAGCGGATGTCCCACTGCCCCAGCCACTGGTCGAGGGAGTCGGAGTGCACCGAGTGAACATCGCGGTTGAGCAGCCCCGCGCGGTCCAGCTCGCCCATCAGCGCGGGGATCCCCCCGGCGCGGTGGACGTGCTCGATGTGGTAGGTCGTGGAGTTGGGGGCGACCTTGCACAGGCACGGGACGCGGCGCGAGATGGCGTCGATGTCGTCCAGGGTGAAGTCGACGCGCGCCTCGTGGGCGACGGCGAGGATGTGCAGGACGGTGTTGGTGGACCCGCCCATGGCCACGTCCAGGCTCATGGCGTTCTCGAAGGCGCTCTTCGTGGCGATCGAGCGGGGCAGCACGGACTCGTCGTCGCCGTCGTAGTAGCGCCGGCACATGTCCACGATGCGGGCACCGGCCTCGACGAAGAGCTTCTTGCGCTCGACCTGGGTGGCCAGGGTGGTGCCGTTGCCGGGCAGGGCCAGGCCGATGGCCTCGTTG
>ERZ772917.1919-NODE-1919-length-11019-cov-8.418916_pt1 | contig 11019 bp, 9 predicted proteins | sample MGYA00511187_ERZ772917 | MGnify/ENA primary metagenome ERZ772917 (study PRJEB29015, sample SAMEA2737925) | human oral metagenome | biome: human oral; feature: human-associated habitat; material: dental | place: China | collected 2012 ... | reverse complement strand
CCAAACGGGGGAAATAGCGTCATTAGAACCCCGACACGCCGGCGACACGCCGACAGCCAGCCTCTAATGCTGCAAAACCCCCACCACCACCGGCGTGGAGGGCACCGGAGGGACCGCAGGGCCTGGCCGGACAACGAGCCGGCGCGCCGATCGAAGCTCGCGGCGCGGACGGCCGAAGTGGGCGGCGCTGACACCACCGCCAGCCGAATTTCGCATGCAATTGCCCCGCAGCACGAATCAACATGAGCTCAAAAACCGCAGAATATCAACGATCAGAACCCAAACCCCGACATGCGCTCACGGGAATTGCATGCGAAATTGCTGGTTGACAGCCATAGCTGGGCATCAGGGCGATGCGCCGAACCACACGTCAGCACACTGAGCAGCCCGGCCGCACACCCAGCCCCTCCGGCGCCCAAACAACCCGCGGGTCCACAAGCAACAACCAGCGCCACACAGCAACACGTCGTGTCCTATGACCCGGTTATGCACACAACCAGGCGACGTTCTGCCCTGTGGCGCTGTGGGACTTGTGTCCTAAACGATAGCGATTGTTCTTGTGTCAAACTTCTCGGCGCACTATAGTAGTTGAGGTTTCAATAAGCTTTTGAAAGGAAACGTTATGGCTTCCGTTGCAATCGTCCTTGGCTCCGTCCGTCCTGGTCGCGCCGGTGAGCAGGTTGTTCGCTGGATCGAGGATCAGGCCCGTCAGGTCGAAGGCGTGCAGACCGTGTTCTTCGATCTGCGCGACTACAACCTTCCTCTCTTCGCGGAGGAGATGCCGCCGTCGATGCAGGCTCCGACACTGCCCGAGGCGGTCCGTTTTCGCGCGAACGTCGAGGCGAACGACGCTGTGCTGTTCGTGACGCCCGAGTACAACCACTCCGTGCCCGCGGCCCTGAAGAACGCGATCGACTACCTGCCCCCGACCACGCTGAAGGAGAAGGCTATTGGTCTGGTCGGCTACTCCTGGTACGGAGCGGTCAAGCCGCTCGAGCACCTGCGCGAGATCCTGTCGACCTTTGGGGCCGATGTGCGCGATCAGCAGGTCGGCATCAACTTGGGCTCTGACTTTCAGGATGGCGTTTTCGCGCCTTCCGAGGAACTCAACGTTCAGATCCGCGAGCTGCTTGCGTCGCTCGCGTGACTGTAGCTTCTGAGTGGTTTTCGACTCGTTGTGGCGACGGTGCGCACGTATGTGCGGCGTGACTCGCCCTGCGATCGTGGTTGAACGCTTGGGGGCTCATCGAAGAAGCTGTTCAGAGTAAGGGTGTGGCCCGGCAGTCGCCTGCCGGGCCACACCCTTACTCGTTGGCGTCTGTGCGGATCATTAGATCCAGCTTGGCAGCCACATGTGGGCGCGCCAGAAGTCGTAGTCGATAACGTCCCCGCGCCACAGTGGTATGAAGTAGAGGGCGCAGCCGAGGATCGCGGCTGTCACGAGTCCCGCAAAGACCCGCCCCGTGATCTGAGTCTGGCGACTGGCTGGTGCGGGTTCGGGTGATCCGTCAATCGTCACCCACCCCGCGAGGAGCCCAATCATCCATGCGACCGCCAGGGCGACGTAAGGCGCAAATGCGACGGTGTAGAAAACGAAGATCGTACGGTGCGCGTAGGCGAGCCACGGAACGTACAGTGCGATATAGCCGAGGGCAATGACGCCCACGCGCCAATTGCGGTAGTAGAACGTGGCGACGATGACGAGTAGTAGGGCACCGATGCCTACCCACCACAGGAGGGGATTGCCGAGGGCGACGACGTCGCTCGCGCACTTGCCCGATCGGCAGCCCATCACGGCCTCACCGTTGTTCCAGTAGAAGGAGGTCGCGCGCACCTGCGCGAGCCACGTGTACGGGCTGGACTGATACGTGTGGGGCGTGTTGAGTCCGTTGTGGAACGTCCACATCTCCTTGTGGTAGAGCCATAGGTCTGCCAGCTCTCCGGCGAATCCCGCAATTCCGGAGCGGCCGTGTCCGTGAGCGGCGGAGTGAGTGAACCATCCGAACCAGGATGCAATATACGTGAGAATCGCGGTCGGAACCATGAGGATGAACGCCCACCACACGTCCGCCAGGAGTGCGCCTCGGATCGGTGTCGGATGTCCCGCGCGCCAGCGGCATGTCACCTCGCGCAGTGCGACGAACAGGCCCAGGAACGTGAGCACGTAAATCCCGGACCACTTAACGGAGCTGGCGAGGCCCGCGCAGATGCCAGCCGCGAAAAGCCACGGGCGGTTTCCCGCATTGGGGCCGATCGCAAAGGGGCGTCGATCGCGCAGGGTGAGGTGTTCCCAGGCGGAACGCCACCCCCGCCTCGGATCGCCCAGTCCATCCCACTCGGCCAGCTTGGCTGAAAGCGCGGGCTGTGTCATGAGCTGATCCTTAACGACGCACAGGAATGCGGCCAGTGCAAACATGGCGAGGAATCCGTCGAGGATGGACGTGCGGCTCATGACGATCGCCATGCCGTCCGTCGCTAGGAAGAGGCCAGCGAGGAGTGTGATGGTGGGGGAGCGGAACAGGTTTTGAGCAAGTCGGCACAGAAAGAATACGGTGATGATGCCGCAGATGGCCGCCGCGATGCGCCATCCCACCGGGTTGGCCTGGCCGAAGAACTTCATGCCCATCGCGATCAGCCACTTGCCCGTCGGTGGATGAACGGGATAGCCGCCCACCGCGGACAAGCCGGAGGTGTCGCCGTTGGCAAACGCCGTGTCGACGTCTTTCGCCCACGTTCCCTCGTATCCGAGGGTGAGGAGTGACCAGGCGTCCTTCACGTAGTAGGTCTCATCAAAGATGAGCGTGCGTACGTTGTCCAGTCCTGGCAGCCGGATGACTGCGGCGACGAGCGTCGCGATCGCAGTCGCCATCCACCCAGCTGCGGGGGTCGTCAGGCGCTGGGTCCATTCGGCGGCCGGGGGAGCGGACGAGGCCTCGGTTGGCTGCTTGGGATCGTCGCCCCTTGTCGGCTCCTGCTCGAGGAGGTCGTTGGTCTCGGCGTCGGCCGCGGGCTCGTGCTCGAGGAGGTCGGCGGTCGTGTCGATCGTGTCGTTGTGAGCGTTCGCAGTATCCATCGCATCCGAGTTTAGTGGCCCTGTCGCTCTGAAAGGGTTGCGGCGCACATCCGCTCTCGCACTCGGGGAGAATGTTCACCTCGAGCCCCTTGAGAATTGTTCTCGCTTCTGTCTATAATTTTCGCGTACCCGAAAATTGTACAGGAGCAATGATGTTATCTTCGAGAATGCGTGCAGCAGCGGCTGCTGCAGGGCTGAGCCTGACGGTTGCGCCACTGGCCGCGTGTACGCCCTCCTCCTCGGCCCATGGTCTCTCGGTCGTTGCTACGACCACGCAGATCTGCGACTACGTCACCCAGATCGCGGCTCATTCTTCCGAGATTTCCCTTGACAAGACCGACGCCGCCGGAAAGAGCAGCCACGTGGGCGCCGCCCCTGAGGGTGCCGCCCTCACCATGAGCCTGACCTGCCTGCTCGCCCCCAACGCCTCCGCGCACGAGCACGAGATGACCCCCTCCCAGACCTCCGCGCTCGCGCAGGCCGACGTCATGGCCATCTCCGGCGTCGACCTCGAGCACTTCCTCGACGACGCGGTCGTCTCCTCCGGCTTCAAGGGACGCATGGTCGTTACCTCCGGCGTCCTGACGGCCGCCGACGTCGATAATCCGGGTGCCCCCGACCCCGATGGCGCCTACACGATCGACCGCGGAAACCAGCGCGTCGACGTTGCCCCGTGGCCGTTCCCGCCCGAAGAGGCCGGCGAGGAGCCCGAATTCCGCTTCGACCCGCACGTGTGGACCTCCCCGAAGGGCGCCCGCGTCCAGGTCGCCAACCTCGGCGCTGGCCTTGCAGCCGCAGCGCCGGACGCCGCCTCGTCGATCAATGCAGCCACGGCCTCGTACCTGGAAGCCATTGACGCGCTCGATGAGTGGACCGCGGAAGCGATCACGACGGTGCCCGAGGGACAGCGCGTGCTTTTTACTTCCCACGACGCCTTCGGCTACTTCTCGAGGGACTACGGGATCCGCTTCATCGGCGCCGCCCTGTCCGACTTCAACGAACAGCAGGACGCCACCGCCGACCACATCGCCAAGGCCGTCGCGGCCGTCAAGGAGTCCGGCGCGGTCGCGCTCTTTGCGGAAAACTCCAACAACTCCAAGTCCATTGAGGCGATCGCCCGCGCGGCCGGTGTGACCCCCATCGTGGGCGAGGACGCCATGTACGGCGATTCGCTGGGCCCCGACGGATCCGAGGGAGCCACCTACGTCGGCTCGATCATCCACAACGTGCGCGCCGTGACCCAGGCGTGGGGCGGCACCGTCCCGCAGCTGCCCGAGCACCTGAAGGACCAGTGATGACGACACTCGTCTCCTTCCGAGACGCGGCGCTGGGGTATGGGAATACCCCGGCGCTGACCGGCCTGACCCTCGACGTGTTCGGGGGCCAGGCCCTGGCCCTTGTGGGCCCCAACGGCGGCGGCAAGACCACCCTCATGCGAGGTATTGTCGGCGGCTGCCAGGTTCTCTCCGGGACCGTCCAGGTGGATGCCAAGCGCATCGGCCTCGTGCCACAGAGCGCCGACCTGGACCTGACCTTCCCGGTCAACGCCTCCGAAGTGGTCACAATGGGACTCATTTCCGAGGCCGGATGGGGCAGGCGCATCAGCGCAGACATGCGAGCCCGCGTCGCCGACGCCCTCGAACGAGTCAACCTGACAGAAAAAGCCTCACACCGCTTCGGCACCCTCAGCGGTGGGCAGCGCCAGCGCGTCCTCGTCGCGCGCGCCCTCGTCGCCCAGCCCGAGCTGGTCATGATGGACGAGCCCTTCAACGGCCTGGATGCTCCCAGCCGCGACATCATCACAGGCCTCATCGCCGACCTGACCTCGAAGGGCGTTGGGGTTATCGTGTCCACGCACGACCTGTCGCTTGCGCGCGACGTGTGCTCCCAGGCGTGCGTGCTCGCCTCCCGCCTCGTCGCCCTCGGCCCCACCGACGAGGCCCTGGCACCCGAGGTCTTGGCGCGAGCCTACGGATCGAGCGCCGACGAGGCGATTGCGGCCCTGTCATGATCGCCCCCTACCTGGCGCGCCCTCTCATCGTCCTCGGCCTGCTCGCACTGGCGGTCGGACCCGCCTCGACGCTCGTCAACCTGCGCCGCGCCGAGTTCAGCGCCGAAACCATGGTGCACGGTGTGTTCCCCGGCATCGTCGTCGGCATGGCCCTCGGCGGGCGCGAAGCCATCATCCCCGGAGGGGCGCTGTGCGCGGCCTGCGTTGCCGCCGCCCTGACCCTGGCCTCGCGGCGTCAACACTCCTCCGAAGCGACGACCGCCGTCATCCTGACCGCCTTCTTCTCCCTGGGCATCGTCATCTCCCTGCGCATCGGCGACATGTCCGGGCAACTCGAATCCCTCATGTTTGGTCGCCTCCTCGACATCACGACCTCGCGCATGTGGGTCAGCGCCATTGTGCTTGTCGCCGCAGGACTCGTCCTGGCGGCAACGTGGCGGGCGCAAATCGCGGTCGCCTTCGACCGGGAGGCCGCGCGGGTGGCCGGAGTGTCCACGCTCGTCATCGACGCAATCTTCAATGCCGCCCTCGGCGCGATCGTCGTCGCGGCATCAACCGCCGTCGGCGTGCTCCTCGTCGTTGGATACCTCATCGTTCCCGGTGCCTTCGGTCGCCTCCTGTCTGCGGGAACGCGTTCGATGGCCGTCCTTGCCTCCCTCAGCGCGCTCGTCGGCGGCTGGGGAGGATTCTCCGTCGCCCTCGTGCCCGGACCCAGGCCCCTGTCCCCGCAGGCGTGCGTCGCCCTGGGCGTGCTCGCCTGCTTCGGCCTCGCGTGCGCGCTGCGACCCGTCATTCAGCGCCGAGGCCCACTGTCCTCAACAGGGGACGCACCCCGCGAGCGCGAAGCCCTCGCATCGGTGGAAGGCCGACAATGATCCTTTCCCTTTTGCTCTATCCCGCGCTCCACGTGGCACTCATCGGAGCGTTCAGCGGACTCGTCGGAGCCTTCGCCTACCTCGATCGGCGCATCTTCTTCGCCGAATCAGTCACCCACGGCACCTTCCCCGGGGCCGTGCTCGGCGTCGTCATCGCCGCCGCACTCGGCTTTGGCCACGCTGGAATGTCGGCAGCCCTGTACATCGGTGCCTTCCTCGGCACCATCCCCCTGGTCATCCTCATGCGACGACTGGCCACCATTGCCGGCATTTCCAGCCAGGGAGCCGCGGGCATCGTCTTGACGGCGGGATTCGCGGCCGGCTACTTCCTGGCGACCTGGTTTAAGCCCCTGCCCCTGGCCGTCAGCTCCTTCCTCACCGGCTCCGTGATGACCGTTTCACCCGCGGACGTCGCCTGGGCGGGCATCACCCTGGCACTCGTCATCGCCGTCGTCACCGTCGGGCACCGGCACCTCATCGCCCACTGCTTCGACCCCTCGGACCCGGCAGCCGCCCGGCGAACCACCGTCCACGAAATCATCATCCTGGCCGCCATCCTCACCGCCGTGACCGTGGCCATCCCCGCCGTGGGAACCATCCTGTCAATCGCGCTCGTCGCAGCCCCAGCAGCAACCCTGGCACCCATCGCCCCCTCCGCCCGATCCTTCCTCATTGGCTCCCCACTCCTGGGTGCCTTCCTCGGACTCGCAGGACTAGCCATCGCCGTACCGGCGCGCCTGAGCGCAGGCGGAACCATTGCCCTCCTTTGCGCCGCGAGCGTCCTCGCTTCCCGCGTGCCTGGGTGGCTTCGCGCCCGAGGCGTTCGCGCGCGGCATGGCGAGCTTCACTGACTCGGCCCAGGCCTCGCGCCCTGGCAATCCCCGGGGAGGGGGGCGAAGGGTTCGCTTGACGATGGCGAGGAGAGTCCCGGCTCTTGGGCGGACCGACAGGTCCCGCACCTTCTGGGATCGGCCTCCTCGCTCGTGCGAAACAGTTGTTGAGCAGCGCTATTGAAAATAGTTTCGCCGCGCAATTAGACTGTGGAAAGGTCATGTCTCGGTCCGTTCGCGTGGACCACCGTTCAGGAGGAGGCACCGTGAAGCGCCCGCCCACTCAGATCGTGGTTATCGACGACCACCGCGTCGTCGGTCTCGGCATCAAGGCTGCCTTCGAGGCGCAGGGCACCGACGCGTCTATCACCTGGTCACCTACCGTGAGCGACGCCACGTGGGAGAAGGGGCAGGTAGCCGTCCTCGACCTGCGCCTCGCCGACAGCTCCACCCCGGGCGAGAACATCGCGGCCATCAACAGGCATGGGATTCCCGTGGTCATCTACACCTCCGGCGACGACCCGTACCTGTTGCGTCGCGCGATCGCCGGAGGAGCCCTGTCCATCGTCCGTAAGTCCGCGCCGACCGAGGAACTCGTCGAGGCCGTCCTTGCCGCAGCCGATGGGGTCACCATTCCGACGCCCGACTGGGCCGCCGCGCTGGACGCCGATGAGGACTTCGTCGCCGAACACCTCTCCGACCTTGAGGCGAGGATCCTCGCCCACTACGCGTCAGGGGCAAGCTCGGGTTCTGTCGCGAACGCGCTGAAAGTCTCCAAGAACACCGTCAACACCTACATCGCTCGAATCCGCGACAAATACAGGGAATCGGGGCGCCCCGCCGAGTCGCGCGTCGACCTCTTTCGGCGTGCGGCTGAAGACGGCCTCGTCAGCTACTTCGAATAATGCACCCGCGCGACCTTGGCCCCTACGCGCTGCAGCTGCGCCGCCTGCTCGTCCTGGCCTGCGTGCTTGCCGCGATCTGCATCACCCTGCTCAGTGGCCCCCAGCTGCTCCCGTCCTCGGCCTCGACGATCGATCTGGCGCAATGGGTCGTCTACTCTCCGAACCTGATCCTCCCTTTGGTCGCGGGAGCCTGCGCGGGCTTTGCGGCAGTGCGGTCGATAGCCACGCGCCGACGCGAGCACACGCCAGCGGATACTGCGTGGTTCCTGATTGTGCGCATCTACCTGGGGTGCTACCTGGCGCTCATCGTCGCGTGCGCCCTCCTACCCGCAGTGAACCTCTCATCCCCGGTGCCCCCGGTCTACTTTGAAGCGATCGTTTCCGACACGAACCCGATCCTGGCCCTGTACCCGCTGGCATCATTCATTTGCGTAGCCGTCCTACGCGGACGCGATACGGCGGTATACCTCACCGCGATCGCGCCTCTTCAGGTCCTTGCCATGATGGCAGCTGATCCGAGCATCAAGCTGTCCGACGCAATCATGGGTCCCATCTACTTCCTCCTCGTTGCGATGGTTAACGCGGGGATGCTTCACTGGACGCTGACCATCGCTTACGGACTCGACCGAACACAGCGCAGCGCCCGCGAGGCTGAGCGAGCGCTCGCTGTGGAACGGGCGAGGGGACACGCTCGGGCGCGCAGTAACGGGCTCATTCACGACTACGTCCTAGCGGCGCTGATCCTCGCTATCACCCGAGGCGTCGACGAGGCCGAGGTGCGCGCTGCGGCCGACGCCGCCTTGAGCGCGCTGGTTCCCGCCCCGCCCTCGGATGGGACTGTCGACGCCGCGCAGGTCCGTGGCGCCCTCGCGGCACTCGTTGGTCCTCGCCGCCCTCACTGGACGTTCGAGTGCCGTCTGCCCAAGGACGGGTGGAACATCCCCGCACAGGTGGCATCCGCGCTCGCCGGGGCAACGCACGAGGCGCTGAACAACGTGCGCCTTCACGCGGGAGCGGATACCTCGGACCCAAGCGCGCCCGCGCGGTGCCGCGTCACGCTCACCGCCGGAGGGGACTTCGTGCGCGTGACGATCATCGACGCGGGACGGGGCTTCGACGCGACGCGCCTGTCCGAGGGGCGCCACGGTGTGCGCGAATCCATCGTCAAGCGGATGGAATCCGTTGGCGGACGAGCAACCCTGACTTCGCGCCCCGGCGGTGGGACGCGGGTGATCCTAGAGTGGATTGATCCCCACAAGCGGTGGCTCAGGCCGCGCGAGGCGATCCGTACCGCGTTGACGCGACGACAGCGAGGCGCCGGGGTCGGCGCGAAGGATCAGTCTCGCATCGCGTGGGACTCGCAGGTGCGCGCGGCCGCCGAGTCCCGTGGTGCGCGCGCGCTCGTGCTGGCGGGCATCGCCGTCCACGCCTGTATCCTCACGGTCGAGATCAGTCACGGCGCCTACACTCACGTGGCGCCGCCCGTCCTCGCGCTCGCACTGATAGCCGTAGCGGGAGCCTCGCTCGTGGCGCGGTGGGCCGATCGTGTGCCCCCGGCGGTGGTGACGTGGGGGAGCGCCGCCGCGATCGGGGCGGCCAACCTGCTGGTGCTTCCCCTGGTCAGGGGGCCCTCGCAGTGGCCAGGGTGGTCCGGGTGGTCGGCTGGTGCCTCCATGTTCCTGGCTGCCCTGCTCCTTGTTCGGCAGCGGCAGGCCGAGGCGATCGCGGGTTGTGCTGCCTTCGTGGCGGCCGTCGCCGCGTGGGTCGCGATCCAGGGCAGGACGCCGTTGCTGGTATTCACCTTCACTATCGGGCACATCCTCACCTTCATGTTGTGGTTCGGCCTCGTCGAGTGGTCTGGTAGCGCGACCTCATCGATCGAAAGGTCCCTCAAGGACGAGGGTCAGGCACGCCTGGAGAGAGAGCTACAGGTAGCCACCAATACGGCTATGGCGGTCGAACTTGCAGACGTGTCCGTTCGGGCGCGGGGAACCCTGCAGGCGATCCGGGATCGGGAACTGACGGACGGCCTCGTCATGGAGGCGCTCCTGTTGGAGGCTGAACTGCGCGATGAGATCCGCGCGCCTTACTTCACGGGGACCGAGGTCGTGGCGGCTGCGAGGCGCGCGCGGAGCCGAGGCGTCGAGGTTGTGCTGTTCGACGACCGCGGTGATGCTACCCGCGGTGGGAGCACAGAATACGAGGAGCGTTTGCGCACGCGCATCGTCGAGCGTGCCGTCGCTGCCCTCGACGAGGCCGGGGCTGGGCGTGTGGTTGTGCGCGCCTGTCCCGCGGGCAGACGGTGGGCCGCGACGATCCTCACCGATGCGGGGCTGGATGTTGTGGAGTCGAAGGCGGCATCGACGAGCGTCTGTTGAGTGGGGAAGCCTTGTTCCATCCCTGAAGTGCCACATAGTTACTATGTATAACTTATGATATTTGTGACACTGTGGGGTGTGCGTTGGGGCATACTGGAGGTGTCCTCTGATGGAGGGCGGTTCTTTCACATCACAACACAGGTATTAGGAGTCTGGCATGACGCGATGGAAGAAGGCGGTCAGTGTCGTAGCGGCCGTCATGGTTGTGGTCTCACTGACGGCGTGCTCTGGATCAACGAGGACCAAGGGGGGTGACACGACCTGTGGGGAGTATTTGACGATGTCCTCTGACGATCAATATGAGGCGGTCAAGGACCTCCTGTCGGAGAAGGGGAAGAGTCCTTCAAAAGCCATGATTCAGCTGAGTGTCAGTTCAGCGAAGCTCTTTTGTGTGACGGCGGGTGACGATCAGTCCAAGATTCGCGAGATCAACGGATAGGCGGCGCGCGTTCCCACTCAGTCACCTTGATGTGCGGACGAGTGAACGTGGCTGTGGGGGCCACCCAATGGGTGGCCCCCACGTATGTCGTGCCTCGTGCGTTGGCTACTTGTTGATATGGCGATCGAGCCAGGCTTTGAGATCCGGGTAAATCGACGGATTCTTCGACAGCGCCAACCACAGGTCAGGCCTCGTCCGAGCGATCTCCGCCTGGATCTCCCACGGCGTCGCCGGATCTATCGCGTCGGCGGCAGTGAAGCGGCTTCCCGGCGAGACTGCCGCGCGCGTCATGTCGAGGTCATCGTCGTCGTAGGCGTCGGCCGAGGCCTGCTGAGGCTGAGCGATTTCAGGTGCCTGTTGGGGTGCCGAGACCTGCTGGGGTTCCGGGGCTTGCTGCAGGGTAGGTGCGGGCGAAGCGAGCGGGCCAACCGAGAACGGCTGATTGACCGGGGAGTCCTCGCTGGGGGAGGTGAGAGGGCCAATCGAGATCGGGCGGTTAAGCTCTTCG
>ERZ772917.1917-NODE-1917-length-11028-cov-2.475531_pt1 | contig 11028 bp, 7 predicted proteins | sample MGYA00511187_ERZ772917 | MGnify/ENA primary metagenome ERZ772917 (study PRJEB29015, sample SAMEA2737925) | human oral metagenome | biome: human oral; feature: human-associated habitat; material: dental | place: China | collected 2012 ... | reverse complement strand
TCAACATGGGCGCCGTCGTAACGAAGAGCGTGCCTGACGGTACAGCGGTATCCGGAAATTTTGCGATGCCTCACGATAAATTCATCGACTTCGTCAGGTCGAGATGAAAGGAGAGGAGAACCGATATGAAATATGCATTGATAGGCTGCGGCAGAATCGCCGTAAATCACATGAAGGCGGCAATCAACAATGAGCTTGAGATTGTAGCCGTATGCGATATTCTGGATGAAAAAATGAATACATTACTTCAAAAGTACGACCTCGCGGGCGGCGCATCGGTAGGAAAATATACCGATTATAAAGAAATGGTCGAAAGAGAGTCTCCGGAGCTTGTCAGCATCGCCACCGAAAGCGGGATACATGCGGAGATAGCTCTTTATTGTATAGAAAAGGGAGTAAACTGTATAATAGAAAAGCCTATGGCAATGAGTATCGAGGACGCTGACAGGATAATAAAGCTCTCTGAGGAGAAGCATGTAAAGGTAAGCGCGTGCCACCAGAACAGATTCAATGTCGCCGTTCAGCAGCTGCGCGCGGCTATTGAGGCGGGACGCTTCGGAAAGCTTTCGCACGGTTCGATCAACGTGAGATGGAATCGCAACAGGGATTACTACGATCAGGCTCCGTGGCGCGGAACGTGGGAGCAGGACGGCGGAGCCCTGATGAACCAGTGTATCCACGGAATAGATCTTCTCAGATGGATGATGGGAGACGAAATCGAGGAGATATACGGCGCGACGCGTCGGCAGTTCCATGATTACCTTGAGGCCGAGGACGTCGGCGTAGCGGTAATCAAGTTCAAAAACGGCGCAATCGGCACTGTCGAGGGGACAACTAACGTCTACCCGAGGAATCTCGAGGAGACGCTGTACATATTCGGTGAAAACGGTACCGTCAAGATCGGCGGCACATCGACGAACAACATAGATGTGTGGGATTTTGCCGATGAGACGGAGGATGACGCAAAAAATAAAGGTCTGAAAGAGCAAACGAGCAACGTGTACGGCAACGGGCATACGAGCCTGTTCGCCGACGTTATCGACGCGATAAACAATGACCGTAAACCTTATGTAGATGCTGCGGCGGGACGCGGTGCACTTGAGGTCGTGCTGTCGATATACAAGAGTCAGAAAACCTGTGAGCCCGTAAAACTGCCTCTTGAGGGCTTTGCGAGTACTGACATGAAAGGTGAGTTTTAGTGTATAAGGTATGTCACATCACAAGTGTACATGATCAGGGCGACGTACGCATTTTCGAAAAGGAGTGTACGTCGCTTGCCAAACGTGATGATTTTGACGTATATCTCGTTGCCGCCGGGGAAAGCCGAACACAAAACGGCGTAAAGATAATAGGTGCAGGAACAAGACCTCGAGGAAGAATAAGGCGGGCGACAGGCTTTGCAAGCCGTATTGTCGATACGGCTGTCGGTCTCGGAGCAGATGTTTATCATTTTCATGATCCGGAGTTTGTGCTGTACGCGAAGAGGCTCAAAGCTACCGGAGCAAAGATCATTTTCGACAGCCATGAGGACAATTACACTCAGATACTATATAAACCTTATATACCCGTGGCTGTGCGAAAGCCTGCAGCGACGGCTTATCGGAGGCATGAAAACAAGGCTCTTAAATATATAGATGCCGTAATTTTTCCGTGCATGATTTCGGGCAGGCATCCGTTCGAGGGCAGAGCGAAAAGATACATATTTATAGACAATCTGCCTATAATCGGCGATGTGTCCGAACGGGAGCTGACAGACGAAATGAGACGAACCGTGTGCTGTGTCGGCAGTCTGACCGAGGCGCGCGGCACGACGCAGCTGGTGGAAGCCTGCCGACGTGCGGGCGTTAAACTCATACTTGCCGGGAACATCAGCCCGCCTGAATACAAAGAAAGGCTTACGACTGACGATATTTTTTCGTACGTCGATTACAGGGGATATTGCGATCGCTCTCAGGTGGAGCTGATATATAGCGTGTCGGGCATAGGTGCAAGTACGATCCAAAGAGTAGGGCAGTATCCTATAATATATAATCTGCCGACAAAGGTGTACGAATTTATGTCTATGGCGATTCCCTTTGTCGTATCGGATTTCGATTTTGCCAGGCGCGTGACGGAAGAATACGACTGCGGCATTGCGGTTGATCCGGCTGATATCGACGCTATAGCCGCCGCGATAAAAACACTGGCGGACAATCCGTCGCGTGCCGGTGAGATGGGACGAAACGGGCGCAAAGCAGCCGAGGAACGATTCAACTGGGCAATAGAGGAGAAGAAGCTGTACGACCTGTACGACGAGCTTTTGGGAATTTAAGGTGTATAGCATGAAGGTCCTTAAGATATGCGCGGGTACATGGAGTAATGAAAGCAGAGACGAGCGCGAGATGAGTGTTTACGGCAGTCTCGGAGCCGAAACTGCCGTTATGGCAAAGGGAGATCGCTGCGATTGCGGCAGGATGGATAACGTACACGGGTTCGCCGTGTACAGATATTCGACAAAATTCGGAGGTCCGTCAGCCTTGGATAAGGTGTGTTCGCTGCGCTTCTGGGCGAGGCATGTGGCTGACATAAAGCCGGATATCATATCGGGACATGATGTCCCGGGAATGGGGATAGCGTGGCTTTATGCCCGGCATCTTCCGCAGGCCGAGCGGCCTTTTCTGATATACGACGCTCACGAGTATGAACCCGCAAGAAATACGATGAGATCGCGGCTGCGGACAAAGATGGTTTGCCGGATAGAGAAGTTTCTGATCGGAAAGTGCAACCTGATGATCGTGGTCAATCAAACAGTGGCAAAGGAATACAAAAAGTATTACGATCTCAGGTTGTTACCTCTGTCCGTAAGGAATATACCACCTGAGGCCGAACGTGAGCCGCAGGCTTCGGCTGCTGTAAGAATGAAATACGAGCAGGCGGTCGGAGAGGGCTTTTTTATAATGTATCACGGTATTATATGCCCGGGACGCGGGATCGAAAAAGCGATACGAAGCCTTGAGCCGGATAGCGGACTTAGGCTTGTGATACTCGGAAACGCGACATCACGGGAATATATGGAAAGCCTCAGGGCTCTCGCCGCAAGCGAGGGAGTATCTGAGAGGATTTATTGGCATCCGGCCGTGCCGAATACGGAACTTACTAGGTATATAGGCGCTTCAGACGCGAGCATCATGATAATAGAGCCAATAACAAAAAGCTATATGTATGCTCTTCCGAACAAGCTGTTCGAGAGCATACAGGCGGGAATTCCGGTCATAGCGTCAGATATCACGGAGATGAAAAAAATCGTGAACGACTACGGAGTCGGCCTTGTATGTTCGCATGAAGACCAAAACGATATAAATGCTGCAATCGCACGCATGAAAAACGAAAAGGACAACTATGCGGGATATAAGAGAAATGTAGCTGAGGCGGCCGGGAAGCTGTGCTGGGAAAACGAGTCACTGATCCTTGCGGAGGCGTTCAGAACGATGATAAATAATGGCAAAAAAAACAGACCGTACTGAGAACGGAAAAGAATTCAGAAGATGCAGGAGATGCATCATGGACAATGCCGACGATCCGACTGTCGTATTTGACGACAAGGGACGCTGCAGCTACTGTATTCGGGCGTACAGAGAGATGCCTGCGGTATATTTCCCGAACGATGAGGGAAAACGCAGGCTTGATGCTTTGCTCGCAAAGGTCCGGGAAGAGGGAAGAAAAAAAAAATATGACTGCATAATGGGAATTTCCGGCGGTCTCGATTCCTCGTATTTGGCGTATCTCGGATATACGTGGGGGTTGAGAGTTTTTGCTGTTCACGTAGACGACGGCTTTGATACTGAAATTTCAAAGTCGAATATCAGCAGACTCATAGACAGGACAGGCTTTGATTATGAGGTTATAACTCCGGATCCCACGCAGTACAATGCTCTTATTAAGGCGTACCTTAAAGCCGGAGTGCCGAACATAACCGCACCTCAGGATAACGTCCTTTTCGCGTTCCTGTACGATAAAATGAAAAGGAACAAAATAAAATACTTTCTCTCGGGAGGTAATTTTGCACTCGAGAGTATCGTTATGCAGGGGAATTCGCACAGCGCAAGCGATGTCATAAATATAAAGGATATAGCGGAGCGTTTTGACCCCGAGCCGATAGACCGTCTCAGGTTTATATCGTCGGCACGCAGACAGATAAACGACAGACTGCTCGGAATAAAAAGCCCGAGGCCGCTCAATTATATTGACTATAACCGCGAGAGGGCGTTTGCGGAGCTCGCTGATTTTTGCGGCTTTGAATACTACGGCAGAAAGCATCTCGAAAACATTCTGACAGCGTTCGTGCAGCTTTATTGGCTTCCGGTCAAGTTCGGCGCGGATAAGCGCAAGGCGCATCTGTCGAGCATGATAGTAAGCGGTCAGATGACGAGAGATGAGGCGCTGTGTGGGCTTGCCGAGCCGCTTTACGATCACGGGATGATGGAGGATTACATACGCGTGATTAAAGAAAGGCTCACCATATCTGATGCCGAGTTCAATGCCATAATGGAAGCGCAGCCCCGTCAGCATGATTATTATAAGGTCGAAGACACGGCAGTTTCGTTCAGAGTGCTGAATTACCTTTATTGGAAGCTGAAAAGATAAGGGTGTCGGAATACAGGCTGCGCCATCCGCTGACATATCTGTCAAACGGGAAAAGCTTATTTATCTTATCGGAATTGTCAGTCCTGATTTCGCCCGATTCTATATGGCTTTGTATTATGGCGGGCAGTTCTTCTGCCGAGTCATATTCCTCATAGAAAATGCCTGCTTTTTTGTATTCACTGTAATTTATTCTTCTCGGGTTTATGACGAGCGAACCTGCAGCCAGATGTTCCCTTACCGATGCCGAGAAGGCGTCGGTAGGCTGAGCGTGGATCATGATATCGGATGCGATTCTGAACCTTAAGCTCTCGTCGCTATCCATAAAGTCGAAAAACATTTTGTATTCAAAGTCGCTTTTCTTAAGCGCATCTTCTATCTCAATTACGTATGCGGGCGCGTCATCTCCGTAGGTGAGCTGCAGCAGAAGCATAATATCGCCGCGCTTTGCGAGTTCGGATGCCGCAAGAGCGGTAATCACCGGGATATGATTTTGCGCTGGAAAGGCGTTATATCCTATGGCTATCGTTATAGTGTCATGGGGTATTCCGAAATACTTTTTTGAGTTGGAAACCGCGTCGGAGGATTCCCCGGCGAGCGTCCGTGATATTTTTTCGAGTGTGTTTGTCTCGAGAACGAGCTGCCTGAGCCGGCCGTCGTATTTATCGCCGAAAACGTCATGAAACCTTTCGTTCATAAGATTTGAAGGAACAGTTATATAAGCCGCTTTGTCGAGTGCATACTCCTGAGCGTGCAGAGTATCATCGTCCGCACGCAGAAGATCGCTGCCGAAGTACGTAATTATGGTGCTGCCCGTTCTGCCTTCGAAATCGACCTGATTTACCGCGTTCTGCGTCATTTGCATCACGTGTACGACATCGTACCGGTTGCTCCCGGTATGCCTAAGCGACAGCGCTCTCAAAGCATAAGCCCTTATTTTCGGGATCTTCGCCAGAAATGAAGGTTTGACACTTATAACCTCGCAGCCCAGCGTCCTGTAAAAATCAGCCGTGGCGTCATCGCAAAGCTTGATGACGGTGACGTGATGCTCAGGCAGCAGACAGCTTTTGACGAGCTCCTTTATGAAAATTGACTCCGGATCTCCGATTATAAGTATTCTCATTCCGTAACTCCTTTTATTTGTGTATTTTAATCGTACGATACGCTTTTGTCGGGCAGGTTTCGGATTACGCGTATAAAGTGCGATGTGAACATAAACCCCGAGAACATGGTTATTATGAGTGTCGTCCATGCAGCTCCCACGGCACCTATCGCCGATACGAGGATGAAGTTGGAAATCACGTTAAGCGCACCGGAGACAAGCGTCACCCAGAAATTGTACCTCAGTCTGCGCTGTGTGACGAGCAGATTGCCCGGTATCATCCTGAATGTTCCGAGGAAAAAGTAGCTTATGGATGATATACGGAACACGTCGACCGAGTCGATATATCTTTCGCCGAAGAACAGCCGTACTATAAGAGGAGCAAATATAAAAAGGGCAGCGCTTATAAAAAGGTTCAGAGCTCCAACAGCGAACATAACATGTTTGAAACGCTCCTTAACCCACGGCTTGTTATTTCTGTTCAGAGAGAAATACGGGTAGATGTACGTTATGATCGCCTGGGGAACAAAGGCTGCGGCGGTCGGTATCATTATCGCCGCCTTGTACTCCGCAATGACAGCTTCGCTCGCTATGACTTCACTTATGACGAAAATATCAAATATGGAAAGAAGAGTCGAGATTCCATTGTTCATCATAGATATGAGAGAGATTTTCATCATTATTTTTTGTTTTTCTTTTTCGTAACGGCCGCTTCTGAATATGAGCGGTGCTTTGAATATGAGCACGCCGATCGCCGTCGTAAGAAGAGAGGCCGCATATCTGCCTGTGATAAGTCCCGGAATACCTCCGGCAAAGGCACCCGTGACGGAGCATGCGACGACAAGCACCGATCCCGCAGTATTGATGTATGCGAATGATTTGTTGTCAAGCGTCGAACGGAAATATGCCTTCTGAAACTCGTTGATGCACTCGACAAACGGTATAAAAGAGAGCATTGTAAGATAATGATTAGATCCGTGAATCTTCTCCGGCATTATAAGAGATGCGATAAATATGATGACCCCGAGGATGAGATTGAAAGCCATGCCGCGGCTTGCGCCGAACCTGTAAGCTTCGAGGTTCGCCTGCCTGTCGGCCGCGTTTTCGCTCCCGATCTGGAGCACGCCCGATATCAGCCCGAGCGCGGAAAGAAGGCAGAAAAATGAAAGTCTGTTCAACGCGGTGGAGTAAACGCCGTACTCGCTCTTCGATACGATGGCTATGACGAATACACTGCTGAAAAAAGCGAGGATGTAGTTTATGACGTTTGAGCCGAAAACATGAAAAAAACCCGTGCCGAACAGCTTGCCGAGTATGGCTTTTTTGTCGATTGCTCGTATTTTTCGGAACATTATCGGTAACACCTCAGGTTTAATCATCAATCGGCGCGCATGAACGACAATCATACCGCGCCGGCTAATATATGATACCATAAAGCAGAACAAAACACGAGATTATGCGGCGGGCAATTACATTTTTCAATTACACCTTTCAATTACATTTTGCAATTTTACTTCGCATTGATTTTGGAGCCGTCGGTTTGCAGAAACGGATTACTTTGACATAATGGAACCTGCGGCCGGTTGCATTTATACGGGTTGTCAAAGCGTTCGCGGCCGACTTTGCCGAATATGCGTACATGAAAAAACGAATATTTGTGCATGAAAAACATCTTGTTGACGTGAATATTGTCTGTTTTGTATAATTATCAAAGAGAAAAAGATATATTCAGCATTTATATGCATGAACGGTCTTCGAAGCGAAGCAGGCATTTCACTCTGATATTCAGGATAAATGCTTTCAGTGAGACCGCTTTTAAGTTCATCGTCGGAATATGCCTGATAGTTTTGAGTTGTCCCATACAGAGATAATGGGCTTTTGGGGAGGATCAATGAAAAGAATAAAGAAAAAACTGCTCGCGGTTGTCATCTCCATATACATGATCATTTCATGTGTTCCGTCTTTCGCAGCAGGTCAGCCTTCATACGGTAACGTATATACAAGCGTAGTCGGAACTTATACTAAGATTTCAAAGGCTTCAGTAAAGAATCTGCTCGCCCTTATCAACAATTACAGGTGGGAGGCGTGTGCGGGAGGCAACGTTCCCGACCCGCGAAACAAATCAAGATACCTCGTAGCAGGCGATTACGTGCCCATCAAATGGTCCGGGGATCTCGAAGAAATTGCGATGATCAGGGCTGCGGAGGCTGCGCTGAAACAAAGTCATGAAAGGCCTAACGGATTATTTTTTAATACGTGTGTGAGCAGCACCGGAGTCAGAACGTACTGCGAAAGTCTGGCATGGCTTCAGGATTTGATATCGGTAGTTGAATGGATACACAGATACGAAAAAAGTGATTGGATAAATTCCCCCGGAGCTATAACACATTATTCGATGATGATAGACCCGTCAAATACATATGTCGGCTGTGCCGATTTTTATGCGCCTGCATTTGGAAAGTATCAGGCGATGGAGTACAACCACAGCTCCGCGCTCGATGAACAACCGCGCGAGGAAGGCGGATCCTCCGTATCCGTAGATATTGAAATCAAGGCGACTGGAATCAGCGTAAGCGGCATTGCGGAAACCAAACCCGGCGATGTGCATAAACTCAAAACAACAGTATCCCTTGTCGGAGGCATGACGGACGATGATGTGCATGGCGGAGTCGTATACGAATCGTCAGACAGCAGTGTGGTAGAGGTATCATCCGACGGAACGGTAAAGTCGCTGTCGGGAGGTAAAGCCACGATAACGGCGAGAGTAGGCGTGTTTTCGTCGTCGTTTACTATATATGTCGAAGAGAATATCGCGCGTTTCTACGGTAAAGACAGGTATCTGACTTCATTCGCCGCGGCGGATGCCGAAAAAGCATTGAACGGAGGCGCTATGTTCGACTCGGCCGTGCTCGCATCAGGTGTCAATTATCCCGATGCCCTTGCCGGCAGCGCGCTTGCAATAAAGAAAAACAGTCCGCTCCTGCTTGTGAATGATGTGTACGCGGCGGAGGCTGTAAGCTACATCAAAAAAAATGTGAAAGCAGGTTCATCTATATACATACTTGGCGGCTTTGCAGTCGTCCCGGAGGAAATCGATACGGCACTTGTCTCCGAGGGTTTCAGACCCATAAGACTGTACGGCGACAACAGATATGTTACGAATGAGTGTGTAATCAGGGAAGTAGGCTCCTTATCAGGAGATTTGATCGTATGTTCCGGATACGGATATGCTGACAGCATTTCGGCTTCAGGAAGCGGGATTCCGATTCTCCTCGTCGGAGAAAGTCTTACCCCTGAACAAAAAGCTCTTATCAGCGAAGGTTCCTTCAGATTTTATATAGCCGGCGGCACCGGAGCAGTATCGGAAAGTCTTGCCGATGAGCTCCGGCAATACGGAAGCGTTGAACGTCTCTCCGGTGCAAACAGATATGAAACGTCTGCTATGTTAGCCGAGAAATTATGTCCTGCTCCTAAGTCGGTACTTCTTGCGTATGGACTCGATTTTCCTGATGGACTCTCCGGCGGACCGCTCGCATACATGATGGGCGCGCCTATGATGCTGACCAGCAATGAGGCAGCACACTATGCAAGCGGCTATGTGAGAAATCATCCGTCGGCAACTTCTGTCGCGGTCATGGGCGGACCTTCATTCATAAGTTCGGCGACAGTTATCCGTATAAGAGACGGCGTATGACGCGATTGAAAGTCTGCACTCCGTATATCTTTTCGCAATCCGGAGCGAGCATTGCTTTTCGCAGTGCTCGCTCTTTGGCATTTGTTGCCGTTTTCACGGATTTTGTGCCACGCTGTTTATGCACACTGCTTATTGTAAGGCGCAGGGGTTTTTATTAGCATTGATAAAAGTCGATGGAACGATGATAAAAATCTTTTGAAATCCCGGAAAACCGGAAAGAATAATAAGAGTTGGTTAATATAGATTTATAGGTGAGATCTTAAGCGAAAGGAAGATGAGCGGTAATACACACTCAAAACGTAATAAAACTTTTATCTTGAAAAAACAGGTGGAATGTGTATAATAATTAAAGTGATCGCTTGATCACTTCATTCTTTTGAGCGGTCTTGGCGGAATTGGCAGACGCGCACGGTTCAGGTCCGTGTGAGGAGACTCATGGGGGTTCAAATCCCTTAGACCGCACCAGATAAGGGCAGGCATACTGCCCTTTACAATTACGGGATGTGGCTCAGCTTGGTAGAGCGTTGCGTTCGGGACGCAAAGGCCGCAGGTTCAAATCCTGTCATCCCGACCAAGGACAAAAGCTCTGCTTTTCGTTTTTTAAAATCGAAAAGCAGAGCTTTTATAGTCACTTAATTGCCGGCTGTCGTCATAAAAGAGAGATCTGCTTACTCACCGCCGCGAAGAGCAGGGTACCCGGTACAGAATAAAAAAATGTCAGTATCGTAAATATCAGTGCCGTTATTCCTTTTGCGGTAAAGGTGAGTTCGGATTGTCCGATATCATGTTCGGGTTGCGTAGTCATGTTCGGAGTGTTCGATATTATACCTGATTATATAAACAATAATATATAAATATATCATGAATATATAAATTGAAAAATGTTGTCAAAACAACATCAATTCGGATGCAGCAATAATATACTGAATTCAAGAAAGGTTAAATTGTTGAATTCAGGACAGGAAAGCAGGTGATATGATGGGGAAAAAAGCGGGAGAGGTATTTTCGCCGGCGAGGGATAACGCTCCGATCAGCGGCTGCACGGTTTCAGAAGAGATCATCGGCGGTCGGAACTGCGTTATCTGTTGCTCCATGGCGGATAACACGGATATCAGCGCTGAGATTTACCCATACCATAAGCTGATAATCATGATAAAGGGAGAAGCGCAGATATATACGGCTCACGGTACTGAAGGCATCCTGCATGACGGCGACTGCATTCTTACACGTGTGGATGTTCCGACGGGAATAAGGACGGCTAAATCGGCAGTTTATACGGAAATTACAGTATGGAGGGATGATAATATGAATGAATTGATTAAACCGGGCGAAGTGTTTTCTTTGGCGGAGCTCGTACCGTACAGAGACGGCAAGATCGTCAATATGGATGTTGCTGCCAATGAAAAGATGAAGCTTGCACTCATGGCTTTTGATGCCGGTACCGGGCTATCGGAGCATGCGGCGCCGGGAGAGGCTCTGATATTCGCGCTCGACGGCGAGGGTCTGATCGGTTATGAAGGGAATGAGCATCATATAAAGGCGGGCGAGAATTTCAGATTTGCCAAAGGCGGCATGCATTACGTAAAGGCCGGGAAAAGGTTCAAAATGGCGT
>ERZ772917.1916-NODE-1916-length-11041-cov-8.355452_pt1 | contig 11041 bp, 7 predicted proteins | sample MGYA00511187_ERZ772917 | MGnify/ENA primary metagenome ERZ772917 (study PRJEB29015, sample SAMEA2737925) | human oral metagenome | biome: human oral; feature: human-associated habitat; material: dental | place: China | collected 2012 ... | reverse complement strand
GTCGCGCACGTCGACGACATGCCAAGCTGGGTGGGCAAGGTCGATGTCTGCCTCGACTGCGGCGGGTCGGCGACGGACCTGGCCGAGCAGGGCCCGGCAACAGCCGCCTTCTTCAACACGGTCGACTCCTACGACACGCACGCCGAGATCCCCGCCTACTTCGCCTCCGTCGACGCCGCCGCCAAGGAGGCCGGCCACCTCGCCCTCATCTCCACCGGCTGGGACCCCGGCCTGTTCTCCATGCTCCGGGTCCTCGGGGATGCGGTCCTGCCCGACGGCACGACGACGACCTTCTGGGGTCCCGGCGTCTCGCAGGGGCACTCGGACGCGATCCGCCGCATCCCCGGAGTGGCGGATGCGCGGCAGTACACGCTGCCGGTGCAGGAGACCGTCGACGCGGTCAAGGCGGGCGACGACGTCGAGCTGACGACCCGCTCCATGCACCGGCGCGAGTGCTACGTCGTGGCCGACGACGGCGCCGATCTCGCTCGCATCGAGCAGGAGATCGTGGAGATGCCGCACTACTTCGCGGACTACGACACCACAGTGACCTTCATCTCCGCCGAGGAGATGGCCGCGAAGCACAGCGGCATCCCGCACGGGGGCACGGTGATCCGCCGCGGCGAGACCTCTCCCGGGGTCGCCGCGCGCATCGGCTTCGAGCTCGATCTCGGATCGAACCCCGAGTTCACCGGCTCCGTCGTGGTCGCAATGGGCCGGGCGGCCGCGAGGATGGCTGCGCGCGGCGAGACCGGGGCTCGCACGGTCTTCGACGTGACGCTGGCTGACCTGTCCGCGAAGGACCCGGCCGACCTGCGCGCGTCGTATCTCTGATCGCCGGCCGGGCTCCTGAGCGGGCCCGGCGCGCCCCGGGTTCTCGATGGCGTCGCACCGGTGAGGCCCGCCGCCGGCGCCGGCCCGTTGCCCGCTGCGCCAAGGCTCTGTGGCGTCGACCACGGCCCGTTTCCGTATCCCCGACGCCGCAACCGGCGACGGCGCTGCCATCGTACCCTTGGAGCGAATGGGTCAGCGGGATGTGCGGTTAGCGCCTGCTGCACAGCCGGGCGGCCGACGACGGGAGGGAAAGGTGGTCGATGACGAAGACGAGGATGTGCTGAGGGCGGCCGGACTGGCATTCGATGAGGGATTCGACTTCTTCTATTCAGGGCAGTCCGATAAGGCTCTCGCGTCTTTTCGCGAGGCCTATGGGATCTACCAGCGGGCTGGTGTGAATGAAGGCCAGACGGACTGCCTTCTATATATTGCAATCGTCTTCAGCTATGAGGGCCGGTACGAGGACGTGGTGGTCACGTACCGGAAGGCGCTGAGACTTGCTCCGCAAGCGAGCAGGTGGCGCAGACGGCTGACCTGGTTGAGCAACATGGGCCGCGCCCTGGAGCGTCTGGCCAGATATGAGGAGGCCCTGGACTCGTACCGGGAGGCTCTGCAGGTTCACCGGGAGTTCGGCCGCGATGAGTGCCGGCAGATAACCTGGCTTAATGATGCCGGTCATGTTCTGCAACGAGTTGGTCGGCATGATGAGGCCCTCGAGTCATATAGGGAGGCTCTGGAGATCTGCCGGCGAACTGACTGCGCTGGGCGCCAGAAGGCCGACTGCCTGGAGTCGATAGGTCTCTCTCTGAGTGAGCTGGGACGGTACGAGGAGGCGCTGGCCTTTTGCCGTGAAGCCCTGGAGTGCTATCGGAAGATTGATGGCACCGAGCGCGAGCAGATCGACTGCTCGTTTTATGTCCTTTTCTTTTTGGCGCAGATGGATCGATACGAAGAGGTTCTGTCGGTACTCCGGAGAACGCTGAGAACCTGCGTGCGCGCGGGATACCGACGAGCGGACTGCCTGAGGCTTATTGGCGTCAGGCTGAATGAGCTGGGACGGTACGAGGAGGCGCTGGGTGCGTTTCGGGAGGCGCTGAACATCTACCGGCAAAGCGAAGGTGCAGATACCAAGATGGCCAGGTGCCACGTGAATGCCGGCTGGGCGCTGGGGGTACTGAGGCGGTTTGAAGAGGCTCTGACCGAGTACCGGGAGGCGCTGGACATCTACCGCAAATTGCCGAACGTCGATCAGGACCGGGGTGACTGCCTGCTCCGTGTCGGCAACGTCCTGTATTGGGACGGCCGATTCGAGGGGGCACGTGAGTCGTATTGCCAGGCTCTCGAGGTCTACCGGCGGCTCAAAGGGGCTGAGCGCCGACAAGCTGACTGCCTGGTCAGTATCGGCAAAGCTCAGGTGATGCTGGACCGATACGCGGAGGCGCTCGCTTCATGGGAAGAGGCCCTGGAGTTCTACCGGCGGGTCGGAGGTGGTCAAGAGGACCAGAGCGACTGCCTGGAGGAGGCCGTGAGAGAGCTCCGGGACGCGATGGGGTCGCATGAAGAGGATGCGCAGTAATCGGTTGCCCGCAGCGGTCTCTCCAGAGATGCCGGATGCTAGGGCCTCCCGATAGACTTCCAGGTGCTCGGTGTCGTCCGTCTCGGGCAAGAATCCCACTGCTTCCTGGGATGGTGGCACTTCATCTTGCCGATCTGGAGAACGGTTGGACTAACGATGGTGATCTTGTGCCTGTTGATAGGCGTCCTGGGCCTCCTTATGGCGCCCCATATGGTTCAGGAGGTCGCCGATGAGACTCAGGCAGTCAACCTGATCCTGCTCGGTGCCGTCCGCCTGCCGATAGACCCCGAGTGCCTTTCGAAGAGAGGCGAGCGATTCTTCGTGCCGTCCCGCCGCGTACAAGGCATTGGCAATATTGATCAGACAGATGGCCTGGTGCGGGGTGTCGCCCACCTGGAGAAAGAGGGTGAGCGCATCTTGATAGGAGGCCAGGGCCTCCTCGTGGCGTTCCATCGCGTACAGGGAGTTGCCGATATTAAAAAGGCACTCTGCTTGCTGCTGCTCATTGTCCGGTAAGCTGCGGTCGAGTTTTAAGGCGCTGTGATAGGCGGTCAGTGCCTCCTCGTACCGACCCATCCTTTCCAGGGTGGTGGCAGTGTTGTTCAGGCAAATGGCTTGCTGGTACTGAGTGCCGTCTGCCTTGCGGAAAATGGTGAGCGCATCTTGATAGGAGGCCAGGGCCTCCTCGTGGCGTTCCGTCTTGTGTAGAACGTTGCCAGTGTTGTACAGGCAGCCGGCCTGGTCCTGCTCGCTGTCCGGCAGGCCGCGATAGAGGTCCAGGGCCTGCCGGTATGAGGCCAGGGCCTGGTCATATCGTTCCGCCTCGTCCAGAGTGACGCCGGCGTTGAACAGGGTGCTGGCCTGGTCCTGCTCGCTGTCCGGCAGGCCGCGATAGAGGCTCAGAGCCTGCTGGTAAGCGGCTGCGGCCTCGTCATACCGTTCCGCCGCGCCCAGGGCGACGCCGATGTTGTACAGGCAGTTGGCCTGCTGCTGCTCGCTGTCCGGCAGGCCGCGATAGAGGTCCAGGGCCTGCCGGCAGGCGGTTAGCGCTTCCTCCTCGCGGTCGGTATCTCCCAGAACGAGGCCAACATTGAACAGGGTGTTGGCCTGCTGCTGCTCGGTGCCCGGCAGGCCGCGATAGAGGTCCAGGGCCTGCCGGCAGACGGCCACGGCCTCCTCGTGCTGCTCTGTCTTCCTGAGGATATTGGCGATGTCGTTCAGGCAGTCGGCCTGATCGTACTCGGTATCCGGCAGGCCGCGATAGAGGTCCAGGGCCTGCCGGTAAGCGGCCACGGCCTCCTTGTGCCGGCCCATGTCGCCCAGGGTTATGGCGATGTTGTACAGGCAGCTGGCCTGCTGCTGCTCGCTGTCCGGCAGGCCGCGATAAAGATCCAGCTCCTCCCGGTAAGCGGTCATAGCGTCCTCATAGCGTCCTGCCGCATACAGGGCGACGCCGATGTTGCGCAGGCATCTGGCCTGATTGTGCTCGCAGTCCGGCAGGCCGCGATAAAGATCCAGGGCCCGTCGGTAATCGGACGCAGCCTCTTCTTGTCGCCCTGTCGTGTCCAGGATATCGGCGACGTGGTACAGGCAGTCGGCCTGGTCGCGCTCGTTGCCCGACAGGCAGCGGTAAAGGTCCGCGGCCTGCCGGTAGGCGGCCACAGCCTCTTCGTCGTTCCCCGTCGCGCGGAGGGCGACGCCGATGTCGTGCAGGCAGCTGGCCTGCTGCTGCTCGCTGTCCGGCAGGCCGCGATAGAGATCCAGGGCCCGCCGGTAGGCGGTCACTGCTTCCTCGTGACGTCCCTCGGCTCCAAGGCTGTGGGCCGCGGTGAACGCGTCGTACGCCGCGCGCCGTGGCTCTTCCTCCTGCTCACCCGTCATCGTCGCCTCCCACGGTGGTCGCCTGTTGAGCCGTATTTCAGCACATTGTGCGCGACCGAGGCAGCCCCCTGCACCGGTCGGGTGCTGCCAGCACGGCTGCACCCGGTCAGGGCGCCGGGCGGGCCGGGCACAGGGAAGGAGGCGCCGTGCCGGGCGGGCCGGGCACAGGGAAGGAGGCGCCGCGCCGGGCAGGCCGGGCGTGCGGAGGACCTGGGGCGGCGGGGTGATCCACGGCGACGGTGGGGACCGCTTCCGTCAGATGTAGTGAGGCCCGTCGCCGGGGCGGGCCGTCACCGCAAGGAGTGCTGCCATGCGCACGGTCCCCGTTGACGAGGACGACCTGATGATCCCAGGGGCGTCCCACCTCGCCGAGTCCTTTCTCGGCACGGTCCTGGAGCTGGAGCGCCGCAGCGGGCTCGGCCTGGGCTTCGACGTCGTCGACTCGGGCGGCCGGCTGCGGCTCCAGGCCCCCGTCCGGTTCCGCGACGGCGGGCGGCGTCGTCGGCCCCATGTCTTCGAGGTCCGCGCCGACCCCGTCGGGTCGAGGCTCAACACGGGGTGGATGCTGGCCGTGAAGGAGCACGGCCTCCTCAGCCGACTTGCCTCCCTGCTAGGCGGCGGGCCGGGGCGAGGGCCGGGACGCGCCGACGCCGGATCGGAGGCCGCCCGGGCCCGGCTGGCCCTGATCCGCTCCTTCCACGACCTGGTTCTCCTGCCGGCTGTGGAGATCCTCGTGGCCGAGGTCGACAACGGGCCGACGTGCAGGAGGCCGCGATGATGAATCTTCCCATGGCCCTCCGGGCGGGGCTGTGCATTCTCCAGCTGGTCCTGGTCCTGGCTCTGGCGCGGTTTCCGCTTGAGCGGGCCGGAGGCCATGATGGGCTCAGGCTCGCCCGCGACGCGGCCGTCGGGGTCTCTCTCCTGCCGGTGCCGGTCCTGGGGCTGGCTCTCGGGGCTGCGACCCTGATCGCCCTGGTCATCCTGCGCAGATGGGCCGACGACGGCGCCCGCGCGGCCCTCTCACGGCTCGCCTCCTCCGCGCTGCTGCCGGGCCGGACCGCCTGGTGGGGTCGGGACGACAAGGCCTCCGATAGGCGGGCCCGCTCGACTCTGTCGGCTCGGCCGCCGGTGCAGAGCCTGCCTGAGCGGCCGAAGGCAACGGGTCTGGCGAGCTCGCCGCCCCTCTCAAGGCCCAATGGCCGCAGGCCGGCCTGTCAGGCATCCCCGCACCTGATCAAGGCATTCGCGATCGCCCGCCTGCTGCCCAGGCGCCCGGCCGCCAGAAAGCCTGCGTGAGAGCCGCCTTTCGGTAGAGCCCTTGCACCCCTCAGGCGGGATCTCGGCCCGCTCGCGTCATCGCCTGGCCAGGAGCGCCCCGGCCCCTGTCCGTCAAACAGACGCGCAGAGCTCCTCGTTGACTGGCTCCAGCGTCACCGTCCCGACTACCGCGACGTCGTCAGCTCCACCGAGGCCGAGCTCCTCGACGCCGTCGCCGCCCGCCTCATCGCCGAGCTCCCCGGCCGACGAGCTCCCCGGCCGGCCCCGACCGCCCCGCCCGCCGGTGAGCAGCTGCTGCGCCCCCGGGCGCGCAGCGTGCGACGCATCCTCAACCGCGAAGGAGAACTGCCTTGAGCCCCATCGACAACCGTCCTGAAACTCAGCGCGGCGGGCCCGAGAAGCCCGAGCGCCTCGGACTCGCCCTGCGGCAGGCCCTGCGCTGCCCCGACCCCGGCCTGGCGGGCCAGGTCTTCACCGACCGACTCCTCGGCGTCGTCGCCCGCCAGGGGCCCGACGCCCGCATCACCCTGACCCTGAGCGCCGAGCGCGACGGCGAGGTCCGGGTTCGCGTGGACGCCGTCGGGGCCAGGCCCACCCTCGCCCAGGACCTCGCCTGGTGCTCCGAGGGAGTCCACGAGTGGGAGGAGGCCGCCCCGGGCGAGGGGCCGCCCGCCCCCAGCGTCCTGCGCGAGGTCGTCGCCGCCGTCGCCCGCTACTCGCCCTGCCTCGCACCGGGAGCAGGGGCGGGCGGTGTCCGGCCCGGCATGGACGCGTCCGTCCTCACCCAGTCCCCGCCCGACGCCGACCGGGCCTGGACCCGGCGCCCCCTGGGCACCTGGCCCAACCCCGCGGCGAGCTCGGCGCTCGTCATGACCCGCGCCCTGCGCAGTACGGGCGCGACCCTGCGCATCCACCTCGCCCCGGCCGGCTCCGCCGAGACCTGGATGCTCCAGGAGACCGCGCTGGCCACCGAGGGGAGGGCCGGCGCCGAGACGATGATGGAGTACGTCGGCGTCCCCGTGCGCATGCGCTTCCTCCTGGGCACAGACCTCGACGACGACATCCCGGCGCGCGTCGCCGTCGCCCTTGACAGCTGGGCCAGCGACCTCGAGATCATCCCGCTGCCCGCCGACGAGGACGCCGAGGAGGTGTGGGCGGGCAGCCGGCGCACCCTGCAGGGCCGGGCCGTACCGCGCGGCATGGCCCGCGGCCTGGTGCGCCTCCCCGTGCCGGGCGAGCAGACCGGTGTCATCGGCATCCGCTGCGTCATGCCGACGACGCCGGTGGTCCCGCTCATCGACGCGGTCCCCGCCGAGGGGCTGCGTCTGGGGACCGCCCTGGACTCCATCGGCTCGCGCACCGACGTGCGCATCGGCCTGGAGCAGCTGTGCCAGCACGTCCACCTGCTCGGGGCCTCCGGTGCGGGCAAGTCCACTCTCCTGGCGTGCGCCGTCGCCCAGGCCGTCGAGCACGGCCTGGGAGTGACGGTCATCGATCCCCACGGCACCCTCGTGAGCCGCTGCGTGGACGAGCTGCCCGACGGCGGTGCTGCCCGCACCCACTTGGTCCGCACCGCCGACCTGGACCGGCCCACCCCGGTCAACCCCTTCGCGGGGCGCGACTTCGAGACCATGGTCGGGGAGGTCCTCGAGGTCCTCTACGCGATCTTCGACCCCAACCGCACCGGTATTATCGGCCCGCGTTTCGAACGCATCTTTCGTCAGACCATGGGGGCCGCCAGGGCCCTGTTCGGGGACCGCGCCACCATCAGCCTGGTTCCGGAGCTGCTGGCGAGCAAGGAGCGCATCGCCGTCGTCGCCCGCGCGATCCGCCGCACAGACCCGCGCCTGGCGCGAGAGCTCGGGACCGAGCTCGCTGGAAACCACTCCAACGAGCTCTCGGACATGCTCGCCTGGGTCAACTCCAAGTTCGACCGCGTCCTGCGCTCGCCCGCCATGCGAGCCGCCTTCGGCTCCGGCTGCGAGGCGATCGACGTCCAGGGCGTCATGGACCGCGGCGAGGTGCTCCTCGTCGACCTGGCCGCGCCCCGCATCGGCCAGGACCAGGCCGCCTTCATCGGCATGACCTGGATCATGGAGCACGCCCTGGCCATGGCCGTCCGCAGAAGGCGCCGCCCCCACCTCCTCGTCATCGACGAGGCGCAGCTCTTCCGGGCCGGGGGCCTTCCCGAGCTCCTCGCCGAGGGGCGCAAGTTCGGCGTAGGCGTCCTGCTGGCCCACCAGCACATGGGGCAGCTCTCGACGGAGCTCGCCGGCTCCCTGGAGGCCAACGCCTCCACCGTCATGGGGATGCGCTCCTCCATCCGGGACGCCGTGCGCGTCGAGGCGCGCATCGGCACCTGGGCGGGCGGGTCCCTCAGCCGCCTGCCCAATATGCACGTCGCCACCACCCTGGCCACCCCGACCGGGCAGACGCAGGCCTTCACCCTCGTCGTCGACCACAACGAGCGCGCCGACGCCCTCAGCCGCGAGCGCCCCGGGGCGGCCGGGCGCAATCGTCGGATCGTCGAACGCCGCGCCGCTCGACGGCATCTCGGCCTGGGCGACATCGGCTTCCTGGGCGGCGACGACGTCGATGCCGCCATCCGCGAGTGCGCCGCCGGCCGCGCGGACCTCGCAGGCGCCTCCTCCCGGACGTCGGACTCCGGCCACTCGCAGGCCCGGGGCGGCGGGGCGGACACCAGCTTCTTGGACGAGCTGCTCGCCAAGCGCAAGGCGCAGCAGCAGCTTCGGAAGGCGGACGACTCCTTCACCGCCGGCCTCCTGCCGACCGATGCCTGAGGGGCGACGGTGCGGACCACGCCCGTCCGGGACTGCCGGGCGCCGGAGAGCCGGGAGCTGCGCTACGTGTTCAACGGGCACCCCGTGCGCACTGGCCCGGAGCTCGTCGAGGCCATGCGCCGTGACTGGCAGGCGGCCGGGGACCTCCTGGCCGGTCGCGTGGACCCCGGCCTGGAGGAGTGGCTGCGCACCCGCCCCGGAGGGGACGACGTCGTGCGGGAGCTGAGGCTGGAGACCTCGGGCGGGGCCCGCCTCATCCGCCTCCAGGCCGCGCTGGATCCCGGCGGCCCTCTCATGTTCCAGGGCAGGGAGGTCACCGACGCCTCCCTCGACCGTGCGATCCGCGCGGCGAACAGCTGGACCCCCGACGCAGCCGGGGAGACCGACCAGTGCCACCGGTGGCTCACGGGCATCCGCCGCGAGCAGATCCTGAAGGCGATGGCGGCCGTCGTCGAGGGGGGACACCGCCGGCGCCCCCTGGGCCGAGGACCTCGCGGCGCGCGTCCTGCGCTCGGCTCCGGGAGACCTCGGCCTCGTGATCCCGGCCGCGGCCGTCATCAGCGCGGTGACCGCGGACAACCGGGCCCGCAGGGCCCGCCAGGAGGCGGAGGAGGCCAGCCGCAGACGGCGCGAGGAGGAGGAGCGCCGACGCCGGGAGGCCGCCGCTCGGGCCTCCGCCGCGCAGGACCGCAGGAACCGCCGTCGTCGGGCCCTGGTCAGGCAGCTGTGCTTGCGCATTCCGACGAGCCTGGCCTACAGCGCATTCGCCGGGACGTCATTGACAGCGGCGGTCTCCCACCCCCATGAGCCGAACTGGGGACTGTGGTGGCCGAACACGCTCCCGGTGCTCGAGGCGTGCAGTGTCACCGTGGCCCTGGCCTGCCTGCTCGACTGGTTCCTGGACAGTCCCAGAGGCGGCTGCCGGTATCCGGTCGGGGGCATTGGTCTCAGCATTGGATTATGGGGCTGCCTGCGATTCACCGCATACGCTCCCGACTTCTTCGCCTACGGGATGCTTTGGGTCATGCCCTGGTCCTTCGGCGTGGCCATGATGGTCGCAACGGTCCTGGACTGGCTCATCTCGAGGGCGGATTCTCCGCGCTACCCGGAAAACAGGGCCAGTCAGACCATTACCAAGCGGGCGGGGGCGCGCCTGCTGCTGACCGGGCTGGGCGCGGCCAGCGGGATCGGGGTGCTCCTCCTCTCCCCCCTCTCGCCTTCCGAGCCCTTCCTCCGGAGCGCTGAGGCGGCATCGGCCCGGGTGACCCCGCTGCACGTCGATACTCTCGGCATCGGGGGAGCGCCAGGAATGGTGGTCGCTCTGGCGATTGTGTGCAACATTCTTCACCTCACGGCGGCTCCCCTGGCCCGGGTGCGACCTCCTTTGGGTATTGCGGCCGCGGTTATCGGGCCTCTTCTCGGTCTTCTCGTGTTCCTCGCCTATCCGCTCAACCTCGTGAAGATCATTATCGGCTGGGTGATCGGGATGGCCTCATGAGCGCGGGAAGAGATGACGCCGGTCCCACCGGCGCCCCGGACGGGGCCGGCGCGGCGGGCACCGGCACTGGGCGGGGCGCGTTCGGGCCGATGTGGTCGGTCAGCTGCGCGGGCCTGACGCGGATGGGCGGCAGGGAGAGCCACGAGGACGCCGTCGTCGTGCTGGGGGCGGCCGCGCTCGCCCCGGGGGCCGAGGTCCGCGCCCGCCACGTCCTGCCCGCACCCGCCTGGGTGCTGTGCGCCGTCGTGGACGGCATGGGCGGCCACGCGGGAGGGGAGTGCGCGGCCGGCGTCGCCGCCATGGGCCTGGCCCGCCTCGACCCGGCCAACAGGAGCGAGGCGGCGCTGACGGCGGAGATCGAGGCGGTCTCGGACAGGATCGAGGCCGCCGGGCGTGCCTGGGACCTGCCCGGCATGGGGGCGACCGCCGCCCTGATCCTCGCAGGAGGGGAGCGGGCGGTGGTCGCCAACGTGGGGGACTGCCGCTGCTACCAGGTCGCCGACGGCTATGTCAGCCAGATCAGCGTCGACGACCACGACCCGGCTCTCGGCGAGAACGTCGTCACCCAGTCCCTCGGCGGCCCTCCCCGGGCGCTCGACATCCACTGGCTGGAGCTTCCGCACGCGGAGACGGCGACAACCCGGTACATGCTGTGCTCGGACGGAGTCCACGAGGCCGTTGACTCTCAGGAGATGAGGGCGATACTCCTGCGCGAGGACGAGGCGGACGCCACGGCTCGGCGTCTCGCGGACGCGGTCCACGAGTCCTGTCGCGACAACTACTCGGTCGTGATCATGGACGTCCGTCCCGGCGCGCCCGCGCCTCCCGGAGGAGCCGCATGACTCCAACGGTCGCCCTGGGGTCCGGCCTTCTCGCGCTGTGAGCGCCCGCCCGGTGCCCGTGCCGCGGCTGGCTTGGTGCGCGTGCAACTTGTTGCCAACGCCCCATGCCTTCGGGCGTGAGGACCATTGTCATTATCGTCTTTGTGTGGCTAGGGTTGCCCTCGCCTTACTTCACGTCTACTCGGAGGACCTCAATGCTGATCTCCCGCCGTTCCGCGATCGTCTCGGCCACCGCCCTGGCCGGAGCCGCCCTCGCCGCCTGCTCCACGAGCGGCTCGAAGGACGGCGCCAAGGACTCCGGGGGCCTGACGATCGTGGCCACCACCGGCTA
>ERZ772917.1910-NODE-1910-length-11096-cov-2.522326_pt1 | contig 11096 bp, 7 predicted proteins | sample MGYA00511187_ERZ772917 | MGnify/ENA primary metagenome ERZ772917 (study PRJEB29015, sample SAMEA2737925) | human oral metagenome | biome: human oral; feature: human-associated habitat; material: dental | place: China | collected 2012 ... | reverse complement strand
CGCTGTCGCTGCAATGACCATAAAAATCACATTGAGTACACCGTCAATGGCTTCGACGTTTTCAATGGCTTTGGCTTCTGTAGAGGTTTCAATATTTTTCTGCCGTAATTTTATAAAGATAAAATGAGGAGTATGTTTTTTCATACTTTGCTCCAGGCACTTCAAAACTGTTGGAGATAAAATAGAGATCTTTTTTTAGTCTCTTTGCTTCTGATTTTACTTTTGTGTAGATTTTTTCGATATCTTTTGAATCGCTAAAAGTGTAGATTACGGTTGTCTCTGGTGGAAAAGGAAAATCTAGGTAGTTTTGACAGACTACTTTTGTAGACTGGCCAAGTTTTCGTAGTCTAATCCGAGACAAGAATGAGAGAACTGGGTGTAGTTCGACCCCGATCGCCTTTGCGCCAAATCCGGCCGCTACTTTAAGTACAATCCCATCGCCCGACCCCATGTCAATTAGTAGATCTTTCTTGGATAATGGATAGAGCTTTTTAAACATTTTTAAAAGTTCGCGAGATAAACTGGGGACGTATGGCGCCCCAAAGAAAGCGGTGATGCCAAAAATGATGACAATTGCCATGATGATAAAGATGATTGTTTGTGTTAATCGAAAAAAGTCATCCATAATTCTATTCTATCTTATTTTTGGAAAACTAGGGCAATTAGAAGAAAGTTATCTATGATTTTATTTTGTCTCATTTTTATAAAATTAGAGCAATTCGAAAAAGTCATTCATGATTTCATGCTGTCTCATTTTTTGTAAAACTAGGGCAAGATGTGATAAACTTAAACCAGTTGCACCCGTAGCTCAGTGGATTAGAGTATCTGTCTTCGGAACAGAGGGTCGTGGGTTCGAGTCCCTCCGGGTGTACCAGATCGGCGTGAGCCGCTTTTTTGTTGTGGTTTCTCAAAAAATACAACTGAGGCGTCGGCCAGAAATTTTATAGACAAATCTTCAAAAAAGTGGTAGTATATTAAAGAGTCGGGCCGGTAGCTCAGCAGGTTAGAGCACGAGCCTCTTAAGCTTGGTGTCGTGGGTTCGAGTCCCACCCGGCTCACCAAAAGCATTTTTCTTCAAAATGCATTGTTCAAAGATGAAGTTGAAATGTCCTCTCCATTCATAAGAGGACTTTTTTGTTGGTTGATTTCGAGGCTCAAAACTACCCTCATACTAAAACTCTTTCTTGATGAGATCTTTATGCTCCTGTTTTAGCGAGATCGAGGACTTATTGATAGCTATGTACAATTATTTAGAATTATTGATTTTTGATTTTTGGTTTGAATCAATATAGTGACATAGTTTTTGTCTACACTTAGCAGCCTATACGTTAGTTTTGTGTACTAGTATGTTTCCTTCCAGTTATTCTCAAAATGATCTATTGCATTATTTTTCCTAAATACATCTTCTAATATATTGACTATTTCTCCTTTAGTTTTACCATTTTGGTCAGCATCAAAATCGTATGGTGCGTGTTGATTTGTATTAAAAAGCTTTCGTGCTGCATTATTATTCATATAGAACTTGTTTGGTTTTATGCTATTGAAATTGCAATACGTTTCGCATATTTTTCTAGCTGGGCTCAACATAAGAGCTGGCTTATTATTATTGTATAAAAATCTTAACTCCCTCCAAAGCAACTCGTAATTATTTGAGAAATCTTCTTCTTCGTTTGTAATTTTCAATATATTAGTCTTGTCGCCGTTAGATAAAAAATGATAGTAGGCATTTTTTTGATAGAATTCTACAAAGTCTTCATCATTGTGTCGAAGACCAACTTTACTCGGTCGAGAATTCAAAAAGAACTGACAGTTATGAGTCATCATTAAAATAAGCCCTTTTTGCTGGCTACTTTTAAAATTATTATAAAACTTCGAAAATTCACTTATCATTAGATATTGCATGGTGTCATCATTGCTACTCATTGGATCGTCAAATATAACTATAATCGGCTTTGTTTTACTAAAACTTTCCAACGAGTAGATGAAATATAAAAAATACACTATATTTAGCTCGCCTTTACTTAATTGACTAATTTGTCGGATTAAGCCATTGCTACCTCGAACTCTATATTGTCCTTTTTTACCATCTGGATCTTCTATATGTTCTATTTTGAATGAATTTGAGCCTATTGACGCGAGACAGTCATTAATTTTTTTCGCTACTTTCTTCTCGTCGTTCATTTTTTCAACCAGTTTACTCTTCATTATTTTTTTGTCTTCTATTTTTAGCTTTTGTTCACTCATTAATTTATTTTTTTCTGCTAAAATATTTTCCCTACGATCTAGCTCGTCCATTTTTGACTCATATCCAAACTCCTGCAGCATAGTTTTTACCATATCTAATCTTAACGATATTGCGCTATCGGTTTGTTCGCTAGAGAGATTAGAAGACATTTTGTTATTATTAGCTATTAGTGCCTTGCATTTATTTTCGATGTCTGAAAAATTGCCTGGCGCTATAATTTCAGTGATATCGTCTGGAATCTTAAAGATATTTTTTTGCTTGGTTTTCAAAACTGCATTCAATGTGTTAAGAAAAGCCAACATTTCTTGCTTTTTGCTTTCAATTATTACATTAATATTTTGTACTTCTTCAGAATAGTATTCGTAAAAATCGCTAGCTTCAAGAGCCTTTATATTTTTTACTTTTTCAATTGCATCGTTTAGTACATCAATACCATTATTTATGCGAGACTCTAGTTTATCAATATTTTTTGAGAAAAAACTATCGAGGTCATTCCATCTATTAAGATCTATTTCATTACCGCAAAATGCACAAACCTCTCCTTGTTTGTGATCGTGAATCTTTAGACCTTCTCTTGCAAAATTTTGCTTCTCTTGGGTATTGATTTCTTTTATTACTTTTGAGGGAGATTCAATGGTGTTTATAACATCGATTGTAGTCTCAAATAATGTCTGGGTGTTGATTTTAGGAAAAATATGGAACTGTACGGAATCTTTCTTTGTTGATCGAAGAATAGCTAAGTGTTTCTTCCTATTTTCCTCTGATAGGTTTTTCGCATTTTTAATATCCTCTTGGAATGAATTCTTATCGTAATTGGTCTTAGATATTTTTGGTGTATAATTTCGGATTTTGCGCGCAGAGTTAGTGTAAAATTCTTCGATTAACTTCCATATCTCCTTATAGTTTCTTTGTGCTTCATCTAAGTCGCTCGCAATGTTTACTACACCATCTATTGGAGTAATCTCTCTAGTCATATTAGTAATATCTTTATCTAAAGTTTTCAATTCTGCCAAAATCTGCTTATTTTCTTCACCTAAAGCAATAGCGTCAAGATATTCATTACTTGATATTTCTTCAGAACCGTTAAAAATTTTAATCTCATAATCACCAGAATGCTGCTTATGGATTAATCTAGTTAATGTGCTTTTTCCAGTACCATTTCTGCCATATATGAAATTTACCGTCTTGCTGAAAATAACATTATTGTTACAGAAAGTGGTATTTTTTAAATCAACCTTTAGTTCCATTGCTTATTTTTTTATTCCTATTTATGATTTATTGGCAGTCAAAATAATCAGTTAAGTAATGTTTGAGTTCTTCATCGCATGCGTAAATATAGACGCCTTTTACAGCACGGTTCATTAGAATGCGGTATGTCCTTAGGATCTGTTCGAGCATATCGTCTTCGCTAATCTGTTCATTGTTCGCAACTTGGCGCTGACTTCTCTTCATAGCCCCAGAGTCTGCACAGGCTTCACGATTAAAAATTAGTTTTCCATTACGATATAACAGGTCGTTTCCAATAATAATTCCCACATAATTCAAATCATCACCCTGCACCGTATAAATACTACCAACTTCTTCTGGGGCATTTTTTGAGCCAATCCAGTTGTTTTGAGTACTATTCCAACGAAATTCCATGCCATCAATTCTGATATCATACTCACGTTTATCTTCTTTGGAATTCCATTTCCAAGCAAAGCCTGCAACCATGCGTGAAAGTCCATACTCGGATTCTCTTTTTTGTATCGCAGTGACAAAATCCTGAATATTGGTAAATATTTTAGCTTCAAAACCCTTAAAGATTTCCTTTTGCGTTGGCCTAAGATCATTAGATAAAATATCATGAATGTAGTCTATGTACTTTTTGCCACCAAGCGATCGCATCTGAGTTTTAAGCCAGTATTCGCGCATATTATATTCGTCGGAATATTTTAAAATATCACTCTTGCTAATATTGGCTGGGCGAATTCGCTGCTGTTCACTAAAAACCATAACAACATTTTTGGATTTTGCCATAATCCACTCTAGCTCCGAGTGTATATCGGTATTACTAAATATTTTCTGGTCTATTTCATGGACTTGCTTGCCTAACGTTCCAGTCACACCAACCTTTAGAAGGTGGGCCTCGTCTACTAGTGTAATGTCAAAGTCATCGTCACTTTTTCCAAATTGAATTGGTGAAAAAATCTTAATATTAGCGTCACCAAGATCAATCTTGTCGAAAATCTTCCGAATCCTTCCGCAAAGTGATGGTTGTGGAATCACCAAGGCAATACTTTTATCCTTAAATTTTTGATTAATATTTTCGAGCTCAAAGAAGATATTAAAATTAGATTCATCATCAATATCGTCATTTTTATTATCGAATGATTGAAGGTCGGCCAGTAATTTTGCAAGATACATAATGACAATCGTTTTACCAGTCCCCGCATCGCCGTCTATAACTGAAAGACTTTTTGCGTTGCTGGTAATCGCTTCATCGATATTTTGGACTATTTCGGTCACTACGTTTAATTGTTCAAAGTTTAGGTTCTTGTACGGTGAAAATTTAAATAATTCAGAGTTGTTAATTTCAGAAATAGTCTTGTCAGCTATTTTTAATTCACGTAGCCTATTCCAGATCTCTTCGAAAGTTTTACGGTAGTTTTCTCTACCATAGTAATCACGATCACACATTCCATCATTTCGATTTAGTACCCTAAATTTTCCGTCTCCACTAAAATACTGGATTAAGTAAGATTCTAAATCAAGCGCGGCGCTTTTATTAAATGTTTCATCAAAAACTACTTTTAAAGAATCATGTTTTAAACTTGATTTTTCAGCATTCGCAAGGTGCTGATTCATGCGGTTTTTAAGGTTTGTAGTTTCGCCAATGTAAATCTGTTGATTATTATAAATCTGGTATACCACTGGCCAGTTTTCTTCCAAATGATTTGCTGTAGCCAAGTTGCTAATCGTGCTTTGGTTGAAAGAATAATTTTTGATTTGAAAGGATTTTTTTGGCATCTTATAATTCCGTATATTCCTTACTATTGCTCTTGGCTTTATGTATGGGGTATTTTATAGCGTTTTCTTTCAGCTTTTTCATCACAATCTCTTCAAGATTAACGTCAAGCTTATTAGCTAAAAGTATTGCGTAATTCACTACGTCAGCTAGCTCATTGCAGACATTATCCTTATTGTAGTCATCATTCCACTGAAAACATTCAAGAAGTTCACCAGATTCAATCGCAATTGATTTTGCCAAGTTAGCTGGGGAATGAAATTGGTCCCAGTCTCTCTCTTCTGTAAACTTTATTACTGCCGCTTTGACATCTTCCATATCAACATTATACCTTATTTGTCGCCCCTATACCTCATACTCCACGATCTCGCCATTCTCCATATAGAACTCGCGAAAGTCCGTCTCGTCATCATATCCGACAATATTATAATGTAGCATTTTCAGTAGCGTCCCATGTCCCACCACCAAAATCCTCGCCTCATCGGAATTTTCCGTCTTTACTTGCTCCAGAAATTTTTTAGCACGCACCAAAACGTCCCGCACTGGCTCAATTCCAAATTCATTTGTATTCAACACTCGGCTAAATCCGTCAATCTCCCAGTGCGCTGAGTCTGTCCCCTCCAGCTCTCCAAACCCCCGCTCTTTTAAATTATCATCAATCACAATTTCGACCCGGCCATCCGCCACGATTTCCGCCGTTCGCCTCGCCCTCATCAGTGGGGAACAGTAGCAAATATCAAAAACCTCGTCCTTTAGTTCTTCCCGCACCTTTTCGGCTTGTCGCACCCCCGTCTCGTTCAGCGGAATATCCGTCTGGCCCTGCACCTTTCGCCCAATATTCCAACTAGTTTCTCCGTGCCGAACAAGATATAATTTCATAACTTCATCATATCATATATTATTTTCTAAAGTTGGCCTCCTCAAGCTACCTTGGCGTCATAATAATCTCAAACAGGGAAAACCACTGCAAAAGATTCACCATGACAAATTATTACAAGAAAGTTAATCGTTGTCCCCCTTGGTTCCCGAAAAAGGCTACCTAATCTCTAAAATATTAAAATCAAAATATTAGCCCAGTGTTATAAATTGCTCTCTCCATTAATCTTTTGATTTTCTCTATACGCCTCGAAATATCTGCGCACTAACGGTTCAAGTTGATGGTAAAAATTACTATCCGCCTGCTTAAGATCTTCTGCCTTTACACGACCACTTTCTATCGCTTGATCAAGTTCAAAGATATTCTCACCGTCATATATAGTAGTATTAAGAGCCCGTGATCCGTCTTTCATTTTAAAAAAAATATTTATACTACTGCAATTTCCAACTAAACTTCGAGATCCATTATGGGCGTCTGAACCATTTGTACTTCTAAGCCGTCGCCAAACGTCTGAAACTACTATTTCTAAATCCTTGATTTGATCAGGCTCTGGCGCTAATTTATTCTCCCTTGTGGCCTGTTCAATTTCTGAAATATAGTTTTCTAAAACATCTTCAATAAAATCTAAACGCTTCTGTTGCTCTAATTTTGAAACTTCAAACAATCTCTCTTCTATCGTATCAACACCGTATGGCAAAGTTTGTATATCTACTTTACGACCAATTGAATTAAGAGAACGCCATCGTTGTTTATATTTTGGCATTGAAAGTAATTCTTCAAGTTTTTGATTCAATTCAAGATAATTATTTTTTTCATTAATCGAATCGAGTAGTTCTTCACCACGTTTTTCTATCTTCTTTTCATAAGCGACTCGGTCGATATTGATAATTGGTATGTTAAAAAACTTGGCGTGTTTTAGGGCCGTTTCGGAAACCGTACCGTTTGTAATGATATAATCAGGACTCTTAGGTATTCCATTCTCAGAATAACGCCTCAGTAATACCTCGTTATAATTGGACGTTCCACCTGCCCCTGTAATTTGATCTAATATATTAGGATCGACCAAGCTAGTCTCGCTTCTTCCAGCCGTATTATTCGTGCCACCATCTCCGTTTATAATATTAATTATTGAGTCGGCACGAACTTGTTCAAACCCATAAATTAGCTCACCAGGCACGTAACTATCGATGTTTTTCTCGGAATCCCGGAAAGATGTGCATATAGTATCTCCTCTAGCATCCTTGTTTCTCGTTCCAAACCCACTCGCCTCCATAGCCTTATCTTGTCGTTCATTCCAAACCCCTGGATTTTTCATTACCTCACGGTAAGTATCTTGTCCAGTCTCATCTATCAGTTTATCAACATTACGGTAGTCTACGGTATGAGAAAGTATTGCAAAGGGTAAACCTTTAAGATCGTAAACCGGAATCTTTGATCCTTCAAAAACCATTTCATGTTTCTGAATGTCTGGATTGTCAAAAAACGTCTCCGCTTCTAAGTCCTCAACTTTTAATAACCGAGAATTTAAATCACGTTCAATAATCTCTTGAATTCTTTGCTTCTCAAATCTGTTCTGCTTTTCTTGTTCAGTAGCATTTCGCGCTGTTTGCATATCTTTTTCTAGCGCTTCTTGCTCTCTCTGAGTTTTTTCTATTCTTTCTTGTGCTGCTATTCTTGCTTCTCGCTCTGCTTCTCGCTCTGCTTCTATTTTTTGTTTTTCCTCCCATTCTTTCTTACGTAAAAGCTCTTCTTCGTGATATTCGATTAAAGCTACGTGCATCGCCTCCCGGTTTCGTCGTTCCTCACTTCCAGGTGTTTTTATTCCCAGCTTATCCATAACAAATCGCGTCGCTTGTTTGAAGAGACCAGGTCTAGTAGAGACTTGTTTTTTTCTTGCTTGATTCATCATTTTATAGTCAGATAAGCCTGCTTTTATCTTATCTATTCTTGGTCTTTCTTGTTTATTATAATTCTCAGATATCTTCTTCATCCATGTCAAAGAAGACTTCTGATCTGTCGTTTCCGGTTGTTCTGTTTCGTTTAAAAAATGGTTGCCATTATCTTTATGCTCAAAATCTCCAGATTTAGTTTCTAAAGTTGTCAAATCTGGAGTTATTTTCTGCGTTTCATTAGCTGAAGGTAAAGCCTCACCTCTATCCTTCTCTCGATAAGCTTCTCGTACTCGGTTAGCTGCTTCGAGCAAATCGTCTTGTTTTTCTTCAATTGTCTTAAATTTATTTTTTTGATCCAATTCTTCTTTTGTATCTAAATTCATCTCCTGGCTACTAAGTTCATCCCAGTAGTTATTTGCTCTAATTTCTGTATCTCTATTTTGAACCTCAATATTTTTCATATTTCTAATATTGTATCGTAAAAATATTAATATTTATATATAAATATCAGTTCGTTTTTCCGCTTATGTTATAATACACTCAATGAACGAGCAACAAATTCAGGAGCAACGTCGGTCAAACGAAGAGCAGGCCGCCTCTTCGCGCGCCATGACCCTCGGCCTCCCCTATCTTGACACCCGCCCCATAGAGGAAACTCTGCCGCTACTTTTTGGCATCATCGATATCCAAAGAATGCATAGTGACTACATCCTTCCTCTCCAAAAAGGTGGCAACGGCCTTCCTTATCAATTCATGGTCACCAGCCAAACTCCCCGCAGTACCATCAAGGAGTTTAGTGAGAAGTTCAATATTAATGGGGATGGTATTGATTTCTTCCTCATTTCAAACAGCGCCTATCAAGTTCTCATGCTCCGCTATGATCCGCCGAGGCAGATTCATTATGACGACATTCGAATTGCTAGCGATGGTGATTCCGAAACCTTAGCTTCCGTCTCTCAGACCCTTAACTCCGTCGGTACCGATAAAGTTTTTGACTTCCTTCTCGATCAGGCAGACAAGCTCGGCGCCTCGGATATTCATATTGAAAATCTGCGCGAATCTATTCGTATCCGCATGCGTGTCGACGGTATCTTGCACCCAGTCGCTAATCTTGAACGAGATCGCTACCGTGTCTTCATGGGTGAGCTTGGTTCTCGCGCCGGTATTTCCTCCGCCGCCAAGACTCCGCAGTCTGGCCACATGCAAAAAGATATTTTTCGTGACGGCTCCTCGCATCTCTTGAATATCCGTGTTGAAACTGTTCCGACCATGTATGGCCAGGATGCCGTCATGCGTCTCTTCAACTTCGATGAATCGCTCCTCAATCTCAATCTCCTTGGTCTCTCCGAACACGAGCTTTCTGAAATTAACGAAGTGATTTCGCATCCTCGCGGCCTCGTTCTCATGGTCGGTCCTACTGGTTCTGGTAAGTCCACTACTCTCTATTCCATAATTAACGCTCTTAATACCACCGATCGTAAGATCATCACTCTTGAGGATCCAATTGAATATGGTATTTCTGGTATCTCTCAGATTCCAGTCAATACCACAGAGGGTGGCTCTTTTGCCGACGGCCTACGTTCTATTCTTCGTCTCGACCCTGATGTTGTGATGGTTGGTGAGATTCGTGATGGTGATACCGCAAAAACTGCAATTCAGGCCTCTATTACTGGCCACCTTGTTCTAAGTTCCTTCCACGCCAACTCCACCGCCGCAGCCTTCTCTCGTATGATCGACCTAATTGGTACCAACCCGATTTTCTCTAGCTCTATCCGTATGGTGATGGCTCAACGCCTTGTGCGTAGTCTTTCGGAGAATAAGCGTGAATTTACCCCTGATGAGACTACTCGTCAATTCGTTCTTTCAAAACTTGAAGGTCTTCCTGAAGAGGTGATCTATGACCAGCTCGGTTTTAACCTTGATCCGAATAACTTTACACTCTTCGAAGCCGTTCCGTCTGGCCTTGATGATCCATTCGGTTATAAAGGTCGTAAGGTGATTATGGAACAGCTCACCGTTTCTGAAGAAGTTCAGAAATATATCCGTGGCGACGTTGAAGATATTAATACAGACGCCATCGAGAAAACCGCCAGAAAAACTGGTCTCATCACGCTTGAGCAGAAAGGCATTTTAGCCTGCTTACGTGGCGAAACTACATTAGATGAAATATCAAGGGTGATATAAATAAGAGGTAAAAAATGGACCAAAACGAACAATATAGTCAAGATCAACAATTTATTCAAACTGAGCCACAAACTTCAGCTGAGCAATTAAATCCGACCGAATCGCAGGCCCCAGCTGAATTAGACCAGACCGAGTCACAGACTTCAGTTGAACAGTTCGCCCAGACCGAATCTGCTACTCCCGCTGGTTATGTCGATCAGTTCGCCGAAGAATCCGGTTTTGATACTTCTAGTTACGATAATACGAAGGATTTAAAAAAGCCAAGCAACCCCTGGAAAATCATTGGTATTGTCACTTCCATTCTATCTGTCGTCTTCCTTCTTGTTGCCAGTTTTCTCTACTTTTATAGTAATCAGAAAATCGACGAGGGAACTAATTTAGTCAAACAATACCAAAAAGAATTAACTGAAAGTAAGACCGTCATTGCTGAGTATGAATCAGCAACTAAAACTAAAGTAGTCGACACCAAAGACCAGGACGAGGCTAAAACTGAGGAGAAAAAAGAACAAAAGGCCGAGAAACAGATCGTTAAATGGAATGACCTAAATATTAATTTTGCGCAGCTCACTACTATTGTCGGCGACGATTATCGTATTACTGGAGGTCGCATCGTCACAAACGAGGATGGTACAAAGGTCATTGCAAAACTCAATGTCTCAAAGATGGAGAAAGTAGTTGATCCCAATGGTCTCGCTATGCCTCGCTATGTTGATCATGGTATGGCCGCCCAGACCAATGTCTATAGTCGAAAGCTCCCAAGCGGCGCCTGGCAATTTGTCGGTGTCTATGCCGCTAATGGTATGGGTGTGATCGAATGTAAAAATGTTTCAGAGGAAATGAAGGCTGCCGTTACAGTTCTCAACAAATATGAATCCGACCCTAATATGAAAT
>ERZ772917.1908-NODE-1908-length-11107-cov-19.299674_pt1 | contig 11107 bp, 7 predicted proteins | sample MGYA00511187_ERZ772917 | MGnify/ENA primary metagenome ERZ772917 (study PRJEB29015, sample SAMEA2737925) | human oral metagenome | biome: human oral; feature: human-associated habitat; material: dental | place: China | collected 2012 ... | reverse complement strand
TCGCCGCGCAGGGCGGCATCAACGCCGCGAAGAACTACCGCAACGACAACGACTCCGTCTACCGTCTCTTCTACGACACGGTCAAGGGCGGCGACTACCGCGCCCGTGAGGACAACGTCTACCGCCTCGCCGAGGTCAGCGCCAACATTATCGACCAGTGCGTCGCGCAGGGCGTCCCCTTCGCTCGCGAGTACGGCGGCCTCCTCGACAACCGCTCCTTCGGCGGCGTGCAGGTGTCCCGTACGTTCTACGCGCGTGGCCAGACGGGTCAGCAGCTGCTGATCGGCGCCTACCAGGCGCTCGAGCGCCAGGTCGCGGCCGGCACCGTCACCGAGCACTCGCGTCACGAGATGGTCGAGCTCATCGTCGACGAGGGCAAGGCTCGCGGCATCATCGCCCGCGACATGTCCACCGGCAAACTCGAGACCTTCATCGCTGACGCTGTCGTCCTGGCCACCGGCGGCTACGGCAACGTGTTCTTCCTGTCCACCAACGCGATGGGCTGCAACGCGACCGCCATCTGGCGTGCGTACCGCAAGGGCGCCTACTTCGGCAACCCCTGCTTCACGCAGATCCACCCCACGTGCATTCCCCAGCACGGCGACCAGCAGTCGAAGCTGACCCTCATGTCGGAGTCGCTGCGTAACGACGGCCGTATCTGGGTTCCCAAGCGCGCCGAGGACTGCGAGAAGGACCCGCGCGACATCCCCGAAGAGGATCGCGACTACTACCTGGAGCGAATCTACCCCTCCTTCGGTAACCTCGTGCCCCGCGACATTGCGTCGCGTCAGGCCAAGAACATGTGTGACGAGGGCCGTGGCGTCGGCCCGAAGATCGACGGTGTCGCCCGCGGCGTCTACCTCGACTTCTCCGACGCGATCAACCGTATGGGCCTGGCCGCCGTGTCCGCCAAGTACGGCAACCTCTTCGACATGTACGAGCGCATCACGGGCGACAACCCCTACGAGGTGCCGATGCGCATCTACCCGGCCGTCCACTACACCATGGGTGGCCTGTGGGTTGACTACGACCTTGAGTCGAACCTGCCCGGTCTGTACGTGGCCGGCGAGGCGAACTTCTCCGACCACGGCGCGAACCGCCTGGGTGCCTCGGCGCTCATGCAGGGCCTGTCGGACGGCTACTTCGTCCTGCCCAACACGATCAACGACTACCTGGCGCACTGCTTCCACCTGCCCAAGCTGGACGAGAACTCGCCTTCGGTGAAGGAAGCTCTCGAGTCGGCTCAGGGCCGTATCGACACCCTCATGTCGGTGGGCGGCACGCGCTCCGTGGACTCGTTCCACAAGGAGCTGGGCAAGATCATGTGGGAGTTCTGCGGCATGGAGCGTACCGAGGAAGGCCTGAAGAAGGCCATCGGTATGATCCGAGAGCTACGCGCCGACTACTGGAAGAACGTTCGCGTTCCCGGCAAGTCGATCGGTGAACTCAACCAGTCCCTCGAGAAGGCCGGCCGTGTCGCCGACTTCATGGAGCTGGGCGAGCTCATGTGCATCGATGCGCTGCACCGCGAAGAGTCGTGCGGCGGCCACTTCCGCGCGGAGTCCCAGACTCCCGAGGGTGAGGCCCTGCGTCACGACGACAAGTTCCTGTACGTGGCGGCTTGGGAATACGCTGGCGAAGGCGAGCCCCCGATCCTCCACAAGGAAGATCTGATTTACAACGACATCGAGCTGAAGCAGCGGAGCTACAAGTGAACCTGACACTGAGGATCTGGCGCCAAAACGGTCCGAAAGACAAGGGCGCAATTCATGAATACCAGGTGAAGGGAATCTCGGAAGAGTCCTCGTTCCTGGAGATGCTCGACGTCCTGAACGAAGAGCTCTTCGCACGCGGCGAGGAACCCGTCGCCTTCGACTCCGACTGCCGCGAGGGCATCTGCGGTCAGTGTGGCATCGTCATCAACGGTATCGCTCACGGCCCGGAGGTTACCACGACCTGCCAGCTGCACATGCGTTCCTTCAACGATGGCGACGTCATCACGATCGAGCCGTGGCGTGCATCGGGCTTCCCGATCATCAAGGACCTCGTGGTCAACCGTAGTGCCCTGGATCGCATCATCCAGGCCGGCGGCTACATCTCCGTAAACACGGGTGCAGCCCCCGACGCGCACGCTACCCCGGTCCCGAAGCAGGACGCGGATCGCGCGTTCGAGGCCGCCGCGTGCATCGGCTGCGGTGCGTGCGTGGCTGCCTGCCCGAACGCCTCCGCGATGCTCTTCACCTCGGCAAAGGTCACGCACCTCGGCCTGCTTCCGCAGGGCAAGCCCGAGAACTACAAGCGTGTTGTGGGCATGCTCAACCAGATGGACGAGGAGGGCTTCGGCTCCTGCTCGAACATTGGCGAGTGTGCTGAGGTCTGCCCCAAGCAGATCCCGCTTGACGTGATCGCAAACCTGAACCGCCAGCTCGGCAAGGCTGCCTTCAAGGGCGTCTGATTCGGCTGGAGTGGCCTCGCGGGGGTCCGGCGCGCACGCGCCGGGCCCTCCCGCGTTTGTGTGGGGCAGACGCGGCGGCACAGTGATCTGCCGCGTGTGATGGCGCGGCGAGGCGGCCGCTGTAGTCGCGTGCGAAATGCGCATAATCGCCCGGCGTGCGGCGTATCATGGAAGCATCATCGGCTCAGAGAGGAGCACGCCATGCAATTTGATGAAACCGGTCCGAACACGCATACGCGTCGCTACTGGGTCAGCGCGACCGTCGGCATCGCGGCGATGATCGTCTTCGCGATTCTGTCGATCCTCCTTTTGCTGGGTATGGTCTTTGGCTCCCCCCAGATCAAGCCGATCGCCGATTCGCTGTTCCCCTGGAGCCTGCTGGTCTTCGCGGTTGCGGGCGTCTCGATGTTCATTGCGAACGCGCGTTCTCCCCATTAGGCTCACGCAGTTTCTGCACGCGACGGACCTGTGTGCCACCCGCGTACGGCGCTGCCCGCATGCGCGGATTAAACTGGGGGCGTGAGTGAACCCCTGGTCCTTGGTATTGAGTCAACCTGCGACGAGACCGGCGTCGGCCTCGTGCGCGGTACGCAGCTGCTGGTCGACCGCACGGCCACGTCGATGGATGAGTACGCCCGCTACGGCGGTATCATCCCTGAGATCGCGTCGCGTGCGCACCTGGAGTCCTTCCTGCCCACCTTGGATGCTGCTCTCGACGAGGCCGGAGTGACACTGGCGGACGTGGACGCGATTGCGGTTGCGGCCGGACCTGGTCTCGTTGGTTCGCTGACCGTCGGTATCTGCGCGGCCAAGGCGCTGGCCTCGTCGTTGGGTAAGCCCCTGTACGGCGTCAACCACGTGATCGGCCACCTGGCCGTCGATAAGCTCGCTGACGGGCCGCTGCCCGAGCACTTTATTGGGCTCGTCGTCTCCGGTGGCCACTCCAACATCCTCGAAATCCGCAATATCGCGACGGACGTCGTCGAGCTGGGCGGCACCCTGGACGACGCCGCGGGCGAAGCCTTCGACAAGGTCGGGCGCCTCCTCGGCCTGCCCTACCCGGGCGGCCCACACGTGGACCGTCTGTCTCAGCAGGGGGAGCGCGAGGCGATCCGTTTCCCGCGCGGGCTGGCTGCAGGTAAGGACAAGGAGCGCCACAAGTATGACTTCTCCTTCTCGGGTCTGAAGACCGCCGTCGCCCGATACATCGAGGGCGCGACCGCGCGCGGAGAGGTTGTCAGCAAGGAAAACGTGTGCGCTGCGTTCTCCGAGGCCGTCAACGATTCCCTCACCGCGAAGGCCGTGCGGGCCGCGCTGGACACCGGATGCGACACGATTGTCGTGGGCGGTGGATTCTCTGCGAACTCCCGACTGCGTGCTCTGCTGACCCAGCGAGCCGAGGCGGCCGGCGTGCAGGTTCGCATGCCCCCTCTGCGCTTCTGCACGGACAACGGCGCTCAGATCGCGGCGATCGGCTCCGAGCTGGTTGCGGCCGGCCTGCCGCCGTCGGACTGGGACTTCTCCCCGGATTCGGGCATGGAGCTGACGACGACGTACCTGGCGCCGCGGGTCTGAGAGCGGCCCGCGGGCCCTAGCGCAGGCCGTCCATGAAGCTCTGCGCGACCGAGCTCCACGAGGTGTAGAAGCCGCCCATCATGTTGGCGGCGATGCCGACGAGGAGCGCGGCGCTTGCCGTGGCTGCTCCGAGGGACGTCAGACGCGCCAGGTATCCGAGTGACCCCAGCACGCGACGCGGCACAGCGGCGCCGAGACCCGAGTGCTGCACGCGGTGACGTGCCCGGTGTGGGTGGTCGGCCTGATCGTCCTCGTCCTCGTCGTGGCGGCGCAGCTGCCAGCGCGGCGCGACATGCCACGTGAGAATGAGCGAGACGAGTACGCCGGCAATCAGGAGGCCAAGCGTCAGGTACCCGTTCGGGGCGGTCGGCCGCACCTCGTGGGTCACGGTCGTCGCCGGCACGATGGACGCGCTGGCTTCGGAGGACTGTGCGGTCGCCGCCGTCGAAGGGGCACCGACGGCCCTCGAGACCCGGTTGGAGGACCCCCACCACGCCAGCATCGTCGGAATGTGTTCGCGCCACAGCGGGCCCGCGTGCCCGCCCGTCGGGGGAACGTCCGTGGTGACGCTGTCGGGTTCCTTGACGGCTGCCGCCATCTTGAGAGCGGTGTACGCGCCGCCAACCGCGTCGTCCCCGGCTGCCATTGCGTAGATGCGCATCCCGTCAGGCGTGCGGTTCGCCAGCATGACCGACAGCGTGTTGTCGGCCAGGTACTGCTCGCCCTGGTTGGTCATCTGCCCCTCGATCTGCGTGTCATAACCGGACAGAGAGGCGGCGGCGCCGTAGGTCTCGGGCGTGCGCAGGGCCGTCCAGATCGCGCAGTAGGCACCGGCGGAGAAACCCCCGATCATCCAGGCGTCGCGGTTGGACGACGTGTTGGGGAAGTTGTGTCGAATCATCTCGGGGACGTCGTGGGACACCCACGTGTAGACGGCGGGGCGCCCCTCGATGTCGGCGCAGTCGTGGGCCTCCTCGTCGACGCTGAGGGAGGGGCCGACGATAATTGTCGGCGGGATGATCCCCGCGTCGATGGCGTCGTTGAGCGCTTCCTGAACCTGCGCGCCCTGCATCGTGCCGTCGGCCTCGCCCGGGTAGCCGTGGAGAAGCTCGATGACCGCGTAGGTCTTGCCATCGGTGGGGGAGTAGTCGCGCGGAGTGATGACGAAGACGGGCAGGGTGATCCCGCTGGATGGGCCGGTCCAGGTGGTCTGGAGCATGCCGTCCTCGGTTGTCGTGAAGGTCGCGTCGAGTTCGGATGCGGCGGCGGACTGCGCCTCGACGTCGGCCTCGCCGCCGGACTGGGCGGTCGTTCCGACGACGGTTGAGAACGCGAGTTTCGCCAGGTCTCCGCTGGTTTTCACGAGCCCGAGCGAACGATTGAAGACGAGCGCCCCCGCGGACGCGATGAGGATCGTGGGCACGAGGAGGATGACCGTGCGGCCGAGCCACCGCCTCGTGCGTCCCGAGCAGCGCGACGGGGCCGAACGCGCAAGCGCAGACGCCCCAGCCAACAGGGACGCAATCGCCAGGACGGCGACTACCGCGAGGGTCTTGAGCGAGGTGAGGGGGATGCTACCCAGGGCGCTCATTGAAGTTCCTTTCCGCTCCTATCAGACGAGGCCGTGGCAGCAAGTGTGTCCTCAACGGATGTGCTTTCCCGCGAGGCTGCTCGGGTCGATCGCAGGTCACCGACGCCCTTCGCGGCGAGCTTGGCGAGGCCCCCGGCGACGGAGGCGACGAGCGTGAGGGTCTGCGCGGGAGACACGCGGGGCACGTAGGCGTGCGAGATAGCCAGTCCGACCGTCGCGAGGGAGGCCGGGTCCGGCACCGCCAGGTACAGGGACTGCGTGCGGGGCTTGAACTTACGCTTGAACGCATGCAGCGAGCTGAAGCCGTAGAGAGGCTCCATGATGGCGGCCAGCGCGTCGGTGAGGGAACCGAAGGCCGAGGTGTCATCGGCGGAGCGCGAGAGGGGAGCACCCGACAGGGACAGGATCTTCAACCCCTCTTCCTGCGCCGCCAGGGCAGCCTTGCCGATGAGGAACTCGATCGCTGGACGCCACCCGGTCGTGCGCCGACGCATGACGTCCAGGGTCAGGCCGACGACTGCTCCGTCGCGGTAGATGGGCAGCCACGAGGTGACGGCGTGGATCGTCGACTCCTCGTCGATGGCGACCAGGATGCGTGTTTCGGGGACCGCGAGTTCGGGCACGCCGCCGAGCGTAAAGCTCATCTCGGGCAGGGCCTTGTTGTCGCTCCACGTGTCGGAGATGACGGCGATCTGGTCGCGCCAGCCAGCCGGACACTCCTCCCAGGTGGTCCACACGGCCTCGACACCCTCGCGGGATGCGTGGTTCATGGCGGTGCGCACGTCCTGGTAGGCCTTGCCCTTGAATGCGAGGCCGGGCAGATCTAGCAGGGACTCCTCGGCGATCTGCATGATCGTCCAGCCCTCCTCGCGCGCGGCATGCGCGAGTTCCTCGTGGACCGAGTAGAGCGCGGGGGTCAGGCCCGAGGCGGACGCGAAGGACGAGAACTGCGCGATCGCCTCGGAGGCCTTGCCCGGCTCGTAGGCCAGGTCTGTGACCGTTAGTGCGACGCCTCCCGACCCGCGGTAGGCGACCCCGGCCTCGCCGGAAGGGGATACCCACACCTGGTTGCCCTCCCAGGTCTGCATCCACCCGAGCGTGCCCGCGCCGTGGGCGCGCAGGAGCGGCGTGAGGCTCTCGAGTGGGGAGGACAGCGGGATGCGAGGCCGAGCGAGCAGCGCGCTCAGAATGATCACGAGGGTGCCGACCCAGGCGACGAGGGGGACCCACAGGACGGGCGCCTCGGCGAAGAGCGTCATCGGGACCAGGGACGGTTCGAAGATCGAGGCCGTCGCCGTGGGGAGCAACGCGAGGGTGTAATCGTGGAGGATCTGCAGGGGAGTCGCGTAGTCGGTGATGGTCAGGTCGTCGGCATCGAGGGCATCGAGGGGGACGAACGAGTCGCTCGTGAGGAACCCGAGGACAAGAACCGCGCCCGCACAGCCGACCATGAGGAGCAGCCAGCGCCGCAGCAGGGTCGAGGTCGTGGAGGGCTCCGCGTGAATCGTGAAGGAACGACGCACCCACCACGTGATGACGCACAGGGCGGCGTTGAGGATAACAGGAACGAGAAGGAACGAGGCCGTGGTGACGAGCTCGGGCCTGGCCATCCCGTTCTCGTCGGTGCCCTGGGCGAGAGCGACACTCGTCGCCGCGACCGTCGACAGACCGAGGACCAGCTGGAGGATCAGAGTGCCGAAGTAGGCGGCGCGCCTGCCCTTGCGCAGTCCGTAGGCGAAGATCAGCTGGAGCGTGATGGGGGCCAGGCACAGCAGAGTCGTGATGACACCGGTGCGCCCCTCGAGCCACCACGCGGGTCCCAGCGACCACCGCATCTGAGCGAGCGGTCCCTCGGGGGACGAAGAAATAACGGTCAGCGCCGCCGCACACGCCCAGCACAGGGCGGCGACGGATGCGAGCTGGCGTCCGATCATGATGTCGTCTCCGGACCCGCTGTGCTCACCGCGCACGCCCGCGAGGCGCGCGGCCACGATGCCCGCGAGGATGGCCCACACGCGCGCATACGAGATCGCCGATCCGAGGATCGCCGCCGACAGGATGAGGATTCCGATGAGGAGGAAATGCGCGCGCCAGCGCCAGTGAGAGGCCAGCGACTGCGCTGCGGCACCCACGAGGGCGACGAGGATGAGGCTTGTGCCCCACAGGCTCCCCTCATCAATCGTCTGTCCCCACATGGAGAACACCTTGGTGAGCAGGGGGAGCGTCAGCCATGTGGCGGCGACGCCGACGACCTGGCCGGCAGCGGCTGCCGCCACCCACGCGCGTGTGCCGAGGTGCCTCTCGGCCGCGCCGCCTGCGATGATCATCATGATGATGCCGAGCACGGCCGTGGCGATGAAGTTGCTGGGGACTGCGCCGATGGAGGACAGAATCGACCACCAGTGGGGGCTGGACGGGGTGGCCTCGAGGGCTGTGAATTGATCGCGCCAGACCCAGTAGGTTGCCGACGTGATCGTCAGCGCGACGGTGAGGATCGCGGTGGCTGGGCATCGTGACAGCCAGCGGAGCGTGAGGTGGACCAGCGAGGAGAGTAGCAACCAGACAGTCTGCAGGGTCGCCCCGATGGGGGATGTGATCCTGACCAGCGCCGATGGTGCACCGGTGGGTTCGGGTGAATGCGTTGCTTCCTGCACCACGGGTGGGTGTCCTCTCAGCTTCAGTTTTCGATCTTCCCACAGCATACGGCGACGTTCTGAGAGTCGACTGAATACTGTCTGGGAGTGTGTGGCGGTGGCAACAGTGCCCACGCCCGCGTGAGAGCGTGGGGCGTTGGCGTGACGGAGTCAGACGTTCAGGGTTGCGAACTCGGCGAGAGCCAGGGGGCGCCCCGCGCTCATCTCGGCACGCATGAGGTCCACGACCGCGTCGAGGCCCTGGCCGGGGCGCGCGGCCGCCGCGACGGCACGCTGACGCTCGTACGAGGCTCCGATCGTCAGGATTGTCTCCAAGCCTGCGAACTCGCGCGCGCAGTCCAGGTCGGCGGCCACGGGGACCAGTTCTTCCTTCAGTCGCGCGATGCCGTCGCGCGCGCTCTCGGTCGTGCCGTCACGCGAGACGATCAGGGTCGCGTCCATGCCGTAGCGCGCCGAACGCCACTTGTTCTCGGCGACGAACCAATCCGGCAGGGACGGGAGAGGCTCGCCCGCGTCGTACAGGCGCGAGAAATGCTCGACGAGGACGTGGGTGAAGGCCGCGAAGGTGGCGACCTCGGTCGCGTTCGTCGCAGCGTCGTACACGCGGTTCTCGATCGTGCCGAAGGCGGGCGAGGGGCGGATGTCCCAGCGGACCTCGTCGAAGCCCTCGATGACGCCTGTGCGGACCATGTCGTCCGTGTAGGCCTCGAGATCCTCCCACGCCGAGAACTGACGTGGGATCCCAGCGGTGGGCAGCTGCTGGAAGACCATCGCGCGGTTGGACGCATAGCCGGTGTCCTCGCCCGCCCAGAAGGGGGAGGAGGCAGAGATGGCCTGCAGGTGGCCCAGGTGAGCGGTGAGAGCTGCCTGGATCGGGAGGATCTTCGCGCGATCCTCGACGCCGACGTGCACGTGGACGCCGTACAGGAGCATCTGGTGCCCCCAGTAGGCGGTACGCTCCACCAGCTGTGCGTAGCGCTCCGAATTGGTGACGCGCTGGCGGCCCGGTCGCGCGAAGGGGTGTGTGCCGGCGGTGGCCAGGTCGATGCGCAGGTCCGAGGCCAGGGGCCTCAGGTAGTCGACGCAGTCTGTCAGGTCGGCCATGCACTCGGCGACGGTCGCGCGTGGCTTGGACACGACCTCGATCGTGTTGAGCAGCATCTCGCGGTGGACACCCGGGTAGAGCTTGCCGTCGGTCGTGGCGCGGTCGATGATCGCGTCCGCGCTCTGGCGCAGGTCGTGGGAGTCGCGGTCAACGAGCTGGAGTTCCCACTCGACACCGATCGTGGAACGCTGGGAGGAACCGAAGGGCAAAGACATGTCGATCCTTTCGCTGGCTTCCTCCATTGTGGCAGGGCAACGCGTGGTGTCGGCGGAGAGCTTTCTTACAGGTTTTTAGCCAACCGTCGGCAGATGATCGCGCGGTGGCGCCCGTCCACGCGCGTCGCGATGACGGTCAGCTGCTCGTCGCCTCCGCCCAGTTTCAACGATTTGCGCAGGTCGTCGGGGTTGATGTCCGCTCCGCGCTTCTTGATTTCGACGCTGCCCGCGCCGCGCGTGCGCAGCTCGGCGGATATTGCCTTTGCCCGCAGGTTGGTCACCGCGAGGACTTCGAAGCGGTCGTAGAAGGGGGAATCGGGCAGGTCGTCCCCGGTGAGGTAGGCGATCTTGTCGGACACGATGCCCGCGCCGACCTCGTCCGCGAGGCGTCCCAGGAGGCCCGAGCGGATGACCGCGCTGTCGGGCTCGGCGATCATCGCGCCCAGGGGGCGGACCTCCACGCGAGGCGCGGGGGCGTTGGGCGCGTACCCCTCGGGTGTGGAGAGCGAATGGGTGGCCCCGGCCTCGTCCAAGAGGAGGCAGGAGCGCCCGCGCCCCTCGGGGGACAGCGCGGGGGACCAGAGCGAGGCTTCGACGAGGTCGCCGTCCACGCTCACCCACTGCGCGTGCCAGGAGGAGGGGATGTGCTCGTACGCGATGCCCGGCGCCACCTTGATGCCGACGCGGTCGATCGTCGAGGCCCAGCCGAGGGCGAGCGACAGGGGAGGGGACCACTGCTCGGGGTCCGTGATACGCGCCGACCCGCGCGAGGCGCCCGTACGGCGGGCCGGGTCTGCGAAGATTGCGTCGACACCCTCGGCGGCCAGCTCGTCCATGTCGAGGTCCGTGACGTCGCACAGGCGCACCTCGGACCCCTCGAAGGTCCGCAGGTTTGCGGCCACGGCACCGGCGGTGTCGGGGTCGATGTCGACCGCTAGCACGTTCATGCCGAGGCCGGCGATCGCCATGGCGTCCGATCCGATGCCGCAGCCAAGGTCCGCGACACGCGTCGCGCCGCAGTCCTTAAAGCGCTGGGCGTGGCGGGCTGCAACAACGAGGCGTGTTGCCTGCTCGAGGCCGTCGCGGGTGAACACCATGTGGTAAGCGAAGGGACCGAACTTGGCGCGCGCCGCCTGGCGCAGGGCCAGCTGGGTGAGGACTGCGACCACGAGCTCCGCGTCGAGGCCGGAGGCGCGCAGGGCGGATCCGAGCTCGGGCAGCGGGATGGGGGTGGTGGCCTGCTTCGCTTGCAGGGACTCCAACAGCTCCCAGCCGGGGGAGGACAGAATGGGGGTCAGGGCGCTCACCCGCTCATTGTCCCATCTCTTGCGGGACGAGGTCGTGTGGGGTCTGTGGTCGCGGCGCGGGCGGCATCTCGCCCAGGGTGAACGCGCCTGGCACTCGGCTTGCTCGAGTGCCAGGACCGCGCCTACACTCGTGGAGGAAGCGCGGGAACACCCGCGACCGGTCCTGCACCTGACCCCCGCGACGGCAGGGAAAGGACGAGCACCT
>ERZ772917.1907-NODE-1907-length-11108-cov-5.157333_pt1 | contig 11108 bp, 8 predicted proteins | sample MGYA00511187_ERZ772917 | MGnify/ENA primary metagenome ERZ772917 (study PRJEB29015, sample SAMEA2737925) | human oral metagenome | biome: human oral; feature: human-associated habitat; material: dental | place: China | collected 2012 ... | reverse complement strand
AAAAGTGGTGAAAAAGGCGGTCTGTTTTTGACCGCTGAGCCAAAAGTGGTGAAAACGGCGGTCTGTTTTTGACCGCTGGGTGCCGGGCGATGAAAACGGCGGTCTGTTTTTGGCCGCTGGGTGCCCGGCGTTGCAATCGTCAGTGATTTTCGGGTCGTGGAGCGACAGACTATGCGAGAATCAGTGCTTTTTGGATTGCCGGGCACCCAGAGGTCAAAAACGGGGCACTTTTTTCACTGCTTACTTCCTACTGTCTACTGTGGCGATCGCTATGAAAGGGGCGCACCGCTACAAGATCAGACGCGCTTTGAAAACAAATGAAACAGCCACACGCCGAACGGCATGTGCGGGGATGGTGTGAGAAAAAAGGATACTTGACTTTCGTTACCCTACGGCCGCTTGATCGGGCGGAGGCTTAACCGGACGGGACCGAGCATGCCGGAGATGGTGTATGGTGACTCGCCCGTGTAACGACCCAACAGGTTGGTGCGCGTCAGGCGGTCGGAGGGGGACTCGCGCAGGTCGGCGATTAGGCGGTTCGGCCAAAGGTTCGTTACGCGCACCTCTAACGTGTTCTCTCCCTCGCGGAGGAATGACGTCACCTCCCGCTCGTAGGGCGGACACCACCATACGCCGGCTGGTCGGCCATTGATCTCGACCTCGGCCAGATGGAAGACTTGACCAAGGGATAAAACGATGTTCGTGTGACGCAACTGTTCGCCGGTGAGGCGGAACGTGTTGCGGTAGACAGCCGTGCCGGAATAGTTGCGGACGCCGCGCTCGGGGTGTGTGGGCCAGGAGTAGAGGCGGTCGAAAAGGAGTTCGCCGGGGCCGCCCCAGCGGGGGTCGAACCAAACGTTCCAAGCGGTGGCGATGGGGACGGTCTCCGTATGGTAGCCGCGCAGGGCCAGCCGACGGCCGCCGCGCTTTTGAAGGCCATACTTCCAGCCGGTGACGAAGCAGAAGGCTTCGCCGCTTTGCACGGTGGTCACGGGTGCTTGTCCGAAGGGGTAGGGGGGGAGCTTAGGGAAGAGGTCGTCGCCGTTGCGAGTGAGGGCGGTGAAGTAGAGGCCCTCGATGGGGCGGCGGAAGACGACGAAGATGGAGCTGTGAGGCGGGAGGAAGGCGGGCAGGCTGATGCGGCCGTTGCGGTCGCTGCGGAAGATGAGCTGCGGGGTGATGGTGCCCGTCATCGGATCCCAAATCTCGGGGCGGCGGCCGGCGCCGTCGCGGAAGGTCAGGTTGACCCATTCGGGGCGGTCGCGGCGGTTGACCACGAGGTAGATGTCAGTCGTGCCGAGGGTGCGGTGGACGTAGGAGAGCTTGGTGCCGATGGGCGGGGTGCCGACGTATTCAAAGTCGGGCAGGACGCCGAAGGAGGAGAGGACGTCGTCTAAGGGTTTGCCCCAAATGACGCGCCCGCGGCCGAAGAGGCTCTCGCCGGTGAAGGTGCGACCCCAAACGGAATCGGCGTCGGCGCGAAGACGGGCTTCGGACTCCGGGTAGCCCTGCAGGCCGACTGTAGTCAGAGGTTTGGGAGCCATGACGGTGGCGCCGGCTCGGACGAGCTCCTTGATCTTGGCGACGACTTCAGGGCGCATGGCGCGGCGGTCGGGCAGGACGAGCAGGCGGTAACGCACGCCGTCGGGCAGGATGATGGCGCCGCTGGAAGGGTTCATGCGCGTCAGGAGGGCGTCGATGCTGGCTGCGTCGTAGTCGTATCGGCCGCCCAGTTCTTCCTCTACGCGTCGGAGTTGCGCCTCGCGTGCGCCGGGCAGGTCGTCGTCGCAGATGACGCAGACGTCGCTCACGGGCTTGCCCTGGACGAGCAGGACGGCGTTGCGAGCCGTCCAGGTGAGGAAGGAGCGGGACTGGCGCCACCAAGTGGCGTTGGCATTGAAGCAGACGCCGTCTGGGCACTCGATGCCGGGCACGCCGGCCGAGGCGGGCGAGTGGGTGAAGGCACTGATGAAGATGCGGTTGGCGCCGTGCAGGTAGGCGCGGTCGAGGAGGGGCTTGAGGGCGCGGAGATCCACCTCCCAGCCACCGCCAGCGCCGTCGGTGAGGGGGCCTTTGGCGGCTATGAACCGCCGGTTGTAGAGGTGTCCGGCGGAGGTGGCGATTTTGAGGGCCACGTCGGTGCCTGTGGGGTAGGAGGCGAGGGGTGCAGGGGTGCGGAGGTGGAAGTCGGCCGCGGGCACGTCGCTGAATGAGGCGTTGAGTATGGCGTCGGCGGGGACGGCCGCGGCGGGTCGGACGACGGGGTGTATGCTCAGGTTGCGCTGGTGAGCCAACTCGCGGAGTCGCTCGTAGCGGTTGCGCGCCAGTAGGTTGGCCACCGTGCGGCGATAGTCGGCACGGAAGCGTTCGGTGGCGTCGTGGCTCTCGATGGTGAGTCCGGCGAAGATGGGCAGGTAGGTCGTGAGGTCGTAGCCGTTGAGGCGTCGGAACTCGGTGGGGAGGGCGGGCGTCCAGTCAGCGTCGGCCGGCATTTGGCCGTCGTCGGTGATGTAGGTCCAGCTCTGCGGCCGGTGGTCACGCATCTCACCGAGAAGGACGGTGACGGTGTGGTCGAAGTGTACGTCGGTTGCCTCCACGCTGAGGAAGTCCGGGGTGAGTCCGCCGGCGCCTGGTGAGGCGTTCGTGGTGCGGTGTCCCGTGCCGGAGCAGACGAAGCGGAAGAGGCGGAAGGTGCCAGCGGGTGCCTCCCACGAGAGGTTGCCGTCAGCATCGACGCGCTCGCTGAGGTCGTAGACGTCGCCCGGGCGGATGGGCAATAGGGCGGGTGCCGGCGTGGTGGCGGGTGGTGCCACGGCGGCGGAGTCGGTCGGCTCAGTTGCCGCAGCTTCAGGTAGGGGATCGGCGGAGGGCGTCGGCACGGGTTGGTCGCCGTAAGCGTCGTTCATGCGGACGGCCAGCACGGCTACGGGGATGTAAAAGGGTACGTTCAGCCCCGGGCGCATCATGACGCCTTCGGGTAGAGGCAGCTGGATGCGTATGCGTCGGCCTCCCTCGACGTCGGTGCGGCTCCAGAGGAGGCGTTTGCTGGCGAGTTCAGGTGTGATCCACGGCCCACCGCTCTCGCTGCCGCTGCCGAGGTTGAGGCCGATCTCCATGCCGAGGCTGTCGGCCACGGCGCAGGCGTAGCGGAAGAGTTCGCGCCATCGGGGACTCATGAATCCTGTGCCCGGTGCGGCAGTTGTGGCCGGCGTGGCACGGTCGAGGGTAGTGTGTCCGGTCTCGTAGACCACGGCGCCGCGTATGCCGACGCGCCACATCTCGGAGAGGTCGTGCCGGATGCCTTCTTCTGAAATGCGTCCGCCGGGCCATTGCCAGACGATGCGGGCGCGTGCGTATGCGGGGGGATTGATGAAGTCGCGAGCCAAGTCTGTGCTGTTTTGGAATCGGGTGACGTCGTTGCGTCGTCCGCCCGAATCGCGTTCCATATAGGGGTCGACAAAGTCGCCGTCTCCAGCGTCGGAGGTGCCGCCGGTGCAGGCCGTGAGGCCTAACCACAGTGCGCTTAGGATAAGAGTCGACCGCAGTGCGCCCACGATGAGGCGCCGAAGCTGTGGAGCTGTAAACCGAATATGTCGTTTGCGATTCACGGAGGCAAAAGTAAGTGCCCGGTTAAAATCGGACGGGAGGGGACAGTTTGTTTTCATCCCCCCGCATGCTTCCGCTTGACGACGCCTACAAAAACGAAGGGCCGCAGCACCGATGTGCCGCAGCCCTTCTGCCCACTGTCCCACCCGCGTTCGTCTTCTTCAGGGTGTGGTGTCCCGGTCGATACGTGGTAATGCGCGATGCACCGAATCAAGTTACGTTTCGGGTATGCTCCCTGCGCCTGTGCGCTGTGCCGCTGTGCACAATGCGTGGCTCGTTTGTAATCCGATGAATTTCTCGCTCCGTTTCTTCCCGAAAGGGGAGTCTGGAGCAGGTTTGTACCGCCACCGTGCACCACCCAAAGAAGGGAATGTGACGAACGCTGCCATTATTTTTAGTTACGAGTGATTGGTTCCGATTCAGGCTCTTGTACCGCGGCCTCTTCCGGTCGGTTGGCAGCCCGCGCCTCGTCGAACATCCGCTTCATCGTCGGGTTCTTGTAGGTGAGCTTCCTGATCGTTAATCCCTCGGCTTTGTTGTTAGCCAGCCTCAGTTGGTTCTCCGACCCCACGAGCGCCTCCTTGATCTTTTGCAGTTGCTCGATGGACTTGTCGATGCCGTTGATGGCTTCCTCGAATTTCTTGCTCGCTAAGTTGTAATTGTAGGAGAAGCCCTCCTTGAACTTATTCAGATGATCCTCGAAGTTCCGCACGTCGACGGACTGCCGGCGGACTTGTTCGAGTTCCTTTTGGTAGGCCACGCTGTTCTTCGAGGCCTGGCTGAGGAGGGCGATGATGGGCATGAAGAATTGTGGCCGCACGACGAACATCTTGGGGTAACGGTAGGATACGTCCACGATGCCTTCGTTGTAGAGCTCGCTGTCGGGTTCAAGCAGGGAGACGAGTACGGCATATTCGCAGCCTTTCTCGCGACGATCCTTGTCGAGTTTGGCGAAGAAGTCCTCGTTGCGGTGCTTCGTTGCGGTGGTGTCGGCCTCATTTTTCATCTCGAACATGATGGAGATATACTCCGTGCCGTCCACGTGATCGCGGAAGATGAAGTCGCCTTTGGATCCCCGCGCGGCGTCGTTGTCCTTCTCGAAGTAGGCGTTGGGATAGAGGCTGCTGCGCATGCGGTTGAACTCGGTGCTGCAATGAATCTCGAGGCTTTCGCCGATCATCTTGGTCGACATCTTCGCCTTCAGATCCTTGTAGTAATCCACCAATTCCTGCTGCTGCTTGAGCCGCCGCTCATAGTCCTCCTTCAGAGTCGTTTCGCGGAGTGCGGCCTCCTTCTGCTCCAACTTGATGCGGTCTTGCAGCCGCAGGTTGGCGCTCCGCTCCTCTTGCAGAGTCTCCTTCCACTTCTGCTGCTCCTTGAGCACCACCATCTTTTGCCGGTCGTCGTTGCCCTTGATTTCCGCCTTCAGGCGGTCTATCTCCTGCTCCTTGCGCGCCAGTTGCGCGTCTAACTCTAAGCGTTTCTTTTCCTCCATGCCGTTCAGCTGCAATTGCAACTGGGCGATGGCCGAATCCTTCTCCTTCAGCGTGGCCTCCTTTTGCTGCAGCGCTCGCTCGTAGTTCTGATTCGCCTTCAGTGCCGCCGCCTCTTGCTCCGCCTGACGCTGCTTGTTGAGCGACTCCTGTTCTGCCTGATGCTGCCTGTGCAGCTCGGCAATGCGCCGCTCGAGATCTGCTTTGAACTCGCGATCCTTCACCTGCATAAGGATGGCCGCGTAGTCCGCCTCGTCCACCTTGAATGCCTTTTGGCAGTTCGGACAGATCAGCTCTTTCATTAAGCCTCGATCAGCTCCACGGCCCAGTTCAGGGACTGGATCTTCATGTCCAATTCACGGAGTTCACGTGCAGCCGCGTCCGTTCGTTGGCGCAGCTCAGGCACGTCCACCACGCGCACCGTCTTGATCTCGTTGCGCCCGTAGCGTGCGTCTCCTTCCACCACGTGGCGGAGCACTTCCTGCATCAGTTGCACACGCATAGCCAGCACATCCTTTCGAGCCAAGAGGCGCGTCACCGTCTCGCCCTCGTGCGTCGTCTGCATGTTCGTTGCGTTGATGCGGTAAATCAGATCCTCTAATTCGGCCAAAGCCGTGTTCAACTCCACGTCCAACGCCGCGAGATCCTCTGCCGGCGTGTCGCCCTCCTGCACCTTGGCGCTGTCCTTGAACCGCACCTTCAGTTCGTTCACCCGTTTCTGTAAGTCAGCCCTGAGGCTGAGCGCTTCTGCCAGTTTCATCGTAGTCGTGTTATTGCTATATAATAAAATGTATGCGCCCCGTCCGGCTCCATGTGTGTCATGGGGTGCCGCATCTTGATGGGCGCGCAAAAGTAAAGGGAGGAACGTTTCTGCCAAGGTGGGGGGCATCTGCAGCTTCTCAGTGCCGGTGGCAATTATCCCTCCCGAGCTTGACCCATTTCGATGACAAGATGACGATGGACAGACAAGTAGAAATCCCCCCGCCAGCCGTTTCTCCAAAAGAATGAGTCAAATAGGCCGTATTGAATTGTTTTTACTTTTGCGCCCTGATTTACAAAAGGGAAAGACAGTTCGATAATGGATAATATAAGCTATGCCCTCGGGCTGAGCATCGGAAATAACTTCCGCGCATCAGGTATCAAAGGGCTGGAAATCGACGATTTTATCAAAGGAATAAACGACGTATTTAATGAAGCCAAGCCGGCCATCGCCTTCGACGAGGCGCAGCGGTTGCTTCAGAACTATTTCAAAAACCTACAAGCCGAAAAGTTCGAGATGAATAAGCAAGTCGGCGAGGAGTTTCTACGAATCAATAAGGAAAAGCGGGGCGTGGTGACGCTCCCCAGCGGCCTTCAGTATGAAGTGATCAAGACCGGCGACGGACCAAAGCCCGGGTCGGACGACAAGGTGCGCTGTCACTACCACGGCACGTTCGTCGACGGGCGCGTCTTCGACAGCTCCGTACAGCGCGGTAAACCCGCCGTGTTTGGCGTTTCGCAAGTCATCCGCGGCTGGACCGAAGCCCTGCAACTGATGAACGTAGGCTCCAAGTGGCGCCTCTTTATCCCCTCCGACTTGGCCTACGGTGCACACGGTGCGGGCGAGGCCATCGAGCCGAACATGACGCTCATCTTCGACGTCGAGCTGCTCGGTATAGAGTGATAGGAAATCAGACAATTGAATAATTACATAACAACCAAACAGGAGATGAAAAAGATTAATGTATGGATGATGGCGGCCGCTGCGGCTGCCTGTGTGACGATGAACTCGTGTAACCAAGGCACATCAACCGACGCGGCGTTGAGCTCGGCGATCGACAGTGCCAGCTATGCCGTTGGTGTCAACGTAGGAAGTAACATCAAGGCCAGCCTAGCCTCCTTCCCCGGTGAAGACTCGCTGAAGCTCGACATCGTACTCAAGGGCATCACGGCCATGCTGCGGGATACTTCTGCCTTGAAGATGAGTGCTAATGAAGCCAGCGAGTATATCAACGCTTACGTGATGAAGATCCAGATGGCTCAGGCAGAGGTAGAACTGAAGGTGGGACAGGACTTCTTGGCTGCTAACCGCACGAAGGAAGGCGTCATAACGACCCCCAGCGGATTGCAGTATAAGGTGATCGTCGAAGGCAATGGCCCAAAGCCGACGATGAAGGACAAAGTAAAGTGCCACTACACAGGCAAACTGCTCGACGGTACCGTCTTCGACAGCTCCGTACAGCGCAACGAACCGGTTGATTTCGAGGTGGCACAGGTGATCCCGGGATGGCAGGAAGTGCTGCAGCTGATGCCTGTAGGATCGAAGTTCCAGGTGTGGATCCCGTCGAACTTGGCTTACGGTGCACAGGGTGCCGGACAGGTTATCAAGCCGAACGCTACGCTCGAATTTGAAGTTGAACTGCTCGAGATCTTGAAGAAGTAATGAAGCAGGTGCACAAGTTTGCCGCCCTCGCAGCTCTCTGCTTGGCCATGCTCGTCGGTGGCGTAACGGCTGAGGCCGCCGTTAAGCCGACGCGTAAGAATGTGAAGGCTGGCCCGGCTCTCAAGTCGTCGCTCGACACCGTCAGCTATGCCCTCGGCGTGAACATCGGCAGCAGTCTCCGTGAGAACCTCAAGACGTTTCCCAACGGACCGGTTAACATCAACGTATTGGCCGAGATCTTCGTTCGCGCGCTTAAGGGCGATACGGCCGGTTTACTGATGGACAACGCTGCCTCTGAGGCGTGCATCCAGAGCTACGTGATGGGTGCGCAGGAGAAAGAGAATGCATCGCGCAAGGCGGAAGGCGAGAAGTTCCTTGCCGCCAACAAGACGAAGGAAGGCGTGGTGACGACCGAGAGCGGTCTGCAGTACAAGGTGATCAAGGCGGGCGAAGGCGACGAGAAACCGACCGACGCTGACCGCGTGAAGGTGCACTACACCGGACGCTTGCTCGACGGCACCGTCTTCGACAGCTCTGTGGAGCGCGGCGAACCGACCGAGTTCGGCGTGACGCAGGTGATCCGCGGATGGCAGGAGGCGCTCAAGCTGATGTGCAAGGGCGAGAAGATTCAGGTGTGGATCCCCTCCGAACTGGCTTACGGCACAGGTGGCGCAGGCGAGATGATTCGCCCGAACTCTACGCTGGAATTTGAGATCGAACTCTTAGACATCATCAAGCCTGAACCGAAGGTGGAGAAGGCTGCCGAGGAAGCGGTGGAAGCTACCGAGAAAGCAGTCGACAAAGCCGTAGAGAAGGTGGACAAGGCTGCGAAAAAGGCAGCTAAGGATGCCGAAAAGGCTGCCAAGAAAGCAGCCAAAGAGGCTGAGAAAGCCGCCAAGAAGAAGTAACACGTCACTCCTCCGCCCGCAGAGCGATCTTTGTGAGGCGAGACAACAAAACGATAGCGGTGTATCGGTGGTAACGTCCATGAGGCGCCCCGATGCACCGCTTCTTTATACCGTATAATATCCACCCTCACCACGCCGTTTAGAAGCTGTTTTAATCCCTACCTATTATGAAAAGAAACAAGATCCTTTGGGCCGACGACGAGATCGATCTCCTCAAGCCCCACATCCTTTTCCTCGAAGAGAAAGGTTACGACGTGACACCCGTCATCAGTGGCGGCGACGCCATCGATAGTTGTCGCGAAGAGGCATTTGACCTTATCTTCTTAGACGAGAATATGCCTGGACTCACCGGCCTCGAAACCCTCGCCTCCATCAAGGAGATTGACCCTGCTGTACCCGTCGTCATGGTCACAAAGAGCGAGGAAGAGAGCATCATGAACCAGGCTATCGGCAACAAGATCGCCGATTACCTTATTAAGCCCGTCAACCCCAATCAGCTGCTCCTCTCCATCAAAAAGAACCTCCACAAGAACGACATCATCACCACTGCTACCACCGAAAGCTATCAGCAGGAGTTCGGGCGCATCGGCATGCAGATCAACGACTCCCTCACCGCTGACGACTGGATGGAGGTCTACAAAAAACTTGTCTACTGGGAGCTCGAACTCGAGGAGAATCAGGCGCAAATGCAAGACATGCTCATCATGCAGAAGCGTGAGGCCGACAGCGCCTTCGGTAAGTTCATCCGTAAGAACTACATGGACTGGATGAGGGACTCCACGAACCGACCGCTGATGAGTCCCGACCTCTTCAAAACGAAAGTCTTCCCCCTCTTGGACGCCGGCGAGAAAGTCTTCTTCATCCTCGTCGACAACTTCCGTTTCGACCAGTGGCGCGTTGTCCGCACGCTGCTTTCTGACCGCTTCACCGTCGGCGAAGAGATGTACTACAGCATCCTCCCCACCGCCACCCAGTACGCCCGCAACGCCATCTTCTCCGGACTCATGCCTGCGCAGATCGCTGAAATGTTTCCCGACCTCTGGGTCGACGAGGAGAGCGAGGAGGGCAAGAACATCAATGAGGAACCGCTGATACAGACGCAGATCGAACGCTTCCGCAAGAAGTACAGCTTCTCCTACCACAAGATCTACGATTCGCAGTACGGCGATCGCATCTTGGGTAGCCTCAACGAGCTGATGCGCAACCAGCTCAACGTCGTCGTCCTCAACTTCGTCGACATGCTCTCCCACGCCCGCACCGAGAGCAAGATGATCCGCGAGCTGGCTCAAAGCGAAGCTGCTTACCGCAGCCTCACCCGCTCTTGGTTCCAGCATTCCATCATGCTCGACCTCCTCAATCGCTTGGCCGACGAGGGCTGCCGCGTGATCCTCACCACCGATCACGGCACCATACAGGTGGAGGATCCGATCAAGATCACCGGCGATCGCAACACCAACACCAACCTCCGATACAAAACCGGACGACACATGACCTGCGACTCTAAGTACATCTTCGAGATCAACGATCCCGCCCGCGCCGGCCTACCTTCGCCGCACGTCAGCACCCGTTACGTCTTCGCCACCAACGACTACTTCTTCGCCTACCCCAACAATTACAACTACTACGTCCCCTACTATCGTGGCACCTTCCAGCACGGCGGTATCTCGATGGAGGAGATGATGATCCCCTTCATCACCCTGCAACCCAAATGAAAACGATCGAGATTCCCACCCGCGCCTACCTGCATGATGCCGCCGAAGACTTCTTCCGGATAGTTGGCTCCACGCCGCGTGTCGTCGCCTTCTACGCTCCCATGGGCGCCGGCAAGACCACCTTCATCAAGGCCCTCTGCGACACCCTCGGCGTCCGCGACGCTATCAACAGTCCCACCTTCGCCATTGTCAACGAGTACGTCGGCGACGCCACCGATCGCCTCATCTACCACTTCGATTTCTACCGCATCCGCTCCCTCGCCGAAGCCCTCGACATTGGCACCGAAGACTACTTTGAGAGTCATTCGTGGTGCTTCATCGAGTGGCCCGAGCGCATCGAGCCCCTCCTCCCGTCCGACACCGTCCGCGTCCGCATCGACGAGCAGCCCGACGGCGCTCGATTGCTCACCATCGAAGACTGAGCCCTCCACTGTGATAAAATATAGGCCGACGCCCTCCTCCGTCATTACGTGCGGACGAGGCGCCGGCCTTTCTTGTTTTGCCCTTGCTCGAAAAGGGTGAATGCCGTCGGCGAGCAGTCTCCCCCCTTCCCGGTCTCTACATCCTATATAAGGACAGAAAAACCTTCAAGCACGTTGGATATTCTTGTCTGACAACGGCGCCTATTCGATATGCGACGTGAGTTCGACGAAAGAATGAGGTTCCTTATCCCAGGAGAATGTCTTTGGCAGAGCGCTGTAACGGCCAAAGTGTTTTTGGAAATGCTTGCAGGAACGCTGCAAATGCTCCGAAAAACTTTTTGGCCTTTGCAGGAATGCTGCAAATGCCTCGAAAAACTTTTTGGCCTTTGCAGGAATGCTGCAAATGCCCCGAAAAACTTTTTGGCCTTTGCAGGAATGCTGCAAATGCCTCGAAAAACTTTTTGGCCTTTGCAGGAATGCTGCAAATGCCCCGAAAAACTTTTTGGCCTTTGCAGGAATGCTGCAAATGCCTCGAAAAACTTTTT
>ERZ772917.1905-NODE-1905-length-11122-cov-5.929972_pt1 | contig 11122 bp, 14 predicted proteins | sample MGYA00511187_ERZ772917 | MGnify/ENA primary metagenome ERZ772917 (study PRJEB29015, sample SAMEA2737925) | human oral metagenome | biome: human oral; feature: human-associated habitat; material: dental | place: China | collected 2012 ... | reverse complement strand
GCGTCCTTGATAACCTCGCGGTTGGCATCGAAAATAATCTTGTATTTGTTCGCGTCGCCGTAGAATTTCTTCGCGATTTTAGATAGGTTATCGCCCTTTACGATGGTGTAGTAGTTCTCGGCGCTATCCTCTCTAATGCCCTCGATCTGCACGTTTTTGATGCCTGCGGTATTGCCCGCGATGAGGGCTGCTTTTTCGAGAGTTTCCTTATCGGCGTTACCGCTGATTTTGACGGTGTCGCCCTGCACCTCGACCTCTAGACCCTCTACCGGCGTCGAGCTGAGATTGGTGGCGATCTCGTCTTTTACGGATTTGGCGTCATCGCCTAGACCTAGTAGTTTCTTGCCTGCTTCGGCTACGAATGAAAGTAAACCCATTGTTTTCTCCTTTGTTTGGTTAAAGTGGCAAAATTTTATCTTAAATTTACCAACGATCAGCTTAGGCGAATATCTCTGCCGATCTGCTCTAGTCTAGCGATGCGATCGGCGGTGCTTGGGTGGGTGCGGAAAAGCTTAGAGAGGCTGCTCGCCGCGCCGCCGAAAGGATTTACGATAAACATATGCGCGCTAGCGGCATCCGCGGAGCGCATGCGGTAGTTTTTGGAGTAGGCGTCGAGCTTTTTAAGCGCCGAGATCAGCCACTGCGGATGTGACGTAAGCGCTGCGGCGCCCGCATCTGCCTTGTATTCTCTCGTCCGTGAAATACTCATCTGTATGATGCTCGCAGCTAGCGGCATTACGATGGCGGCTATAAACATAAAGATCCCGTTTGAGCGGTTATTGGAGTTGCCGCCGCCTACCATCGCGCCAAATTGAGCGAAATTCGCTAGCAGCGCGATAGCTCCCGCAAACATCGCCGCGACCGAACCGATGAGGATATCGTAGTGATTTACGTGGCTTAGCTCGTGCGCTAGCACCCCTTCAATCTCTTGCGGGTTCATTAAATTTAGCAGCCCGCGCGTTACCGCAACGGCGGCGTGATTTGGATTGCGCCCAGTAGCGAAGGCGTTCGGGACCTCCTTATCGATGATGTAAATTTGCGGCATAGGTAGGTTTGCCCTCGCGCAGAGGCGGTCTACGATGTCGTAAAGCATCGGTTCGCTATCCTCGCTCACCGGTACCGCGCGGTAGTGCTTTAGCACCAGCTTGTCGCTGAAAAAGTAGCTGAAAAAATTCATCGCGCACGCCGCGCAGAAGGCTATCATCATGCCGCTGCGTCCGCCTACGGCGTTACCTACAAACATAAAAATCATCACCAGCGCGCTCATCAAAAGCGCCGTTTTTAGCTTTTCCATATATCGTCCTTTTCGCCGGCTGCAGGCGCGCTTAGCTTTTTATCCAGAGCCGAAATTTTATCCGCGAGCTTTTGCGCGCCGCCGAAAATTTCATCTTTTTTCGGAAGCCCGAAATGAAATTTAGAGCCCACGCTGTCTCCAATGCTTGCAAGTAGCGATTTGGGCGCGTTTGCGATCGCGTCTTTAAAGATCGCCGCGTCGATGCCGAGCTCGGCTAAGTTTTTTAACGCCCGCGCAGAGCCGATAAACATCGCGATCTTGGCGTCGAATAAATAATCGTTTGCTAGCTTTTGCGCGTGCGCGGCGGATTTTTTATCCACGATGATGAAGCGCGCGCCTGCGCCGTTTGCGAGTAAAATTTCATTTACATCATTCGTAATAACGCTAAATTTTTTCTGCGCCTTTTGCGCTGCGGCGATGAGGCTGTCGTTAAATTTAAAGAGCAGATTGTCGTATTTGAAAACTTCGTCGCCGTTTTTGATGAGATACAGCGGCTCGTAGGGCACGAGCGCGTGGCCTAGGATGATCATTTGCCGCCCCTTAGTTTGGCTTCACAGGACTTGCAAAGGCGCTTTTTGTCGCGCAGAGCAAGTTCGTCATTGCTAAAGTATGTCCCGCACTCGTCGCACGCCAAAAGCTCGGTCGCATCGTCCTTTTTCTTTATGCGAAATCTAGGCACTATCAAAAAATATATGAGCGCCGCGATGACGGCTATGGCTAGAATTTTTCCCATTATTTCACCCCTTTGATCACTAAAAATTTTCTATTTTTCAAAGCGTTTTCGCCGCTAAAAATTTCGCAGCGCGCGCTCGTAAATTCCTTGCGGAATTCCGCCGCTTCCGCCTCTGCGCCCGAGCCTTTGTAGAGCAAAAACGTAGTGTTTTGATCGTAAAAGCCGCGGCAAATTTCAATTAAATTTCGCGCGCTCATCAAAGCCCGAGAGCTTATCAGATCGGCGCGCACCTTTGCGCCGTCTTGCACGCGCTCGGCGTGGATTTTTACGTTAGCTAGAGCGAGGCTAACCTTCGCGTAGGTTAGAAACGCCGCTTTTTTAAGGTTTGGTTCAAACAGATGCCACTCACACAGCGGCAGCGCGAGCGCCAAAAATATCCCCGGAAAGCCCGCTCCCGAGCCGATGTCGCACGCGATGCGCGGATAGCGCGGTATGAAATTCGCTCCGCTTAGGCTGTCGCGCACCACCGCGTCCAAATCGTCGTAATTCGTGAGGCTATGGACGCGGTTAAATTTTTGCAGACAGGCTTTAAATTTAGCTACCTGCTCGCCAAAGCTCTCGTCCGGCGCAAGCTTCACAGCAGATGCCCCATCTGCTCTTTTTTGACGCGCAGATAGTTTTCGTTAAATTTATTAGGCGTGATGATTATCGGCACGCGCGCGACCACTTCAACTTTTAGATCGTGCAGCTTTTGCGGATTATTCGTAAGTAGATTTATGCGCGAAATTCCAAAATGAGCGAGTATGAAATCTACGATCTCGTAGGTGCGCTCATCGGCCTTAAAGCCTAGCTGATGATTTGCCTCGATCGTATCGAGGCCTTGATCTTGCAGCGCGTAGGCGTTGATTTTATTAAAAAGCCCGATATTGCGCCCCTCTTGACGCAGATAGATCACCATTCCGCCGTGCTCTTCGATATATTTTAGGCTCGCTTCGAGCTGGTCGCGGCAGTCGCACTTTAGGCTACCGATCGCATCGCCGGTAAGGCACTCCGAGTGGATACGCACATTTACGACATCCGCGAAAGGCTGCTTAAATATCGCTAAATGCTCCTTGTTCCCTTGCTTGAACGACTGAACGCGGAAACTTCCGAAGCGGGAGGGGAGATTTGCGACCTCTGAAATTTTTATATCCATGCTTAAATTTACTCCAATTGTGATATTATGAATCTCGCAATTCTAGCTAAAAAAGGAAAAATAATGTTTAAACGATTTAGACGGCTACGAATAAACCCCGCGCTTAGGGATCTGGTGCGACAAACCGATCTGCAAACCCGCTCGCTGATCTATCCGCTTTTTGTCGTGGAAGGAAGCGGTATCAAAAAGGAGATCGCCTCGATGCCCGGCGTATTTCAGATGAGCTTGGATGAAATTTTAAAAGAGTGCGAGATTCTTTTGTCGCTAGGACTAGATAAAATTTTACTTTTTGGAATTCCTTCGCTAAAGGACAGCATCGGCTCGGATGCGCTAAGCGAGGACGGCATTATCGCGACTTCGCTGCGCGCGATAAAGGCTAAATTTCCAAATTTATTAGTAATCACCGATCTGTGCTTTTGCGAATACACCGACCATGGGCACTGCGGCATCATCGATCATGTGCATCAGACGGTGGATAACGACGCGACGCTTGAAATTTCGGCGCAGCAAGCGCTCATCCACGCCAAAGCGGGCGCAGATATGATCGCGCCCAGCGGCATGATGGACGGCATTATCGCTACCTTGCGAGAGACGCTCGATCACGGCGGATTTGAAAATTTACCGATTATGGCGTATTCGACGAAGTTTGCCAGCGGCTACTACGGGCCGTTTCGCGACGTGGCGGAGAGCGCGCCGAGTTTTGGCGATCGCAGCAGCTACCAGATGGATCCCGCAAATAGATTTGAGGCGATCAACGAAAGCCTGCAGGACGAGGCGCAGGGAGCGGATATCTTGATGATAAAGCCCGCACTTGCGTATCTGGATCTAATCAGAGACCTGCGGGAGCGCACGCTGCTGCCGATCTGTGCGTATAACGTAAGCGGCGAATACTCGCTTTTGCAGGCGGGTAAAAAAGCGGGCGTGATCGACTATGAGCGCGTGATGATGGAGACGATGATAGGCATAAGGCGCGCCGGCGCGGATATGATCATCACCTATCACGCCAAAGAGATCGCGGAAATTTTAAATTCGCGCAGGTAAAATTTTAAAAATTTTGGAATTTTAAAATTTCGCAGCAGCAGCGAGACTTGTTTTTGAAATTTGCTTCGCGGCACGTAGCGTAAATTTAAAATTTTAAAGCCGAATAAAACGCTACGTAAGCGAAAACAGTGTAAAATTTAACCAAAAAGGAGCGATATGAGGCACTTTCTTACGTTAAACGATTTTAGCAAGGACGAGATAATCGAAATTTTAAATTTAGCCTTTGAGATTAAAAAAGAGGCTAAGGCAAGAGATTTTAAGCCGTATTTGAAAGATCAAAAATTAGCGATGATATTTGAAAAAAGTTCGACCAGGACGCGCGTAAGTTTTGACGTGGGGATGAACGAGCTAGGCGGGCACGCGCTATTTTTAAGCAGTCGCGACATCCAGCTCGGGCGCGGCGAGCAGGTCAAAGACACCGCGCGCGTGATTTCGCGAATGTGCGATCTGATCATGGCGCGCGTAAATCGCCACGAGACGCTAATAGAGCTTGCGGAATTTAGCCGCGTGCCGGTGATAAACGGGCTAAGCGATAAATTTCATCCCGTGCAGCTGATGGCGGATCTTATGACGATCGTGGAGTGCGGCACCTCAATTCCAAAGATAAAAGCCGCCTACGTGGGCGACGGCAACAATATGACGCACTCGTGGCTCATGCTTGCCAGCAAGCTTGGCTTTGAGCTGCGAATAGCGACGCCCGTGGGCTACGAAGCCGATCCGCAGATACTGTCGCAGGCGCAAGAAAATGCTAAAATTTCAGGCGCTAAAATTTTAATAACGAACGATATAAAAGAGGCGGTAGCGGGCGCAAACGTTGTGACGACCGATACTTGGGTTTCGATGGGGCAAGAAGCCGAAAAGGAGCAAAGAATTCGCGATTTTGCGGGCTTTTGCGTGGATGAAAGCTTAATGGCTCTGGCTGATAGCGGCGCGATCTTTTTGCATTGTCTGCCGGCGTACCGCGGATACGAGGTGAGCGAGGCCGTGTTTGAAGCGCACGCGGATGAAATTTTTGCAGAGGCGGAAAATCGCCTGCATGCGCAAAAGGGCGTTATGGTCTGGCTGGATCAAAGAAGGTAAATTTAGGAGAAAGCATGGAAGAAAAAGATAAAGCGCTAAAAAAGATCGACAAAGCGAGCGAATTTTTCGGGCTGGATAGCTCGAAAAGGACGGTTTTTGAAATTTCGCAGGGCGAGGACAACGAGAAAAAACTCACTTTAAAAAGCGGCTCGTGGAGCGACGAGGAGCCGTGGTTCGGCATCGACGAAAATAACGAAGTACACACGATGATCTCGATAAAATCGCTCGCAAATCTCATCGCCGCGACCAAAAACGCGATGCAGGAAAATTTTAATCTCAAGCTTGAGCGCTCGATCTTGCAGCATACGCCGGTGGATTTCGGCGACGCGTGGATCGTGTGTATGGACGAGATCAGAAGGCTAACGGGCGCAAATCCGAATGCGAAAAGATTAAGCTTAGACGTCGACGCCGTCGTTTCGCGCGTAAAAAGCCTGCATCCAAACCTTTTTATCGATATCGAAGAGCTTATCAAAACCAAGGCGGGTGGCCGTGAATAGCATAGACTTTGACGCTTACGCGAAATTTTCGCGCCCTGGACCCCGCTACACGAGCTATCCGACCGCTTTGGAATTTAGCGAAAATTTCAGCTACGAGGGGTATTTAAATGAGCTGAAAAATCAGAAAAGCTCTACGCCCCTGTCGCTTTACTTTCACATGCCGTTTTGCCGCTCCGCCTGTTATTTTTGCGGCTGCAACGTAATCTACACAGGCAAGCGCGACAAGATGGATCGGTATTTGGACTATATCGAGCGCGAAATGCAAATTTTAAGCGGCGTCGTGGACGGCTCGCGGCAAGTCGTGCAGATGCACTTCGGCGGCGGCACGCCTACGTATTTTAGCGCCGAACAGCTCGCGCGCCACATAAAAAATATCAAAAAATATTTTAAAAATTTCAGCCCCGAAGCCGAGATCAGTTGCGAGATCGATCCGCGGTTTTTAAATGCCGAGCAGCTCGACGTGCTTGTTTCAAACGGCTTTAATCGCATCAGCTACGGCGTGCAGGATTTTGACGAGCGCGTGCAAAAGGAGATCCACCGCATCCAGCCTTTCGAGCTTACTAGGGACGTCATAGCCATGGCGCGCGAGAGGGGAATAAAATCGATAAATATGGATCTGATATACGGTCTTCCGTATCAGAGCCTAGCTAGCTTTAAGCGCACGCTGGAGCTTGCGCTTTCGCTTGATCCGGATCGCTTTGCGATCTTTAACTACGCGCACGTGCCGTGGATCAAAAAATCTATGCGTAAATTTGACGAAACGACCTTGCCGGAGCCTAAAGTGAAGCTTGAAATTTTAAAATTTACGCACGATTTTTTGAGCGCGAACGGATATGAGATGATCGGTATGGATCACTACTCAAAGCCCGCGGACGAGCTTCATGCCGCGCTTAAAAACGGCTCGCTACACCGTAATTTTCAGGGCTATACGACCAAGGGCGGCGCCGATCTGATCGGCATCGGGCTAACCAGCATCGGCGAGGGCGCGCGCCACTACGCGCAAAATTTCAAAGATATGGACGCTTACGAGGCTGCGATCGATGAAGGCAGGCTGCCGTATTGCAGGGGCGTTTTGTTAAATAAAGAGGATCTGCTGCGCAAAGAGGTGATTATGGGGCTGATGAGTAATTTTTGCGTAGATATAGAGGCGATCGAGGAGAAATTTAAGATAAAATTTTTCGAGCACTTTGATGTGAGCTTAAAGCAGCTTGAGGCGCTAAAGGATTTCGTGCAAGTCTCGCCGAATAGAATTTCCGTAACGCCTACCGGCACGCTTTTGATCCGCAATATCGCGATGTGCTTTGATGAGTATATGGGTAAAAATTTGGGTGAAAAGCGCTTTTCAAAAACGGTTTGATCGGGAGAAATTTGGCTATTAAATTTCATCGTTGAAATTCGGGTTTTTAAATTTAGAGTTTAAATTTAGGCGTAAAATTTCATCTAAAACAATTGCGTAAATTTTACTTTTTTACCTTCGGGGCGAATATACGGCGCGCCGTGGCTGCTGCGCGGATATTTGCGGCGCGGCTAAATTTCAAATTTCTTGCGGCGGATTTTCGCTTTCTTTGGAGTTTAGCTTTTCTTCCTCGATCAAAAGCCTATTGGCTTCGGTAGCCTTTTTTAGCTCGCTTAGGTTTTCCTCTATGTTATTTAGGCGCTTTTCAAGGGCATTTAGGCGCTTTTCGGAGCGAGAGATAAAGTAATAAATCAGATAAATCATAAAAACTATTATGATCCAAGGCACGATTTTCATGCAAAATTCCTTAAAATTTAAAATCGGGCGCATTATATCAAAAATTTTATGAAATTTTAAATCGGTTGTTTTCAGCCTTGACAAATGCGATTTTTTCGGCTATAATCAGCACTTCAATTTCAAAATGCTGGTGTAGCTCAGCTGGTAGAGCTACTGCCTTGTAAGCAGTGGGTCGGCGGTTCAAGTCCGTCCACCAGCTCCATTTTTTTGTAACAGTGTTTGACCAGATTTTCATCAAAGGGTGAGATACTCAAGTGGCCAACGAGGGCAGACTGTAAATCTGCTGGCTTTGCCTTCCGTGGTTCGAATCCACGTCTCACCACCATGAATTTTTGATGCGGGATTAGCTCAGTTGGCTAGAGCATCAGCCTTCCAAGCTGAGGGTCGCGGGTTCGAGCCCCGTTTCCCGCTCCACCATTTAGGTTTACTGGGAGCTGTAAAACTTAACTGCTTTTATATGCTTACATAATCTAAATTTTGGTCGCATTGTTGGGTATTGGTAGCGATTTCTCTTTGCCTGAGTTTAGGCTCATATGGCTCAGAGGTAGAGCACTTCCTTGGTAAGGAAGAGGTCGCGGGTTCAAGTCCCGCTATGAGCTCCAAAAATAGAGTCGCTTAGTTTGTTGTGTAATCCACAAATCAATAACGGAGGATATGATGGCTAAAGAAAAATTTAATCGTAACAAGCCACACGTAAACATTGGTACCATCGGTCACGTTGACCATGGTAAGACTACTTTGACAGCTGCTATTTCTGCTGTTCTTTCCAGGAAGGGTCTAGCCGAGCTAAAAGACTACGATAATATCGACAACGCTCCAGAGGAAAAAGAGCGCGGTATTACTATCGCTACGTCTCACATCGAATATGAGACCGAGAAACGTCACTATGCTCACGTTGACTGCCCTGGCCACGCCGACTACGTAAAAAATATGATTACCGGTGCGGCTCAGATGGACGGCGCTATTTTAGTTGTCTCTGCTGCAGATGGTCCTATGCCTCAAACTCGCGAGCACATCTTGCTTTCTCGCCAAGTAGGCGTTCCTTATATCGTAGTTTTTCTAAACAAAACCGATATGGTCGATGATCCGGATCTTTTAGAGCTAGTCGAAGAGGAAGTTAGAGATCTTCTAAAAGAGTATAAATTCCCTGGCGACGAGACTCCGATCATTAAAGGTTCTGCGCTTAAGGCTCTTGAAGAGGCTAAAGCAGGACAAGATGGTGAGTGGTCTGCAAAGATTATGGAGCTTATGGATGCCGTTGATAGCTATATCCCAACTCCTGTTCGCGATACTGATAAAGATTTCCTTCTTCCGATCGAAGATATTTTCTCGATTTCCGGTCGCGGTACCGTTGTAACCGGTAGAATCGAAAAAGGTATCGTTAAAGTTGGCGATACTATCGAGATCGTAGGTATTAAACCTACTCAAACTACTACCGTTACCGGCGTTGAGATGTTTAGAAAAGAGATGGATCAGGGTGAGGCTGGCGATAACGTAGGCGTTTTATTGCGCGGCACCAAGAAAGAGGAAGTAGAGCGCGGTATGGTTCTATGCAAACCAAAATCGATCACTCCTCATACTAAATTTGAGGGCGAGGTTTATATCTTAACTAAAGAAGAGGGCGGACGCCATACTCCATTCTTTAATAATTATAGACCGCAGTTTTACGTTCGTACGACAGATGTTACCGGTTCGATTACCCTTCCTGAGGGAACGGAGATGGTAATGCCTGGCGATAACGTTAAAATCACCGTTGAGCTAATCGCTCCGATCGCTCTTGAACAAGGTACTCGCTTCGCGATTCGCGAAGGCGGCCATACCGTAGGCTCAGGCGTCGTTTCGAAAATCATCGCTTAATTTTTTGCAAACGGAATTTTATGAAATTCCGTTTGCTTTTTTATTTAAGGAAACTAAATGGCAAAGAATTCAAGTAGAGTAAAGGTCGGATTAAAATGCTCCGAGAGTGGCGATATTAACTATACTACTTATAAAAACAGCAAAACTACGACCGAAAAACTAGAACTTAAAAAATATTGCCCTAGATTAAAAAAGCACACGCTTCATAAAGAAGTAAAGTTAAAAGGCTAATTGTTTATAGGGCAATAGCTCCAACGGTAGAGCGCCGGATTCCAAATCCGATGGTTGGGGGTTCGAATCCCTCTTGCCCTGCCACGAGGATTGGGTATGGAAAAAGTAAAAGAGTATTATAAACAAGCAAAAGTAGAGTTAGATAAGGTAATTTTCCCGACTAAAGATCAGACTAAAACAGCGTATATCTCTGTGGTCGTCGTAGTCGTAGTTATCGCACTGTTTTTAGCGCTAGTGGATCTGATTATGTCCGCTTTGATAACGGCTTAAGCAAGGATACAATATGGCAAATAAATGGTATGCGATACAAACTTACGCCGGCAGCGAGATGGCGGTAAAGCGTGCGATAGAAGCGCTAAAGCAAGACGAAGCGCTGGAGGCTAAGATCGGCGAAGTGTTAGTGCCTACCGAAGATGTGATAGAGGTCAAAAATACAAAGCAAACCATCAAAGAGCGTAGCTTATATCCAGGGTATTGTTTTGCAAATTTAGATCTGGATACCACTTTATGGCATAGAATTCAGATGCTGCCTAAGGTCAGTCGCTTTATCGGCGAGGCGAAAAAGCCCTCTCCGCTACCGGAAAAAGATATCGAAATAATTCTAGAAAAGATCAATAATCGCGAGGCTCCTAAGCCGAAGATAAATTTTGAAGACGGAGAGACGGTTAGGATCGTCGACGGACCTTTTGCTAATTTCAACGGCATCGTAGAAGAGTATGATATGATCCACGGCAAGCTTCGCCTTAATGTTTCGATCTTCGGACGAAGCACGCCGATTGAAATTTCATATTCGCAAGTTGAAAAGATTATTTAAATTTTATAAGGAGTAAATTTATGGCTAAGAAAGTTGTTGGCGAAATCAAGCTGCAAATAGCGGCCGCAAAAGCAAATCCAAGCCCGCCGGTAGGTCCTGCGCTAGGACAAAAGGGCGTTAATATTATGGAATTTTGCAAAGCGTTTAACGAGCGAACCAAAGATATGGCGGGCTTTAATATTCCCGTTATCATCACGGTTTATGCCGATAAAAGCTTTACTTTCATCACTAAGCAGCCACCTGCGACGGATTTGATCAAAAAAGCGGCGAAGATAGATAAAGGCTCGGACAACCCTCTTAAAAAGAAGGTAGCGTCCTTAACGAAAGCTCAGGTTTTAGAGATCGTCGAGAAAAAGATCGCCGATCTGAATACCAAAGATAGAGAGCAGGCTGCTAGGATTATAGCCGGTTCGGCTCGCTCTATGGGCATTACGGTCACTGACTAGACCTTTTGACCGCTAAGGTTTAAAAAAGCGGTAGCACTTTAATTGCGGAGAAATATATGCCAAAAAATTCAAAAAGATTCAACGAACTTTTAAAAAAAGTTGACGTAAATAAAATTTATAGTGTAGACGAAGCGGTAAGCACGGTAAAAACTTTAGCTTCTGCTAAATTTGACGAGACGGTGGAGATCGCTCTTAAACTAAACGTAGATCCAAGACATGCCGATCAGATGGTGCGCGGCTC
>ERZ772917.1904-NODE-1904-length-11131-cov-2.981943_pt1 | contig 11131 bp, 11 predicted proteins | sample MGYA00511187_ERZ772917 | MGnify/ENA primary metagenome ERZ772917 (study PRJEB29015, sample SAMEA2737925) | human oral metagenome | biome: human oral; feature: human-associated habitat; material: dental | place: China | collected 2012 ... | reverse complement strand
ATTGAAATCTTCAAAGATATTAAAAATATCATCATGAGACATAAAATCGCTGGTGTCCTCGGCTTATTCATGCCTCTGGCTATAGGATATATTTTCTATGATACATATATTGATGAAACTATAAAAAAGGAAGTGCTTTTTGAATCAGAAACAATAAAAAATATAGTTAATAATAATTGTGAGCTCGTTTATCGAAATGAAAGGCGATTAATCGCATTCTGCTCCGAAATAAGCGTACAAGAAGAGAATAACACAAAAAGAGTCGAACAATATTTAATACAAAGTGGGTATAAAAACAGTCAAAGTGATCAAAATACAAAGATATGGGAAAAAGGGAAAATGTATATATATGAAAAGAATAACGATAACGGGGTGACTATTTTTTCTGTTCATTATTGGAAAAATATTTACACAAAATAAAACCTCCTCGGACTACCAGAGCTTGACCGAGCAGGCGGGCAACTATGCCGGGAAAGAGGCTTTGCTATGGTGGTTTGGGGGCACGAAGCGCAGGGGAGATTGAAGATGTTGAAATTCAAAATTACTTTCATTACCGCAAGTTTGCTGTTATGCTCCGGAATTACACAATCCGCGCCTGCTCCTGACGTTACGGAGCAGCAGCAAAGGGCAAGGCAACAGGAGACGGAGCAGCAGAATAGAGTTGAAGCCCCATCCGTCATGACAGGCGCGGAAAAGACGGATGAGGCTGAAAATCCATGGGAATTACCGGCAGAAAAAGACCGTATGCAGGTGGATACGTTTGTGATTGACGACGGCGGCAAAGGCTTTCAGTGGTTGAAAAGAGAATTGAAACCATACGAGCATCAGCAGATAGGGCCAAAAGGCTTGTCGCTGTTAGCGGAAAAGCTCAATACGAGGTTAAAACACCGCGGCTTTATCACGTCTCGGGTGATTCTTCCCGAGCAGAATATCGCCCGAAAATGTGTTGTTTTTAAGGTGCTTCCGGGCTATATTGAGGAAATCAAATTCGCGGACAATGAGAAATACGGGACATGGCGCAACGCTTTCCCGTGTTCGGCCGGAGATATTTTGAATGTGTATGATCTGGACCAGGGCTTAGAGCAGATGAAGCAGGTCCCCTATCAGAACGTGAAAATGAACTTGGAGCCGGGAACGGAGCCAGGGAAAAGCATCGTGATTTTAGAGGTGACACGGGTAAAGCCTTGGAGCCTCGGGATTTCCTGGGATGACAGCGGATTGGCGGCCACAGGAAAACATCAGGGCGCCGTTCATTTTTCGGTGTATAATCCTGCGGGGCTGAATGATGTCCTCAGTGTGTCCGTCACGCATGATACTGAGCGTCGGGATACGTTTGGCACGAAGAATTACAGCTTCTATTACAGCATTCCGTGGAGGAAATATTCTTTTAGCGTCAGTCATTATTACAGCGAGTATGAGCAGGAGGTCCCTGCCCTGCTTCCCTACACGCAGCAGAGCAAAAACAGCAGCTGGGAGTTCGGTGTGCAGCGGCTGCTCTATCGAGACCGTAAGAGCAGGACACAGTTTATCGGGAAAATCCTGCACCGGCACAAGCGGAATTATTTGAATCATGAAGAGATCAAGGTACAGGAATTACAGACAACCGCGTATCAGATCGGCGTCAATCACAGGCATTATATCGGAACCGGCATGATCGATGCCCTGGTTTATTATCAAAAGGGGATCCCCATCTTGGGCGCCATGCCGGGGCTTGATGATCACAATCCGGCGTACATGACGACGCGTTATGAAATGTGGGGCTGGAATTTGTACTATGGGACGCCGTTTAGGTGTTTTGGCGCCGAGGCGCGGTATAAATTTGTGATGCGGGGGCAATATACGCCGAACATGCTGTATTCGGCAGATCATTTTTCTATCGGCGGGCGATATACGGTAAAAGGCTTCAGCGGAGCGAATACCCTGGCGGCGGAAAACGGTTATGTCATAAAGAATGAAGTCGGCTTTCCGCTAAGGAAAAGCCATATTGAGCCGTATATCGGGGTGGATTATGGCAGAACCTGGGGCGACTCTGATGCCTTTAACCTTGGTAAAGCACTGGCCGGAGCATATTTGGGGATCCGAGGCAAGATTTCGGGGCTGTCCTTTGATGCTTTTATTGGAACGCCGCTTGATAAGCCGAAAGGGTTCAAGGCCGACAAGACGGCCTGCGGATTTAGTCTGTATTGGGAGTTCTAACCCGGGCCATTGAAGCCTTTCTTTTCCGCCGCGCGCATGATATACTTTCATTGAACTAAATCGATCATTTTGCTTAAAATGTTCAATGGAGGCTGCGATGGAAATCAAACGCGATCATTACATAAATGAAATGATCAACCGTATGGGAAACGAATTAATCTCGAGAAACTTACCTGAAAGCTATTAAAGAAAAACCATGACTAAAATACTTTTTGTCTGCCATGGCAATATCTGCCGCTCGCCGATGGCCGAGTTTGTCATGAAGGATTTAGTGCGGCGCGCCGGACGGGAAAAGGAGATTTTTGTGGCGTCGGCGGCCTGCCGTCGGGACGAGATAGGAGCGGACACGTACCTCGGCACGAGGGAAAAACTCGACGAGATGGGCATCCCCCACGAAAGGCGGCAGGCGGTGCAGATCACGCGAGACGATTACGACCGCTACGATCTCATCGTCGGCATGGATGCGGAGAATATGCGCGATCTAAACCGTCTGTCGCCAGGCGACCCAGCGGGCAAATTTCATCGGCTTCTGGAATTTGCCGGAGAGGACCGGGATGTAGCCGACCCGTGGTACACAGGGGATTTTGATACCACCTACCGGGATGTGCGGAAAGGCTGCCAAGGGCTTCTCAAAACCTTGTCCTGAGAGACAGGTCCCGACAGGCACAGGGAGGCGGCAGCCCATGAAGCAAATACCGCTGTCCTCTCTCATCATCGGCCCTCTCCTTTTTCGCCAAACTCTTGGCCGCCATGCCAGGGCGCACAACCCCGCGCCTCATGACCATCCCTAAAAAAACGAAAGAATCCCGCGGCATTAAAAAACCGGCCCCCACCGTCAGGCACACCCTGACCGTGGGGGCCGGTTTCTCTTTCCGCCGTACGCCCTCCGCAAAACGGCACCCATGAAATGTCCGTACAAAGCGGGCGTCTCTTTTCTTAACTTTTCTTCAGGGCGCTGATAAATGCAGCGCTCCCTTTACTTTAAGCTTTTCACCCAGTCCGTGACCTTTTCCTTCGTCATGCTTTGGTCAAAGCATTCGCCTTCCTGCCAGGTCCCGGTTCCGGCCATGGCGGCGAGGTTGCGCCCGCTCGCGCCCAAGGGAGACGAATGGGAGGTCGCAAAGGGAATGACCGTCTTACCGGAAAAATCGTTATGCTTCACGAAATCATCCACCGGCCAGGCGGCGCTGCCCCACCAGATGGGATAGCCGATAAAGACCGTATCATAGGCAGCGAAGTTGTCCGGCGTATCTTTCACCAGCGCCACATGACGGCCGGCGGCGTCTTCATGCTCCCTCGACACGCGGCTGTCTTTATTATTGTAGTCAAGATCCGCCTCCGTGTACGGCTGCTGCGGTACCAGTTCGAAAAGTTCCCCCTGCGTGGCCGCGGCGATGGCTTCGGCTGCCGTCCTCGTCCGTCCGGTGGCTGAATAGTAGACCACCAATGTCTTGCCGCCGACTTTCGCCGTCGGCATTTTCGGCGTTTTCTCCGCTGCTCCGACCACACCGCTGCCGGACGAGGTCGTTTTCTGAGGCGCCGGGTCGCTGCCGCAAGCCGTCAAAAGCACCGCCATGGCCAGTGTCATCAAGAGAACCGTCAGTTTTTTCATCGTCATCAACCTTCCTCCTCTTCCTGTAGATCCTGACGCGGCGCATTTTTACTGCCCGCGTCCTTCTATGCCTTTGCCGCGATTTTGTCTCACAGCACGCTGTTACCGTCCGTCGTCAATATCCCCCGATACCGCGCCGTTCAGCATCTTCCCGCCGACGATGTTCAGTTGGGGATATGCCTGCCGCAGATCCTCCATCGCTTTCTTGATGTTGCTGCCCCCTGAAGTGGCGAAGAGGACGATCCGTTTCCCAGTCAGATCGCTGCTTTCGATAAAGCTGTTGATGATGTGAGGCGCGGTATACCACCAAATGGGAAAGCCGATGTAGACGGTATCGTATCCCGACAGATCGACGGTCTTCTCCAAGAGCGCCGGGCGGCTCGCCGCGTCCTTCATCTCCACGGAGCTGCGGCTCTTCTTGTTCGTCCAGTTGAGATCCTCCGCCGTGTACCGCTCAGCGGGAGCGATCTCATGGATATCCGCCCCGATAACCTTCGCCAGCGCCTGTGCCTTTTCCGCGGTCACGCCGCTGGCCGAAAAATACGTTACCAATTTCTTCATGGTGATGTCCTCCTATCTCAACTGTTTTATGCTACCAACCATTGGCCATGGGCCCTTGCCCGCTTCCGCCGCCAACGTTTCGCCAGACCGCTGACATGCCGATTTCACACCGGGCGTTGGCGCGCTCTCTCACGGCGCGGCGTCAGGACTTCCCGGCGATAATACCAATAGACAATCCCCAACAGAGCCGCCGTCACGGCCCAGCTCACCGGATAATTGAGCATGAGCCCCACAAAATCCGGATGCGCCGGGAAATAGGTATGCAGCCAGGCGATGCGAATGCCGCAGACCCCGATGAGCGTCACTACCGCCGGAGGCAGTGAGAAGCCGTAGCCACGCATCATCCCCGTTAAAATATCTAAAAAGCCATTGATAAATTCCAATCCCGTCACATAATGAACGCGAACGACGCCGAGAGCGATGACGGCGGGATCATCGCTGAAAAAGCGCAGCAGCGGCTCCGCGAAGAGCGCGGCCGTAAGCGACAGCGCCGCCATGAAGCTGCCCCCCACCTTAAAGGCCGATCGGGCGACGGCAAAGCAGCGCTCCATGTTCCTCGCGCCGTAGTTGATCCCGACAAACGTCGTCACCGCCTGTCCGAAGGCGTTCATAAAGCAGTACACGTTGAACTCAATGGTGAGCGCCGCCGTGGAGGCGGCCATCGCGTCGGGTCCGAGGCCGTTGAGGGCGGCCTGAATGAGGATGTTCGACAGGGCGAAAACCATCCCCTGCGCCCCGGCGGGGATCCCGATGCGCACGATACGGATCAGCTCAACGGCAGACAAGCGGAGCTTAGCGGCCGCTAGGCGGATTTTCGCCCGTCCCTGAGTCAACAGCACCCAGAGGATGAGCGCATTCACCACATACGCGATGACCGTCGCCCAAACTACCCCCGAGAGGCCAAGCCCCAGATGAACCGCCGCCACATCGAGAACCGCATTCAGCAGGCTGGCCGCGATGAGGCTGTAGAGGGGCGTCCGGCTGTCGCCGGAACTGCGAAAGATCGCCGCTTCAAAATTATACAGGGCCAAAAAGGGCAGCGCCACAAGGAAGATGCGCCAGTAGACAGCCGCGTCCTCGTAAACCTCCGCCGGAACTTCAAGAATATCCAGTGTCGTCGTCGTCATCGCTTCCCCGGCCAGCATGAGCAGCAGCCCCATGAAAATCGCCACTAAAATCGCCGTGTGGGCCGCTTCCTCCGCCCGTTTTTCGTGCCGCCCCCCGATATGCTGCGCCATGACCACGTTGACACCCATGGACAGTCCTAAAAGGAGCAGTACCATGAGGCTGATGGCGGGGATGTCGTTCCCCACCGCCGCCATAGCGTCCTTGCCGACGAACTGCCCTAAGATCAGGACATCCGCCGAATTAAACAGCTGCTCGGCCACGCCGGTGAAGGCGATGGGCAGCGAAAAGCGAAGCAGCTTGCCGCCGATGGCCCCGTGCAGCATATCCATAACCGCTCTCCCCCCAACGCCCACGATTGTTTTCTCTCTCCAACTTATTTTACATCCAAAAACCACTCCTGTGCAATCAACCATAGACGTCGTTGACTCTCGTATTCTGCCGCTGTATAATCAAGACGCCGCTCATTCCTACTGGCAAGCAGAATGCAAAACAACGCGGCTTTCCTATCCCATACTGCTATATTTTTATCTCAATTCCCCAAGGAGGAATCACGATGGAAGAAAAGTTAAGCGCTGAAGTAGCAAGTTTAGAAAAGAAGGTAACGGATATTGGCAAAAAGGCCATGAAAGAGAAGATAACCATCGTGGGGACGATTGCCTCCGGTTTATCTATCTGCATGTATGTCTCCTATATTCCGCAAATCGTCGGAAATCTTTCCGGCCATCAAGGCGACTGGATTCAACCGCTTGTCGCCTTCATCAACTGCACCACATGGGTTGGATACGGTTTTTTTAAAAAGGACCGCGATTGGCCCATTATTTTTGCCAACCTCCCAGGAATTGTCTTTGGTCTGACCGCGGCCATCACCGCCCGGTTATAACGCAGAGGATTCCATCACTTTTGATATGTCCAACAAAAACGACTCTTCCTATTTTCGCCCAGAAAAATCCGGCAACGTAGACAGGGAAAGCCGTTTTTCTTATATTTTTCCTGTCCCGACAGACGTTTTATTCTGCTTCACGAATCCGTCTTACCCCCTAATTTTGATACGATCTAACGAGGCCCCTTCCTCGATGAACGACGCACCCTCTCGGTCGAAATTTTGCCCACCCCGACCCGCAAAACTGGACACGAAAATCCAATCATTAGTCATGTTGCCTAATGATTTTTTGCAAAAAGAGATTCCAAACATGAATAAAGAATCGACCTGCATAGAAAACAGCCCATCCATACGGATGGGCTGCTCATTCCTGGAGATTCACATTCTCTGTGTTAGTTGCTGCGTTTGCGCATTTGGAGATGGGCGGTAATCGCAGCCGTCAGACCGAAGATGATGCCAGGGAAATTGGCGAGAACCAGCGGCCATTCGCGACGCTCTCTATGGCCCCTCCCTCCAAAAAAGATCAATGATACACCAACAGCGGATATCGCAGCAAAATTTCTTGGCTTATACCCTATCCCCCAGTGTACACTTATGGAAATACTGATACCCGCCATGCGCCCTTAGAATAATTCCCCCGCGGCGATACGTCCGAGGAGTTCCTTCGATGGAATGAAGAAAAGCTGCCCCTTTACTGCGGTCGAATACTCGAGCAGCCGGTCATCCTGCGTGAACATATTGATGACCATCTGCCGCGTCACATCCCAATGGCGTGCGTACCCGATGAAATAAGTGCCGCGCACCCCCTCGCCGGGGTTCGCAAAAACGACGTTCATGCGAACGATCTTGTGCTCCTCACCGTCGCGGTTGTCCTGCGAGATGATGTTGTGCGCCCGCGGATCCTTCTCCTCATCGTCGAGCTCGAGGTCGCTGTATTTCCTGCGTCCGATGTACTTCTCCTGCACCTCCGTCGGCAGCGCACGCCACGCGTCGAGGTCGTGGACATACTTCTGGGCGAAGGCGTAGGAACCGTTGATGAACGCAGGATCCTCCGCCCCGATGATCGCCCACTCCTCTGCCTCTGCACCGACGGGATTTTCCGTACCGTCGATGAAATCGATGATTGCACGTCCCTCGAGATAGTGAAAACCGTGCGTCTCATCCACCACATCCACGATGGGACGTAGGAACCCCATGATCTGATCGACGACGATATAACTCGTTGCCGCCTGACCTGCACGCACATGGAGGAAGAGATCGGCAGGCGTTGCGGGAGCTGTGTGGTGTACGCCGTTTACCCCCTTGAAGTCCTCAAGTTCCTTCGGTTTCTCCGCCTTAGGAAAGAGATATTCCCACGCGCGGTTGCTGAACCCGAAGGAGAGCTTCACTGTCTCGGGTGCAACGCGGATGTTCATAGAGCGCTGAATCGCCTCTATCCGATCCGCCATGTCGGCGATGACTTCCCGCTCCGCCTCGATATCTTCACGCTTCAGCGAGAGCATGACGAAGATGACGCTCTCTCCCGCATCCTTGAACACATCCTGCGCCAGATTCGCATTGACCTCCATAGATCTCCCTCCTACCTCATATCATATACCCAATTTCCGTTTTCATTGTACGATGTTTCTCCGTGCAAGGCAAGAAAAACCATCGACACAGGAAACTACCACCGATGTACCGAACACTTTATGCGGCAAATTTGTCCCCCATAGCAAGGGAATCGTTTCTGCGATGCTCCGGCTCTCCTCCTGAGTCAGGCTGGACACAATCGTTATGAAACTCCTCTTGACCGTATGAACACTATATGGTTTATCGTAAAAGATGTCTATGCGGGAAGGGCTCCATAGAAGACGCGAGGAAAAAGGAAGATAAAGGAGGAGGATTCGTGGGGATGAGAGATGTTGAGCGCCAATTTGATGTACGCACCGTAAAAGAAACCGCAACGGCCGAGGGAGGGACGCCCTATGACGGATAAGCACAGCCTCCGGCGGCGGGGATATCTCTTGCTCCTCTTTGGAATACTGTTTTTCCTCTCCGGCTGCGGGGAAAAACCGGCAGCCGAGGCGCCGGGCGGCTATGATGTGGTGGACGACCGGGGGCGTACCATCCATTTCGACGCCAAGCCGCAGCGCGTCTACGGCAACACCCTGAGCCTTGAGGAAGTCCTTCTGGATCTTCTGCCGCCGGAACGCATTGCCGCCGTATCGCCCCCCACCCTCGACCCCGAATATTCCCTGGCCGCTGACAAAGCCGCCCGGGTCGCGGGGCGCGTCCCGGCCTATCCCGGGCCGGAGCCCATCGCCGCCCTGCAGCCCGATCTCATCTTCGCCCAGCTTCGGGCGCGGCCGGAAACCATCGCCACCTTAGAGGAAATGGGCTTCAAGGTCTTCTGCATGGAAGTGCCGACGAACCTCGATATGGTGCGAAAACGCCTGCGGCAGATGAGTGAGGCGGTGGGTGAGCCGGAACGCGGGCAGGCACTTTTAGCCGAATTAGATGAAAAAGTCGCCTATGTAAAGTCCCGTACCGCCGGCATTCCGCCGGAAAAGCGCCGGGTTCTCTTGGGCTTTTCCTCCATGGGCGCCTTCGGCCATCCCGACGGGCTCTTTCACGATATATGCCGCCAGAGCGGCGTCATCAACGGCGCTGCCCGCATCCACATGGCCTACGGCAGCCACCTCTCCGACGAGCAAATCCTCCAGATCGATCCCGACATCATGATGTTCGTCGACGACGGAGCCGCCAACGATTACGGCGGTCAAATCCGCGACCGGGTATTGGGAGATCCGGCGCTCCAAACGGCCAAAGCCGTCAAAAATCGGCGGTTCTTTTTCCTGAAGGACCGCTACCGCGCCTCCAACACCCAGCACATGGGAGACGCCATTTTGCAAATCGCCCGAAACGTCTATCCCGATGCCTTCACGGAATCGGGAACAGCTAAATAAAAGAAAGTGGGGAGAAGAAATGAAGCTAACAAATCTCTGCGCGCCCTGTCCATCGCGTTAACGTGCGGCGCCGCGCTCGCCGCTGACAACGCCGCCTTCGCTGCTGGAAACACAGGGGAAGCACTGGACACCTACGCGCTGGACGAGATCGTCGTCACCGCCGACCGCGTGGCCCGCCATGACATCGACACAGCGGCAACCGTAGAGGTATTGACCCATGAAGACCTGTCGAAAACCGGGGCGGAGAACATCCAGCAGGCCCTTCGCTACAGCACCGGCCTGATCGCCCACGCTTTAGGCCCCGCGGGAACGTCTGAAGCGAGCTACAACAGCAAGATCGTCATCCGCGGGGTAGAAAAAGGAACGCTGGTCTTAGTGGACGGCATCCCCATCAATGCCAACGGCAAATATGCCCTGGACAACATTCCCGTGGAACTGGTCGACCGCGTCGAAATCGTTAAGGGGGGCGGCGCGGTGCAGTACGGCTCTGAAGCCACCGGCGGCGTCATCAACATCATCACCAAAGGCAAGCGGAAAAACAGTATCCGGGGGGCGCTGGGCAATTACGGCCGGCAAAACTACGCCGTTAACGGACAATTTGAAAATTTAGGGCTCTCCTATACTTACGACAAAACGGGAAAGGAAAATCACATCTCCGCCCCCGCCAGTACCGGGAATTATTACAACATGTTTCGCGTAGAACACAGCGCCTTTAACGTCCGCTACGACATCACCGATCATCTCTATTTCTACGACAATTACAGCCACAATACCTCTCACTGGATTTACCGGAACGCACCTCGCCATGACGTGGATTATAAGCACGCCCTGTTAGGCTACGATGAGAACATCATGCGGCTTCATTATGATCGGGACGGGCTCTCCGCCACGCTGTTTTATAACTTGTTTGACCATAAGGCCGACAGCTATACGTCCCGTCGCTACAACAACGTCTTCGACCACACCGCGACGGAAAGCTATGCGAAAGCCCTGGGGATCGACCTGCAAAAAGAATGGCGCTTAAAACACGCTCCTGACGGGGGCCAATCTGACCCAGGATTCGCTGGAATATACCGCCATCAACGCCGCCCGGAAAAAGACGACACAAGACTACCGCCGGAACGTTTACTCTCTTTTCGCCTCGTGGAACGTAAATCTCAGCTCCGCCTCCCGTCTGACGCTGAGCGCCCGGGAAACCTGGACAGCCGGGGCGACGGACGCGCGCAATTTCAGCCGCTTCACGCCGGAAATTCAATACCTGTATAAACCAAACCCGACCACCAGTTACTACCTGAAAGCCGGACAATCTTTCAAGATTCCCACCTTCGGCCAGCTTTACGGAACCTCCACGCACATGCAGGGCAACGATAAGCTGAAGCCTCAGATCGGCACCCATTACGAAATCGGTTTTAAAAAGGATATAAAAAATCAGACGTGGCGCGTGGCTCTCTATAATTACGCCATAAAAGACGAGATCGAATCCTCGCCCATCCCTCATACAGACGACTACACCTACACCAATGAAGACATCCGCAATACCGGTTTGGAGGTCGCTTGGGAGGCAGACTGCGGCGAAGGGCTGGGCGTCAACTTAGGATTTTCCTACAGCCGCCCCCAGAAACGTCAGAAAGTCGACGCTGTAGGTACGGTCACCAGCGGCGATTGGCTGAATTACTACGGCCGAATCCAACTCTCCGGCGGACTGGACTGGAAGAAAAATAAATGGGAAACGGCTTTCCGCTTTAACTATCTCGGCTGCCGCACCCGGGACATTGCCAGCCAGGACAGTCTGAAGCCGCAGTTTTTCAC
>ERZ772917.1903-NODE-1903-length-11136-cov-15.913816_pt1 | contig 11136 bp, 10 predicted proteins | sample MGYA00511187_ERZ772917 | MGnify/ENA primary metagenome ERZ772917 (study PRJEB29015, sample SAMEA2737925) | human oral metagenome | biome: human oral; feature: human-associated habitat; material: dental | place: China | collected 2012 ... | reverse complement strand
CGTGGATGTAATCGAGCGCCTGCTCCTCGGCCTCGTCCAGGTTCTTACCCGCGGATTTCATCTCGATGAGCGCTTTGCCCGGGATGAGGGCGTCGATATACCCCTGACGTCCCGTCGACGCTCGGTTCGAACGCCTCTCGTAAGAGATAGCTTTGCGCTTGGTGATACCGAAGCACTGCATGAGTTCACGCATGAACTCGTGGCCATCCTGTTTCTCATCACCCACGCAATCGCTCCACTCGTGAGCAAACTTCGCGCAATTTTTGCGGATTGCATTCAGTGAGAGCGTTGCGGGCATGGGCGACTCCAGGTTGTCGACGGAAATAGGCACGAGAATTACTCGGCGTTGGTTAGGTACTCAGTATATCGACACTTGACAGTTTATCGGTACGTGATGCGGCAAGAGATCGTCGTTTCCATGTTCTTCGCCAACAAGCTATGAAACATACAAAATTCGTACTAATCGGCCGCGGTAACCGTCACTAGACAGTCCGTGCGAGCGACGTCGTGCCCGAACTGAGAGGAGGCAAGGGTACGCTGCGTGAAGCGGGGCATCCCGCGTGAACGGAACAAGGAGCGCATACCCGTCCTAGTAGTCGACATCGGAAGGCAGCTTCACGCCCGCGTCACGCAGGTGCTCCAGGTACGGCTCGACCGAGGAAAGATAAGGGGAGAGCACGGGATTCGCGTCCGGGTCCATGAAGGACTCGAGGTATTCCTCGAGCGGAAACTGCGTGGCAAAGAGAGTCTGACGCAGCTCGAGGCTATTCACCGACTCGACGACCATCGTCGGGTCGGTGGTGCTCGTGTATCGCTTGACCCGCGGCCACCGCATGTCCGTGATCGTCCACTGCTGCGGTGAGGGAGCCTCACCCGGGATCACGATGGGGCGCTGGCGCAGCTGTGCGCGACGCAGCGCACCGACCTGGGTGATCAGCACGTAGCTGGCCATCGTCTCGTTGCGCGTGTCCATGGTGAACTGCTCGCTCGGATGGCGTTCGGACCAGCTAAAGCGGTAGTAGCCCGACATCTCCCAGGCGGTGAAGAAGTCGGTGTTGTAGTTCGAGAAGGAATACCCGTACCCGTATCCCTGCTGGAAGTCGGCTTTAGCGACGGAAGTATCCGAACAGATCTTGCCAATTAATTCTTCCAATTTCTCCAACATGCTCGGAGACTCCTTCGATGATGTTCTGCGTGATGAGCTCGTCGATCGTCATGGGTGCCCAGCCGCCGACCATGATTTTTTCGATGATTCGTACCTGTGGGACCTGCCCGTGGGATCCCATGTCTTTGTCGAGCAGGCAGATCTCGATGGCGACGTCCTCGGGCAAGGGGCGCTCGGTGAAGCGGAACTGACGGTAGAGCTCGTTGTAGTTGGCGGGTGGGCCCGAGCGGAACTCCGAGGGGAAGATCAGCCCCTTGATGATGGGAGTCAGGTTGCGCGCCCCGACGTGCCCGATGTGGTCCAGGCCGTCGATGTCGAAGGCCTCGATGAACTCGTCTTTGTCACGGAAGTAGCGGTTGGTTCCCGGGATTTCGCCGTGGTCGCGGTCCTCGCGCCACACCGGACAGATCGTCCCGGGCTGCGAGAAACGCGAGCGCATCCAGTCGGCCGTCGATCGAATGTGCGGGTCGGTGCCCTCACCCATTTGGAGTTCCATGGCACCTGTCACGTCGGCTCCGCACCGGTAACGTTCTCCGAGGCCCTGCGCCGCGTTGGGCAGAACGTCGCCGGGGCCGGGTCCACGCGTGGGAAAGATGTGTGTCTGATGGACAGTGCGCGGGGCTTCGTCGGGGGAAGGAGTCTCTAGTTGCATCGGAACTCACTCATCTTTCTCGGTGCAGGCGCGGGGATCGGTGGGGCCGAGGCCTCGGTCGGTGGGAGAGGAATCGGGGGTTCGGCACCCGGCGTGGGGACGTCGGAGGGGGCCGCACTGTCCTGCGGCTCGTCGGCCGGCGGCGGGGGAATCGGGGGTTCGGCGGACGAGGCCTCGGCTGCTTGATCCTCCGGCGTGCTCTCCTCGGTTACGTCCTCGGGCTCACTGTCGCCGGGTGCCTCCACCTGCTCGCCGTCGCCGGTGGGGCTTGCCGTGCTTTCTCCGGTCTCCTCGGACGCCTTCTCCTCCACGGCCTCGTCGGTTTCTTCGGCTGTTTCTTCCTTAACCGGTGCGGGCACGGGCTCCTGGTACATCGCCAGCTCGATAGCGTCGACGATCGGGCACACGATCTTGTTGAAACCCTCGTAGTCGAGGTCGCGCAGGTCGTTGTTGCCGCACCGGATGCGCAGGTTGATGAAGTGCACCTGGTTGTAGAAGATGATGAGCATCGGCTCTTTGACGACCACGGACTCGCCGCCGATCCCGATGTTGCCAGCCTCGGGGATGGAGAGCACGTCCTCGCGCGACTCAAGCTTGATGGAGTGATCGTCCACGAAGATCGTGATGTCCGCAAAATACTCGAAGGCGGCGTAGACCGCCTGGAGCATCATCTCCCACGAGACGCGGTTCGTGAGGGTAAAGGTGGACTTCAGCCAGCCGCCTTCCTTGTGATGCCCTTCCAGGTGCATGCCTGTGCTCCTCTCGCTTCCTGGGGTGTGTGCGTGCGGGGCTCAGCCCTTCGGCAGCGTGGTCGGCGGGACGTGCATCATGATCTCGATGGAGTCCATGAACTGGCACATCGACTTGTTGAACTTCTCGTAGTCGGTGGTCTGGAATTCCTCGTTGACCCGCCCGATCGCGACGTTGATAAACGGCTTCTGGTTGAAGAAGGTCAGCATGATCGGCGCCTTGAGGATGGGCGACATGCCTCGGATCATGACGCTAGACGCCTCGGGAATGGACAGCAGATCCTCGGGAGCGGAGAAGCGCAGAGGCTCGCCGTCGACCTGCACCTCGGCGTCCTCGATGTAGGGGTAGACCCCGCGCACGCCCTGGATCAGCTTCTCCCACGGCACGCGGTACGTGAGGTTGAAGCTGGATCGGATCCAGCCCGGTTCTTCGGTGAGACCAGCCAGCAGCATGGGGAATCCTTCACGTCATTGAGGATGTCTGTGTGGTCTGCATCCTATCAGAGCGGTTGTTTCGCCGAGCGTGAGGATAAGGGATGGCGGTGCCCAGCCACGGCCTCGTTCATAAACCCGGTATGGCACCTGGGAAAACGCGCCGAGGCCGGCGGATGCCTTCATGCGGATAGGTTATGAGGATCTGGATAGGTTATGAGCATCTGGATAGGTTATGAGCATCTAGATAGGTTAATAACCTATCCGTACCCGCATAACCTATCCGGAAGTGCACAACCTATCCGCATGAGTGAGCGTCAACCGGGAAACGACCGCTTTTCGACCAGCCGCGGCGTGGGGCAAACCTCGTGAGAGGCGGGAAATGAGGCGACTGGCGCTCAGTGGGCGGCGTCGATTGCCGCCTTCGCCGTCTTCAGGTCGACGCCAGTGCGGTCCCTGTAGGACTTGACGGCGTTGAGGACCCTGCCCTCGGCGATCATCTGGAGTTCGGCCGCGCTCAGCTCCAGGAACGAGGCCGTGGCCGGGTTGGGTGCACCGGCTGGAAAGGCGGGACCTGAGGCCTGCGGGACCGCTGCCTCGGGAGAGGGGAAGGACGATCCGGCGAGTGCCGTGACCCCGGCGTCCGCGTAGGCGGTGCGCAGTCGCGCCTCGAGGGTCGCGACCTGTTCCTTGAGTCGCTGGTTCTCGGCGCGCAGCTCCTCGATCTCGGATGCCTGACCGAACCACTTACCCACGTGTTGCCTCCTGAAATGGATCATCGTGAAGGCTTTCATCCTATCCGTCTTCGCCGGCGTGCTGCCGACGAGCGTCCGGTGGCGGAGACGAAGGTATCTGGAGGAAACCCGCCCCGGCCTCGTTGATGACGACGCGCGACCAGTGCGCGCCAACGCGCCGTGACCGGGGGAACAAGCCGCCCGCCGCGCCCGGCCCGGTAAAATAGCGGAGACACTGCGAGCAGCGGAGGAAACATGGCAGGCGAATCGTTCTTCGGGCAAGACCACACCCACGAGGATCAGGTCGGCGGCATCCCGGCCGACCTGATCCCGTACCTGGCAGCAGCCGACGAGGTTGATGACACCGAGGCGGGGGAGGGCACCGACCCTCAGGCGGAGGAGAGCGAACGCGAGGCCGCGCTGCGTGCCCTCGTCGAGCATTCGCTGCTGCTGGGCCCCGATCCCTCCGTGCTCGCCGAGATCGAGGGCGAGCTGGACGAGGACTTCGCCGACGACGCCGCCGAGGCGCGCGACGAGCGCGCCTCCCACGAGGCCGCGCTCGCGAAGGCTCAGGACGACGTCGCGCTGGACGCGCGCGTGCAGGAGATCTACCAGTCCATCGTCGCGCGCGCACCCGAGCATGATATCGACCCGACGCTTGACCGCGTGAAGCTCGCCCTGGACATCCTGGGTGACCCGCAGAACTCCTACCCGTCGATCCACATCACGGGCACGAACGGCAAGACCTCCACCTCGCGCATGATCGACTCGCTGCTCACCGCTTTCGGCATGAAGACGGGCCGCTTCACGAGCCCGCACCTGCTTGACGTGCGCGAGCGCATCTCGCTGGAGGGAAACCCGATCACGCGCGAGGGCTTCGTGCGCGCGTGGGAGGACATCGAACCCTACGTTGGCATGGTGGACGAGCGCAGCGCGCAGGAGGGTGGCCCGCGCCTGTCCTTCTTCGAGGTCTTCACGATCATGGCGTACGCGGCCTTCGCCGACTACCCGGTCGACGCCGCCGTCGTTGAGGTCGGCATGGGCGGGCGCTGGGACGCCACGAACGTCATTGACGCCGGCGTCTCTGTCATCACGCCGATCGCCCTAGATCACACGAAGTGGCTGGGCTCCACAATCGAAGAGATCGCGCGCGAAAAGGCCGGCATCATCAAGCCCGGCCAGATCGTTGTCATTATGAAGCAGGAGGAGGAAGTCCTCGACATCCTCCTCGAGCAGGCGCGCTCCGTCGACGCGATCGCCCGCGTCGAGGGCCGCGACTTCGAGGTCGTGGATCGTCAGATGGGGGTCGGTGGCCAGATGGTCACCATCCGCACGCCTTCCGCGGTCTACGAGGATGTGTTCGTCCCGCTGTTCGGCCAGTATCAGGCACACAACGCGGCGGCGGCGCTCGTGGCCGTCGAGGCCTTCATGGGGGGCCGCGGCCTGGACGGTCGCATCGTCGAGCAGGGCCTCATGAACACCTCCAGCCCGGGCCGCATGCAGGTCGTGCGGCATTCGCCCACGATCATCGTGGACGCCGCGCACAACCCCGCGGGCGCGGCCACCCTGCGCGAGGCCGTGGAATCCTCCTTTGGGTTCGCGCGTATCGCGGGCGTGTACGCGGCGATGGGGGACAAGGACGTCGAGGGCGTCCTGTCCGAGGTCGAGCCCTTCATCGATCACCTGGTCGTCACGCAGATGCCGGGAGAGCGTGCGGTCGACATCGCGCGCCTGGCCGAGATCGCTGAGGAGGTCTTCGGTCCCGACCGGGTAGACGTGCGCGAATCGTTGGCCGACGCGGTCGATCGTGCAGCCGAGATCGCCGAGGCCGGGGCCGAGCCCGCGGATCGCAGCGGAGTCCTCGTGTTTGGCTCGGTCATGCTGGCCGGGGAAATGCTGGCCCTCGCCGGTCACAGCCCACGCTAGGATGGAACCCAACCAGGGCGGCCGCATCGTGGCGGCCGCCACGGTTGGGAATTCGTGCTCAAAGGTGGCACGATTGACCATGCGTACAAGTACAGATGAGCAATGTGCAAGGAGGCATCATGAAGAAGCTCGTCAATGACGTCCATGCCGTCGTCCGCGAAACCCTCGAAGGTTTCGCCCTGGCCCACTCCGACATCGTCGATGTCCATTACTCGCCGGATTTCGTGACCCGTCGAGCCCCCAAGGCTGAGGGAAAGGTTGGCCTCGTCTCCGGTGGTGGATCCGGACATGAGCCCCTGCACGCGGGCTTCGTGGGCGAAGGCATGTTGGACGCGGCCGTGCCCGGCGCGGTGTTCACCTCGCCCACCCCCGACCCGATCCTGGAGGCCACGAAGGCCGCCGACCACGGCGCGGGCGTCCTGCACATCGTCAAGAACTACACGGGCGACGTGCTCAACTTCGAGACCGCCGCTGAACTGGCCGACATGGAGGACATCACGGTCGCCACCGTCGTCGTCAACGATGATGTGGCCGTCGAGGACTCCCTGTACACGGCGGGGCGCCGCGGCGTCGCCGGCACCATCTTCGTCGAGAAGATCGCGGGCGCGGCCGCCGAGCGCGGCGATTCCCTCGATGAAGTCACCCGCATCGCCACCAAGGTCAACGACCAGACCCGCTCGATGGGCCTGGCCCTGGGCCCCTGCACCGTGCCCCACGCCGGCAAGCCCTCCTTCGACCTAGGCGAGGACGAGATCGAGCTGGGCATCGGCATCCACGGCGAGCCCGGATACCGACGCGGTGCCATGGAGCCCGCCGACAGCCTCGTTGCCGAACTCTACGAGCGCGTGCGCGAAGACCTGGGCCTGACCGAAGGCGAGCGCGTAGTGGCCCTCGTCAACGGCATGGGCGGCACCCCCGTCTCCGAGCTCTACATCTGCTTCCGCGCCCTCGCCGCCCTCCTCAAGAAGGAAGGCATCGAGATCGTTCGCCAGATGGTTGGCAACTACGTCACCAGCCTGGAGATGCCCGGCGTCTCCGTGACCCTCATGCGCGCCGACGACGAGCTCCTCGAGCTCTTCGACGCCCCCGTGAACACGGTCGCCTGGAAGTAAGCAACGAAGCAGGACAAGGAGAAGCACGATGAGCCTAGATGCAGCGTGGGCACGCCGGTGGATCGAGCTGGCGGCGGCGGATATCGCTGAGCAGTGCGACTACCTGGTGGACCTGGACCGAGCCATCGGGGACGGCGACCACGGCGAAAACATGGACCGCGGTTTCAAGGCCGCGCTCGAGGCCCTGGAACAGGCCCAGCCGGGCAGCGTCGCCGAGGTCCTCAAGACGGTCGCCAAGACCCTCATGTCCACGGTCGGCGGCGCCGCCGGGCCCCTGTACGGGACCGCGTTCCTGCGAGCATCCAAGGCCGCCGGCGACGGCGATCTCGACGGCGCGGGCGTGGCAGCGGTGATCGCGGGCGCGCTCGACGGAATCCAGGCCCGAGGCAAGGCCACCACGGGCGAGAAGACTATGGTGGACGCGTGGACCCCGGCCCTCGAGGCAGCCCGCGCGGCCGCCGAGGCCGGTAGCGATCCTGCCGCCGTCTTCGAGGCCGCCGCCACGGCTGCCGAGGCCGGAGCGGCCGCGACGGAGCCCCTGCGGGCCACGAAGGGACGCGCCTCCTACCTGGGCGAGCGCTCCATCGGGCACCTCGACCCGGGCGCCGTGTCCACCTCCCTCATCCTGCGCGCCGCCGTGCGCGCAGCGGGCGAGGCCGGCGCGGCATGAGCGTGCGCGTTTCCTTCGTCATCGTCTCCCACTCGGCCTCGCTGGCCACCGGAGTCTGTGAGCTGGCCGCCCAGATGGCCCCCGACGTGCACTTCGAGGCCGCCGGGGGCACGGACGACGGCCGCATCGGCACCTCCTACGACCTCGTGGAGGCGGCCCTCGAGGCCGCCGCCGCGGCCGTGGAGGGCGAGGGCAGCGGCGTCATCGTCCTGACCGACCTCGGCTCGGCCACGATGACCGTCGAATCCGTCATCGACATGTGCGACGAGCCCGAGCGCGTGCGCTTCGTCGACACCTGTCTCGTCGAAGGTGCCGTCGCGTCCTCCGTGCGGGCTCAGCTCGGCGAAAACCTCGACCAGGTCGCCGACGTTGCAGCCGCCCTGGCCCCGCGCGTGGACGACGTGCCCGCACAGGAGGTGCCCAGCCCCGCCGCCGACGCGCCCGGCGGGGGAGCGGGAGGGGGCACGACCTCGTCGACGTGGGCGCAGGGGGACGCGGTTGTCGCGGACCCCGTCGGCCTGCACGCGCGCCCCGCCGCCGCCTTCGTGCGCCTGGCGGGCACCTTCGACGCCGAGATCACCGTCAACGGGGCGGACGGCGGATCGGTGCTGGAGCTCATGGCGCTTGGCATCACCCAAGGTCAGAGCGTCCACATCGAGGCCAATGGGGCAGATGCCACAGCCGCGGTGGCAGCGCTGACAGATATGCTGGAAAGCGCAACACCGCAACAGCCAGAATCAAAGGAGACAATGTGAGCGCTAAGAGTGTTCTGCTGGAGCACCAGCACCTTCTCGACCCCACCCTCGAGCACACCCTCATCGTCGTCAAGCCCGACGGCTACGCCCGCGGCCTGACCGGTGAGATCCTGCGCCGCATCGAGGCCAAGGGCTACACGATCAAGGGTCTCAAGCTCATGGTCGCCTCCCGCGAGCTGCTCGCCGAGCACTACGCCGACCACAAGGACAAGCCCTTCTTCGAGGGCCTCCTGGAGTTCATGAGCTCCGGCCCGGTCGTCGCCATCATCGTCGAAGGCCAGCGCGTCGTCGAGGGCATGCGCGTCCTCATGGGCTCGACCGATCCGACGACGGCTCCCGCGGGCACGATCCGCGGCGACCTCGGTCGCGCGTGGAACAGCCCCCACATGGAGAACCTGATTCACGGTTCGGACTCTGTGGAGAACGCAACGCGCGAAATCTCCCTGTGGTTCCCGGAGATTTACTGAGTCACGGCTAACCTGCAAGGGTGTACCTCAAGAACCTGACGCTGCGGGGCTTTAAGTCCTTCGCCAGTGCGACCACCCTCGCCCTTCAACCGGGCATCACGTGCGTCGTCGGCCCCAACGGGTCGGGTAAATCCAACGTCGTCGACGCTCTCGCCTGGGTCATGGGCGAGCAGGGTGCCCGCGCGCTGCGCGGCGGGCAAATGTCGGACGTGATCTTCGCGGGGACATCTGGGCGCGCGGCGCTCGGGCGCGCCCAGGTGGACCTGACGATCGACAACACCGACGGGCTGCTCGACATCGAGTATTCCGAGGTGACGATCAGCCGCACCCTGTTCCGTGGGGGCGGCTCCGAATACTCCATCAACGGCACTCCGGCGAGGCTGCTGGACGTTCAGGAGCTGCTCTCCGACACGGGCATGGGCCGTCAGATGCACGTTATTGTCGGCCAGGGGCAGCTCGACGCGATTCTGTCTTCCTCGCCTGAGGAGCGTCGCGGCTTCATCGAAGAGGCCGCGGGTGTCCTCAAGCATCGTCGTCGCAAGGAGCGTGCGCTCAAGAAACTGGCCGACATGGACGCGAACCTCGTGCGCGTCCTGGACCTGACGAACGAGATTCACCGCCAGCTCGGGCCCCTGGCGCGCCAGGCGCGGGTCGCCCGTCGTGCCTCCCTCATTCAGGCGCGCGTGCGCGACGCGAAGGCCCGACTGCTTGCCGACGACCTGGCGTCAGCGCTTTCCAAGCTGTCCGTGCTCGAGGCATCGGATGAGTCCGCTGCCGAGCGCCGGGCCTCGCTCGAGGAACAGATAGCTGCCGCGCGCGCCGAGCTTGCGCGTCTGGAGGACGCTGAGCGCGCGTCCTCGCCGGCGCTCGAGCAGGCTTCCTCCGACTGGCAGTCGCTCACCACGATCACCGAGCGCCTGCGCGGCACGTTGATGGCCGCGACCCAGAAGGTTTCCCTGCGTGCCACCCCCGAGCTGCCCCCGGGCGGTGAGGATCCCGACGTGCTCGATGAGCGCGCTCGCGTAGCTGGCGCCGAGGACGCCGCGGTGGTGGGCCAGGTCGAGGCCGCGCGCTCTGCCCTGACGTCCGCGACTCGCGCACGCGAGGCCGCGGAGGACGCCGACGATTCCGCGTCCCGCGAGCTGGCCCGCGTCAACCGCGTCATCGCCGACCACCGCGAGAAGGTCGCGCACCTGACGGGCGACGCCTCCACGGCAGCGTCTCGCCTCGAGGCAGCGATCGCCGAGGCGGACCGTGCGTGGGGCGCATACCGTGCGGCTCAGGAGCGCGCTGAGGCCGCCGAGAAGGCGGTGCCCGTGTCGTCTATGGGCACCGTTGGTGTGGACGACTCTGCCGCTTCGGGTTCCTTGTCCGAGGACGAAGCCGGAGGGGGAGCAGCCCGCGCACACGCCGAGGCCTCCGCCCGCCGTGACGCCGCGCGCGCCCGCGTGGACGAGCTGCTCGGCATCGAACGCGAGGCCCGCGCCGACCGCGCGCGCTGGGAGGCCCGCCGCGACGCGCTCGAGCAGCTGCTCGCCCCCGAGGACGGCACAGCCGAGCTGCTCGGACGCCCCGGAGTGCTCGGCCAGGTCGCGCCCCTCCTGCACGTCACCCCCGGTTTCGAGGACGCCGTCGCCGCCGCGCTGGCACCCTTCGCCGACGCCGTCGTCGTCGACTCCCTGACCCGAGGCCTGAGCGAGCTGGACGCCGCCCGCGCGGCCGGGGGCTCTCTGCGGCTTGTTGTGGCATCGGGTTCTTCTGGTTCTTCCAGTACTGCAGATGATCCCGCGGATGGGACCGGCGGGGCCGCCCACGCCGATCTGCCCGAGGGCGCGACGTGGCTCGCCGACGTCGTCACCTGCGAGGGAGCTGCCGCGCCCCTCGCGTCCCTGCTGGATGGGGTCGTCGCCTGCCCCCTCGAGGTCGCCGCTGCCGCGTTGGACGTGCCCGGCGTGCGCGCCGTCGTCACGTCAGGTGGGGATGTGCTGCGCTCCTGGTCGGTGGAGGGCGGCCGCCAGGCCTCCTCCGTGCTATCCGTGCGCGCCGACGACGAGGAGGCTTGCGCGCAAGCCGAGGCCGCCCAGGCTCGCATGGCCGAGGTGTCCGAGCAGCTCAGCGAGGCGAATGCCCACCTGGACCGGCGCATCCGCGAGGCGAACGACGCCCTGAAGGCCCTGCGCGAGGAAGACGCGCAGCGCGCCAAGGAAGCCCAGGAACTAGCCCGCGCGCAGTCGGCCGCGCAGGCCGCCCGCGCCGAGGCCGAGCGCGCCCACGACGTGGCACGCCGCGCCGACGAACAGGTCACGTGGGCCCGCGAGCAGGACGTTGCCGCCCGCGCCCGCCTCGACGGTGCCGACACCGTCGGCCCGCCCGAATCCCTCGAAGACGCACAGGCCCGCGCCGACGCAGCCTCCCGCGCCGCGCGCGAGGCCCGCGAGGCCGAAAACGAGGCGCGCCTGGCCCTGCGTGCCCTC
>ERZ772917.1902-NODE-1902-length-11146-cov-11.492021_pt1 | contig 11146 bp, 9 predicted proteins | sample MGYA00511187_ERZ772917 | MGnify/ENA primary metagenome ERZ772917 (study PRJEB29015, sample SAMEA2737925) | human oral metagenome | biome: human oral; feature: human-associated habitat; material: dental | place: China | collected 2012 ... | reverse complement strand
AGATTTGCTCGGCTCATTCTATTTAATTTTTATCTTAAAATTTGGAATGTAATTCGCTTATTTTTCAATTTAATGTAATATATTAAGGTATTACTTAAATTGCTTTAAAAACCTCATATCATTTTCAAAAAATGCTCTCAAGTCCCCAATACCATGTCTAAGCATAGTTACACGTTCTATTCCAACTCCAAAAGCAAAACCATTTACTTCATCAGGATTAAGTCCAACATATTTTAGAACTTCTGGGTCTACCATTCCACAACCCATTATTTCTATCCAACCACTTTCCTTACAAAGTCTACAACCTTCTCCATGGCAAATCATACATTCAACATCCATTTCAGCACTAGGTTCTGTAAATGGGAAGAAATGTGGTCTAAATCTTACTTTTCTATCTCCAAAAACTTCTTTAACAAAGTGAGTTAAGATTCCTTTTAAATCTGCAAATGATATATCTTTTCCAACAACCAAACCTTCCATTTGGTGAAACATTGGTGTATGTGATATATCATAATCTGGTCTATACACTTTACCTGGACAAATCATTCTAAATGGAGTACCATGTTCAAGCATATATCTTATTTGAACTGGTGATGTTTGAGTTCTCAAAACAATAGAATCATTCAAATAAAATGTATCAGTTAAATCTCTTGATGGATGTGTCTTTGGTATATTTAAAGCATCAAAATTATATTCAACAGTTTCTATTTCTGGTCCATCAACAATATCAAAGCCTAATTTTGAAAAGATATTTTTCATAAGTTCCATTGTTTCATTGATAGGGTGTATAGTACCATAATTATATTTTGTTCCTGGTAAACTGATGTCAATTATTTCACTTTCTAATCTTTCATTTAGCTCTTTTTCTTTTAAAGCCTTATTTCTTTCATCTAATAAATTATTTATCTTTTCTTTTACTTCATTTATTATCTGTCCAATTTTAGGTCTTTCTTCAGCAGAAAGGTCTTTCATTTTCTTAGATAATTCTGTAAAAATTCCTTTTTTCCCCATATAATTTACTCTAATTTCTTCAAGTCTTTGAAGAGTTTTAGATTCTTTTATATAGTTTTGTATTTCTTCCTTAACTTTTAGAATCTCTTCTTTCATTTTTTCCTCTTTTCCTCCACCTGTACCTATAATTGCTTATGAAATAAGTCTATATTACCATTTTCCAAAATAATAATACCATATCTGCCATCCTCTGTTGCACCTGGATTAAATAAAGTCATATCTCCATCTTTTTCTATATATGGCTTATGGGTATGTCCAAATACAACAAGAGAAACATTTAATTTCTTTCCAATTTCTTTTATAGAACTTAGACTTCTTTTTACATCATAGAGATGTCCATGTGTTAAAAAAATTTTTATTCCATCAATTTCAAAAAGATTTTCTTCATTATGATTTCTATCAAAATAATCACAATTTCCTTTTACCATATAGTATTTTGCTTCTGGATGGACATAAGATAAATCATCTATATCTTTAATTCCATCACCAGCTCCTATAACAATATCAGGTTTTTCTTTTTCAAAAATTTTTAAAGCCCCATCAAAGTATGAATGTGAATCTGATAAGACTAAAATTTTTTTCATTTTTTTCTCCAATCTAATCTTCTAACTCTTCTTCTTTTTTAATTTTTGTAATAGCTGCAACTTTTTCATCATCTGCAACTTTCATTATTCTGACACCTTGTGTTGCTCTACCAATACGAGAAATTTCACTTATAGAAGTTCTGATAACTATTCCATTAGAAGTAATACACATCAATTCTTCATCTTCATTAACTTCTAATACTGAAACAACCTTACCTGTTTTTTCACTAGCTTTTAGATTTATAACTCCTTTTCCACCCCTGTTATATTGAGGATATTCATCAAGGCTTGTTCTCTTTCCATATCCATTTTCAGTTATAGTTAATATATCTGTTTCAGGATTTTTTATAAGCATAGCGGAAACAACAGCATCTCCTTCTCTAAGAGTTATAGCTTTTACCCCTTGTGTACTTCTTCCAGTAGCTCTTATTGTATCAGTTAAAAATCTTGTACAATATCCATCATGAGTAGCTATTAAGATTTCCTCTTTATTTACATCTTCTATAAGTCCAACAAAGATAATATCATCATCTTCTCTTGTCTTTATAGCAATTAAACCTGAATTATTTATATTTTTAAATTCTCCAAGTGAAGTTTTCTTTATTAAACCATTTTTAGTTATAAATACAACTTCTTTTTCAGAAGAAAATTCCTTTATAACTATGGTATCTCTGACTTTCTCACCTTCTGAAAGATTGATTATATTACTTAGTAATCTTCCTCTTGATTGTTTAGATAAATCTGGAATTTCATAGGCTCTTATATTATACACCTTTCCTTTATCTGTGAAAACCATTATTGTATCAAGAGTTGAAGCAGAAATAATTTTTTCAGCAAAGTCATCTTCTATTGTATTTAATGCAGAAACTCCTCTTCCACCTCTTCTTTGTGCTTTATACTTACTTGCTTCTATTCTCTTTACATAGCCTTTATTAGTATATGTAATAATTATTTCTTCATCTTTTATTAAATCTTCTGGAAGAATTTCCATTCTTTCTTCTTCAATTGTTGTTCTTCTTTTATCATTATATTTTTCTTTAAGCTCTAACAGTTCTTTTTTCATAATTTCATATATTTTATTATTATCTTCAAGAACTTCTCTTAATTCTTTTATTAAAGCTTCTATTTCTTTAAATTCTGTATCTATTTTTTCTCTTTCCAAACCTGTCAATCTTTGTAATTTCATATCAAGTATTGATCTAGCTTGAATATCTGTAAAAGCATATTTTTCTATTAATTGTTCTCTAGCAACTGTACCATCAGAAGATGCTCTAATAAGTTCAATTATTCTATCAATATTTTCTAAAGCTATTTGATAACCTTTTAAAATATGTGCTCTTTTTTCTGCCTTATCTAAATCAAATACAGTTCTTCTTGTTATAACATCAAATCTATGTTTGATATATTCATTTAACATCTCTTTTAAGTTTAAAACTCTTGGTACATTATTAACCAAAGAAAGCATTATAACTCCAAAAGTTGTTTGTAAATCAGTATATTTATAAAGTTTATTTAAAACTAATTCAGGTTCTTCACCTTTTTTTACTTCAATTAGAATTCTTATTCCTTCTCTATTTGATTCATCTCTTAAATCTGAAATTTCAGTTATTTTCTTTTCTTTAACTAAATTAGCAATTTTTTCAATTAAATTAGCTTTATTTAATTGATATGGAATTTCACTTACTATTATATTTGATTTTCCATTTTTTTGTTCTTCTATATCTACTTTTCCTCTTACTTTTATTTTTCCTCTACCAGTCTTATAGGCTTCTATAATTCCAGCTCTACCATCAATTATAGCTCCTGTCGGAAAATCTGGTCCTTTGATATAGTTCATAAGTTCTAAAATTTCTATATCTTTATTATCTATAATTGCTAGTATACCGTCAACTAACTCTCCTAAATTATGAGGAGGTATATTAGTTGCCATACCAACTGCTATTCCTATTGCTCCATTTAATAATAAATTAGGCAATTTAGCAGGCAATACTGTTGGTTCATCTAAGGAGTCATCAAAGTTTTTTCTCCAATCAATAGTATCTTTATCTATATCTTCTAATAATTCAGCAGTTATCTTTTCCATTCTTGCTTCTGTATATCTCATTGCTGCTGCTGAATCTCCATCAATAGAACCAAAGTTTCCATGCCCTTCAACAAGTAAATACCTATAGTTGAAATCTTGTGCCATTCTTACCATAGTTCCATATACTGCTGAATCTCCATGAGGGTGATACTTACCTAAAACTTCCCCAACTATTCTGGCAGATTTCTTAAATGGCTTGTCATTAGTCATTCCCATTTCATTCATAGCAAATAGGATTCTTCTATGAACAGGTTTTAAACCATCTCTTACATCTGGTAATGCTCTACTTACTATAACACTCATAGAGTAGTCTAAGTAAGATTCTTTTAACTCTTCTTCAATATATCTATTATCAACATTTGACATTTATTTTATCCTCCTAAGGATTTTATTATATATCTATATTTTTTACATATTCTGCATGTTCTTCTATAAATTCTCTTCTTGGTTCAACCTTATCTCCCATAAGTTTATCAAAAAGCATATCAGCTTCTCTTGCATTATCTATTGAAACTTTTAGAAGTAATCTTCCATCTGGGTTCATTGTTGTTTCCCAAAGTTGTTCTGGATTCATTTCCCCAAGCCCTTTATATCTTTGAATAGTATATTTTTTATTTTCTTGATTCATTTGCCCTAAAACATTCTTTAATTCCAAATCATTATAGGCATAAATTATTTGTTTTCCTGATGCCACTTTATATAGTGGAGGACAAGCAATATAGATATTTCCTTCAGTTATTAAATCTTTCATATACCTATATAAGAAAGTTAAAATCAATGTTCTAATATGAGCACCATCAACATCAGCATCTGTCATAAGAATTATTTTTCCATATCTCAATTTAGATATATCAAAAGTTTCTCCTATACTTGTTCCAAATGCTGTAACCATAGCCCTTATTTCAGAACTTTCTAAAGATTTATGTAATCCTGCTTTTTCAACATTTATAATTTTACCCCTAAGTGGTAATATAGCTTGATTATATCTATCTCTACCTTGTTTTGCAGAACCACCAGCTGAATCTCCTTCAACTATAAAAATTTCACATTCTTCTGCTTTTTTAGAAGTACAGTCTGCTAATTTTCCTGGTAGAGAACCAACTTCTAAAACAGATTTTCTTAAAACAAGTTCTCTTGCTTTTTGTGCAGCTTCTCTTGCTTTTTTAGAATTTAATATTTTTTCAATTATAATTTTTGTTATATTAGGATTATCTTCTAAGAATATTTTTAAACTATTTGAAACAATAGTATTTACTATTCCAGATACTTCTGAATTTCCAAGTTTACCCTTAGTTTGTCCTTCAAATTGTGGTTGAGGTATCTTTGTAGATACTATTCCTACAACACCTTCTCTTATGTCATTTCCCATAAGTTTACCATCTTTATCTTTTAGTAAACCTTGTGCTTTTCCTACATCATTTATAACTTTTGTAAGTGCAGTTCTAAAACCTTGAACATGTGTTCCACCTTCATGAGTATTGATATTATTAACAAAAGAATAGATAACTTCATTTTGTGAAGTTGTATAAGTAAATGTTACATCTACTCCTACATTATCTTGTTCTGATGAAACATAAAATGGTTTATCTATAATAGTTGCTTCTTCTTTTACTATTTCATTTAAGAAGTCTAAAATTCCACCATCAAATTTATATGTTTCTTCTTTCTTTTCCTCTTTTCTTAAATCAGAAAGTACTATAGTAAGTCCTCTATTTAAGTAAGCTAACTCTTTTAATCTATTTGAAAGAGTAAAATAATTATATATCAATGTTTCAAAAATATCTCCGTCTGCTTTAAATCTTACTGTTGTACCATGTTCACTTTCTTCACAAGAACCCACGATTTTAACATCTTCTTCAGGTTTTCCTCTGTGGTATTTTTGATAATATACATTTCCTTCTTTTCTAACTTCAACTTCTAACCATTCAGAAAGTGCATTAACTACAGAAACTCCAACTCCGTGTAGACCTCCTGAAACCTTATAGTTATCATTTTCAAATTTTCCACCCGCATGTAGAACTGTTAAAACTATTTCTAATGCTGATTTTCCATATTTTGGGTGGATATCTGTTGGAATTCCTCTACCATTATCAACAACTTCTATTATGTTGTCTGGAAGAATTTTCACTTCTATTTTATTACAATAACCAGCTAAAGCCTCATCTACAGAGTTATCAACTATTTCCCACACCAAATGATGTAGCCCTCTTTCTGATGTTGTACCTATATACATACCTGGCCTTTTTCTAACAGCTTCCAAACCTTCCAGAACTGTTATATTCTGTGCTTCATAACTCATTTTTTCCTCCATTAATAAAAGTTAAGAAATCCTTAACTTTTTATTTTTATATCCTCAATTTCAAACTTTATTTCCAAACTTTCCATTATTTTATCCATCAATTTTTGTTTATTTGCAAAAATATAATGCTTTAATACAGAATCATAGCTTTTAATATAAATAACTTTTTCACTAAAATCAATAACAGTACTAATTTCAGCTAAGTCTGAAAATAGTTCTTTCCACTTTTCTCTTAAAATCATAAGTTTTATCTTATCTTCACTTTCTATTGTAGATATTGCTATATCACTTATTGAAATTATTTTCATCTTCTATAATTCCTTTTTCAACATAAAAATTTTTAGCTTCTATATCTAATTTATCTGTTGAACTTATTAAAACCTGTATATCCCTTTTATTAAAAAAATCTAATATTGACTTTCTTCTTTCTTCATCAAAATATGAAGTTATATCATCAATAATAACAACAGGATTTTCTTTTCTGTTTTTCTTGATTATCTCAATTTCTGAAAGCTTTAAAGAAAATATTATAGATTTTTTTTCACCTTGTGAGGCTGAAATTTTAGCTTCATAGCCATTTAAAAGAAATTTATAGTCATCTTTATGTGGTCCAACAAGAGAAAACCTATATCTATCTTCCTGATGTTTTTTTTGTGAAATCTCTTTTTGTAAACTTTCCTGTATCATTTCAATGGTTACTTTTCCAGTTTTATCTAAGTTTGTTTCATATTTCAAATTTAATTCTTGTTCTATATTAAAAAGTTTTCTATATTGTAAATTCAATATAATAGAAAGGCTTTTTACATATTCCAACCTTGTAAAAATAATATAGGAAGCATACTTGATAAATTCCTTTTCATAAATAGCAAATTCCTCAGTATTTCTCTTATTTTCTTTCAAATACTTATTTCTAATTTTTAGTAATTTATCATAGTTTTTTAGATTATTTAAATACTCTTTATCTATCTGAGAAATCTCAATATCAAAAAAATCTCTTCTGTTTTTAGGTGAACCATTGATAAGAATTATGTCCTCAGGTATATAAGCAATAATATTAATTTTTCCATAAAAGTCTGTCTGGCTTATTCTTTTCTTATTGAAGAAAAATTCTTTTTTTGCACCAGGTATATTTTTAAATCTTACAGAAATTTTATTATTTGCAATATAATCACTATATGAAATTGAAGAGATAAACTCATCAAAATTATATTTTATCATTTCAGTAGTTTTCTTAGTTTTGAAACTTATACCTGTTGAACTATAGTATATTGCTTCCAATAAACTTGTTTTCCCTTGAGCATTCTTACCATAAAAAACATTTATTTTTTCTGATAGTTCTACTGAAGTATTTTCTAGATTTCTAAAATTAAGATAGCTGATATTAGATATTTTCAAGACAGCACCTCAATTATTCCACAACATAAATTTTATCAAAGACTTCAACCTTATATTCAGGATAAATTTTTCTTCCTCTTCTTTTCTCTACATCACCATTTACTTTTACTTCACCATCTAAAATAACTTCTTTAGCTTCTGAACCACTATCTACAACAGCAAGCCATTTTAAAAATTGATCAAGTTTAATAAATTCAGTTGAAATTTTAACTTTTTCTATATTTTTCATAATTCACTTCCTTATTTTTAGCCTGTCTTATAGTTTATCATATTTTTTGTTATTTGTCATTTTTGTTTATATTTTCCAAAACTTCTGGATACTCAGCTTTCAAAATTTTCATTATAGATGTACCTATCATTTTATAATACATAGTTTTACTAAATTGTTTTACATTTAATATAACATCTATATTACTATTATCTACCTCTTTTTTTATATTTTCTAAAGCTTTTTCTTCTATCTTATCTTTTGTATCTTCATCAAAAAAAGCTAGAATTTTCTCTAAATTACTCTCTTCTGTATTGTATATTTTTTCATCTACTTTGTCAAGCTTTTCATTTTTAACTTCTGTCTTTTCTTCAAGGAGTAAAGTCTTATCTTCAAGCTTATCTTCTAAGAAATTATTCTCAATCATTATCTCTTTTATATTTGAAATTTTTTCCATTCCTTTTTTCCTAGCTTGCTTTATTTGATTCTTACTTTTTAATCCTTTACCTTTGCTGACATTTTCAAAAATAGTCATATTTATGTTATTAACTTTTTTGCTACCTTTTCCACCAATATTTTTTAATATTCCACTGATATAATTAGGTAAACCTATTTCTATATTTTTGTCCATATGAATAAGAATGTTTAAAACTCTTTTTAACATTTCTTCTCCATCTTCATTTAGAATTTTCTTGATTTTCTTATCAACCCAAGCATTCCATTTAGGTGCAATTTTAGGGTTTTCTTTAGCTTTATTTATTAAATATTCTATGTTATCTTGATATTCAATATCAGCATTAAGATCAATTACCTCCTCAACGCCATCTATGCTTTCTTTAACTATATTTTTTTCATTTTTCTTAATAAATTCAGACATATGACAGTCACCATCTCTTTCTTTATTAAAAACATAAGCTATATAGTAAGTTTTCTCTTCTTTTTTATATATTTCTTCAAAACTTATTATATATTTTAATTCTAATAGAACATCAAAAGCTTTTAAAATCCTTGTTAAAACTGGTTTCATTCTATTTAGATAATATTCTTTAACCCCATTTTTTATAATTTTTTCAACTCTTTGCTCCATTTTCAATGGAATGATTGCAGCTAAGGTTCTAACATTAATTTCACCTTTGTTATTTTTATACCTTATCTTACTTATATACTTATATATTCTTGAAGCTATTGGATCTTTCACCATAATTTCTAATAGGTTTTTTGTGTTATATTTTATATATCTTTTACTTTTTATCTTATTTACAATATTTTTATTTAATACTACCTTATAGAAAATCTTTTTTCCAACTTTCATTTTCTGATAATTTAAAAGTTGAAAAGAACTATCTTCAAACTTATTTTTTCCAAACTTAGTGTGATTAGAAATTTCAAATTGATAAATAGTATTCTTTAAATTTTTAAGAGCCTGCTCAACCTTAGAGTAATAAGTTCTATTCATCTTGTTACCTAAGAAATTTACTATGAAGTCTGAAATTTCAAATTCTATAGCAACTTCTTCATTTTCATCTTGTTGAGGACTTTTCTCTTGATACATAGAAATTAAAAAAGTATAAATTTTCTCTTCAAATATAGAAGGTTGAAAAACTTTATCTTTTTTATCTTTTGGAATAAGGGTGCTATACATAGTTACTCCCAGATCCTCAAAAGTATATTTAAAGTTTATTCTTTTATTTTGCTTCTGTGGAGTAAAAAAAGGAAAATAAATCATCTCAATTGGTATATTGATAAAATTTTCTTGTAAATTCAAATAATTTCCTGTTTCTCTTATGTAAATCTCTTGTACTTCAATATCAGGAACTTCTTTATTTTCTATTTTTATATCTTTTACATTCTCAAAATTAATTAAATCATCAGCTAAAGAGCCTGTCTTAGAAACTTCAAAATTTTCTGTTTCTATAATTTCAACAACATCATTTTTTTCTTCTTGGTTTACTTTTTCTTTTTTCATATTAAAATCTCCATCTAATATTTTATTGCAATATTTTTTTTAAATGTATATAATCAAAAATAAAAAAATATAATAAAGAAATTTTAACATATTTTTTGTATATATTCAATAATAATATTTTTAATATTACTTATATTCCGTCTGAACGTGTATATTCAATGAGTAAGAATCTTGAAAGAATCTTTTCAGAAACTCCATTTCTACGTTATAGTGAACAAAAATTTATGAAAGAGTATGAGGAAGCTAAAGAATCTAAACGATTCATGGCTAAATTCTTGGAAGACAATGATTATACTTCAGACAAATTTAAAGAATTAATAGGCGGTACTCTAAATTTTGACGATGGTGAGGTTATTTCTTTAACAGATGATTTAGGAGTAGAAATCCCACGTGTGTTGTTTTCTACTAAACAAAATAAATTACAGAGTTTACATATTTTAGAACGATACCCAAAGATCTTTAAAAGGGTATTCCGTTCAAATAGTCGTAAATTGTTGATTATAGAGGAGCCAGAAGCTCACCTTTCGATTAAGAGTATTTTAGGAATGTTTAAATATTTAAAACATCTTTCAAAGTATTATAGAATTGTTATTGCAACCCATAGTGATATTATGTTGACACTTGTTAATAATTGGTATTTGGCTAGTCCTAGTAATAATACAGTAGGCGGATGGGAGCTTCTTGATTCAAAATCTGAGAATAATTCTAAGTATATGTTTACTAAATTGGAGCTGGGTGATTATGGTTTAATTTCAGAATTTATGAATGAACAATTGATGTTATTGCAGAAAATGACTCTTGAAAGTCAACAAAACTTAGATTATTTGGAAGAGTGATTATATTGAGAAATACAAAATTAATAAATTGTGATTTCATTGAAGAAATTAATACTTTTCAGACTACCATTTCTGAGAAACGAAATGATTTTGTAATGAATTTGCATTTATCTTTTCAAAAAAAAGGAAAGTTATATAAATTAGGAAAGCATAATCCAGATAATAATGGGATGAATACATTATTTTCTCAAAAGTTTTGTGATGGAATCATTTTATGGTTTGTGGATAACATTGTATCAGTTTATATAATAGAATTGAAAAAAACTGCTACATCGCATTTAGAAAAAATTCCTGTGCAATTTCATACATCAATTTTGAGGGCTCTATCTGATATTGCTATCATTGGATCTCCACTGAATTATAAAAAAGAACCAAACAGAAACTTTAAAATACAATATAATTTTATTATTGGAACGGTTGAAGAGGCGCTTTTACCTAGCAAAATAGAAGGAACATTGAAATATAAGGATTTGCCTGGTTCTCCGAGTAAAGATTCTCCTATACTTGAAAATTATTATAAAAATATTGCATTATATAATTGTAGGGCAATTGGAAATCAAATTCTTTTTGGATTTGAAAAATTTGTGTTTGCTAAAGTTAATGAAATAGATAACTGTAAAATTTATGAGTACAAACAAGCGGTTCCATGGATTGTGGAGACAAGGTCAGCCTTCTCGTAGCTAGCAAGACAAAAGACCTTCATGCAGGAAACCTTGTCAAAGAATTGGCTCCAATCGTCGATGGACGTGGTGGTGGTAAACCAG
>ERZ772917.1901-NODE-1901-length-11149-cov-28.890752_pt1 | contig 11149 bp, 3 predicted proteins | sample MGYA00511187_ERZ772917 | MGnify/ENA primary metagenome ERZ772917 (study PRJEB29015, sample SAMEA2737925) | human oral metagenome | biome: human oral; feature: human-associated habitat; material: dental | place: China | collected 2012 ... | reverse complement strand
CGTACCTCGTCACGCGCCAGGAGACCCAGCGGCTCCAGCCCTCCCAGCGCCCGTCACGCCGCCCCGTCGTCACTGCCCGATCCTCCTCAGCTGCTCGTCGTAGGTGCCCGCCCGGGTGGACCTGCTGAGGATGTCCTTAATGGTCTGGGCGCCCTTCCATGCTCCCCCGTTGTGGCCGTCCCTATCCCTTGTTAAGTACTTCGGGTAGGACCCGTTCCCCTTTCTCTCGAACACCGCACACCCGTCCGACCTCATGTTCGTCTTTATGTACTTGGCTTTCTTGGCTTCCTTACTGCTATCCATAAATTCTTTAAGGGATTTCCATGCCTCGCTGTCCTTCTTGAAGACAGGCCCGGTGCTCCTCGCCGCCCCCTTGCCTGTGGCCTTGGCCGCGTCGTCCACCTTGTCGACGTAGCCCATGGGCGCGCCAAAGTAGCCGTCCTCGTTCTCCCAGAACCAGCGCCACCAGTTCTTCTCCTTGCCGAGGGTCTCGCCCCAGCCCGCGTTCTCCCGGAACCAGCGCCCGAGCCTCTTGTCTCCGTCCCTTTTCAGGGAGCTCCTGAGGGCGTCCTCGCCCCGCGTGGCCGCCCTCGCCATGTCGTCGCCGCGGGAGGCGAACCTGGTCGAGGAGGAGGCCGCCCTGCCCGCCCTGAAGATGTCGAAGACCCTGGGCGCGGCGGACATGCCCGCGCCCGCCCAGTCGCCCTCCCAGACGTAGAGGCCGGTGTTCGCGACGTCTGCGGCGAAGCCCACGGGGCCCGGGATCATGCCCGCCACGTTGAGGACCCCGTGCGGGTTCACGGTGTAGGTCGTCCTCTGCCCCCTGGCGATGACGCCGCAGACGAGCTCGGAGTAGGACTCGGTGTGCCTGTCCAGGATCCCCGCGAACTCGGCCACGTCGCGGACGCCGGCCGCCACGGCCCTCCCGGCCTGCGTCGCCCTCCAGCTCTGCTCGTCCCACCCGCCCTGCGCGGGTGTGGCCCTGCCGCCCGAGGGGTCGACCATCGAGAGCGGCGAGCCCTCCGCGTAGGAGTAGGCGGCCGCGGTGGCGGGGTCGGACGCGTCGGGCGCCTCCGGGTCGGGCGAGAGGAACGCCCTCGAGGCGGGCGAGTAGGCCCTCGGGCCCGCCGACCAGCCCCCTCCGGGGCCACAGAGCCCCTCGAGGCCGGCCCACAGCCCGCCCGCGCCGGCGTCGCGCCCGCCGGGCAGCTCGGACCCCCACTCGTCGAGGGACGCCCAGCCCGCCGCGGAGCCGTCCGCGGCCGAGCCCCAGGAGCGCTCCGTGCCCAGCCAGTCGGCGTGGGGGACGAGCGCCCGTCCGCCCGGGGTCGTCACTCCCACGCGGGAGAGGCCCCAGGCCGAGCGCTCGGAGGCGCCGTCCGGCCCGCGCCGCACGAGGGCCTCGAGCCCCGGCGAGGCGTAGTCGCGAAGCACCTCGCCGCCCGAGCCGGAGACCACGGCGCCCACGGGGTCGCGCGACCAGCGGCCCGCACCCTCGGTCCCCAGGGCCAGGGCGGGCCTGCCCAGGCCGTCGTAGGACCAGGAGGTGAAGCCCACGCTCCCATCCTTGAGGAAGCGGGACAGGACCATGTCGCCCCTGCCATCGTAGGAGTAGTCCTCCCTGCCGCCCGGTCCCTCCCTGCTCGCGAGCCTGCCCGCGGCGTCCCAGGAGTACGAGGTCTCCCCGGCGCCCGAGCGCTCGCGCGCGAGCCTGCCCGCGGCGTCCCAGGCGTAGGTGCGCTCCCCCGAGGCGTCGGAGACAAAGACCAGCCGTCCGCATGCGTCGTAGGCGTAGTCGCCGGAGGCGCCGGGGTCACCCTCGGCCACCCCCTGCTCGCGCCTGGAGGTGAGCCTCCCTGCGGCGTCGTAGGCCCAGGAGGCCTCGTGCCTCCCGCCGTCGGCCGTGGTGGTCACCCGCGAGGCCGCGAGGCCCGCCGCGTCGTAGGCCCAGTCCTCCCGCCAGCCGTCAGGCGTCCGGGTGGAGGCGAGCCGGCCCGCCGCGTCGTAGGCGTAGCTGGTGGCCCGGCCGTCGTCGTCCACGCCCACCAGGCGCCCGGCGGCGTCCCACGACCACCTCGCCACCGTGCCGTCCGGGTATGTGAGCGACTCCCTCCTGCCGCAGGCGTCCCAGGCGCAGGAGGCGACCTCGCCTCCCGGGTAGCGCGTCGAGGTGATCCTGCCGAGGGCGTCGCGCCCGAAGGACGTCGTCCCGCCCTCCCCCTCCATGGAGGTGAGGGCGCCCTCGGCGTCCCAGGAGTAGCGGTCATGGACGCCGCCGCTGCCCGTGACGGCCACGGGGCGACCGGCCGCGTCGCGCTCCCAGGTCACGGTGCGCCCGTCTGGGTCGCGCTCGGATGCCAGGTTGCCCTCGGCGTCCCAGGAGTAGGAGGTGACGTTGCCCAGGGCGTCGCTCGCCGACGAGACGAGGCCGCGGGCGTCGTAGGACCAGCGCCTCGTGACGCCCCCCGCGTCCGTCAGCGAGGTGACGTTTCCCAGGGCGTCGCGCTCGTAGCTCGTCTGGCCGCCCAGGGGGTCCGTCACACGCACGAGGTCGCCCACGGCGTCCCAGGAGTAGCGCGTGACCGCGCCCGCGCGGTCGGTCGCGGACAGCGGCCTTCCCAGGGCGTCGCGCTCCCAGCGCTCGGACGTGCCGTCGGGCCAGGTCAGCTCCGTGAGATCGCCCAGGGCGTCATGGGCGAGCGTGGTCTCTCCGGTCGCGTCGCGCATGCGCTCGAGCCTGCCGGCGGCGTCCCAGACGTACGAGGTCGCCTCCCCCGTCGGGCCCTCGACCCCAAGGGGGCGCCCGCAGGGGTCCCAGGAGTAGCGCGTGGCCGCGCCCAGGGGGTCGACCACCGCCGTGGGCTGCCCGAGCGCGTCGCGCTCGTAGCTGGTCACGTTGCCGAGGGCGTCCGTCACCGAGGCGAGCCTGCCTGCGGCGTCCCAGGCGTAGGAGGTCTGGGCGCCCGTCCTGTCCGTGACGCGCACGGGCCTGCCGTCCGCGTCGTACTCCGCGCGCGCCGTGCCGTCCGCATCCGTGACCGCAAGGAGGCGCCCGCAGGGGTCCCAGGAGTAGGTCGTGGCGTTGCCCCTCGCGTCGGTGGAGCGCACGGGACGCCCGTTGTCGTCCCGCTCGAGGCTGCGCACGTTGCCCAGGGCGTCGGTCACGGAGGTGACGTTGCCGTCGGAGTCGCACGTGTAGGCCACCCTGTTGCCGGCGGCGTCCGTCACGCCGGCAAGCCCGCCCAGGGCGTCCCACTCGAGGCGGGTCTCCCCCCCGGCGGCGTCGGTCTGCGTGGCCGGCCTGCCCGCCTCGTCGTAGGCCCAGAGCGTGGACGTGCCGTCTGGCGCCGTGGCCTTGGTGCGCCTGCCCGACGCGTCGTACTCGAAGGCCCAGGCGCCGCCGGAGGCGTCAACCCTCCTCGCGAGGGCGCCGCCCGGCAGGTACTCGTAGCCGGTCACGTTGCCCAGGCCGTCCGTGAGCGTGGCGACGCGCCCGGCCCCGTCGTAGCCGATGCTGGCGCGGGCGCCCGAGGCGTCCGTCACCGAGGCGAGCCTGCCCGCCTCGTCCCAGGAGAGGCGGGTGACGTTGCCCACGGCGTCGGTCACGGAGGTCCTGTTGTGGTCGCCGTCGTAGCCGTAGCTGGTCACGTTGCCCAGGGGGTCCGTCACCGAGGCGAGGTCGCCCGCCTCGTCCCAGGCGTAGGTGGTGGTGGCCCCGCCGGCGGAGGTCGAGCTCGTGAGCCTGTTCTCCTTGTCCCAGGAGAGGCGCTCGACCGTGCCGTCCGGCAGGTGCCTGGCCGTGACGTTGCCGCGCGCGTCGCACTCGTAGCGCGTGACGTTGCCCAGCCAGTCGGTCTCGCTCGAGCGAAAGCCCCGCTCGTCGTAGGACACGGTCCTCTCGTGGCCGTCCGACACGCTCTTGACTATGCGGCCCTCGGCGTCGTAGGTCACCGAGCTCTTGTGGCCGAGGGCGTCAGTCGCGCCGTTCGTGCGTCCCTCGGCGTCGTACGAGATGCCCGTGGTGCCGGTGGACTTGGACCACTGGCTCGTGACCCTGCCCCTGTCGTCGTAGCGGTTCTCGATGAGCGCGGAGGCGTCGTAGTCGCTCATCCTGGAGAGGAGCCCCGCCCCGTCCCACGAGAGCGTCATGGTGTTGCCGTCCGCGTTCGTGACCGAGGAGAGCCTGCCGCCCTCCCAGCCGTACGACACGGAGCGTCCGGCGCTGTCGGACACGCCCGAGAGCCTGCCGCCCTCGCCGTACGAGAGGCTCACGCTGCCTGCGGAGCTCGTGACGGACGAGAGCCTGCCCCCCTCGTAGGCGAAGGAGAGTGAGAGGCCGTTTTTGCCCCGCGCGACGAGGGCGCGCCCCCTTGCGTCGAAGGAGAGCTCCGTGCCCCCGGGCAGGGTCAGGACGTGCCCCTCGCCCTCCCGCCTGAGCCTGTACCTCGCGCCGAACAGGGGCGTGTAGCCCGCCTCGTCGTCCCCCGTGAAGCAGGCGTGCATGCCCCCCGGCAGCGTGGCGTCGGCCAGGCCGCCGCCTATCGTGAGGCCGTAGTCGAAGCTGTCAGACCAGCCCTCGCCGAGCCTGCCGGCCGCGCCGCCGGCGTCGGCGGGACCCTGGTCGCCATCCCTGTGCGCGACGCCCAGCTTGGGCGATCGGTAGTAGCGAGCGTACGAGACGCCGCTCTTGCCCCGCAGGGAGAGGTCGGTCTCCTCCCAGGTGAACTCCCCCGTGAGGAGGTCCACCGGATCCCCCTCCCCGAAGCCGTAGCGATGGTCCTCGTTGTCGGACACGGTCGCGTCGGGCCCGAGGGACCCCATCGTCGAGAAGCTGTACGGGATCCTCGTGGTGCTGCCGTCGAGCATGTCGAGGAACATGCCGACGAGGACGTACTCGGGGTCGTCCCATATCTTGGACTGGAACCAGATCGTCGTCTCGAAGTTGAGGCCGCAGATCTCCCCGGGGCTCAGGACGTCCCACTCGGCCATGTCGTCGCGCCCGCGCTGCACGAAGGTGCTGATCCCGGTCCGGCCGTCCTGCGTGGACACACGGTACTGGTGCTCGCGCGGCAGGGCGAGGCTCAGGTTGTAGATGGGCCTGTCCGACATGTTCCTGAGCCTGAACAGGACGCGGTACGGGCCGCCCTGGCGGGCGCCGCTCTCGGCCACTATGTAGAGGTGCAGGGCTCCCCCGGCCATGACGCTCACGGGGGAGGTCGTCTCGAACGCCTGCGAGAAGGGCTGCGGGTCGACGCCCTCGGAGCGGAAGCTCCCGCTCACCAGGGCGCCTATGTCGTAGGCCCCCTCCTCGTCGCCGCGCACGAACCAGTGCGCCGTGGCGGTCTTCTTGGGCGCGATGTCGCCGAGATGTGCCGTCTTCTCCTGGGGGCTCCCGGTGACGTCGGCGAGCGAGAGCCCCTTGGGAAGCGCGAGGTCCGCCTCGCAGGGCGAGATCGTCTCCATCACGGAGTTGTTGAGCACGACGAGCTCGACGTCGAACAGCTCCTTGAGCCAGTGCACGTCACCGTAGATAACGAGGTAGAAGCGCTCGGAGAGCGCATGGACGGTCGCACGGCGCCCGTTGATGGTCGCATGGGTGGTGCTCGAGCCCACAACTGCGCCGTCCTCGGTACCGATGAAGCTGACCCCCACGCTCGACGAGCCCTTGCCGCTCGGCTCTATGCCCTCGGCCGCGACGAACTCGAGCGTCGCCTTGAAGCGGAACACGTGCTGGTTGCCTATGGCGTCGAGGTCGATGCCGGCCTTGCGCGCCTCCTCGGCGCTCATCGGGGTCGCCGTGACGCTGCCGCTGACGGAGTCGTACGCGTTGAGCGGGATGGTGAGCTCCCTTGGCCCGCCGCCCTCCTCCAGCCGCAGCTCGGTGGTCCTCAGGTAGTAGCCGGGCCTCGCGGCGCACACGCGCCAGGTGCCGGCCGGGAGCGTGAGGCGCGCGAGGCCGTCCTCCCCGGTCGTCGCCTCGCCGGCCACGTTGCCGCCCTCGTCCATGGCGCGGACCGTGACGTCGGGCAGCGGGCCCGCGCCCCCGCCGTCCTGGACGTGGACGGCGAGCTCCTCGCCCTCGACCACAAGGGGGCTGACCGAGAGCGCAGCGTCGGTGCTGGCCCGCCAGTCGCCGTAGCGCAGCTCGACCTTGCTGCCGTCCTGCTCCCTGGACAGGATGGCTCCGTCCGGCGGGGTGGTGCCGATGCCGCGCGCGGCGAAGTCACCGGCCGAGACGACCTCCTCCTGGCCGTCCGTGTACCTGAGCGTGAGCGCCATGCCCTCCACGGAGAAGGCGTCCCCCTCGACGTACTCCATCTTCGCGGGGGGCGACGAGACCACGATCTCGCTCACGGCCCTGACGTAGCCCGCGGACACAACGAGGTCGCAGGCGGGCATGGTGAGCTCGGTGCGGGCGGAGAGCACATCGGAGAAGGCCTGGTCCCCCATGAGGCCCGCCTTCTGAGCGTCCTCGTCCACCGCCCAGCGCCAGAGACCGAACGCGTACCCGTCGTCGGGCCTGCGCGCCTCCAGGGAAACCCTCTCGCCTGCGGCGTGCGGGCCGCTCGTGGGCGCGCTCGTCCCTGCGGCCACGAGCGCATAGCTGTCCTTGACCTCGAAGGTCTCATCCCTGCCGTCAACCCGCACGCTGTGGGTCCCGGCCGTAAGCCAGAGGTGGACCTTCCCGTCGTCGTTTTGGGAGTCCACGCCAAGCTCCGAGGCGGGCCTGCCGTCCACCACGAGCGTCGTCACGTCCGAGATGCCCTCCACGACGTGCTCGTACACGCGCGCCGAGCCGTTCGTCGGCCACAGGGGGGCACCGTAGTCGTAGGTCCCGTTGCCGATGGCGAAGGAGCAGCCCTCACCCGCGACCGCCCTCAGCGAGCCGCCCTCCACGACCACGGGGACGGGCCCCGAGGCCTCGGGGTAGGGCGCGCCCCAGAGCTCACCGCCGCTGCCCAGGGCGGCCGACCACCTGCCGCCCAGGACGTCGAGCGCGCCGCCCGTGACGCTCACCGGACCCCCGCACACGGCGGGCGCCCCGCCCTTGCTGGCGTCCACGCAGAGCCTGCCGCCCGAGAGCGCGAGGGGACCCACCACGCCGACGGACGTGGGACCCGTGGCCTCGACGCGCACGCGCCCGCCCAGGACGGCCACGAGCTCGTCGGCATGGACGGCCGCGCACACCACCGCCCAGTTGTCGTTCCTGGCGAGGGTCGTGCCGCCCGAGAAGGCAACGCGCCTCGCGCGTATGCCCTCGGCCCTGCTCCCGCAGGTCACCTCGAGTTGGGCGTCGCCCTGCACGAGGAGGGTCCCGACCTCGAGGGCGTTGCCCTGGAAGCCGCCCGTGACGCTCGTTCTGCCGCCCGAGAGGCGCACGAGCGACGCGTCCGCCGAGGCGCCGGAAAGCCCCATGCCCCCGACGCCGAGGCCGCCCCACCCGCCGGCCGCGACGAGCTCGCCTCCCGTGACGGTGATGGGGCCGCCGTCGCGGGAGGACCCCCCGGCCCCGACGGCGCTCGTGAGCCTCACCCCGCCGCCGAGCCGCGCCTCCAGGGAGCCGCCGCACACCAGCACGGGGCCGTTGGCCGCCCCCGCTCCGCCGCCGACGGCGGCGCCCCCTCCGTTGGCATGCGCGACGACGCTGCCGCCCGCGACCGTGACGGAGCCGGACCCCTCCGAGCCGTCGCCGCCCACGGCGGCCCCGGCTCCCGACGAGGCCACCTCGACGCGGCCCGTCCCCTCGGGCGCGAAGCTGAGGTGGGCGCCCGGCGCGACGTGCAGGGCCGCGCGCGCCTCGGTGCCCTCGGCGGGGGAGCTCCCGGACAGGACCACCGTGGCGCTCGCCCCCGCGCGCACGTCCAGAAGCGGGCCGCCCGGGGCGGTGTGGACGTCGCGCAGCTCCAGGCGGCGCGCGCCCGACGACACGGTCACGCGGTGCCAGGCGGGCGCCTTGGGGTCCGCCTGGCGCACCACGACGGTGGCGGCGCCCTCGCGCCTGACGGCGGCACCCCGCTCGTCGAAGCCCTCGGCGACCCCGTCCGAGAGCGTTATGTCACCCTTGTCTATCCAGAGCTCGACGGCGGGCTCGCCCGACTCGGGCGTCACGTGCGCGAGGCCGTCGCGCTCGGCCTCGAGGCTCGACTCGAGGGCGCCCGCCGAGGGACTCGGCTGGTCCGAGGGGTCCGCCTGGACCCTCAGGGTGGGCACGCACGTGAGAAACAGGACGAGGACGAGGGCGGCGAGGACGAGGGCGGGAAGTGCACGCACCCGCTCGCGCACCGGCGGCATCCTAAGGACTCGTCCCCCAGTGGCGCCCGTCTCGGCAGTACCGCATTCCCTCGTCCTCATGCGTGGCTCCCTTCTTCGTCCGCAGGGATGGGGCCGCCCGCGACGGAGCCGCAGGGGACCTCCTTTTCATGACCCTATCAGATTGAGAATGGGGGTGGGCGGGCTGCTGGGCGAGCGGTGCCGTCCGCCACGCGAGCGGCAGGGACCACGTACATTTCTCATGCTGTTCTTCTCGTCGCGATTCCCCTGGACCACGAGCCTCGTGACCGAGCACTTTGGCGCCACCCGACCCCGTGTAGCTCGACTGCACGTTCCTGGGCCAGATCCACCTCTTAGACGATCCTGGAGTGCAGAGGCTGATCGAGCGCGTGGCATCGCGCGGAGAAACCCACCTGCCCGAGCACGCGGAGCCCCTGAACCTCGGCAGCCAGGCCCACAAGCTTGTGCGGGCGTAGAGTTCGCGCGCGCGGCCCCACGGAGGGGCGCATCCTGGCCCGACACCTCACGGAAGGGCGTAGTCTGCTGCCCCCACGTCGCACAGACTGCGCTTTTTGGTCACGTCGCCGCCCGGGAGGCGTGGGGCGCGACCCCCCACCAGCCTGCGGGGCACTATGGGAAGTGGCCCAACTGGGCAAATGCGTCCGGGCAACCCCCCCCGCCAGGCCGCGGGGCGGTTTGCGCCAGGGCCCGGCCGCACGGAAAGGCGCAGTCTGGGCAGAGGGCCTCGCTGATGGCGCGCCCTAGGCCAGGCCGGGACACCATCGGGCTGCCAGTCGTGGGCTAAGGAGGTGCCGGGGACTCAGGGTTACTTTCCTCGGGTGGGCCGGATGCCCTTGGTCGTCGGCAAGCGCAGCCTTGCGGGCGGCCCTGTCCGGCACAGTCCCGCGCAACGGTGGATCGCGTCGAGGGTCGCGGCGCGTGAGGGGGCCGCTGACGCCGCGCTGTCCTGAGAAGGCGTCACTGGCCCACCCGTGAGAAGTAACGGCCAAAGGGGATGGGCGGCCACCCCCCCAGACGGCTGCGTTCGCCCTTGCCCACGCACCTTGCTATACTCCACAGACAGTCGCTTCATCCTATAGAGAGGACGGGTGGGTAATGGACGAGAACGTGGCCCGCGCCACACCAAAGCTGGGGTTCGGGCTCATGCGGCTTCCCCGCAGGCTGGGGCACATCGACATCAGACAGGTGTCGCAGATGGTCGACGCCTTTCTGGATAGCGGCTTCACGTACTTCGACACCGCGCATGTGTACGTGGGCTCGGAGGATGCCATCGCCAAGGCGCTCGTCAAGCGCCACCCGCGCGAGTCGTACACGCTCGCAAGCAAGCTCTACGCTCCCATAGCGCTGTCGGAGAGGTCCGCACGCAAGCAGCTCGAGGCCTCCCTCAGGCGCACGGGCGCGGGCCACCTTGACTACTACCTCCTGCATGCCCTCTCGCGCAGCAACTACCAAAAGTACGAACGCATGCACCTGTGGGACTACGCACAAAGGCAGAGGGAGGCCGGGCTCATCAAGCACGTGGGATTCTCGTTCCACTCCGACCCAGAGCTGCTTGACCAGCTGCTCCTCGAGCACCCAGAGGTCGACTTCGTGCAGCTGCAGCTCAACTACGCCGACTGGGAGAACGCGAGCGTGATGTCCCGGCAGAACTACGAGGTCGCGCGCAGGCACGGCAAGCCCATCGTGGTCATGGAGCCCGTCAAGGGCGGCAAGCTGGCAAACCCACCGCGCGAGGCGGCGCGCCTGATGAGGGAGGCCTCACCCGACATGTCCTGCGCCTCGTGGGCCGTGCGCTTCGTAGCCTCGCTCGAGGGCATCCTCACCGTGCTCTCGGGCATGTCCAACCTCGCCCAGATGCAAGACAACCTCTCCTACATGCGCAACTTCAAGCCGCTCGACGAGCGCGAGCACGCACTCATCCGCAGGGTGCAGGCCATCGTGGGCACATCGCCCATCATCCCGTGCACGGCCTGCCAGTACTGCGTCAAGGGCTGCCCCAAGCACATCCCCATACCCGACGTGTTCGCCGCCATGAACCTGCGCCTGGGAGACGGACTCATGGAGGCGGCGAGAATCGCGTACGGGAAGGCCACGAGCGGGAGGGGACTGGCGTCCGACTGCATCCGATGCGAACAGTGCAACCATGTCTGCACGCAGAACATCGACGTCATGGCCAGGCTGCAAGAGACGGCGCTGACCCTAGAGTAGGGCGAAAGCGGCTAGTGTCATCCTATGTTCGACTGCAGCAGCGAGCTGCCCCGGTTGGGCGAGTCCTCTGGTGCGACCCCCTTAGACGCGGCCCTCCTGAGCCTCAAGACCCGAGCCACCACGGCTCACCCACCCTTGTCGATGAAGTCGCAAACCGCCTCGCTGATCTCTTGGCCGTGACCGACCATGAGGTGGCCGCCCGTCTCGAAGATCAGCGTGGTCGGGCGTGGATAGCGATGGAGCGACCGCTCGACGCAGTAGCCCTTCGGAACGCTGAACTTTGCCGTGTTATCGCCCCTGGCGTAGGGCAGCAGGGCCAACACCTTGAGGTCCTCGATGCATTGGCCTCACGCACGGAACCGACTCACCGCTCACTGCGGCATGCGCCGAAATCCGTCCGCACAGGTAAGCCAACCATATCCTTCTTGGCTCACCCAACAACGTGGAAGACGAACTCACGTCTTGAATCGTCGGATCTCACGCTCGCTACAACCAAGTGCCGACTCGCCATTACCGCAAACCTCCCCGGTAACAAGATCAGGTGCGGACCCTCCCGGGGGCGGGCGCGGTGCGCGCCGACCCCTGCGCGAGTACGCGCCTGATCTCGTCGGCGTCCACCCCCGCCGATGCGGCGGCGTCCTGCACGCTC
>ERZ772917.1896-NODE-1896-length-11171-cov-16.541022_pt1 | contig 11171 bp, 11 predicted proteins | sample MGYA00511187_ERZ772917 | MGnify/ENA primary metagenome ERZ772917 (study PRJEB29015, sample SAMEA2737925) | human oral metagenome | biome: human oral; feature: human-associated habitat; material: dental | place: China | collected 2012 ... | reverse complement strand
AAGGGCCCCGCAGGGCCGGTGGCGATCCAGCCCCTGGAAACGTTGCAACCACGCGCCTCCCAGGAGCAGGGGTCAGGGAGCACCCCGCACCGCTAGGTGCATTAAGACCTTCTCCAACGCCGCCTTAATGACCGGGTCGGGGTCGGGTCAGGGAGCACCCCGCGCTTTTGCATTACCAGCTCACCACCTCACGGGCGGACCGCGGTGACCGGCTCGAAGGGCTCGAACAGGCCGGGACCTAGCCCTCTGGCGGCTACCGCGCACAGGGGGACATTTTGTGCAGAGCGGGACGTTTTGCGCACAAAGTGACCTGGATTGGTTACTTTGTGGGCAATCGGTTACTCTCTGCACAAAATGTTCTCCTGTGCGCAGAATGTTCCCCTACACGCAGTTCTCCGTAGTGCTCCGTATGTTGGTCCCCTCATCCGTGGGAGCATGGGTGAATGAGAGCGCCCGTTCGCGCTGAGATCAATGCCGGTCCCCTTGGTCGTGGGGCGGGGTGCGCCCTGCGCCAGCCCGGCTGCCCTTTCGAGTTGCCGCGGTACGTGGCAGGGCGCGCCGGGCCAGCTCGGTTGCTCTGGTTAGCCTGGTTGGTCGGCCAATCCGGTTGGTCGGCCAGCCAACATCAGCCCGGCTGGTCCGACTAGCCTGGGGGCATGCTCGTCGCCTTCTCCGTGTCCCCCACCACTACCGACGCGCCTGACGGCTCAGTGTCCGAGGCGGTGGCCCGAGCCGTGCGCGTGGTGCGCAGCTCCGGCCTGCCCAGTGAGACCACCTCCATGTTCACCACCATTGAGGGGGAGTGGGACGAGTGCATGGCGGTAGTCAAGGCCGCCTGCCAGGCCGTGGCCGAGGTGAGCCCCCGCGTGGCCCTCGTCCTCAAGGCCGACATCCGCCCCGGCTGGACGGGACAGCTGAGCGCCAAGGTCGAGCGGGTCGAGGCCCGGCTCCGGCAGGACGACGTCGACGGCGGAGACGCCAGCTGAGGCCCGCCAGGCGCTGCAGGGATCCCGACTGCCCCGGGGTCACCCCCGAGCAGGTCAGCTGAGACCCGCCAGGCGCTGCGGGGACCCCACCTCCGGGCCCGAGGCCCAGAGGTCCCGCCGTGCGCGGGCCGTGACCACCCCCCCCGGGTCCGAGGCCCAGAGGCGGTTCTGAGCGGACGGCATGGCGTAAGCCTCTGCTGTCCTCATGGGACGGGGCGCGGGACGCCTAGCCGGGCCACCGAGCTGGGTACACCAAGATCCGGGGTACCGAGCCGGAGCACCGAACCGGGTACACCGCGAGCCGGGCCCAGGGCCTGGGTGGTCAGGACCCAGGGGCCCACCGAGCCGAGTGCGCCGAGCCTGGCGCTCGGAGGGACTCGGGTGCGTCAGGCAGCTGACCGGGAACGTACTATCGTCACTATGTCCGCCCTGTACGGCCTGCCCCCTGCCCCGCCACACGTCCCGTCGGCCGGGTGCACGTGGGAGGACCGCCGCCAGCACCGGGTGATATGGGTCTTCGCGCTGCTGTCCCTGGCGGCCGCCATGGGTGCGGCCCTGGCCTGGTGGGCTGGTGCGGGCGTGCTCCTGGTCGCGGTGGTGGTCTGGCTCGGCTGCCTCTGCGGGACCTACCTGCTGAGCATGGTGCGCCTGCGCCGCTGCCGCGCCCGAGGGCGTACGGCCTGGACGGCGTCGCCTGAGGGCGTGAGGATGCTGGGCTCCCGTGAGCTCGTTGCCTGGGGCCTGGCCTTGAGGCTCATAGCAGCCCTGGTGCCGCTGACCGTGCTTGCGGCGCTCCTGGCTGGTGACCACGTGCCGGTCCTGGCCGGGGGTCTGATTGGGGTCCTCGGCCTGGAGGCGGCCTTCTACCTGGTGAGGATCATCTACCGTGGTGGCCCGGTACGACCGGGGATCCTCCTGAGCCCCATGGGGGTGCAGGTCATGCGCACCGACTCCTCCGGCGACTTCTTCCCCTGGGACCGGGAACCACGGGTGACGGCGGTCTCAGGACGTGTGCGCATTGAGTCCCAGGGTCGTGGGCCGGTGCAGTTCTCTGTGTGGTACCTGCCGGTCTCCTGCCGGCAGCTGGAGCGGCTCCTGGGTGCTCTTGGCAACCGCCCTGATATGCAGGTGCGTCTAGGCGGCCCGGAAGCGCTCGCCATGGTCCTGGGCGTCCTGGAGCCTACCGAGGAGGAGTACACCGACTCCTCCGGGACCTGGGCGCGTCCTGACACGCCTCGCAGCGCCACACGTGAGGCTGTCGCGGCCCTGGAGGGCCTGGAGGAGTCCGCCCTGGTCGGGATACGTGAGCGCCTGGTGGTCAACGGTCTCTGCGGGCAGGTGGTCCACCGCCTCGTCCGGGGCCGGACTGGCAGCCAACGGCCTCCGCGGGCAGGCTTGTCCACAGTGCCCTGACCGAGGCCGGTGAACGGGCCCAGGCAGTCCAGGACGCCGTGGAGCAGTGCCGATGGGCCGGTGCGGCCAGGACCATGGCTAGCAGGCTCTTGCCGAGTTCGCCCACTTGCTGGCGGGCCGGGTTGACGTGCTGTCTGACGTGCGGGCACTGCCGGAAGTTCGCCCACCTGCTGGTGGGCCGGGCGGCCTGAGTCGGGGCGTTACCGGCCTGGGGCTGGACGCGCCCTCGCGTATATGAACGCCGTTTCGCCCGTGTGAACGCCATTTAGCGTATGTGAACGTCGCCTTAAGTAGCGTCCATATGCGTGAGAGCGCGTTCACCAGGGCCAGGGCGCGTTTACTTACATGAGAGCGCGTTCACCTGGGCCAAGGCTGCTGAGCCAGCAGAACAGAACCTGCCAGCGAGATTACCTCCATGGACCGCCAGGGCTGAGGCGTCAGGCTTCCCTGTCGCGGCCTTCCTTCCTCGCTTGGGACGGGAGCGCGGCACGCCACTGGCCGGGCCTCTGTGTGGGACGGCAGCTTGCAGCAGTGGCTAAGTTCACCAGGGCAAGTTCCTGTCCCCCTGGGGGTGTGGACTCACAGGCCCCGGAGCGGTACACTGACTCGTGCGGTATAGGGCCTCTTTTGTGAGCCTTGGTCCGGAGCTGCCCTGGCCAGGGGTGCTCCACCGTGCCGCCTCTCGGTGAGAGAGCCTTACGGAGAGTAACCTCCCCTGGTGCCGTATTACGGCACAGGGACAACCTACCTTAGGATTCTTAGGTCATGGTGGATAACCAACTACCTGATATGGCCGTCGACCGTATCGTTTTCTTCTCTGCCGCCATTGGTGACCCGGGCGGTATCACCACGGCAACCAATTCTCTTGCTGCAGGGTTCAGGAGCCGCGGACTGAGCGTCTCCTACATGACCCTGCACCCTCAGAGCGGCCCGGTAGCCGTACCCGGGGACATGTTCGAGGTGGACCTGTACCGTAAGTACACGGCGGACCACCCCGCCGCCAGGAGGTATCCGGGCCCCCTTGGCGTGAAGTACGCCGTCAAACGGCTCCTGGCAAGGCCCTGGAGGAGCCTGCGACGGCGACGGCTGCGTCGGTACGTCAAGGCACTGCCTTCGAGAACGGCAATGATCGTCACGGATATCTACTGCCACGCCCTGCTTTGGGAGTGCTGTGGCGACCTCCTTTCGTCCCGGTTCCCGTCGCGCCCGCTCATCGTGCTGCAGACACACACCTCCGTCGATGGGTGGGGTACCATTGTCGGGATCGACCAGGTTGACTGGTCGGTCGGGAAAGCCGATATCGTCACAGCCCTCTCATCGGGAATGGCTGAGCAGTTTGCTGAACGCTACCGGGTACCTGTAGCAGCCGTGCAAAACCCCTTGAGGATACCTGTGCGTGAGAACGTCGGCGACGAGGGCAGGCAGGACAGGATAGTCGTCCTCTCCCGCTTCTCCCCGGAAAAGCGTCTTCCCCTGCTTGTCCGCGCCTTCGCAGAGGTAGCTGGTGAGGTACCCTCCTGGAGTCTGGACATCTACGGCAGCGGTCCGGAGGAGGCGCGACTTCGAGAGCTGATCAAGTATTTGGGTGTGCCCCGTGTAACGCTCCATCCGTTCACGGACGACATCGTGAAGATACTGGACACTGCCCGCCTCAGCGCCATGGTCAGCAGTTTCGAGGGAGGGCCCATGTCTGTCGTCGAGGCGGCCGCACGGGGCGTCCCCAGCGTCTGCACGCCTGCGTCGGACATGGTCGTCAGCGTCGCGACGTCGTGTGGCTACCTGACGGACGCCCCGTACCTTGCCCGCGACCTCCTGGCGGCCATGCATGACACCTCGCGCCAGGCCAAGGTGCGCGCCTGCCTTGAGTACGCCACCAGGTTCTCGCCCGAGACCGTGGTCGACCGCTGGATGGGGATATTCGCTGCCCAGGAGGGTGCGGCCCCCGGGCCTACCCGAGGTACTGGTGGGCCGGGCGGCCTGAGTCGGGGCGTTACCGGCCGGGGGCTGGACGCGCCCTCGCGTATATGAACGTCGTTTCGCCCGTGTGAACGCCATTTAACATATGTGAACGTCGCCTTAAGTGGCGTCCATATGCGTGGGAGCGCGTCCATCGGAGCCAGAGCGCGTTTACTTACACGAGAGCGCGTTCACCTGGGTCAGGGCTGATCAGTACTCAAGCGGGCGACGCCCAGGGCAGGCAGGAGGGGCGGGCCCGTCAGCCGGGATCAACGCAGCCGTGGCGGGCGACGCCCGGGGTAGGCAGGACGGGCAGCTCCCGGGGGCAGGGCTAGGCGTGCATCCCTACCAACCTGCCTAGAGACAGTCGAGGGCGGCCCCGGGCGGGGTTAGGTCTCGCCGGGGCTTTATTCTGCGGCGGCGAGGAAGGCGGGGCGGCCCGGGGCAGGGTTAGGCGGTCTCGCGGCGCCGGGCGCGGGCGGCCAGGTCCTCGGCGGTCAGCGGGCCCTGCGTGGTGCCGGCGGAGCCGTCCACTCGCACCCAGGAGACACACAGGGCGTCCTTGCTCCCGAACCGGGCCAGGTGGATGCCGATGACCTCCTCCAGGTGGGCCAGGTGCTCCTCGTCCGAGCTCAGCCTCAGCACCAGTGCCCCGGGCTGGCAGGACAGGTCGCAGACCCCGGTGGAGGTCCCGCCCCGGTTCATGTCCAGGCTCCCGGTGGACGACGTCTCGTCCCAGGCAGCCGAGATCTTCCGCCCCATGTGGCTGGTCAGCTGGCGGCCGTAGCGGGCGGGCCTGTCCGTCTTGACACGGGCGGTGGAGACGGCGGTCGGGGAGGGCGATGTCATGGGGCCAGTCTCCCACTCTTACTGAGGTGAGCCTCATGTGATCCGTGGTGCCGGGTGCGCGGCCCCGTGGCCAGCCCCGGCATGGACGGTCCCGCCGCCAGCCCCACGACGCCCGCGCGGCTGGCCCTGGCATGGACGGGCACCGCGGTGGCCCGACGTGGAGGGCGGCGCCGGGCTCGGTCTGGCCCCGCCGCGGACGCGGCCCGCGGGGAAGCAGGCCGGGCACAGGAGCGTGTCGAAAGCCGGCCCCGGCATGGACGGTCCCGCCGCCAGCCCTACGACGCCTGCGCGGCTGGCCCCGGCACGGCCGAGCCTCGTCCCCAACCCCTACTACACCTGCGGACGGGTCCTGTACGTAACCTGTTCTCTCCGGTAGCATCTTTCTATGAGTGTTGAGGTCATCAACGTGACCCGTACCTTCCGCGGCGCCCCTGCGGTGCGGGGCCTGAGCGTGTCCGTACCCAGCGGCGCCGTCACGGGCCTGGTGGGTCCCAACGGCGCTGGCAAGACCACGCTGCTGCTCATGCTCGCAGCCCTCCTGCGCCCCGATACCGGGACCATTCGCGTCAACGGCCTCGACCCGGTCACCCAGCCCCGGGAGGTCCACCGCGTCGTCGGGTGGATGCCGGACAGCTTCGGCACCTGGGACTCCCTGACCTGCACCGAGATCCTCCAGACCTTCGCCGTCGCCCAGGGGGTCGAGGCCCGGGAGGCGGCCGGGCGCGCCGCCCAGATGCTGGCCGTCGTCCACCTGGAGGACATGGCGGCCGCCCCCGCTCGGGTCCTGTCCCGGGGCCAGAAGCAGCGCCTGGGCCTGGCCCGCGCGCTCATCCACTACCCCAGCGTCCTCCTGCTCGACGAGCCTGCCGCCGGGATGGACCCGCGCTCACGGGCCGACCTGCGTCAGCTCCTGCGCTCGCTGGCCGACGGGGGCGTCACCGTGCTCATCTCCAGCCACGTCCTGGGCGAGCTGGAGGAGATGATCGACGGCGCCGTCTTCGTCTCCAGGGGCCAGGCGCTGCGCACCGGCGAGGAGGACGAGGCCCCCTCCCGCACAGCCCCCTACGGCCTGGGCCAGGGGTCGGGAGCCTCGTCCTCCTCGCCGGACGCTGCCGGGTCGGCCCCGCCCGGCACCGCTCCCGCGGAGCCGTCGGCAGGCTCGGCCTCAGAGGGCGCGTCCCTGGGCCAGCCCGGCCTCCCCGCGACCGGGGTGCCGCCCGTACCGACCGTGGTCCCGGTGCGGCCGACCTCGGTGCGCACCGTCTGGCGCATGAGGATCCTGCCCGGTGAGGACTCCCACGCCGCCATGAGGGCCTGGAGCCAGGGCGACCGGACGCTCCTGAAGGAGGAGGACCCCGAGTCCTTCCGGCTGACGGTCCCCGACCAGGTCGCGGCCTGCGCGATCCTGGGTGAAGCGGTACAGGCCGGAGTCAAGGTGGTCTCCTTCGCTCCGGTGACCGGGCTGCTGGAGGAGACCTACCTGTCAATGGAGGAGGAGCGCCGATGAGCTGGTCAGGGATCCGCACGGTCATGGTGCTGGAGCTGCGTCAGCGGGTGAGGGCCACCCGCTGGAAGGTCATGCTGGGGATCTGGGCGCTGGTCCTGGTCCTGGTGTGCCTCGGGCTGACGTCGCTGCTCAACCCCGGTGACGGCTACGACTACGCCTCGGAGGCCCTGTACAACTTCATCCTGTGCTTCGTCCTGGGGATCGGCCTCATTGTGGCCCCCACCCTGTCGGCCATGTCGGTCAACGGCGACCGGGCGGACGCCACCCTGGCCCTGCTGCAGGCCACCATGCTGCGCAGCCGGGAGATCGCCGTCGGCAAGCTCCTGGCCGCCTGGGTGGCGGCCATGGCCTTCCTGGCGGTGGCGCTGCCCTTCCTGCTCGTACTGACCCTGGCGGGTGGCGCCTCGTGGCCCGCCTTCCTGGGGCACGTCCTGGTGCTCGTCGTCACCCTGGGCTCGGTGTGCGGCGTCGGGCTGGGCCTGTCCGCCATGACGGCGCGGACCTCGGCGTCGGCGGTCCTGTCCTACCTCGTGGTCGTCATGCTGACTATCGGGACGCCCCTGTGCACGCTCATAGCCTCCAACTCGGTGACGACGACCCAGACCCGCGTTGTCTACCAGATAGACTACGACAAGTCCAACAACAACCTCAGGGTGTGCAGGGAAAAGCCTGATGTCGACAGCCGGGAGGTCGTCCACGGCGAGTGGATCTGGTGGATGCTCGCGCCCAACCCCTACATTATCCTCAGTGACGTCTCAGCGCGTGCCCCCCTGCCGAAGAGCGAGTACAGGTACGGAGGGAAGTCCTTCCTCGAGGCCTCGGGGTGGGCTATGGACGCAATGCGTACGCCTGAGCCGAGAGAGATTGTCATCAGGTACTGCGAGGAATCAAGTAAGAATAAGAATGAGTCCGACCGACGTAGCCGCGACGAGCTGCAGCACCTGGCCTTCTGGCCCGTGAGCCTGCTGGTGCTCCTGGGCATTGGGGCCGGGGGCGTGTGGACCGCCTCCCGCCGCCTGGACGTCCCGGTAGGACAGCTGCCCCAGGGGGTGCGCCTGGCCTGAGCGACGCCGCCGCCCGGCGCCTGCCCTGCCTGGCTCCGGCCAGTGGCGCCGACGACGGGGCGCGAGAACCTGCGGGGAGTGCGGGACCGCTCAGCACCAGGTGGCGTGCTCCACGTCCACGCCGTGGGCGGTGGCGTTGGCGTTGACCACCTGCTGGAGCCAGGCGGCCAGGCCGGGTGCCTGGCGGTCGTAGTGCGCGGCGAAGCGCGGGTCGGCGGTGTAGCCGCGGGCAATGAGGACCTGCTTGGGGTAGGTCACCGTGAACCAGTGGCCCAGGTCTGCGCGGTGGCGCTCGGCCAGGGCGTTGGCCTCCTGGCTGCCCGGCTCCACGCCACGGGCCATGGCCGCGACGAGGTCGGCCTCCAGGGCCAGCGTCCGGGCCTTGACCTGCTCCCAGTCCTCACGGGTCATGGCGGCCTGCCGGGCGGTGGCCTCAGCCCACTCCGGGGTGTCCCCCCAGCGCTCCTGGGCCTCCGTGACGTACTGCGGGCTCCAGTCCGTCCCCAGGATCTCGGCCTGCTCGGCAGGGCTTAAGGGCCCGGACCGCGGTGAGGTGCCTACGGTGCTCAGCGTCCTGTCAATAAGGGTGTCGACGGCGCGGACCATCCGCATGGTGCGTGAGAGCTGCTCGGTCAGGAGGTCGCGCTGGCGCCTGAGGTGGGCCAGCGCGTCCGTCCCCGGGTCGTCCAGGAGCTCGCCGATGCAGGCTAGGGGCAGGCCGGTCTCACGGTAGACGAGCACCTGGTGGAGGCGGGTGACGTCGGCCGGGGAGTAGAGCCGGTAGCCCGACCAGGAGCGCTGGGAGGGGCGGACCAGCCCGATGGTGTCCCAGTAGTGGAGTGTGCGCACGCTCACTCCCGCGAAGGCGGCGACCGCCCCCACGGTGAGGTCGGGAGCCTCCCCTGTGCTGGCGGCGTCCTGCCCCCGGGCGACGGCGTCGGGTGCCTCCGGACGGGCGTCGGTGTGTGGGTGGTCTGTCCTGCTCACGGTCCCAGCGTCTCTCATAGGCGGGACCATGGGGCCTCACGCCGCGTGAGGGTCAAGCAGGACGGTGGTCGGCGGCCGCTGGGCGTGCTCACTCCACGCGACGGCGTCCCTCGAAGGCGCGTCCCAGGGTCACCTCGTCGGCGTACTCCAGATCCGCGCCCACGGGCAGGCCGGAGGCCAGCCGGCTCACCGGCACCTCCAGGGTGCGCAGCATGCGGGTCAGGTAGGCCGCCGTCGCCTCACCCACCACGTTCGGGTCCGTGGCCAGGATCACCTCGACGACGTTCCCGCTGCCCAGGCGTGTCAGGAGCTCCCGCACCCTCAGGTCGTCGGGCCCCACGCCGTTAATGGGGTCAATAGCCCCGCCCAGCACGTGGTAGAGCCCCCGGTACTCCTGGGTTCGCTCAATGGCGACAACGTCCTTGGGCTCCTCCACCACGCAGATGACCGAGGCGTCCCGGCGCGGGTCCTTGCAGACGGTGCACAGGGTGTCCTCGGCGATATTGCCGCACTGCTCGCAGAATCGCACCCGGGCCTTGACCGCGTGCAGGGCGTCCACCAGCCGCTCCACGGCCGCGGAGTCGGAGGACAGGACGTGGAAGGCCAGGCGCTGGGCGGTCTTGGGGCCGATCCCGGGCAGCTCGCCGAACTCGTCAATGAGATCCTGCACGGCCCCCTCGTAGATGACTGGCATCAGCGTCCTTCCTGCGTCACGGTGACGTTCTCAATGACCGTGGCCCCCAGGAGGCGGATGACCACGTCCAGCCCGACGGCGCCCGCCTCCTCGGCGTCCTCGTCGTCCTCACTGGGCACGTCGTCCTCGAGGGCGACGACGGAGCGCGCCCCCCGCCGGCCGGGGCGTGACTGGCGTGCCGCGGCCCGGGCGGCGCGCTCGGCGGCGCTCATGTGCGCGCTCGGTGGGGATGTGCCCGCCTCCGGCGCCGGTCCCTCGGTCCTGCCGGGCTCGGGCACGCCGTCGGGGAGGCTGGCGGGGGCGTCCTCGTCAGGGCGGCCCGAGTCAGCCTGCTGGGGGGCGCCTAGGTCCGGGGAGGCGCCCGGGCCGTCCCAGGAGACCGGGGCCAGACGGCGCACGGGACCCGGGGCCGGGTCGGGAGCGGGCAGGGAGGGCAGGGGGTGCAGCCGGTGGACGGTGGCCAGGTGCGGCTCCTGCTGGGTGGCCGGCTCGGGGGGTGCCTGCTCGACGGTGGGCCCCGGATCCCAGGCGACGGCGGCGCGCTGGGGTGAGGTGTGAGGTGACCAGGAGCCGGGCCTGGGGCCATGGGCCGGGGCGGTCGACCCCGGTGGGGTGGCGGCCGAGGCGGCGTGCGCCGAGGTGGCAGGGGCCGCCGAGGTGGCAGGGGCCGCCGGGGTGGCAGGGGCCGCCGGGGTGACGGCGTGTGCTGCGGAGGGGACGTGCGCCGAGGCAGGAGGAGGTGCTGGAGATACAGATGCGGGTGATTTAATAGGTTGAGACAGGGATGGTGTCTCGGAAGCGTCGGTATGCACCGATGGTATATGGTCTGTGGCGTCGTGCCCGGTGGTGGTGGGACCTTGGTCAGGAACGGCCACCGGCCCCCAGCCGTCCTCCTGGGAGGCCGTCGGAGGGTCCTCCTGGGGGGCCGGAGAGGCTGCCTGGAGGGCCGGTGAGACCGCCTGGGCCGCCGCTGGAGGTGCTGGAGTGGCCTCCCAGGAGGAGGTCGGTGAGGCCGCCTCCGGGGGAGGGGCTGGTGAGGTTGCCTCCGGGTGAGGTGCTGGAGGGGCCGCGGGTGAGGCTGTCTGGAGGGCCGCGGGTGAGGCCGGGGGAGGTGCTGGAGGGCCCGTGGGGACAGGCTGGCTCGCCAGCCCCGCAGGACTCGCGACAGCGGTCGGCGGCTGCTCCTCGTAGTGGGCGAAGGGGTCGGCCTCCTCGCCGGCGGCCCCGGGCTCGGGGCGGGGGCCACTGCCTCCGGGACTGATACCCCCGCCTCCGGGGCCACTCCCTCCGGGACCGCGGAAGCGGCCGGGGCCGTCCCCCGGAGACCTCCCGCCGGGCCCACTAGGACCTGCCGGCCCGTCCCCTCCGGCCAGGACGGCGTGGACCTCCACCCTCAGGCCGAGGGCCTGGTGGATCGCTGCCGCGAGGATCGGGCCGTGGCCGCCGTTCTCAAAGGCGTTGACCAGCCCGGGGGCGGTGAACAGGACGGTGAGGACACCCTCGTGGAGGGGGCCTGGCTGGGCGTTGGGCTTGACCAGGGCCCAGGTGGCGCGGCGGCTCCGTCTGGCGGAGTCCAGCACCTCCTCCCAGCGGGCGCGCAGCATCTCGGCGTCAGCGGCACCTGGGCCGGTCGGCCCCTGCGCGGGCGCCGTGCGCTGCCCCTGGTGCTCGCCCCGCCGGGGGGCCGGGTCCGCGGGCCCGCCCGCTCATGGCCG
>ERZ772917.1895-NODE-1895-length-11183-cov-16.660047_pt1 | contig 11183 bp, 8 predicted proteins | sample MGYA00511187_ERZ772917 | MGnify/ENA primary metagenome ERZ772917 (study PRJEB29015, sample SAMEA2737925) | human oral metagenome | biome: human oral; feature: human-associated habitat; material: dental | place: China | collected 2012 ... | reverse complement strand
AGCGGATGGCTGTTAACCATTAGGTCGCTGGTTCGAGCCCAGCTGCCGGAGCCAAGAAAATACACTTCTACGGAGGTGTTTTTTCTTTGTTCCTTGAAATACGATTTGGTACCATATGAAATTTCACGCTAGGCTGATGCTGGTGGCGGCTAATTTTGCCATACTCAAACCAAAAGTGCTGGTTATTCCGAACAATTGAATGAGTAGTCATATGGCGGTTGGTTGCAAAACCCACAGGTACGGTGAGCCATGTTAACAGAGTGTATAGTGTGATATTGACAGCAGTGTTGATAATGTCGATGGCGGCAAAGGTGGTGAGTTGTTTGTGAATATTCATATGGGTGAGTATAGTGGGTGGGGCTGTAAAAAGGCTGTAGGGTCCTGTTATAGAATCGCAAGATTTCACCTGCCATGTGGTCGCGAAGATGAAACAGATTGAAAAAGTCGATATTTATGACGATAAGACTGATTTTGTCAATTTCTAGGGTTGATTTGGGACAGTCTATCTACTAATTGCTATACTCAACAAATCATTCACTATAGATAACGGTATCGTTGAGCCTCAAAATAGTGCCTTTTCTATCTCTGGCGGCCCACACTTAAAAAGGATATAATCAGAATATGTCGAAATCAGAAAAACAAGGAAACTATCTCTCTCCAAAGCAATTTCTAAAATCAAGAAGACCTAAGCAATTCTCAGATACAATAATGTCTGAAAACAAATCTATAGACAGAGCTCAACTTGAATACTATCTCTCAACTTTGTCGAATAGGAGCCAGGAGAAAGAATTTGAATGCTATGCTAAACGTTTATGTGAACTAAAGATTTGTCCTAATCTTCAATCAAATACAGGTCCTTCGGGCGGAGGTGACGGAAAGGTTGATTCTCAGACCTACCCAGTCTCGCCGATTACACAACTTGGATGGTATATAGGGGCTAGCTATGATGCAGCAAAAGACAGGTGGGCTTTTGCTTTTAGTATTAAGAAGGATTGGCGAGCAAAACTAAAATCTGACATTGAAAAGATAGCTGAAACTGGGAGGGGATATAAGGTAGCCTACTTTGTGACCAATCAGTATGTACCCTCTAAAAAGCGCTCTGACCTGGAAGATGAATTATCAAATAAGTATTCTATATCGATTAGAATTCTTGACGCTACATGGCTTCTCGACGAGACGTTTAAAAATAATTATCAACATATTGCCATAGATGAGCTTGGTATACAGACTAGTGAGCAAAGTTTAATCAATAAAGGCGATCTTGATACGAAACGTGCCAAGATGCTGGAGGATTGTGACAAGCAGATTGAGGAGGAAATTAGTAAAGATAAGATTTCTAAAAATACATTAGACTTATCAATCAAAGCGGCAATTTTGTCTCGTCAGCTTGAGCTACCGATGCACGAAATAGACGGCAGATTTAGTAGGGCTACTAGACTTGCCAATTATGTCGGCGATGAGTTTAGTAGATTTGAAGCTGCATATCAGCATGCTTGGACTGCTTTCTGGTGGTTTGAAGATTTTAACGCATTCAAATCTCTTTTTTTGATCGCTGAAAAGGAAGTGATCAGTACAAACAATGTTTATAACCTTGAAAAACTCGTGAACTTATGGTTTTTATTAACTACAATCAGAGAGCATGATAAAAAGCTCGTTCCTAAAGCTTTCTACGATCAGCACACCAATAAACTTAAAAATAAACTTACTGAGATTCTTAAGGATGCTTCCAATATGACTGCGCCGCTATATGCAAAGAGTCTTTTGCTGCTGGTAGATCTAAAGGAAAAAGCTATCGCTGGTGATGATGAGTTGGGGCGAGTACTGACAGACATAGAACAAGTAGTAAAAGAGTCACAGAATTTCATCGGCTTTCCGCTCAGACCATTGATAGGGGTATTAACTGAACTAAGCGACTTCCTAGATGATTATCCGGAATATGAGCAGCTATTTACGACCATGAGTGAAATCGTCTCTAGGCGAGACGGTGAATTGGCTGCTGCTAACATGGCGCTTTCACGAGGCAGTAATCAATTGCAGTCGGGGAAAAACTACGAAGCCATTAAAACACTTGGAGGTGTATTGAGAAATGTTCATAAGTATGAAAGTAAAGACGATGCCATTCGGGCTTTGTATATGATGGGGGTTGCCTATAAAAACGTAGGACTCTATTGGGCGGCACGCGGTTCTTTCTTATCTGCTGGATCACTAGCTACAAATGACTTTTGGAATTATAGAGAAGTAACCTTGGAGCAAATGTCCTGCTACGAGGAATTAAAGAGGCTAGAGCTAAAACTAGGAAGGCTACCTCACCTATTGGAATGGAATAGAATTGACCTATATACAAAGTCTATTCTAGTATCTCAAGGAGAGGATCAGAATAAATTTGACGAAGCTGCTATGGTTTTTGACTTGATGCTCGGAGTAGTATTTCTTCGGATGGACTCAAATGAACTTAAAAAATACCAGAGCCTACCGGATACTCTACTGAGTAATGGCCTGGAGCATTCAAGGATAGCTTTATTACATGCACTTGGCCATGATGACGAATTACCCAATGATTTTGCAGATATCGTCCCCGTGGAAGACAGAGAGAAATATTTCAAGGGTTGGGCTGCACAGTATTCATCCGAGCATCACCCAGAGGTGCTAGATGACCTGGAGGATGACGAAATTTGTTTATTTTCTAATATACTTGGTTGCACAGTGAATGTTACAACTAAGAGACAAGAAAACTGTTTGGAACTTGCTGAGTCTTTGCTGGCTGCAATGGAGTCTATATTGGCGACTTCCACTCTATATAATGCCATATCAACAGAGCAATTTGCTCAAGTTAATATCACCTTTTCTAGCCAACAGAATGAGTTGGTGACTTATTCTGTGATAGATAATGATGATCGACCAACTGTCAATGTTGTATGTGGCAAATTTAATCCACACAGACTTGGATCAACAGAGCAGTCTGAAATAAAGGATAGTATTTTCAAGATCAATGCTGAACTAATAACTCGAATAATTATGTTCAAGGACTTTAAAAGGGAATTTAAAGCAATACTGGAAGAAGGTGGCACAGATAGAGCTTTGAGTTTCACAAGTACTTTTGTAAGACTAGGTAATGTGCTCGGCCCCAAACCAAAACATAAGACCAGTGATTGGATAAAAAATCAAAAGGAATACACTTTAAACCAGCCCAAGGGCTATAGGGGTATAGTGGCTTTGTCAGAAGACTCCCCGCCCATTATTAAAGAACAACCGAGCAGTAGTAGGGGGCTATATGACAATATTAAGCATACTGACATGAGGACTGTTTCTGTTATTAGAGAACAGCTTTGGAACGATGCTCAGTGGGAGGGTGCTGGCTTTGCAACATCGCCTGACCAACCTCCGATACTAATGTTTCTGTTTAAGAATGCTGAGAATGGTAAAAAGATTTTTAGCGCCTGGAGAGAAAGGTTTAGTAACATAGATAAAGAGGATGATCTTAGAATAACCATCGTGCGTGGTATAGATAAGAAAAACCCATTTTATTACAGGATAGGAGTTGGAGCTAATATTAAGAAGGAACTTTCTTCGGCAAGGTTAGTGGGTACTATTGTAAGAAGTAATATGATGACTCCAACTAACTCAGATAATTTAGACCGCTTCCTTGCTGACTACAAAAAATATGGCTGTTTTTGGATAGTACCAGCTGCTTTTAATAAAAGTGGAAAACCTGATATGTATCAACCACTCTCTATCTTAAAAGAAAAAGTCGTTATTAGAGATGCTTGGGAGATAGGTATTAATGATCTTGACTCTAGTCTAATACGCCAAGGTGATAACCCTATAATTCCAAAAAGTGAGATTGAAAAATCCCCCGTTATAGAGTTGATACAGTCCAGGATGATAGTTGAGTAGGATCTGATTAGTATTGAATATTAAAAGCAGCAGAATGACGCATTGATGGTTGTTTAAAACCAGTGGATATCGGCTAGTTGTTGAGCGACTGGCCTCTAAGAATGTGTCGGGTAAAGTCAGCCCGGAAATGATGCAGTTTTTGATCGAGGCGGTGCTGGATAAGTTGTTCATAGACGCTTAAAGCAAAATTACAGATTGTCTGGTTATCATATACTCACGATAATCATAAGAAAGGATGAGTATGAAGACGAGACAATCGCAAGAAACAACCTTAACTACCAACGAAGCGCTGGTGTTGCAGCAAGTCTATGAGGATGGCAGCGATGAGGCGGCTATGCTGGCAGCACAAATGGGCATGCCGCGCCGGACAGCGATGCATGTGTTGGCGGATTTGCGGCGTAAAGGTTTGATGGCGATCGACCAGGCCCATAGTGACGCTTGGGTGCGACTAACGCGCGGCAAACGACTAGTGCAGCGAATTTGGCCGGAAGCACAGGCGATGGCTGTTTAAGATTTGCATAATCTGAAGATTTTATTGTAGTTTGGTAGGCATGCCTAGTAGAAACACTTTTATAGGCTGTGCTATAATTCTATGGCATCGCTGTTGGCAAGAAGTTAAGAAAAACTATAAAAAAGATACAACACTGTAGGAATTATGAAAATCTGGCACTCAGGACGAGAATCAAAATTACTCGACGATATTATCGCCGGGCGGAAGACGGTTGAAGGTCGATTGAATCGCGGAAAGTTTGCCGAGTACCGAGTCGGCGATAAGATTCACCTGCGCCGCGATGTTCGCGATGCCGAAGGAATACTACACGACGGCGAACCAGATCAAGCACGCGTGGAGATTATCGCTATCCGCCACTACAATTCCTTTTTAGAAATGGTGCAGGCCGAGGGTTACCACCGTGTTATTCCGCACGCCACCAGTGCCGAAGCTGCCGCTGCCGAATACAACAAATATTATTCCGCTGCTGACCAAAAACATTATGGCGTGCTAGCAGTGGAAATTTGCTTATCGCTTTAATCTTTCAGTAAGGCTATGATATGCTGAAACTATGACTAATTTACTCTCAATCCATCATCATCTCCACGTGTAGGCAGGAGGTGTCTTGTTGTTGTGGTATGCCTCCTGCGGGAGGTTTTTTGATTGATTAATTTTAGGAAGGGAAATATATGATACCAGAGAAATTACAGCCAGGCGATGAAGTCAGGGTATTTGCGCCGGCGCGTTCGGCGAGCGATATTGACGAAAGAGTTTTAGATAGGGCGAAAGCGGCGTTAGAATCACTGGGACTAAAAGTTACGTTTAGCAACAATGCTTTTTCCCAGAATCAGCGAGGTTGTCCGACGGATGACGAGAAGATTGAAGATTTACACGCAGCGTTTAGGGACGAAAACGTGAGGTGTATTCTGGCGGCTATCGGCGGGTTTAATTCAAATCAGATGCTGGGTAAAATTAACTGGCAGATTATAAAAGACAATCCGAAGATCTTTGGTGGCTTTTCTGATATCACCGTTCTCAATCATGCGATTTTGGCAAAAACTGGTCTGGTGACTTATGCGATGCCAAATTTCTATTGTTTTGGTTTGCCGCCAGAAGCTAATTATTCGTTGGAGTATTTTCGGCGGTGTTTGTTTTTAGATCAGCCGGCAGAACTTGTCGTTCAGCAATCAGAAACATTTTACGATCTTCCGTGGAATTATGACGAAACTTCGCCGCGTCAAGCTTTGAAAAATAGTGGGCCGCGAGTTGTGCAGAGCGGGTTGGCTGAAGGGGTGATAATTGGCGGTAATTTGTGTAGCCTGAACCTGTTGAACGGTACGGAATATTTTCCGAAAATTGAAGGCGATATTATTTTGTGTATTGAAGACGATAGCTATGATTCAATTCCTGAAACGTTTGAGCGCCACGTGCAGGCGTTGATGCAACAGCCGTTCTTTCGTCAAGTAAAAGCAATTTTAGTTGGGCGTTTTCAGGGCGAATCTAGGGCGACCGACGATATGATTGGCGACATGATTCTTTCGAAAAATATTGATCCCAGGATTCCAGTGGTGGTCAATCTCGATTTTGGCCACACTGACCCGAAGTTCACGTATCCGGTGGGCGGTAAGTGCGAGGTTATAGCGGGAGATGATACTAAAATTGTCATTCGTTGCGGCGACTAGGCGACTTTTGAACGGGGTGCTTTAAGCAATTTTTCAGATGCCTGTGCTAAAGTTGAAAAGAGGATAGTTAGCTAATGAGAATTTTACTAGTAGAAGATGACGTGGCGATTGCCCAGTCGCTGAAGGAAGGCTTGGAAGACGAAGCCTATGCAGTTGACGTGGCTCATGACGGTGACAGGGGGTATCGAACGGCGACGGCGGACGAGTACGATGTGATTATTCTTGATGTGATGCTGCCAGAAATGAATGGCTATGAAGTGTGTCGGGCGCTACGCAAAGACGGTAATCAGACACCAATTTTGATGTTGACAGCGCGTGATGCCGAGCGGGATATTGTCGAAGGTCTGGATATGGGTGCTGATGATTATCTGGCGAAGCCGTTTAGTTTTGAGGTGTTGTTGGCGCGTCTTCGCGCCTTACTGCGCCGTCCAAACGAGAAGTTGGAAGAAATTTTACGGGTTGGTGATTTGATGCTTGATCCGAGTTTGAAAAAGGTGATGCGTGCCGCGCAGGAAATTAGCCTAACCGCCAAAGAATATGCTGTCTTGGAATATCTGATGCGTAACGCCGGCAAGGTCCTGTCCAAAGAGCAGATCATCTCGCACGTGTGGGATTTTGATGCCGATGTCTTGCCTAACAATGTTGAATTATTCGTTATGTTTTTGCGCCGAAAAATCGATAAACCATTCGGCTCAAAATTGATCCACACCGTCCCAGGATTTGGCTACAAGCTGGAGGATAAATCATGAAACAGCAGCGCGTCAGACGGTTAGCGTTGAGTTATTTGGCGGTGATCATGACGTTGTCACTGGTGTTTAGTGTGATTATTTATGCTATTACTTCCGTACAATTAGATCGTCCGTTGCCGCCAGATGAAAATAATCAGCAGTCGTTGATACTTTTTGAGGATCAGTTTACCCATCGTTTAGAGCGACGCAATAGTGAAACGCGCTGGTCGGTCATTGTGTCACTCGTAACACTAAATATTGCGTTATTACTGATCGGTTATTGGTTGAGTCTGCTATTGGCACGGAAAACTCTAGTGCCGATCGAGCGATCAATCGAGCAGCAAGCACAATTTGTGTCTGATGCTAGTCATGAATTGAGAACTCCACTATCGGCTCTACTGCTCAATAACGAAATAGCGCTTAGAAAGCCAACCCTAACTGACAAAAAAGCTCGTCAGGTTTTGGGACAAAACGTTGCAGAAATAAAGAAGTTGACCGAGCTCAGTAATTCACTGCTTGATTTGGCAAAGTCGGAGAGTGTCACGACAGACCTAGAGTTTTCCAGTCCCTCCGTACTTGTGGAGGAAGTGATTGCTCGGTTTGCGCCTGTCGCGCAGGCAAAAAAAGTGAAATTAATATACGACGAACAGCGATCCAGTCAGGAGGTTGCGCTTCAGAAAGATGCGGTTCGCCAAATTCTAGCGATCTTAGTAGACAATGCCGTAAAGTATGTACCATCAAAGGTTGGTAAAATTAATCTATGTGTGAGGTCTCGCAAAAATACGCTTGAATTCATTGTTAAAGATAACGGTCCAGGTATCTCGCCGGCTGATCAAAGGCATATTTTTGAGCGATTTTACCAGGCGGACATGGCGCGGACGCGGACTGACGTGTCGGGTCACGGCTTGGGGTTGGCGATTGCTAAGTCACTAGCGGATAGCCGTGGCTACACGATTCACGTCAAAAGCCGCTTGTCGGCTGGTGCAGAGTTTGTGCTGATTGTCCCATTTACTGAAAGTCGTTCATCGTAGAGCTGGTAATGTAAATATTCTGTAGCAAATAGCTGATTAGCTTTGTAGTGCTTAAGTGTGATGTCGTAGGGTTCTTATTATTCTAAATCTTATGTATAAAATCCCATATTTATTTTTTGATTCTGGGCATTGTCCTTTTGGTATACTTTGATCATGAGGTTATCTGATCGTCATCCTAACGACCGTCCCCGCGAGAAATTGGCGCGTTACGGTACGGTGCGACTGAGCGACTTGGAACTATTGATGGCGATTATTGGCAGCGGTAATAAACAGGCGGATGTCGGTAAAATTGCGCGCGAAGTGCTGAAGATTTTGCGTCAAAAAGGCGGTGATGTTTCGTATGATGATCTGCGTAGCGTGGTTGGTTTGGGCGAAGCGAAAATCCCGGTGATTGTGGCGAGTTTGGAACTGGCGCGGCGGTACTTGCTGGATAGCGACCAGCCAATTATTGACAGTCCAGAAAAAGCCGTTGAGCTGCTGGCCGACATTCGCGACAAAAAGCAGGAATATTTTGTCTGCCTGACGCTGGACGGTGCGAATCGCTTGATTGCCAAGCGGGTGGTGACCATAGGTACGCTGACTGCCAGCCTGGTACACCCGCGCGAGGTCTTCGCCGACGCCATCGCCGATCGTGCGGCCAGCATCATCGTGGCGCATAATCATCCAAGCGGGAGTTTGGAGGCCAGTCGGGCTGATAAAGAAGTAACGAATAGGTTGGCAGAAGCGGGAAAATTGCTTGGCATTACGCTTAATGATCATATAATTATCACTAAACTATCGTATATTTCGATACATCACACAAATAACTAGTGCTTTTATGTATCATGAGCGATACATAAATACCGTTAACCTATCAACGACAATACATAAAAAAACTTCCAATTTGTTTATGTGTAGTATATAATTAAATTATGAGCTATAACCCAGAGGTGCCATATAAATTACCGCAGATATCAAAGGATACGCTGCTTGAAGTGCAAACAAATTTGTCTCAAGAGTTAACCAAGGCAAATATAGCTATGGCACAGCTAAAGGGCTATCTGAGAGGGCTACCGCAAACAAGTGCTATGCTCATGAGTCCTATTTTTATCAAAGAGGCTGTTGAGAGTTCCGAGGTCGAAAATATTAACACTACGCTACTTGAGGTTATGCAACGTCAAATAGCGCCAGATGTTGAAAGTAAGTCTAGTAGCCAGCTGGTTGTAAATTATCTATCAGCTTCTCGTTGGGGATATAATCATATTGAAAAATATGGCCTTACGCACCGTATCATTACTGGCATTCAGCATAAACTTATTCCTGATGGCGTTGAAGGTTTTCGAAGATTACCAGTGGTGATTGGTGACGGTCGAGGTAAGGTCCATTATACCCCTCCTGTGGCATCAGATATTCCGAATCTTATTGCCGAGTGGGAAAAACTTGTAAACAACAATAAGCAAGTTGACCCGCTATTATTAGCTGCTGCTGGACATTATCAATTTGAGGCGATTCACCCGTTTGAGGATGGTAATGGTCGTACTGGTCGTATGTTGATTAATCTTCATTTTATTAACGCGGGACTGCTCGATGTGCCGGTCGTTCATGTCAGTCAGTATATTAATGCGCATAAGTCACAGTACTATAAACTACTACGCGCCGTTACTTCAGAGGGTAATTTGGAAGATTTTGTGCGCTTTATGTTAAAGGCGTTTACTACTCAGGCTAATCATAGCTTTGCATTACTTCAGCGAATTCAGGAATTACAAGAAGAATATCGAGATCAGGTCCGTACGAAGTTGCCGAGTATATACACTCATGAACTACTTAACGCTATCTTTGCAAAGCCAGTTCAAACGCCGTTCCAACTAGCAAAAGATATGGGGTCGCACTATATTACCTCAAGTAAGTACCTGAGAAAACTTGAAGAAATAGGTTTACTGACTAATGTTAAACAAGGACGATATATGTACTATGTAAATCATAAGTTGCTCGCTTTGATTGAGAGCAAGGGGCATATGGAGCCTAAAAAAGCAGCAATTATGAAAACAGAGGCGAGAGAGGCATAGAATGAACGGCTATAACGACAACATACATCAACAACAAATTGACAAACTCCAGCAGCTTTTCCCCGAGGTAGTCACCGAAGGCAAAATCGACTGGCACAAACTCCAGGCGACTCTGGGCGAGGCGGTTGATTTAGGCGAGCGTTACGGCCTCGGCTGGAAGGGCAAGAGCGACGTCTTCGCTACTATCCAAGAGAAGACTGTCCAGACGCTCCATCCCGACCGGGCGAATTCCGTCGATTGGGATACGACGAGTAATATGTTTATCGAGGGCAATAATTTGGCGGCGCTGAAGATTTTGCATAAGGCGTATTACGGCAAGGTCAAGATGATTTATATCGACCCGCCCTACAACACCGGTAACGATTTTATCTACAATGACGACTTCAAGCAGACACGCCGTAGCTACGAGGCGGAGGCGGGTATCACCGATGATGAAGGTAACGTTGTGCGAGATGACGGCCTGCGTACCAATACCGGCGGGCACAAGCACAGCAACTGGCTGAATATGATGTATCCACGCCTCTTCTTGGCTCGCAATCTGCTCCGCCAAGACGGCGTTATCTTCGTCTCGATTGACGACAACGAAATCCACAATCTCCGCCTGATGATGAATGAGATTTTTGGGGAGGAGAATTTTATTTCTATGATCAGCTGGCGGCGCAAAAAAGAAATATCCAATGACACGAAAGGCATAGCCGTACAAGCTGAATACATCTTGGTGTATGCACGATCTGACGAGGTCGAGCTGACAAAAAAGCCATTAGACCAAAAATACATAGATAGCTCTTATAAATATTTTGACGAAAAGGGCATGTGGAGACCAGTTCCTCTAACTGTTGATATGGGGCACAAGGGCGGAGGCTATGATTATACAATCACTACACCCAAAGGCTCTACTATTAATAGAAAATGGCGTATGCCAGAATCTACTTATAACAAGATGCTTGAAAATGACGAGATATATTTCGGGAAGAACGAAGATGGTATACCCCAGCGTAAAAAATATCTAAATGATGATTCAGGAACTTTTTATTCCAATATTTGGTACAGTCTCGCAACCAATAAAGTCGGCAAGAGAGAGCTAGCCTCCCTGTTTGGATTTGAAGCGTTTGATACTGTAAAACCAGTAGGTTTAGTCAAAGAAATCTTAAATACTGTTTTGGATAAGGAAAATATCATCCTCGACTTCTTCTCTGGCTCCGGCACCACCGCTCATGCTGTTGCCGAGCTTAATGCCGAAGATGGTGGCAATCGTCGCTGGATTTGTGTGCAGCTGCCTGAGCTGACTGACGAGAAGTCGGAGGCGTATAAAG
>ERZ772917.1894-NODE-1894-length-11185-cov-19.246900_pt1 | contig 11185 bp, 10 predicted proteins | sample MGYA00511187_ERZ772917 | MGnify/ENA primary metagenome ERZ772917 (study PRJEB29015, sample SAMEA2737925) | human oral metagenome | biome: human oral; feature: human-associated habitat; material: dental | place: China | collected 2012 ... | reverse complement strand
AGTAGATGACCGAGTCGATGGACACCACGAGGTTGTCGGAGGTGATGACCGGCTGCGGCGGGAAGGAGACCACCTGCTCGCGCAGGTCCACCGTGTTGCGCACGCGGTCGATGAAGGGCATGAGGAAGTGCATGCCGGCGCCGTACTCGGCCTGGAACTTCCCCAGCCGCTCGACGATGATCGCGTAGGACTGCGGGACGATCCGCACCGCGCGGAAGATGGCGATGATGATGAACAGCGCCAGCAGCAGAAGGATGACGATCGGGACAATAGTGAGGTCATTCACGCGAGGTATCTCCTGGTGTAGTTGGAACGGTCTGTCATGCCGGTCGGGTCGGGATCGGGGCGGGGGCCCATCCGGGGCCCTGGGACAGGCGCGCAGGCCCCTGACCCAGGGCCCGGGCAGGCCCGGCTCACGCCGGCTGCGCACCGGCAGGCGTCCCCACCGGAACCACAACGGCGACGGCGCCGTCGATGTCGGCCACACGCACCGGATCACCCACGCTCAGGTGCGAGACCTCGCCGAGGTCACTGGACAGGCGCGCGCTCCACTCCTCGCCGCCCAGGCGGACCCGCCCGCCATGGACGTCAACGGCCGTCAGCGCGACGGCGTCGCGCCCGATGAGGCCCTCGGCATTCGTCCGCGCGTCGGGCGATCCCGCGGTCAGGCGGCGCCTCGCCCAGGGCCTGACGGCCACCAGGAGGAGCACCGAGACGACCGCGAAGACGAGAGCCTGAATCCACAGGGGGGCGCCGGCCGCCGCCGCGGCGGAGCCCCCCAGCGCTCCGCCCGCGAGCATGAGGAACGTCAAGTCGACGGTGAGCGTCTCCACGACGCCCATCACCAGGGATGCGCCGAGCCACCAGAGCCAAGCCATGATATTTCCTCTCCTAATATTGAGTGATTGCGGCGTCTGGGCCGTGGCTCAGGCGATGTGCCGGCCCGTGGAGCCGGCGGGGCCCCCGCGCGCGGTGTAGCGGCCGCGGTCCTGGGCGATCTCCAGAGGCAGACCGAAGGTCGCGGACATGACGGGGCCGGTGAGGACCTCGGGCAGGGGGCCGGCGGCCACCACCTGACCGCCGCGCAGTGCGAGGGCGTGCGTGAAACCGGTTGGAATCTCCTCCAGGTGGTGGGTGGCCATGAGCATCAGCGGCGCCCCCGGTCCTGAGATGATATCGGTCAGCGCGGCCAGCAGCTGCTCGCGGCCTCCGACGTCGAGGCCCGCGGCGGGCTCGTCCAGTATGAGGAGCTCGGGGTCGGGCATGAGCGCACGGGCGATCTCGACGCGCTTGCGCTCCCCGGAGGACAGGGTGGCCCAGGCGCGCTCGGCCAGCTCACCCGCGCCGAGCGCGTCCAGCAGGGCGCGTGCGCGCTCGACGTCGAACTCGTCGTACTCCTCGCGCCACACGCCGATGCGCCCGTAGGAGGCGGACAGCACGACGCTCAGCACGGGCTCTCCCCCCAGGACCTGACCGGCCAGGGCCGAGGAGCACAGGCCGATGCGGGGATGGAGCTCGGAGATGTCCACGCGCCCCATGCGCTCGCCCAGGACGTCGACCGTCCCCGAGGAGGGGAACAGGCGTGCCGCGACAATACGGGAGACCGTGGTCTTGCCCGCCCCGTTGGGCCCCAGCAGCACCCAGTGCTCCCCCTCCTCAACGCTCCAGCTCATGTGGGCGAGGATCTGAGTGGTCCCACGATGGAGCGAGACGTCGTCGAGGCGGAGCACGGTGGTCATGGGCCCTACCCTATCGTGCAAGGTGACCTGAGTCCCACGTCCGCGGCGGGAGGCTGTCGTAGGGCCCGATCGGCCCCGCGGCGGCTAGGGTGCAGCGGCGTGAGCCTCTTCGACCTGCCCGTCTCCGTCGTCCTGGCCCTGTGGGCGCCTCTGCCGTCCTCCCGCGGCACCGCCGTCGTCGAGGGACCCGACGGCGCCCATGAGGTCGACGACTCGGCCTCGCCATGGGGGCTGGGGCGGCTGCCGCTGGAGCGGTGGCTGACAGGCTTCGGCGCGCTGGAGCGGGCCTGCGCGGCACTCGTCTCCCCCGCCGACCCGCTGCCCGGCCTGGCCGCGGCCGTCGACGCCGGCGAGTGCGCCCTGCTCGAGGCGGCCGCCGGCCGCAGAGTGCTGCTCATCCCAGGCGGGGCGGGCACGAGCGCGGTATGGCGGGCCGAGGAGCTGCTCGCTCCCCCGCCCCCGCTCGACGCCGGGCAGGCCCGTCGGGACGTCCACGCGGCCACCCAGGAGGCGATCGACGCGCTCACCGAGCTGGACCTCGCCCGCGAGCGCCCCGAGCTCGCCGACACCCTCACCGACCTGGTGACGGCCGTGATCGACCCGCGGCTCCTCCCGCCGTCCCTGGACGCCAGGCGCCGCGTCCTGCTGGAGCGCTCGCTGCGGCTGGCAGCGATCTGCGAGCTGGCCCTGGCCGACGACGGCGCGTCGTCGACGGCGCTCCAGGCCGAGTCTCGCGCGCAGGTGCTGCGCCCGCTGCTGAGAACGGCGCGCCGCGGGGTCGCAGCGGCGACCGAGTGGTGGGGGCCGCGGCAGCGCTAGCAGCGGCCGCGGCCCTCCGTCACGGGGTCTAACGAGCCCTGCTCAGCCGTTGTCCAGGGCCCAGCGGTAGACCTTCATGGTCTGCTCGGCGATCGCCGTCCAGGCGAAGTGCTCCTCCACCCGCTTGCGGGAGGCGGCTCCCATCTTCTTGGCCTTGGCCTCGTCGGTGGCCAGCGCGGTCAGGCGCTCGGCGAGGTCGGCCACGAAGCGCTCGGGGTCGATCGGCGTGCCGGTGCCGTCCTGCACCTGGTCGATGGGGACCAGCAGGCCGGTCTCGCCGTCGACGATGACGTCCGGGATGCCGCCGGTGGCCGAGCCGACCACGGGCAGCCCCATGGCCATGGCCTCCAGGTTGACGATGCCCAGGGGCTCGTAGACCGACGGGCACACGAAGACGTCGGAGGCTCCCAGGACGGCCTGGAGCTCGCGGCGCGGGAGCATCTCCTCGATGAGGATGACGCCGGTGCGCTTGGCCTGGAGGCCGGACACGAGGCCGTCGACCTCGGCCTTGATCTCGGCGGTGTCGGGGGCGCCGGCGCACAGGATGACCTGGACCTCGGCGGGCAGGTGCTCGACGGCGCGCAGCAGGTGGGGCAGGCCCTTCTGGCGGGTGATGCGCCCGACGAAGACCACCGTGGGCCGGGAGGTGTCGATGCCGTAGCGCTTGAGGACCTCGGCGCTGTCGGTCTCCCAGTCGGCGTCGGTCGGGCGGGCCCAGGCGTCCAGGTCGATGCCGTTGTGGACGACCTTGACCCGTTCGGGGTCGACCTGGGGGTAGGCGCGCAGGATGTCCTTGCGCATGCCGTGGGAGACGGCGATGACGGCGGTGGCGCCCTCGTAGGCCTGGCGCTCGGCCCAGGAGGACAGGGCGTATCCGCCGCCGAGCTGCTCGGCCTTCCACGGGCGCATGGGCTCCAGGGAGTGGGCGGACAGGATGTGGGGGATGCCGTAGAGCATGCCGGACAGGTGCCCGGCCAGGTTGGCGTACCAGGTGTGGGAGTGGACGATGTCGGCGCCCTCGACGCCGGGGACCATCTCCAGGTCCACCCCGAAGGTCTTCAGGGCGGCGTTGGCGCCCTCGAGCTCGGCGACCTCCGGGTAGCCGGTCACGCCCGGGTCGGCGCCCTCGGTGCCGGGTTCGCGCGGTCCGCCGAAGGCGTGCACGCGCACGTCGGCCAGGGGCCGAAGCACCTTGGCCAGCTCGTTGACGTGGACTCCGGCCCCGCCGTAGATGAAGGGTGGGTATTCCTTGGTCAGCAGGTCGACCCTCATGGGTTGCGTCTCCTCGCTCGCGCCCCTGCGCGCTGTTGAATCTGGTCCAGGGTGGGGCGGGCTCGCAGAACGTGAGCCGTCCCACGTCCGACGTTATCGGCTTTGCGCCGCGAGCGGGGCGGTTTACGCCATTCGATACCCGTCTCGCGCCGAACCCGTCGCCGAGCAGGCCCACCGGCCACCGCGGCCGGCCACCGCCCGGCCACCGCCCGGCCGCCACCAGCCGCCGGCGCCCCCCGATCCGGCTCTGCAGCCCACTCTGCGGGAAACATATGAGGAACATCCTGCGATTCGCCCCACAAGGTGGCTCGGGTCACGTATGGTGGGCCCATGGCTTCCCCTCGCGTTCTCGCAATCATTCTCGCCGGCGGTGAAGGCAAGCGCCTGATGCCCCTGACGGTCGACCGCGCTAAACCGGCCGTGCCTTTCGGCGGGATCTATCGTCTCATCGACTTCTCATTGTCGAACATGATCAACTCCGGCTTTCTCAAGGCCGTTGTGCTGACCCAGTACAAGTCGCACTCGCTGGACCGCCACATCTCCAAGACCTGGCGCATGTCGGACATGCTGGGCAACTACATCGCCCCGGTGCCCGCCCAGCAGCGCGTGGGCAAGCACTGGTTCCTCGGCTCCGCAGACGCGATCTACCAGTCGCTGAACCTGCTCGACGACGAACGGCCCGACTACGTCGTCATCACCGGCGCGGACAACATCTACCGCATGGACTTCTCCCAGATGCTGGACCACCACATCGCCTCGGGCCTGCCGTGCACCGTGGCCGGCATCCGCCAGCCGCGCTCCCTGGCGGACCAGTTCGGCGTCATCGAGACCGACCCCGAGAGCCGCGGGAAGATCAAGGCCTTCGTGGAGAAGCCCAAGGACACTCCCGGGCTGCCCGACTCCCCCGACGAGATCCTGGCCTCCATGGGCAACTACATCATGGACGCCGACGCCCTCTCGCAGGCCGTGACGGTCGACGCCGCCGACGAGGACTCCAAGCACGACATGGGCGGCAACATCGTCCCGTGGTTCGTGAACCAGGGCTCCGCCGGCGTCTACGACTTCAAGGACAACGACGTCCCCGGCGCCACCGACCGGGACCGCGACTACTGGCGCGACGTGGGGACGGTGGACGCCTTCTACGAGGCCCACCAGGACCTGATCTCGGTCACCCCGGTGTTCAACCTGTACAACGACCGGTGGCCGCTGTTCGCCGGCTACACGAACTCCATGCCTCCGGCCAAGTTCGTCTACGGGCACCACGAGCGCCTCGGCCACGCGGTCGACTCGATCGTCTCCCCCGGCGTCATCGTGTCCGGCGGCGAGGTCATCTCCTCGGTGCTGTCCCCGGGCGTGCGGGTGAACTCCTGGTCCTCGGTGCGCGAGTCCGTCCTCATGGACGGGGTCACCGTCGGCCGCAACACGGTCGTCAGCCGCGCCATCCTCGACAAGTACGTCGTCGTCGAGGAGGGCGCCATGGTCGGCATCGACGCCGAGCGCGACCGCGAGCGCGGCTTCACCGTGACCGAGTCCGGCATCACCGTCGTGGCCAAGGGGCAGAAGGTCTCCCGCTGACCGGCCCGCGTGCGCCGTCGCCCCGCAACGTCTCGGTTCCGGGGCGACGGCGCTGCGGCCGTTGGACGTTCGGTTCCGAGGGGGTTCTCCGCCTCGGCCGGCTCATGAGGTCGCCGGCCCGCGTGGGAGGGGGCCGGAGCACGACCGCGCCGGGCGGACAGAGACGAGCACCCGGAACCAATCATCTAGCATCTGCCTGTGATTGACGAGCAGACCGGCAAGCGTTCCCCCGGCCCACGGATCTCCGGCGCCAGGGCCGCGGGCGTCCTGGCCGGGCTCGGTCCCGGCCTGCTGGTCATGGATGTGGACTCCACACTCATCGAGCAGGAGACCATCGATCTTCTCGCCGAGCACGCGGGCGCCGGGGAGCGGGTCGCCGAGATCACCGCCCGGGCGATGCGCGGCGAGCTGGGCTTCGCCGCCTCCCTGCGTGAGCGCGTGGCCACCCTGGCCGGGTCGCCGCAGGAGATCCTGTCGGAGGTGCGCCACGAACTGAGGCTGACCCCCGGGGCGCGAGACCTCATTGGCTCGATGCACGTCCGCGGCTGCCGCGTGGGGATCGTCTCGGGCGGCTTCGAGGAGCTGGTGACGCCCCTGGCCCGCCGCCTGGAGGTCGATCACGTGGCGGCCAATCGACTGGAGGTGTCCGACGGCGTCTTCACCGGCCGAGTGCTGGGACGGATCGTGGACCGGGAGGAGAAGGTCCGGTGCCTGCGCGCCTGGGCCGAGGCCGACGGAGTGCCCGTGGAGCGCACGGTCGCGGTCGGGGACGGCGCCAATGACCTGGGCATGATCGCCGCGGCCGGTCTGGGGGTGGCCTTCTGCGCCAAGCCGATCGTGGTCGAGCAGGCGGACGCGGCCGTGCACGTGCGCGACCTGAGCGCCGTGCTCGAGCTGCTGCCCTGAGAAACGGCGCCGCGCTGACAGGGGCGCCCGCTCCCCGGCGCCTGTCAGCGCGGCGCGGTGACGATCTCGGTCAGGTGGGCCCCCTGGGGGGCGAGGTCCGCCCACAGGCCGGGGACCGTGAGCATCATGGCCGTGGCCGTGGGCACGCCGAAGGAGGCCTGGGCGGCCAGGTCGTCGTCGGTGTCGTGAAGCATGTGGGCCAGGATCGAGACCGTCGGCTCGTGGCCGACGAGAACCACCGTGCTCGTGGCCTCGGGCAGCGGGGTCAGCAGGTCGAGAATCTTCAGGGCGCCGTTGTGGTAGATCTCGGGCTCGACGCGGATCTCCGCCGGCTCCAGGCGCGCCTGCACGGGACGAGCGGTCTGTCTGGCGCGTGCCGCGGGCGAAACGAGCAGGAGGTCGAGGTGGCCCAGGCGCCTGCCCAGCGATCGGGCCAGCTTGTCCGCCAGGGTACGGCCCTTGGAGGTCAGCGGGCGCTCGAGGTCTGTGGGAGCGTCGTGGGACGCCTTGGAGTGGCGGACCAGGACCAGGGTCTTCCCGAGCTTCTCAGTCGTCACGCCGCAACCTTACGGCACGCGCGCGACCCGTGCGACGTCAGCCGGTGTGCCCCGCACCGCACAACCGTCTTGCGTGCGCCCGGGCGGAGGGGTTCCCGGTAACTCGCCGTGCAGTCGGCGCCGCCGTCGGCGAGCGCGATCCGCTCGGAGGCGGCGGGGCGGTGACGGTCCGCGGCGGCTCAGCGCCCCATGCCCATGCCGCCGTCGACGCCCAGGACGGTGCCCGTGACGTAGGAGGCCTCCGGCGAGGCCAGGAAGAGGACAGGGGCGACGATCTCCTGGGGCGTCGCCAGGCGCCCCATGGGGATGGCGGCCAGGTGCTCGGCGCGGGCGCTCTGGGACAGGCCCGCGGTCATGTCGGTGTCCACGAATCCGGGCGCGACGGCGTTGACGCTCACCCCGCGGGAGGCGACCTCGCGGGCGAGGGCGCGGGTCAGCCCCTCGACCCCGCCCTTGGAGGCGCCGTAGGCCGCCTGCCCCGTGCCGCCGCGGGCCGCGACGACGGAGGAGACCAGCACGATGCGACCGCGCCGGGCGCGCAGCATGTCCGGCAGCACGGCGGAGGCGCAGGTGAAGGCGGCAGTGAGGTTGACCGCTATCGTGTCTGTCCACACCGGCTCGGGACTGCGGATGGCCGGGGCGTCGTGGCTGACTCCTGCGCACACCACAAGAACCTCGATCGGGCCGTGCCGTATGCGGGCGCGGGCCACGGCCCGGCGCAGGGCAGCGGCATCGGTCACGTCGACGCTCATGCCGACGACGCTGGCGGGCGCGTCGCCGGAGCGGGACAGGCCGACCACCCGCTCCCCCACGGCGGCGAAGGCGGCCGCGACGGCGCGGCCGATCCCTCGCGAGGCTCCGGTGACCAGGACCGATCGGTCGCTCGACGGCGGGGCGGCTGGGGTGCTCACGCGCGTAGCCTACGCGACCCCCTTACAGGCGCTCCCGGGACCGCGCGGCACGCGCCTCACCCGGCGAGCCGGGAGGGCCCGTCATGAACCTGCCGTGTGCCAGCATGGCCCGGTGACCTTGCCGACCTCCGCCGCCCCGCCCTCCGGTCCCGTAGCGCCCGACGGGACGCGAGCGGGCGTCGCGCCGCTGCGCATCGGGCCGATCGAGGTGTCCACGCCGGTCGAGCTCGCTCCAATGGCGGGGGTGACCAACGCGTCCTTCCGGCGCCTGTGCCGCCTGGCGGGCGAGTCGGCGCTGCCCCTCGCGCTGCGTCCCGCGCACGACGGTGCGGTGCCTGCCGCGGACGGGGGCCTGATCGCGCCCGCGGGCCTGTACATCACCGAGATGGTCACGACGCGAGCCCTGGTGGAGCGCAATGCGAAGACCCTGGCCATGGTGCGCTCCGACCCCGGCGAACGGGTGCGCTCCATCCAGCTCTACGGGGTCGACCCGGCGACCGCGGGCGCGGCGGTGCGGATCCTGGTCGAGGAGGACCTGGCCGACCACATCGACCTGAACTTCGGCTGCCCGGTGCCCAAGGTGACGCGCAAGGGCGGAGGTGCGGCGCTGCCGTGGAAGAGGGACCTGCTGGCCGCGATCCTGCGCGAGACCGTACGGGCCAGTGAGTGGGCCGTGCGGGCCGCCCGCCGCGAGCGCGCCGTGCCGGTGACCGTCAAGACCCGCATCGGCATCGACGAGGACCACGAGACCTTCCTGGACGTTGCGCGTGCGGCGGCCGACGCCGGTGTCGCGGCAATCGCCCTGCACGGCCGCACGGCCCGTCAGCACTACTCGGGCAGGGCGAGGTGGGAGGCGATCGCCCGGCTCAAGGAGGCCACCGCTCTGCCGGTGCTCGGCAACGGAGACATCTGGACCGGGGACGACGCGCTGGAGATGATGCGCACCACCGGCTGCGACGGCGTCGTGGTGGGGCGCGGCTGCCAGGGGCGCCCGTGGCTCTTCGCGGACATTGTGGCCGCCCTCCACGGCTCGGCCGCCCGCACCCGCCCCGACCTGGACGAGGTCATTGCCGTCGTCGAGGAGCACGGGCGGCTGCTGGCCGCCGAGATGGGCGAGGAGCGGGGCGTGCGGGACCTTCGCAAGCACGTGGGCTGGTATCTCAAGGGCTACCCCGTGGGCGGACGGGCGCGCGACGCGCTCGTGCACGTGAGCACGCTGGCGGGACTGCACGAGGCGCTGGCTGCTGTGCGCGCCCGGCTGCCCGAGGTCGTGCCCTACCCGGGCGAGACGGTCGAGGGGCCCCGCGGCCGGTCCGGCTCGCCCAAGCGCCCGCACCTGCCCGACGGCTGGCTCGACTCCCCCTGGCTCAGCGAGGAGCACAGGCGGCTCCTGCTCGATGCGGAGTCCGACGCCTCCGGGGGCTAGCGCCCCGTCTCTCAGCGCCCGGTCTCAGTACGCCGGGAGTGCTGGGAGCGCGCCCGGTGCCGGGCCCGCTGCGGGGCGGGCCCGACGGCGCCGCCCACCGGGGTCGTGCGGCACAGGAGCGCGGCGACCGCCGTGGTCGCCGGTATCGCCAGCACCAGCCCGATGGAGGACACCAGCGTGCGGACGATCTCCTCGGCGATCTCGCCCGAGAGCATGGTGTCGACCACGGACCGGTCAATGAGTGATGCCGCCAGGATGAGCGGCAGAGCGGTCCCCGCGTAGGCGAAGGCGAGGGTGTAGACGGTCGAGGCGATGTGGTCGCGCCCGATGCGCATGCCGCCGGTGAACAGGCGCACCCGGCTGAGCGACGGGTTGGCGGCGTGCAGCTCCCACACGGCCGAGGCCTGGGTGATGGTGACGTCATTGAGCACGCCGAGGCCGGCGATGACCATGCCGCAGGTCAGCAGCGCCCGCAGGCTGAGTCCCGGCACGGCGGCGGCCAGCGTCAGCGCGGTCTCCTCGGTCGCCCCCGTCAGGTTGGCCGCCCCCACGCCCCACAGGGACAGCACGACGGTGATGACCACGCCCACGATGGTGCCCAGCAGGGCTGTGGTCGTGCGCACCGAGACGCCGTGCGCGATGTAGACCGCCAGCAGCATCATGGCGCTGGCGCCAACCAGCGTCACCCACATGGGCGGGGCGAGGTCCAGCAGCGCCGGGATCATGAAGAACACGAGCACCGCCGTCGCCAGGACCAGGCCCAGGGCGCTGAGGACGCCCTTGCGGCCGGCCACCGCCACGACCAGCACGAGGTAGACGACCGACAGCGCCAGCACGGGGGTCCGGCGCTGGTAGTCCACGAAGACATAGGGGGTCCCCGAGGTCACGGCGGCCGGGGTGTACATGACGCGCAGCCCGTCGCCGACGTCGGCGGCGCTCATGGACTCGGCGGGCAGGTGGACCGGCAGGACGAGCCCCTCGCCCTTGCCCGAGGTGATGCGGGCGCACACCGCGTCGGTGAGCAGCCCGCCGGTGGAGGCGTCGCCCAGCGACCGGGTCGCCGCCTGGCAGTCGGCCACCGACTTGGACGTGATCGTGGCGGTTTCCAGGCTGGTGCCCTCGGCCCCGAAGGCCTGGGAGCCGACCAGCGAGCTCTTCCCGGGCCACAGCACCACCAGGCCCACGAGCGTGGCGACAATGATGGGCACGACGATCGCGGCCAGCACGATGCGCGTGCGCCGGCGCTCGTGCACGGGCACGGCCACCTCGCCGTGGCTGTGGCCGTGGACGGAGGAATGGGAGTGATGGCCCGGGGCCGTGTGCGCCGAGGACGGGGGCGTGGGAGTCTCCTCGCTCTTCATGGGTCCATGATGGCCCGAACCTCGGGCGCGCTCGCGGAGCAACGCAGTGACGGAGCGCGCCTCGTGCACCTCGCGGCCCTGCCGTGCCGGTGACGGCGGGGCCGCGAGCCGGCCGACGGCGCAGCCTCAGCAGCCGATGAGGCGCTCGGCGAGGTAGCGCTCCACGCCCTCAAGCGGGATGCGGTCCTGGGCCATGGTGTCGCGGTCGCGCACCGTGACGGCGCCGTCGTCCGGGGAGTCGAAGTCGTAGGTGAGGCAGAAGGGGGTGCCCACCTCGTCCTGGCGGCGGTAGCGGCGTCCGATGGCGCCGGCGTCGTCGTAGTCCACGTTCCAGCCGCGGCGCAGGCGCGCGGCCAGCTCGCGGGCCGGACCGGTCAGCTCCTCCTTGCGGCTCAGCGGGAGCACGGCGGCCTTGACGGGGGCCAGGCGCGGGTCGAGCCTGAGCACAATGCGCTTGTCCACCCCGCCCTTGGTGTTGGGGGCCTCGTCCTCGGTGTAGGCCTCCACGAGGAAGGCCATGAGAGAGCGGGTCAGGCCGGCGGCGGGCTCGATGACGTAGGGCACCCAGCGCTCGTTCCTCGTCTGGTCGAAGTAGGACAGGTCCTTGCCGGAGTGCTCG
>ERZ772917.1893-NODE-1893-length-11189-cov-5.732531_pt1 | contig 11189 bp, 7 predicted proteins | sample MGYA00511187_ERZ772917 | MGnify/ENA primary metagenome ERZ772917 (study PRJEB29015, sample SAMEA2737925) | human oral metagenome | biome: human oral; feature: human-associated habitat; material: dental | place: China | collected 2012 ... | reverse complement strand
GCTAATCTTAGGATGAAGGCTAATACAACGCCTCTGATGTATGCATGCTTTTACAATGATGTAAATACCGCAAAAGAGCTCGTAAAAGAGGGAGCGGATATTAATGCTACCGATAAATTTAAGCTTACTCCGATAGCTTATGCTATTGAAAATAACTCTACTAAAGCGGTAAAATTTTTGTTGAGTAAGAAAGTAAAATTTGATAGTAAAGCACTAATACAAAGATATTTGCAATCGCCTCAGCATGATATGATAAAACATATAACCATAAACGGAGATAATATATCTGTAGAGTATGAATCAAAGTATGAAGCAAGAGAGAAAGGGTCAAAAGATGGCATATATCCTTTTGTATATGTTGCTTTTTCCGGTTTTACAGAAATTTTACAAATGCTTCTTGATGAAGGATACAGATACAATGATTATGAATTATCTCATGATCTAACATATATGCCCGATTATAAACCCACATTGGAAATTCTTTTAAAATACAATGCTCAAAAGCAGCCCTCTAATGAGGAGCTTAAAGAGGCATATAATAAGTGCTATCAGGCACATAAAGAGGTAATAGAAGATAAATTTAAATATATTGATGCGATGAATGAGGGTATAGATAGGGTTAAAGAAAAGAGAATTACGGACAAATATATAAAAAACTTCAGCGATAGTAGAGTTGAGATAGAACGAAAACTCATTCAAGAAGGTATCATCGTAAGAAAACCGATTCCGCTTGATCCTGATGAGATGAAAGAATATGATACGCAGCTTGCGATATATGAAAAATATTGCCCTATTAAGAATTTTAAATTTGAAGAGCTTAAGAGCTATAATGATCTTTGGGCATTTGAAAAAAGAAAACCCGATGAAAATGAAACGTTTATGGATGTTAAGAGCTATATAGAATGGTCAAACAAGATAAAGATAAATAAAGAGATACGAGATTTTAAATTTCGTCATCTTGACAGTGTGTTTCTGGTCGATAAAAACATGACTCAAAAAGAATACCTTCTTTTTAAATTAAAAAACGTACCGACGGAAACGCAGGTCGAAGATATAAAATATATATTAAAAAGATATGAACCGGCGAGTAAGAATGGTGGCTTGGTAAGATAAGCCATATAAACCAAAGATAGGGATTTAAATTTAGACTTTATCAGTGCGGTTTACTTTATATGTTTTAAAGCTTAAACACAATGTAAGCCGCAAAAATAGATAAAATTTTAGTATAAGTGAAAGTTAATCCTCATCGTTATATAATCGCAGCACTTCTGGGGAATAAAACGAGTTGTCGCTTTAGGTTTTGCTTAAAAGCTAAAGCTCTTTGCAGGCTAGTGTTTTAAGGCTGAAGGATCAAATTTGAAAACTTTTTTTAAAACCTTGCTTAAAATCATAAAAAACATTTTTAAAAGCATTCCTTATATAGTTATTGTTCTCATCGCCATTGTTTTAGCGTTAAAATTTGGAATTGGCTTAAGATTTACATCAACCTCCTCTCACTATACCGTCACTGCAAATACCAAAGTAGATCCTAACTCCGAGCTAGCTAAATACGTAACGCAAAAGGAGATAAACGCAGTCGGCTATAGATATTGGGATATAGACGAAGAGGAGGTTAGAGATAATCCCACGATGGAACTTTTGCGCAGGAGTTTAAAATCAAAAGATACGGATAAAATTTTAAAATTTATGCAGGATAATAATATAAGCGTAGATACCCCTCTTCATTTCGGCGTTACCCCTTTGATGTACGCTAGCTTTTACGATGACGAAAAGACCGCAAAAAAGCTGATAGAGATGGGTGCCGATCCTCATAAGAAAGACAATTACGAGCTATCCCCTATGGCATACGCTATGGAAAATAACGCCACTAAGTCGGTCAAGCTTTTGCTAGATAGCGGAGTTAAGTTTGACGAAGTAGAGATCGTGCAGGAAACTTACGGCATTAGAGATGTCGAAAACTGGATAGATTCTATAAGCTTTGACGAAAACGCTACTCCGATCATACATTACCGCACGAAAGAGGTTCTTTTTAGCGGCGGAGGCGAGCCGTATTATTTTATCAGCCACCTAGTTAGAAACAATATGTACGATATAATGAAAATGGTGCTAGAGAGCGGGTATAGACCGTATACCTACTCCACTTTCAATATGGGAGAGGTCTATGTTTCAAATAAACTAGAGGAGATACCGAGCTATAGAAACATAAAGAATATCCATAAAGAGTATGGAGTAGAGGAGTTTAGGCTTTATAAATCGGTATATGGCGATCTGTTAGACGTGCCAGAGCCCGGAGCTATGATAGATCTGCTTTTGCAATATGATATAGGCGGAATACCGAACGATGAATTTTTAAAAAGAATGTATGATGATAGGTGTTATAAGGAATATAGGTATGATGTAGAAAGCGAATATTATAAGAAAGCAACTAAAGCTAGGTTCCAGCTTGCTTTTTTGCAAAAACATTGTTCCGACAAGAACGCTACCTTTAAAAATATTAAAGAGTATATACTATTTGCGGTAGAGCGGAAAAAAGTTCGCGTGATAGAATTTACGGCAGATGAAAGAAATATCAAAAACCCCAATTTTCATATATCTAAAGAGGAAGTCGAGAGGCTAACTAAAGACTATAAAGAATATAAAAGAAATTTATTTAGTAAAGAAGCGGAAGATCAAAAATAATAGGCGGCTAGGCAACTCGCCGCGAAATAATCAAATTTAAAGCCCCATCTAATTACCGAAAAAGATAAATTTTACCGATTTTATCGGCATTGTATTAGGCTTGCGAACTCCGCAAAAGTATAAAAACTCGAATAGAAAAGTTAAATTTAATTCCTAAATTTACAACGCTTGAGCGAGTATAAATTTCGCAAAATCCTCGCGGGAGTCCGGGCATTTGCAAACTTCGTAGTATTCATAACCCAGCTCGCGCGCCCGGGCTCTATAAAAAATATCCAGCTCAAAATCGGTCTCGGAATTATCCACGCAAAACGCGATCGGAAATATGAGCACTTTTTTGCTCTGCAGATCCCGCAAGACGTCCGCGACATTGGGCTCTAGCCACTTCACGGGACCCAGGCGCGATTGATACGCCAAGATAATCTCTTTAAATTTAATTCCGCGCGCAGCCAGCAGATCTTTTAAAATTTCCACGTGCGCCTTTACCTGCGCCTCGTAGGGATCGCCCGCAGCAACCATTTTTACCGGCAGCGAATGCGCGGAAAATATAAGCGAAATTTGAGAAATTTCATCCGCGCTAAATTTCGAGACGCAATCCGCAATTAAATTTAGCAAAATTTCGTTGTAAGCGGCGCTTTCGTAGAAAATGTCGATGATTTTATAATTTTTTATCCCGAGCCGCTTAAGCGCCGCTTCGGCAGAGCACAGGCTCGATTGCACCGTCGTTTTTGAGAAGTGCGGATACAAAGGCATCAAAATTATCTCGTCAAAATCCGCATATTTTTTAAACACATCCTCCGCAAAGGGCGGCGTGTAATTCATCGCATAATCGCAAATTAGCTCATCTATCGGTTTTTCATTCTTCGGCGCTTCATTTTGCAGCGCCTCACCCTGTGTCGGGACGCTCTGCGGCGGCTGGTTTTGCAATAGAGTGTCTTGCGCCGGCTCGCTCTGTGCCTCTTGCGCCGGCTCACCTGCGGCGCTTGTAAATTCGGTTTGGTTTTGAAATTTAGCCTCGCCACCAGGCTCGCCGCCTTCTTGAAATTTAGCGGAATTTTGCAGCTTGCATGTAGCGCTAAAATCTGGGCTATTAAATTTTGTGGCACCCTGAAATTCTACCTCATTTTGAAATTTAGCTGCGCTCTGAAATTTTAAATTTTGCGCACCATCTGCATTTTCAAATTTTAATCCCGCGCCATATTTTGCTCGCGCGAGTAAATTTACCTGCTCGCAAAGCGCTTCGGTGATGGAGCATATCGGCGAGCGTCCGCCCAATTTTTCGTAGTTGCTGCGCGCCGATGCGGTTCTGCTTTTTACGATGAGCGCGGCTAAAACGCTACGCCAAAAATCGCTCTTAACGCCCAAAATAAAGGGGTCGTTAAACATATTTTTTAAAAAAACTTCAACTTCGCCCAGATTATTCGGACCGCCCATATTGAGTAAAATTAGGACTTTTTTCATGAGATGATTTCTCTAATTTTTATCGCGTCCTCTACGCTTGCAAGTCCTGCGTCCGCGCTGCTGTTGCACATCGCGCAAAACGCTTCGTGCTCGCGCCGCAGCGAAAAGTCATCGCGATCGACGCGTAAATTTACGCGGCCTTCGGGGGTAATTTTAAAAAGAGTTATCGAGATTAGATCGCCGAAATATACGCCGCTGTCGGTGCAAATTTCGACACCGTGGCGTCTCATAGGATAGAGATTGGATTGCATGAGCGTGCAGTAGCAGCCGTTTTTTGTGTGAAGCGTCGCGCATGCGGCTAGAGTGCGCTCTTTAGAGATATTTTTGCTAAGTTCTATGCAGGCGATCTCGCTGTGAGAAAGCAGCCGCACAAGATCGATATCTCTAAAAAGGGCATTGGCGACGATATCTGCTCTATCATCGTTTGCAAAACCGCTTACAAAGCTCATCGAAAAAATTTTATCACCCTTGGCAAGTTCGCGAATCAGCGAGATAATCACGGGGTTATATCTATCCGAATACCCCACGGCTAGGCGCGTGCCATTGGTCGTCGCGGCGTAGTTGATCTCTCTAGCCTCGGCGAGGCTCTGCGCTAGCGGGGATTCTACGAAGATATTTTTGGTAAACGGGATACATTTTAAAATGAGCTCTTTGTGCGCCGAAGGCGGAGCCGTAATGACCACCGCATCGGGCTTAGCGGTGTTGAAAAGATCGGTTAGATTATCAAAGATCGGATAGCGCGGGCCGAAATTTTCACTGCTGCCCTTATGATAAAGCGCTACGAGCTCGAAATAATCGCTCCTTCTTAGCTCGCTGAAGTGCTTTTGACCAAGCTCGTCCATGCCTATGATCGCTATCTTTTTTTTCATCGTTATGCCCTAAATTTAATCTTTCGCGCCATTATAACTAAGAATGGTTAAAATTTTATAGTTTTTAAAATCTAATTTGGCTAAAATGCGCTCCAAAATTTTAAAATTTAAATAGGGAAATTTCATGGATATTAGAAGCGAATATTTGAATTTTTTTGCGAGCAAGGGGCATCAGATCGTTCCTAGCGCGCCGCTAGTGCCCGATGACGACAGCTTGCTTTTTACCAACGCGGGCATGGTGCCCTTTAAAAGCATATTTACAGGAGCTGTACCGCGCCCGACGCCGCCCATCCGCACGAGCTGTCAGACCTGCATCCGCGCCGGCGGCAAACACAATGACCTAGACAACGTCGGCTACACCGCGCGCCACCACACATTTTTTGAGATGCTTGGAAATTTCAGCTTCGGCGAGTATTTCAAAGAGCAGGCGATCGCCTATGCGTGGGAGTTTGTAACCGAAATTTTAAAGCTTCCTAAAGAAAAACTCTACGTCACCGTGCACGAGAAAGACGATGAGGCGTTTGGGTTCTGGGCGCAGCACATAGCGCAGGAGCGTATCTACCGCTTCGGCGATCACGATAATTTTTGGGCGATGGGCGATACCGGTCCTTGCGGTCCGTGCAGCGAAATTTTTTATGATCAGGGCGAGGAGCATTTTCACGGAAGCGAGGATTATATGGGCGGCGACGGCGACCGCTTCTTGGAGATTTGGAATTTAGTTTTTATGCAGTACGAGCGCGACAAGCAGGGCAATCTAAGCCCGCTTCCAAAGCCTAGCATCGACACGGGTATGGGGCTTGAGCGCGTCACGGCGATCAAAGAGGGCAAATTTAGCAACTACGACAGCTCGCTTTTTATGCCGCTAATTAACGAGGTCGCAAAGCTTTGCGGCAAGCCTTACGTTTATGAAGGCGGCGCTAGCTACCGCGTCATCGCCGATCATATCCGCTCGGTCGTGTTTTTGCTAGCGCAGGGAACAAATTTTAATCGCGAGGGCAGGGGATACGTTTTGCGTAGAATTCTACGCCGCGCCGTGCGCCATGGCTATCTGCTCGGTATCAAAGAGCCATTTATGCACCGCCTCGTGGATAAAGTATGCGAGCTGATGGGCGGACACTACGCCTATCTAAACGAGAAAAAGCAGGTCGTAAAGGAGCAGATCAAGCTCGAAGAGGAGCGATTTTTCGCCACTTTGGCAAACGGTATCGAGCTTTTTAACGAGGAGCTTAAGCACACTAAAGAAATTTTTAGCGGCGAGGTCGCGTTTAAGCTATACGATACCTACGGCTTTCCGCTCGATCTAACCGCCGATATGCTGCGCGATAAAAATCTGCGCGTGGATGAGGCGAAATTCGACGAGCTGATGAGCGAGCAAAAGAGCCGCGCAAAGGCCAACTGGAAGGGAAGTGGCGATAAGGCTAAAGCTCAGGGCGATTTTGCGATCCTGCTTGAGCGCTTCGGTAAAAACGAGTTTGTCGGCTACGAAAAGCTAAGCTGCGAAAGTAAAATTTTAGCGATTTTGGATGAAAATTTTAATATCACTGATGAGGTAAAAAGCGGCGAGACTGCCTGGCTGATGATCGAGCGAACGCCGTTTTATGCAGCGAGCGGCGGACAGTGCGCAGATATCGGCATGATCGGCAAGAGCGCCGTTTTGGATACGCAGAAATTTTTTGATTTGAACCTATCTCAAATTTCAGCCGTGCAGACGCTTAAGGCGGGCGATACGGTGGAGTGCGTGGTGGACCCGCTAAGGCGCGCTATGATCGCGCGACATCACAGCGCGACGCATCTTTTGCACGCCGCGCTTCGTAAAATTTTAGGCGAGCACGTGACGCAGGCAGGCTCCTTGGTGGAGCCTAACCGCTTGCGATTTGATTTTTCGCATCCAAAAGCGATGAGCGAGGATGAAATTTTAGCGGTGCAAAGCTTCGTAAATGAAGCGATCTGCCGCGGCGCTGCCCAGAAAATGGAGATAATGGATATAGAAAGCGCCAAAAATAGCGGCGCGATCGCGCTTTTTGGCGAAAAATACGGCGCGGATGTGCGCGTAGTAAGCTTCGGCGAGGTAAGCAAGGAGCTTTGCGGCGGCACGCACGTTAATAATATAAGCGAAATCGGGGCCTTTTTGATCTTAAAAGAAAGCGGCGTAAGCGCGGGCGTGCGCAGGATAGAGGCGATCTGTTCGCAAGAGGTAGTTAAATTTAGCCAGGATCTGCGCGATAAGATGAGTAGAATCGAAGCCGAACTAAAAGGGGGCGATCCGATTTTGGGCATCAAAAAGCTAAAAAGCGAGATCAAGGAGCTACGCGAGGCCGCGAAGAATGCAAACGACTCGCACGCGCTAGCGTTTTTAAATATCGACGGCGTCAAGCTCTGCGTCGCGGCAGTGGACGGCGGCGATATCAAAACCATGATCGACGAGTTTAAAAATCAGCACGAAAAAGCGGCGATAATGCTAATGCAAGTGGGCGCAGACGGTAAAATTTCAATCGCTGCAGGCGTTAAAAACGCGCCGATCAAAGCGGGCGAATGGGTCAAACTCGCGGCATCGATTTTAGGCGGCGGCGGCGGCGGACGCGATGATTTTGCGACCGCAGGCGGCAAGGATGTGCTAAAAATCGAAGAAGCGATCAAAGAAGCGATCGCCTACGCAAAAGGTAAAATTTGAACGAGATCGACTCAAGCTTCGTCAAAGCCTCGCAAATTTTGCCGCTGATTCACATTTTAAGCGTGATTTTTTTGGTCTGCGCTCAAGTCTGCGTGATCTTTGTAGTTAGGGCTTTTATGCGCGAGCAGGAGCACGAAAGCAAGCCTTTGAGCGCTAAATTTAACGAGATAATGCGCTATTTTAGGCGCTACGAGCAGAGCTTCGCGATATTTCTGGCTCTTGTTTGTATTAGCGGATTTTTTCTATCAAACGGGAGCGATTTTAAATTTTCAGATCCGATGGTAAAGGGCGTAACGACGACATTGTGGGTAGCGGCGGGCTTTATCGTTTTAAATTTCGTCTATATCCACTATAAAATTTTATCTTTTAAAAAAGCGGTCGCCGCAGAGGATGAGTTTGAGGCGAACGAGCATCTGATCATCGTCGTAAAATATTTCATCCCGCTAAATGTCGCGATAACCCTGATATGCGTATATCTGGGCGTGACGATAGGAAAATTTTGATGATCTATCTAGCTTCCGGCTCGCCAACTCGCGCTCAAATTTTAAAAGAGGGCGGCGTGGAATTTACCCAAATCCCTTTCGATTTTGACGAAAGCGGCATTAGCAAGCAGGATGCCCGCACCTATTCGTACCGCGTCGCGCTTAGCAAAAAGGCGCAGTTTTTTAAAATTTATAAAAATTATGATAGAGTGCTGTTCGCGGATAGCTCCGTAATCGCGGGCGATCAAATTTTGGGCAAGGCGCGCGATGAAGTGGATGCTTTGCGGATGCTTAGCCTTCAAAGCAGCGCGGTTAGCAGCGTCTATACCGCGATGATCTTTGTAAGCAAAAACTTGCAGCTTGTCGCTCTAAGCGTCGCAAGCTATAAATTTGATAAATTTAGCGAGGCCGATCTGTGCGAATACATCGCTAGCGGCGATTGGCGCGGCAAGGCGGGTGCGATGAGCATCGAGGGCTTTAATGAAAAATATATCCTAAGCTCGCGCGGTTCTAAATTTACCGCGATGGGGCTTGATCTGGAAATTTTAAAGAGGTTTATATGGTAAGAATTTTATTTAGTTTTATTACGGTTTGCGCGTTCGCAGCAGGCGGTATCTTTTTGTATTTCTATTCGCAGATCCGCTTGGAATCGGACTCCATAATCAATTATCATCCAGAGCTCACGACTAAAATTTACGATCGCAACGGTAATCTAATCGCAAACGTATTCAACGAGCAAAATAGAATTTATGTCAAATACGAAGATATCCCCGGTCGCGTGATCGAAGCTCTCGTAGCTATCGAAGATACGGCGTTTTTCGAGCACAACGGCGTGAACGTCGAGGCGATCTTTAGGGCGATCATAAAAGATATCAAAGCTATGAAATTCGTCGAAGGTGCTTCCACGATTACGCAGCAGATCACGCGAAATTTAGTGCTTTCGAGCGAAAGAAAGCTCGATCGTAAGATCAAAGAGGCGATTTTATCGCTTAAAATCGAAAACGAGCTAAGCAAAGAGCAAATTTTAGAGCGATATTTCAACGAAGTGTATTTCGGGCATGGATATTACGGTATCCGCACGGCGGCGCTCGGGTATTTCAAAAAAGATTTGCAAGATCTTAGCATTAAAGAGATCGCGATTTTGGTGGGCTTGCCGAAGGCGCCTAGTAGCTACGATCCGACTAAACATCTGGATCTATCGCTTTCGCGCGCGAACAATGTCGTTTACAGAATGCACGAGCTAGGCTGGATCAATAAAACCGAATACGAGATCGCTATGGCCGAGCGGCCCGTAGTCTATGACGAGACGCTCACACAAAACGTAGCCCCATACGCGGTGGACGAGATCATAAAGGAGGCCGAGAAGCTGATCCCCGATGTCCGCACGGGCGGATATCGTATCGAAACTAGCCTCGATCTAAAGGCGCAGGAGATGGCGCAAGAGGCGCTGATTTTCGGCTACAACGAAATTCTTAAGCGCAATAAAGACGCTAATGCAAGCAACGTAAACGGCGCGATCATCGTTACCCATCCGCAAAACGGCGAAATTCTAGCGCTCGTCGGCGGCGTGGATTACGCTAAATCAAATTTTAACCGCGCCAGCCAGTCGCAGCGCCAAACCGGCTCGAGCTTCAAGCCGTTTATATATCAGATCGCCCTTGATATGGGGTATTCGACGATGACGGAGGTTCCGGACATCGCCAGGGAGTTTGAAGACGGCAGCAGTAAAACGTGGAAGCCTAAAAACTACGACAGCACCTACAGCGGCTACATCACGGTAAAAGAAGCCCTCACGCGCTCGCGAAATTTAGCCACTATAAATTTAATGCAGGCTATCGGGGTCGATCGCGCGGTCAGGAAGCTGGACGAGTTCGGTTTTAAAAATGTCCCGCCTGCGCTTTCAGTAGCGATCGGCAGTTATGGAATTTCGCCGCTTGAGTACTCTACGATGTATTCGATGTTTCCTGGGCTCGGCATCACGTCGAAGTCTAAATTTATCGTCTCGATCACCGATCAAAACGGCACTACTCGTTATGTAGAGCCCGAGCGCCGCCGCGTGCTGCGCCCGGAGCAGGCATATCTGATGACTACGTTGATGAAAAATATCGTCCAGCGCGGCACCGGCACTCGCGCGCGCGTGCAAGGAATCGACGTCGCGGGTAAAACGGGCACCTCAAACGATAGCATAGACGCATGGTTTTGCGGCTTTACGCCCGATCTACAGATCATCATCTGGTACGGCAACGACGATTATAAACCGATGCGAAAGGTCGAGGGCGGCGGCCGCACCGCAGCGCCTGTCTTTGCGCGCTTTTTAGCAAACTACCTCAAAGAGTATCCGCAAACTAAACGAAATTTCACGGTTCCGGACGGCGTCTTTAGCAGCTCATACAACGGCAAGGAGGAGTATTACACTAAAATTTCGCCGCTTCCTAAACCCCGCGAAAGCAGCAGCGACGGATCATTGTGAATTTAGTTTAAGCGTAATTTAAATTATAGATTAGGAGTATGCGAACGACGGATTTTAGTGTGGAATTTTTTATAAAGATTAAAAATATTAAAGGCTCTTTTGGTAAAAATGCAAACTTTAAAATTGTATAGTATAAAAAGATTGATTTATAATAAATTTAAGCCGAGCAATGGTAAAATGACAACTAAATTTTTTAAAAGATTCAGGATATTTACTTTATGGAGTTTGCAAATCAGAAATCTGAAATACCGCTTTTTATAATCAAGGATTATTGGACTAAAATCAGTACGGAATGTTATTTAATCTTAGCTGTATTTTTAGTTATATTTCTATTTTTTTGTAGAGGAAGTGCTTGGGCATATCAATTTTTAGGAGCCGTTACTTTTTTGGTGGGAATTTTATTTATTAATAAACATAAATTTTTAAATTTCTATTCCGATAGAATAGAATATAATTCTTTATGCAAAAATTATAACGACGTATATTCGATACATAAAAGTGTAAAGACTTCTAATTTTGATAAAATCGCTATTTATAAATTTTCTGGACTAGTAATTGAA
>ERZ772917.1892-NODE-1892-length-11190-cov-20.997845_pt1 | contig 11190 bp, 9 predicted proteins | sample MGYA00511187_ERZ772917 | MGnify/ENA primary metagenome ERZ772917 (study PRJEB29015, sample SAMEA2737925) | human oral metagenome | biome: human oral; feature: human-associated habitat; material: dental | place: China | collected 2012 ... | reverse complement strand
TCACGGCAAACAAGTACCGTTCTCGCGAGCAATAAGTACCGTTCTCGCGGGGAGGGGCTGGGACGCCCTCAGAGCTCGGCCAGCGCCTCGCGTACCTGGCGCAGCCTCTCCCGGAGGTCCTCGGCCTCGTAGGGGACTGCCAGGTCGCGCACGGCACCGGCCAGGTCGGCCAGGTCGAGCACCTCGGGGAAGCCGTCACCGAGCAGGGCCCGGGCGGCGTCCACGCTCTGGCACCTCCCGGCACCAGCCCGCGCGGCCGTCTCCAGGAGGTCCAGCAGCGGGGCGTGGGTGGCACTCAGGGCCTGTGCGACGGCGTCGAGGTCACCCCCGACCAGCTCGCGGCGGGCATCGAGCAGGGCGAGCCGGTCGGTCAGGCTGGCGGCGCCGTCGGACAGGGCCGAGACGAGCTCCGCCAGGGAGCCCACCGCGTCGTTCTCCTCCAGCGCGTCCTGCCCGTCCAGGATCTGGAGGGCGAAGAACCCTGCCGCCAGGTTGTGCAGGCGGGTCAGGGCAATGCCGAAGCGGACGGAGTCCACGTCCCCACGCAGCTCGGTAATCTGCCCGGCCAGGGGGCGCAGCTCCTCAAAGCACTCCAGGACGAGGGAGTCGACCTGCCGGTAGCGCAGACGGACGGCGTCAGCCTCCCCCGGGGCCAGGCGCTCCACGTCGGCGACGACGCCGCGCAGGCTCTCGCGCAAGCGGCCCAGGCGGTCGGACAGGGCGGTGACCGCGCTGGCGCGACGCCCCAGGAGCCCCACGAGGCGGGCGAGCACGTCCAGGAGGGAGACCATCCCCGCGGTGCCCTCCTCGATCCCGTCCATCTGGGCCAGGATGGTGGCGACCGGCCCAGTGGCGTCAGGACGGCGGGGGATATTGACCCCCGAGGCGACCAGGGCGGCGACCTCGGCGGGCAGGGTCTGACGGGTGAAGTCCACGGTGCCGCGGTAGCCCAAGGCACCCAGCTCGGCCAGGAGGGCGGCCTGCCCGGCGGCGGCGACCTCCCGGCGGGTGGAGCCGGAGGCGGCGGAGGCGGCCTCTACCTCGCGGACGCGGGTGTAGGCGGCCTCGACGGCGTCGCGCAGACCGGTGAGCATGGGCAGGGTGCGCACCGAGAGGTAGCCGTCCCCGCTGGGGACGATGGTGGCGAAGACCCGGTAGCGCCCGCGGTCTGAGGAGCGGTTGGTGATGTAGGCGCTGGCGGCGTTCCCGGCCTCCAGGTCCTCCCAGATGGAGCGGAAGGCCCCGGCGGGCATGTCGGGGTGACGCACCACGTTGTGGGCGCGCCCCACCAGCGCCCCCCGCGGGTAGCCGGACAGGCGCATAAAGATCGCGTTGGCGCGACGGATACGTCCAGCAGAGTCCGTGGTGGAGAAGAAGAGCTCGTCGGCGGTGTAGGTGTGCTCGTCGGGCAGGACGGCGGGTGCCCCGCTGGGGACCGGGGCGGGGACGGGCACGGCCGGGGTGGCGGGTACGGGCCGGACCTCGGTGAGGGTCGGCACGGGCGGGAGGGAGGTGGCCCGTGCGAGGGCCGCCGGTGCGGGAGTGGCTGGGGCGGGAGTGGCTGGGGCGGTGTGGTCGGGTGTGACAGAGGCGGCGTCGGTCATGGTTGCCTTCCTTGGCGAAGTTGGGACGTTCGGCCTGCCTCACAGAGTACTCGACGCTCCCCGGGCGGCCGTCACCGGCACCTGCACATTCATCCTGGAGCCGGTGGCGAGCCAGTGGCGTCATTCCAACGGTTTCCCGGCCCGGGAGGCGGAGGTGGGCAGGATGAATGTGCAACTCGGGCGCCGTTGCACATTCATCCTGGTTTCCGGGCCCCGAGCTGCCTGATGAATCCCCGCGATTAAGCCGTTTACTGATCGCTGATTGTAAAAAGAATGTGCAACTCGGCCCGGGGCGCCCACCAGGGGCCAGCTCCCAGCGCTCTCAGGGGTGGGGCGGAGTCCTCGGTGGGCGTGGCCGAGGTCGGCCAGCTCCGGGCGCCCAGGTAGGGGATGTCACACCGGAGGGGGTCGAGGACTTTGCAGCCAGCTCCGGGCGCCCAGGTGGGGGTGTAGCCTCCGGCTATGAGACTGCGCACACGTCTGCTCCCGGTGCCCGGCACCTGGAAAAAGACGCGGCCCCGTCGTTCCCGTCCCTCGGTGGAGGCCTGCCCGCGTCTGCCGCCAGCACCAGGGGTGCCCCTGACCTCTGCTGTGGCGCGTGAGACCGTGTCCCTGGACAGCGTACGCACCTCCCTGGCCGACGTCGTGGCCGCCTGCGACGATCTGGGGGCTCAGCTCCTGGGCCACCTCATGGCCGAGGCTCCTGGGACCAACATCCTGGTCTGTCCCCTGGGCCTGGCCCTGGCGCTGGCCCTGGTGGCCGACGGCGCCACGGACGCCGCCACCCAGGGCTACGACCGCCTCCTGGGAGCAGGAGGGCGGGACCGGGACCGGGCCTGGTCGGCCGTCCAGACCGCCCTGGGGCGCTATGACCGCTCCCTGGACGGCTTCGACCCCGGCAAGCCCCCTGAGACGCCCCTGGTGCACGTGGCCAACCACGTGGTCGTGGTCGACCGTAAGGACCTTACCGTCAGCCAGACCTACCTGGACACCGTCCTGCGCTGGTTCTCCGCCCAGATCGAGAAGGTCCCCCTAGGCGACCTGGCGGACAACCTCAGTAAGTGGGCCGACAAGAACACCGCCGGGCTGATCAAGAAGACCGGCGTCCAGGTCACCGGCGACACCGCCCTGGTCCTCCAGAACGCCCTGCTCTTCGCCGCCCAGTGGGACACGCCCTTCAAGGCCGAGGACACCAGGGAGGGCACCTTCACCCGGGCCGACGGCTCCACCACCCAGACCAAGTTCATGCACGGCACCCGCATCATCCCCTACGCCTACGGCCAGGGCTGGGCCGCCGTACGCCTGGGCTACCAGGGCGGGGAGCTCGACGGGCAGGGCCTGGCCATGGACGTCGTCCTGCCCAACCAGGGCACCAGCCCCGCCGACCTGCCCCCCGCCACCTGGGCCCAGGCCTCCGCTGCCCTGGACCAGGCCGCGGCAGGCTCGGACCAGAACGAGGTCAAGATCGTCCTGCCCAAGCTCGACCTGACCTCCGGGCCCGTCGAGCTCCTGGAGATGCTCAAGGCGCTGGGCCTGGACACCTCCAGCCTGGACGGGATCGCCCTCGGGCTGTCCATTAGCCAGGTGGTCCAGCAGGTGCGCCTCCTGGTGGACGAGGAGGGCACCGTCGCCGCCGCCCTGACGGAGGTGGGCCTCACGGCCGGGGCCGCCCCCGACCAGAGCAAGCCCATTGACTTCGTCGTGGACCACCCCTACGTGCTGCGCCTGCGCGACCTGGCCACCGGGACCACCCTGGTCCAGGCCGCCATTATGGGCCCCGCCGCCTAGGGGCACCGGGGTAGCCCCTGTCTGGCCTCCGCGCTCACCAAGCTCTACAGCCGCCGCCTAGGGGAACCGGGGTAGCCCGACCGGCGGGCGCACTCCCCTGCGTCGAGCCCTCGCAGGCTCCTGGACGCCACGCACGTGGCCTGATCCCCGGGCGCCACGCCCGCGCCTCCGCCCCACCGCCCGGGGCGGGGATGTGGAACAGTAGGTGCGTTCGTCCCCATCCGAAAGGCACGTCATGAGCGTTGAGCTGGTCACCTCCTCCACCCCTGAGCTCGTCGAGGCAATGGAACGCCTCATCCCGCAGCTCTCCCGCACCGCCCCGGCCCTGACCGCGCAGCAGTGCGCGGACCTGGTGGCCCAGCCCGGCGTCTTCCTCTTTGTCTTCAGGCCCGACGCCGACGCACCGACAGGGGCCGCCAGCCAGGTTGGCTCAGACGGGCAGGGAGCCGCCGGTCAGGCCAGCCCGGGCGCCCAGGGGGCCGGGACTGCTGCTGGGGCCGGGGCTGCCGCCGGGGCCGCCGCGCCGATCCTGGGCATGCTCACCCTGGCGACCTTCACCATCCCCACGGGCCTGCGCGCCTGGGTCGAGGACGTGGTCGTGGACGGCCAGGCCCGTGGCCGGGGCGCCGGGCAGGCCCTGGTGGAGGCCGCCGTCGCCCACGCCACGAGTATTGGCGCCCGTACCGTGGACCTCACCAGCCGTCCCAGCCGTGAGGCCGCCAACCGCCTCTACCGCCGGGCGGGCTTCGAGCTGCGCGAGACGAACGTCTACCGCTACAAGCAGGCCTAACACCTTCCTTTAGACGGCGGGGACGTACCTTAGCCACGGGGGACGTACCTTTAGGGTACGTCCCCCGTGGTTAAGGTACCTCCGCGCCATTGCGCCACTCCTGGGCTGGGTCCCGTATCCGCGTCAGCGTACGTCCCCGGTGAACCACGCTGCGGGCAGCCGGGTGGGCAGACAGACCGCGACGCCGGTGCCCCCGGTCGGCTGAAGGACGCCGTAGGACGGCACAATAGTTCCCATGGCGAGCAAGCGGACCAGGATGAGCGCGGGAGAGCGGCGTGAGCAGCTCATTGCCGTGGCACGGGGGCTCTTCGCGGAGAAGGGCTTTGACGCCACCAGCATCGAGGAAGTCGCCTCCCGGGCCAAGGTCTCCAAGCCGGTGGTCTACGAGCACTTCGGAGGCAAGGAAGGGCTCTACGCCGTCATTGTGGACCGTGAGCTGACCTGCATCTACGCCGCCATCACCGGCGCCCTGGAGTCCGACGCCTCCCCGTCGGTCATCCTGGAGCACGCCGCCCTGGCCCTGCTGACCTACATCGAGGACCACACCGAGGGCTTCCGCATCCTCTCCAGTGAGAACGACCGCTCCAGCGGCACCTACTCCACGCTGCTGGCGGACCTGGCGGTGCAGGTCTCGGGCATACTCGCCACCCACTTCAAGGCCCACCAGCTCGACCCCCGCACCGCGCCCCTGTACGCCCAGATGCTCGTGGGGATCGTGGCCCTGCCCTCCCAGTGGTGGCTGGAGAACCGCAGGCTGAGCAAGGAGGAGGTGGCCGCGCACATGGTGAACCTGGCCTGGAACGGCCTGCGCGGGATCCTGCCCAGACCGGTGCTGCGCACCCGCGGCACGGACCCGGGAGACCAGGGATGAGCCAGCCGCGGCACGCCGGCCCCGAGCGCGTCGGAGGACGGGTGCCGTGGATCGACGTCGCCCGGGGCGCCGCCATGCTCATGATCGTCATCGGCCACGCCTACCTGCCCTGGGACGGGCACCCCACGGCCTTCACCTTTATCTACGCCTTCCACGTCCCCGCCTTCTTCCTCCTGTCCGGGCTGGTCCACCGCACCCGAGGACGCTCCCTGACCGCGTGGCTGCGGGGCCGTGTACGCACCATCCTGGTGCCCTACCTCACCTGGGCGCTGGTGAGCGTGGTGCTGTTCGACGTCGTGGGGGGCCTGGCGGCCCAGATCCTGCACCGCCGGGGGCCGACCTCGCTGTCACAGGACCTGTGGGGGATCGTGTGGGCCAACCCCTCCGAGCACCTCATGGACTGGAACAAGCCCCTGTGGTTCCTCCCGGCCATTACGGTGGCCTACCTGCTGGCCACCGGGGTGGAGCGCCTGGGGGTGGAGCTGGCCCGGGTGCCCCTGCCGGTGTGGGTCCTGGCCTCGGTGGGCCTGTCCTGGTGGGCGGCCGCCCGCACCACCCCGGCCCTGCCCTGGTCGCTGGAACGGGTCGTGGTGCTCATGCCCTTCTTCCTTATCGGGGCGTGGTTGCGCGGGCCCCTGCTGGGTGCCGCGGCCGGGCGCACCGGGGGATCCACGCGCACCAGGGGATCCACCCGCACGGGGGCGTTGGCCCCGGCGGGGGAGGTGCGCGTCGACGACCCGGCCGCGGAGGTCCTGGACCCGCCCGTCCCGACGGGGGAGGTAGGCGGGCGCCGCGCCGCACCGGCGTCCAGGCGTGCCCCGGGCCGCGGCCAGGCCTCCACCAGCCACAGGGCACCTGCCCTACCCGACGTCCCCAGGCGCCGGTCCCACCCGGCCACGCCCCCCTGGCTGGAGGCCGCCGCCGGGACCGCCTGCTGGGTGTCCACGGCCCTCATCGCCTTCAGCCAGTCCCCCGTTGACTACGTCACCAAGGCCTACGGGGAGAGCTACCCCCTCTTCCTCCTGGGCGCGCTCACGGGCAGCGGGGGCCTGGTGCTCCTGGCCCGGTCCCTGCCACGTCCCTGGGGGCGGTGGCTGGAGCGTGTGGGCCGCGACAGCCTCATTATCCTGTGCCTGCACAAGTTCGTGGTCATCGCCCTCCAGATGGTCCTGGGGCGCGTCGGCGCAGAGGCCTGGCCGGTCCCCTCCAGCCTGTGGGCGCTCGGCGTCGCCCTGGTGACGGTCGGGGTGTGCCACGCGGTGGCGGTCCCGGTGAGGTGGCTCGCCCCCTGGTCGCTGGGGCTCCGCCGCCCAGCGGGGGGCGCGGTCCGCTGAGCCGGGGCACGCCGACGGCGTCACCCCTCCAGGCTGGCGCCCCCGGCCCGCTGCCTGGTCGTCTACCCCGACGGCACCGTCACCGCGCTCCGGGCCGGCGCCCCCGGCCCGCTGACCCGGGGCACGCCGACGGCGTCAGCGGCGCCTGACCTCGCGGAGCCGGTCGCGCAGGGGCTTGAGGTAGGGCTTGAGGCGTCCGCGCAGGTCACGTCGCTCCTGGCGCAGGCGGATCTCCGCGGGGCTCATGGGCCGGGTGGTTATGCCGTACCTCCTGGCCACCTCCCAGGGCAGCAGGTCCGGGGAGAGGTGGTAGTCCCGGGCGAAGTAGGCCACGGAGAGCTCCCGGTCGTAGTGGCCGGCGAAGTGGCAGACCAGGGCGTCCTGGGCGGAGGCGGTGTACAGGTGGGTGCGGGAGTTGAGGCGCTGGGGGTCGGTGAGCCAGGTACGCCCCAGCAGGTCCCGGTCGTGGAGGACCTTGACGATCTGATCCTGGTCGCCGTGGGTGAAGATACCCAGGCGCTTCTCGTCCCACCAGCGCTCGACGTCGTCAATGGGCTCGGTGAGCACCCCCTCCAGGAGGCTGGTGGCGGCCTGGCTGCGGCGCAGGAGGATGACGCCGGAGTTGAGGAAGCTGGAGAACCCCCGCGGCTCGCGGGCACCCCGGGCGATGACAATGTCGGCGTCGCGTTCCGTGGCCTCCTCCAGCACCGCCTCCAGGATCCCCGGGCGGAAGTCGGTGAACCAGCAGTCGTCGTCGACCCACATCACCCACTCGTAGAGCGGCCCGAGGCGCTGGAGCACCCGCAGCTTAATGTCGAAGTGGCTGCGCAGGCCGCCGAGGTTGACCCCCAGGTCGAACCGGTAGTCGTACCCGTGCTCCTGGGCGTAGACCGCCTGGTTGACGTGGGAGCGGTAGCGGATCCGGTCAGCACCCGAGACCAGGCACAGGCGGGGCAGGGCGCTCACTGCTCCCCCTCCGGCTCAGCAGCCTCCGGCTCGGCGTCCGGCTCAGGCCCCGCCTCCGACTGGGCGGCCGCCAACCCACACTCCCCCTCCGGCTCGGCGTCCGGCTCAGCCTCCTGCAGGACGGCGATTAGCTCACGCTCCGACCTCTCCAAGGTGGCAATCACCTTACGCTCCATCTCCTGATCGGCAGCGGCCAGCTCACGCTCCGCCTCCTGCCGGGCGGCTGCCAGGTGGTGCTCGGAGCGCGCAAGGGCGGGGCACTCCAGGCCCAGCTCCGTGGCGAGCACGCGCAGGCGCAGGCGCCAGTCCAGGCGGCGCAGGGCCTCGACCTGGAGGGCGAGCGCCTCCCTGGGCGACCAGTCGGCCAGACGCAGCGCCAGCTGGGCCATACCCGCCTCAAGGTCGTCAACCGGCAGGTCCACGGTGGCCCCCTCCCACAGCAGCTCGTCGCTGCCCTCCTCACGGGGACGCCGCCCCGCCACCAGGGCACCGCCGGCCAGGGCGTCCAGCCACCGGGAGGTGACGTACTCGCGGGTGGGGTGGGTGTACTCGGCCGGTGAGACCAGGTTGGTGAAGGCCAGGACGACCTTGGCCCGGCGGTAGGAGTCCAGGACGTTGCGGTAGGAGGCCGCCGCGGTGGCGCCAAATGGCGGGCGGGCGCCCATGACCAGCCCGTGGTCGGCGGCGCAGCGGGCCAGGGCGGCGTCGTCGTCCCAGGCGGGGGCCTGGCGTCCCATGCGCTGGAGGTCCACCGGACGGCCCCCGTCCCAGGGGCCGTCCGCGGGGACGCCCACGGGGTCGGCGCCCCGGGGGCCGGAGTCGTCCTTGACGACGCGGCGCCGCCACGCCGCGAGCGCGTCCGTGCCCAGCGGGAGCCAGGTCACCGGCAGCCCGCTGGCCTGCTGCCAGTGGGGGACCACGCCCTTCTCGGTGACCAGGAGGAGGTCGTAGAGCCGCCCGCGTGTCACCGCGACGGGGACCCGGTCCGTCCACCAGCAGTCAATGACCCACCCGGCCACGGTCCCGAAGCGGTGGCGCAGCCCGGGCACGCACAGGACGGCGTTGAGGTGCTCGGGGACGGCGGCGACCACCAGGAGCGTGCCCCGTCCCCGTATCCGGGGCAGCAGGAGGCGCAGCTTGGCTGCCTGGCCCAGCGGCGTGTCGGGGACGACCATGAGGTCGGCCTCCAGCAGGCGCGCGGCCAGGCGCACCATGGTGTTGACGGGGCCCCAGCCATGGCCCTGCGGCTGGACGTACAGCATGGTGGTGCTGCTCATGGTTCCTCCTGGGCGGTCGGTGGTGCGGGGCGGGTGCGGCCTCACCGGTACCCTCCTGGCTGCCAGTCGATCTGGACGGTGGGGTCGGCGCGGACGTGGTCGTGGTACTTCAGGCTCAGGGGGGTGGAGACAAAGGCCATGAGGGCGCTCCAGGGCACGGGGTAGTCGGGGTTCGTGCCGTAGGGCTGGCTGGTCTCCTGCAGCTCCAGCAGGTCCTGGAAGTAGGACAGGCGCCGTTCGACCTCGGCAACCCACTCCACGGCCAGGGGGGTGCGGGCCTTGAAGGCGAAGCAGAACTGGGAGAGCTCCTGGCGGAAGTAGCGCCGCTGGTCCTGCCCGAGCGGCCCGAAGGCGGGCCCGGTGTGCTCGGGGGCCCTCTCCGCCGCCCCGCAGGCCCACAGGTCCGGGTCGGCGTTGAGCTGGTCGACCAGGACCGACAGGGGCCGCGTGTACTGCTTGATGTCGCAGTAGACCCCTCCGTGGTGCAGCATGAGGTAGGCGCGCAGGTAGTCCGAGCGGTGCATGTACGACAGCCGCTCGTAGGCCGGGTGGAGCGGGTGGTCGGCGACGACGTGCTCCTGGATGTTGGCGGGGGTGACCACCCTGATCTCCAGGTCGGGGTTGTCCGCGGCCAGGACGTCCAGGCTCTCCCGGCGCCTGGGGGTGACGGGGTTGTCCCCGGTCCACAGGGCCCAGAGCACCTTGGGGGCCTGAGGCGCGGGCACGGCGTCGCGCGCCTGAGGCAGGGACCAGAGGAGGTGGTTGACCACGAAGGTCGAGGAGTTGGAGTCGGCGGCGTGACCGATCCCGGCGTCGTAGCGGTCCCGGTCCCACACGTAGGGGACCTCCTGGGCCCTACGGGCGATGCGGTCGTGGGCGCTGGCCAGGCGCCGGGCGGCCAGGCGCACCCGGGCCGTGTGGAGGCGGTGCTTGAGCTGCTGGGCGACGGCGCGCAGGCTCGTGCCCCCGCCGTCGTCCTGTGAGGGGGGCTTCGGGGCTGCCACGCCGCTCACCCCCGGCCACGACGCAGGCGGGATGCCGTGCGCCGGGCCGCGGCGGCGGCCTGGTGGGCGCGCCGGGCCAGCCCCCACCGCGTGACCAGGGCCAGCTCCTCGGTGAAGATGCCCCCGCTCAGCTTGGACTGACCGGCCTGGCGCTCCACGAAGGTGATGGGCATCTCGACGATCCGGCCTCCCATGTCCTCCACGACCTTGGTCATATTGACCTGGAAGCCGTATCCCAGGGCCCGCACCTGGCTCCGGTCCAGGCGTCGCAGGATGTCGGCGCGGTAGACCCGGAAGCCCGCGGTGGCGTCCCTGACACGTGTGCCCAGTACCACGTTGACGTAGAGGTTCCCGGCGCGGGACAGGGCCACGCGCCGGGCGCTCCAGCCCTGGGTGGCCCCGCCGGCCACCCAGCGTGAGCCGATGACCAGGTCCGGGGCGTCGGCCATCTCGGCGCGCTGGATGAGCAGGACCAGGTCCTCGGCGCGGTGGGAGCCGTCGGCGTCCATCTCCACCAGGAGCTCGTAGCCGGCCTTCAGGCCCCAGTCGAAGCCCGCCAGGTAGGCCGGCCCCAGGCCGTTCTTCTGCCTGCGGTGCAGGACGTGGACGTGGTCGTCGCGCGAGGCGCGCTCGTCAGCCAGGGCACCGGTCCCGTCCGGGGAGGAGTCGTCCACGACCAGGACGTGTGCGGCGGGCGCGTGCTGGCGCACCCGGTCCAGGGCGCCCGGCAGGGACTCGACCTCGTTGTAGGTCGGGATAACGACAAGGGTCTTCACGTGATTCTCCGGGGACGAGCCAGGCGGACAGGACGCGCGTCAGCGTCGCCAGGTGATTCTAGACGGTTCCGCCCGCCCGCCGCGCCGGGGGTGGCGACGCCCTGTCGGCAGGGCTGGCCTAGTCCCAGCGGACTGGTCCCGCTGGCGGGCTGGCCCTTTCGGCAGGCCAGCCCTGTCCCGGTCTTGGGGTCCGGGGAGGTGGCGCCGTGCCATAACGGGCCGGGCCTCTTGCCTAGGCGGCCACTGGGCGAGCGCTGAGTGGTCAGAGGGCAGGCGCGAGGTGGACAGAGAACGGCTACTGGGTAGCTACTGGGCGAGCGCCAAGTGGTCACTGGGCGACCAGAGGACGGCCACTGGACGAACGTGGGGCGGTCACTGGGTAGGCAAGAGGCGAGCGCGGGGCGGCGGCCACTGGACGAGTACGGGGCGGCGGCCAGGGGGCGAGCGCAGGGCGTCTAGTCCTCCAGGGCCTGGGCGGCCTGGAGCCACTGCTCCTCCAGGGCGGCCTGCTCGGCCTGGGCGGCGCTCAGGTCACGTCCCAGACGGGCCAGCTCGCCCACGCGCGCAGGGTCGGCGGCAGCCTCCTCCAGGCGGGCCTGAAGGCGCCCGACAGCGTCCCCGGCCTTCCCCACCCGACGCTCCAGGCGGGCCAGGGCCTTGGTGGCCTCCCGGTGCTGGGCGCCCGTGAGCCCGCCCGCACCGGCCCCGCCCAGGGCCCCGGCGCCCTCACCAGCCCGGGCCGCACCGTCGCGCCCATTGCGGCCCGCACCGTCGTCGCGC
>ERZ772917.1889-NODE-1889-length-11196-cov-4.259133_pt1 | contig 11196 bp, 7 predicted proteins | sample MGYA00511187_ERZ772917 | MGnify/ENA primary metagenome ERZ772917 (study PRJEB29015, sample SAMEA2737925) | human oral metagenome | biome: human oral; feature: human-associated habitat; material: dental | place: China | collected 2012 ... | reverse complement strand
GCCCGGTGGAGGTTCCGTTCGTCTGTGGTAAGAATTAGGGTCGGGAATTACGGGTTAATGACATTGGGAGGGGTCCTGGGGACGGGCCCTACCCGTGGGCGGGGTGTGTGAGACTCCAATGGCTAGCCTGGCAAATGAATAGTGTTCGCACCCTTTGATAGAATCTTTCTTGTGTACTGCACCTGTCATGCAACGATTAGGATGAGCACATGAAATACGCCGAGCTGATTGACTCCGGAGCGTCGCCGACGGAAATCCAGTCCTACCTCGTGGACTCCGAGCTGGTGCCCGTCACCATCCGCATCCCGCGCACGCTTCGCGACTCCGCGAAGGAAGCGGTATCGCTTCGGGGCGTGAACTTCACTTCCTTCATCAAGGGGCTCATGATCGAAGAGCTGAGCCAGAAGGACTAGCGCATGCAGCCGGATTTCTTCGACAACAGGGCGCGAATCGTAAAGGACGACCTAGTAGCGCGAATCGGGCACGGCGACCGGCTCTCGGTCGCGGCCTCGGTTTTCTCCATGTACGCCTACCGCGAGCTTGCCGAGCAGTTGGAGGGGCTCGACGAGTTCCGCTTCATCTTCACCTCCGACGCCTTCACGGCGACGCGGCCCAAGCGCGAGAAGCGGGAGTTCTACATCCCGCGCCTCTCGCGCGAGCAGGGACTCTTCGGCACGCAGTTTGAGATCAAGCTTCGTAACGAACTGACGCAGAAGGCCGTGGCCACCGAATGCGCTGACTGGATACGACGCAAGGCTCGGTTCAAGTCATTCGACGAGCCGGGGCACATGGACTCCTTCCTGGAGGTGTCGCAGCTATCCGACGATATCGCATACCTTCCCTTCGACGAGTTCACCACGGTCAAACTCGGTACCGAGCGCGGCGACACCGGCTTCTCGATAACGATGCGGCTCGACGCGAGCCAGTCGCGCGAGTGCCTGCGGAACTTCGACGAGGCATGGGACTCAGGACAGCTGCAGGACGTGACCGACGCCGTCATTGACTCCATCACGGCCATGTACGCCGAGAACGCGCCGGAGCTCGTCTACTACGCGGCGCTCTACCGCATCTTCAACGAGTTCCTGGATGACATATCGGACGACGTGCTGCCCAACGAGGGCACGGGCTTCCGCGAGAGTGCGATCTGGGGCAAGCTCTACGACTTCCAGCGCGACGCGGCGCTCGCCATCATCAACAAGCTGGAGACCTACGACGGCTGCATTCTGGCCGACTCGGTAGGCCTGGGCAAGACGTTCACGGTGCTGGCGGTGATCAAGTACTATGAGTCGCGCAACCGCAACGTGCTGGTGCTCTGCCCCAAGAAGCTCAAGGACAACTGGCTGACCTACAACCAGAACGTGGTGAACAACCCCATCGCCGCCGACCGCCTGCGCTACGACGTTCTCTACCATACCGACCTGTCGCGCGACCGGGGCATGAGCGAGACGGGCATCCCGCTTGACCGCATCAACTGGGGCACGTACGACCTCGTGGTCATCGACGAGAGCCACAACTTCCGCAACGGCGCGGACTCCGCCTCCAAGAACGACGACCGCGAGAACCGCTACCAGCGCCTCCTCTCGCGCGTGATAAAGGAGGGCGTCAAGACCAAGATCCTCATGCTCTCTGCGACACCCGTGAACAACCGCTTCCGCGACCTGCGCAACCAGCTGGCGCTTGCCTACGCAGACGACGCCTCCAAGTGGGAGGGTCGCCTCAAGATCGACAACGACATCGAGACGGTGTTCCGCAACGCCCAGGTCGTGTTCACGCGCTGGAGCAAGCTGCCACCCGACCAACGCACGACCGAGGCGCTGACGCGCATGCTCGACTTCGAGTTCTTCGAGGTGCTGGACCAGGTGACCGTGGCGCGGAGCCGCAAGCACATCCAACGCCACTACGACATGGTGGCGCTGGGGCCGTTCCCGAGGCGCAACAAGCCTATATCAAAGCGACCCCACCTTTCGACTTTGCCCAAAGCAATCAGCTATCACGAGATTTACGACGAGTTGGAGAACCTGAGCCTTGCCGTCTACATGCCGTCGCAGTATCTGCACCAGTCGAAGGTAAGCAAGTACGCTGGTGAGAGCGGTGGAAACCTGACCATGGTTGGCCGCGAGACCGGCATCCGCAAGCTGATGAACACCAACCTGCTCAAGCGCCTGGAAAGTTCCGTCTGGTCGTTTCGTATGACGCTGGAACGCATTCTTGCGCACATGAGCGCGACGCTCAAGACCATCGACGACTACAAGGAGCACCGCACCGCGGGCGATGTTGTCGTCGAGGACGCCTCGTCCCAGTTCGACTTCGACCTGGACGACGAGGAGATGTTCTTCGAGGTTGGCGGCAAGACGAAGATTGACCTTGAGGACATGGACTGGATGAGCTGGGAGCACGATGTTGCGACAGACGTGGAGACAATCAAGCTCTTGCTGAGCATGATCAGGGACATCGACCCGTCCCACGACGCCAAGCTCGTCGAGCTGTGCGGGCAGCTTCGCGACAAGGCAGGGTACCCCATCAACGACGGCAACCGCAAGGTGATGATATTCACCGCGTTCGCCGATACAGCGGAATACCTGTACGAGCATGTGGGCGCCTTCGCCAGGAGCGAGCTTGGCCTTGAGACTGCTGTCGTTACGGGAACCAACCCGGGGCGCTGTACCATCAAGGCGGTTCCCAACGACATGAGCTCAATCCTCGCGTGCTTCTCGCCCGTCTCTAAGGAGCGCGACATCGTTGCAAAAGAACTCGAGCGGTACGACATCGACATCCTGATAGCCACCGACTGCATATCCGAGGGCCAGAACCTGCAGGACTGCGACTACCTCATCAACTACGACATCCACTGGAACCCCGTGCGCATCGTGCAACGTTTCGGCCGCATAGACCGTATCGGCAGCAAGAACGATGTCATCCAGCTTGTGAACTACTGGCCGGACGTGGAGCTGGACGAGTACATCAAGCTGAAGGCGCGCGTCGAGGAGCGCATGCGCATAACGGTGATGACCTCCACGGGTGATGATGACTACATCAACGAGGAGGAGAAGGGCGACCTCGAGTACCGCGAACGCCAGTTGCGCCAGATGCAGGAGGAGGTCGTTGACCTTGAGGACGCAAGCGGGGGCGTCTCCATCACCGACCTAGGCCTCAACGACTTTCGCATGGACCTTCTGGGTTATTACAAGGACAACCCCGAGGTTGACCGCCTGCCGAGCGGCATTCATGCTGTCGTTGCAGGTGAGGAGCCAGGCGTGATCTTCGTGCTGCGCAACGTGAACCCTGGCGTGAACATCCAGGGCAGAAACCATCTGCACCCGTACTATCTGGTGTATGTGAAGGATGACGGCGAGGTACTGCACGGGCACCTGGACCCCAAGGACACGCTGGACGCCATGCGCCTGCTCTGCCGTGGCAAGGCGGAGCCAGATGCCGAGCTCTGCCGCACGTTCAACCGCGAGACCAAGAACGGGCGTGATATGCGCAAGCAGGCAAAGTTGCTCAAGGATGCCGTTGGCTCCATCATCGACGCCAAGGCAGAGAGTGACATTGACAGCTTCTTCGGCGGCGGTACGACGAGCTTCCTCGAGAACGACGTGGAAGGTCTCGATGACTTCGAGCTCGTGTGCTTTCTGGCGGTGAGGCTATGCTAGGACTCCCGAGCACCACGGAGGTGGGACGCCGCCTTCCCAAGGAGGCGTTCTACCGTAACCTCAAGCTGGATGCGAGGACGCGCGACGAGTTCGTGCACCTCATAGAATCCATCACCGTCCCCAACAGCATGAAGCCCACTACGGCAAACATCGCTGACGGCGATAACGTACACGAGATCATGGTGCTGAACGTCGAGCTCAAGAGCGAGGTCCAGCCTCTGCGTGCCATCGAGGCCATTGCAGGATCGAACCCGCACAGGCTCGTGTTCCGCTGCGAGCCGAGCAGCATGACCTACGTGCTTCGCCGGGGATTGCAGGCATCAGACTCGCTTGACAAGCTCGTTCTTTCCGGAAGGACACTCGACGAGGCGTGGGACTCCATCTGTGCCCAGGTCATCTTTGGAGATGTCGATGGAAAGGACGTAGATGGCCGTATCGAGCGGGCAAAGCAGAGGGCCAATCTTGAGGCAGAAATCAAAAAGCTTGATGCCGCCTGCAGGACGGCCAAACAGATAAATCGTAAGAACGAACTCTTCTACCAGCTGAAAGAAAAGCAACGTGAACTTGAGGCGCTTCGCCGTGCTGAGGGGGAGATTAAATGACGGCTGATCTTATCGAACAGCAAGCTGAAGCCGATGAAAACAATGCGAACCTTGTACCTCTACTTCAGAAGGTGCTCGGTTCCTGCAACATAAACTTTCTCTTTGGCGCAGGCGTCAATGGTGGCCCTTCCGGCGCGATACCTTCGTTTGACTGCTTCTCTGACACGATTGCCGAGATGGACAATCTCGGATTGCCCACAGACATAGGGATAGAACGAGCTCTGCAGGGGTGCGCAGACGAGGGGATACGCCAACAGGTTTTGGAAAAGTTCGTTGAAGAATTCAATAGCAACCAGAACTACCAGTTAGACCACCCTTCACTTGTCAACCTCAATAGGCTTCTGAAAGATGCCCACAAAGCAGTAAGCATCGCGGAGAATAGGCATCCTGAGAGCAAGCGCATAAATGTGTTCACGCTTAACTATGATCGCATTGTCGAAGAGCTCTTAGACGCTGCCGGATTCTTTAATTACGCGCTGAAGAAAGAATCGAAGTCTTTCCTCCCCTTCGATGTCGTAGGCTACGACACTGCAAAACGCACCTTCATACCGACATTTGCGGTCTACAAGCTTCATGGCTCCGTTAATTCAAGTCGCGTGCTCCGAGCAGAGGACACTGTGTTTCCCGGGCAGGATAAGCTGGGAAGTGTCATCTCAAACTTCTACGAAACCCTTTTCGCCATGAAGGGCGAGCTGTTACGTAAAAACGCTGCGCTCTTCGTCCTCGGCTACTCGTGGTCAGACGAACATGTGAACGACATCATCAGCAGTGCTATAGACAATGGCCTCACGGTGGTGTTCCCCAAATACAGCGAGAACGACGAATTGCCTCCAGAGCTTGAGGGCAGGGTGGAAGTTATTCCTCCAGCAAATCCGAAATGCGATACAATCGTCATAGAGTGCAAGCTCTATGACGATGCAGACGGAGTTATTCCTCCAACTAATCCGAAATGCGATACAACCGCTACCTTAGCGAGGCTCTTTGAGCGGGCGATGCCTCGATGAAGGTAGGGCGCGTAACAAGAGTTGATGGTATTCGGGTTTCGGCAACGTTCTATGAGCGGCTGCATCCGTTTCTCGTTCGTAACGGCAAGCCTGCGGCATCGCCGCGCATCAACTCGTTTGTGAAGACGAATGTCGGGCTTGATAGCGTCATCTGTCAGATTGTAGGCGAGCATGAGGCGGAGTTCGACAAGGTCAGCACGGTTTCTCGTGCAGAACAGGCGGCGCCAGTTGGGGCCTTCGTAGTTGACCTAGAAGTGCGCGGATATATTGCAAACGGCACCTTCAAAGGTGGGCTTCGCTGCTTGCCAATCGTTGGCGCAGGTATCGAGATGCTTAGTGGCGAAGAGCTGGCGATGCTCTACTCATCCAATGGATCAAAGCCCATGAGGATAGGGCGCAGCCTTTTTGATGAGACCAACGACGTGTACATTGATGCGGGAAAACTGATGGCGAGCCATATTGGCGTATTCGGTAATACTGGCAGTGGCAAGTCGAATACGCTTGCCAGCATTCTTAACAAGTATTCAATCCTGATCCCGAGCGGGAGTAGCAATGCTCGAATTATCGTCTTCGACCTCAATAACGAATACGGTGGGGATGCGATAGTTCCGTCTGAGCAGAAGACTATTTATCACCTGAACACACGCGTAAAAGCTGTATTCCCTGGTAAAGGTATCCCCCTTGACGTTGATGCGCTCAGCGAGGACAGCTGGGGAACCATCTTGCGCGCTACTCAGAAAACTCAGATGCCGATTGTTCGACGCGCTTTCTGGAGCTGGAAAAATCGAACGCAAACTGATTTCATCGCGGAGTTACAGCAGTCCCTTATAGACAAACGCAGTGCGTTGTTCTTCGCGTTACGCAACTACTGCGATGGCATGGTAGTGGGAATCGAAGACCTAGCTTTTAATAATTCAACGCAGGGGTTTTACTATACCAGAACTGCAGACGCGCACAATGCTGGTGATTACATAAATGCTAGTAGCAATATAGACGCCATATCTATCGCCTCGAACGTCACGCACCTAGAAGAGTTCTACCTCTGGTTGGCAATGGAAGCGGCTCGTGCAGCAGAAAGCGGAATTAACTTCGAGTTCGTGCAGCCTCTATTGCCACGGGCTAAAGCGGTCATACGTGATTTAGGGAAGCTCTTCTTGCATACTGCCGGAGCTCCGCTTGATTCGTTGTTCAAAGACAAGAATATCGCCGTGATCCAACTTGCCGACGTAAATGCGAGCAGTCGCGAGATGCTTCCATCCCTGCTTGCTGAATTGGTGGTGCAAGATGCTGCAGCATTGAAGGGAAACGGAACACCGCAGAAGATAACGACATTGGTTATTGATGAAGCCCATAACCTTCTTGGCTATGACGCAGAGCAGTCCGATCTCGTTCACGACAACACGCTTCGCATTTTCGAGCGTGTGATAAAGGAGGGCCGCAAGTTCGGCGTGTTCCTCTGCCTGGCAAGTCAACGGCCAAGCGATATCTCTCCAACTATCACCTCGCAGATTCACAACTACTTTATCCATAAGCTTGTGAATCCAAATGATATCGAGCGCATTCGCAGGACAGTTAGTTTCATGGGTGAAGGTAGTTTGGCGATGTTGAGCGCTCTCGGTCAAGGAGAATGCATTGTAAGTGGGCCGTCGCTCTATATGCCTCAGTTTGTGTATATCGAGCAACTAAATGAGGCTAACCAGCCAAACAGTAGCGACTTGGATTTGTTTGGCGAAAAAGGAATCCTGACTAATAACACGCCAGAAGTATGGAAGCTTTAGCAATGGATAAAATTAGCCGTACAACATCTGATTTGACACTAGAAAACATCGACAAGCTTACCAACCTGTTCCCGCAGGTTGCTACCGAGGTTAAAGACGAGAACGGCATTGTTAAACCTAGCGTCGACTTCGACGCTTTGCGTGATCTTCTTGGGGATGTTGCCGAAGGCCAGCGCGAGCGTTACCAGTTCACATGGCCGGGCAAGACAGAGGCAAAGCTTGAGGCGCGTAAGCCCTGCGACAAGACGCTGCGCCCACATCCCGAGAAGTCAGTGGACTGGGACACCACTCAGAACGTCTACATCGAGGGTGACAACCTGGACGCGCTCAAGGTCATGCGGGAAACGTATGCCGGCAAGGTAAAGCTCATCTACATCGATCCGCCTTACAACACAGGACATGACTTCATCTATGATGACGACTTTGCCCAAACGCATGAGGAGTACGACGCGCAGAGCGGTGAGTACGACGAGGAGGGCGGCAGACTCGTTGCCAACCTCGAAGGCAACGGTCGCTTCCATTCCGACTGGTGTTCGATGATGTATCCGCGCCTGCTCCTGGCGCGCGATTTGCTTTCCAGTGACGGTGCCATCTTCATCAGCATCGACGACAACGAGAGCGCCAACCTCTGCAAGATTTGCGACGAGGTGTTTGGGGCCGGGTGCTTTGTCGGAGATGTGATTTGGCAAAAGACGTATTCACCAAGAAATGATTCAAAGGGAATTCCCACCGTAGCCGAACACTTACTGGTTTTTGCAAAAAACAGTGGATGGACACCTAAACGTTTGCCTAGGACAGAGGCCATGAATGCTGGATATGGGTCGCCCGATGGCGACGGCATGCCGTGGGCATCGGGCGACCCGGCCGCCCCTGGTGCGGTCACGCATCAAGGGATGGTGTATGGCATACAGCATCCGTTTACGGGTGAGGTTATGTATCCGCCAACATCTTCATGTTGGCGGATCGGACAACCCGGCCTATTGGAGCTCATGTGCGAATGGGCGCCTTACGAGTTGCGCGATATTGATGATGGAGCGCGTAGGGCAGAGATTTGCGGCATAGATAAGAATGCAGTGAGGAAGGGTGTCAAGGCCGTCATGCTTTCCGTGCCTCTTGAGGATGCCAGGAAGCTGGCACAGATACGCTACGACGCAGGTGCATGGCCTCTACTATACTTCACGGGCGGAGGCAAGGGCGGAATGCGTAGGAAGCGCTATCTCGACGAATCACAGGGACGCGTAGCTGATAATCTGTGGACGCATGAGGAAGTCGGCCACACTGATGAGGCCAAGAAGCAGCTGAAAAAGCTCTTTGGCGGCTCGGCTCCGTTCGACACGCCCAAGCCCGTTCGCCTCATGGATCGTATCCTCACTATCGCGAGTGACCCAGATTCCCTCGTTATCGACTTCTTCTCCGGCTCTGCCTCAATGGCGGAGGCCGTCATGCGCAAGAATGCCGAGGATGGTGGTAAACGCCGCTTCATCCTCGTGCAGATACCAGAGGAGGCATCTGGCCAGTTCTCTACCCTTACCGACATCGGCGAGGAGCGCATCCGGCGCGCGGGCAAGAAGATTGCAGAAGAGGTGGAAGGGTCGAATCGTCAGCTCAAGATTGGCGGGGATTCCAAGCCCGTTCCCGACATCGGCTTCCGTGTGTTCAGTATCGACAGCTCCAACTTCCTGGACACCTACAGCGAACCCGGTGAGCAGACCCAGGCGAGCCTGCTAAGCCTTGTGGACAACCTCAAGGAAGACCGCACGCCTGAAGACCTGCTCTTCCAGGTGTTGCCAGCCTTCCGCATCCCTTACTCCGCTCACGTGGAGAAGATGGACGTTGCAGGTGCCACCTACTTCAACATAAACGACGGTCAGCTCATAGCCTGTTTTGATACGCCGGTGGATACCGAGGCAATTGAGAAGATCGCACGGATGAAGCCCATCTACGCTGTCTTCCGCGATGCGTCTTTCGCTAGCGATTCCGATGCCGCGAACTTTGAGGAGCTCTTCAAGACCTACAGTCCCGATACTGTGAGGCGGGTGATCTAGATGGGCGAGCTCTCGCGTTACGGCGATGCCGTACAGGCTATCAAACAGGCGATACTCAAGAGCCAGTACGAGGCTACCAAGGGCGTCAACGCCCAGCAGCTGGCGCTCTATTATTCCATAGGCAGGTACATCTCCGTCAATACTCGCAGTAATACCTGGGGCACTGGTGCCATCAATGCCATCAGCTTGCAGCTTCAGAAGGAGCTGCCGGGTCTGCGTGGGTTCTCTGCCCGGAACCTCAAGTACATGAGGACGTTCTACGAGGAGTGGTCACAAGGTGCAGAGGACGATTCGGCACTCGCGAGTGCCGAATCGGGGAGTCGGACTTCGACCGAAATTCGGCAGTTGGGAGTGCCGAATTTGAACGCCGAGGTGGGCGACAGTTTCCTGGCAATCGGCTTCACGCATCACCGCATCATTCTTTCGTCGGCGAAGTCGCGCGACGAGCGCCTCTTCTACATCAACGTATGCGCAGAGAACCACTACTCGGTCTCTGAGCTCAAGCGCGCGATTACTCGTGACGACTTCCACCACCAGGGTAAGATGCCCAACAACTTCATGCAGACGATTCCCAAGGGGCAGCGTGCGCTCCGTGCAATCAGCACGTTCAAGGACGAGTACCTGCTGGACTTCATCAACGTGGAGGAGCTTGGCGTGCGCGACGGTGCCGACGTCGATGAACGCGTGGTGGAGCAGGGCATCGTCCACAACATCAAGAACTTCATCATCGAGTTCGGGCGCGACTTTGCCTTCGTTGGAAATCAGTACCATCTTGACGCCTTCGGTGAAGATCAGTACATCGACCTGCTGTTTTTTAACCGCGCACTAAACTGTCTCGTTGCGGTGGAGCTGAAGGCAGGTCCCTTTAAGACCGCGTACCTCGGCCAGCTGAGCGGGTATCTGAGCGTTCTCGATGGCTACGTGAAGAAGCCCCACGAGAACGACTCCATAGGCATCGTCCTCTGCAAGGACGCCAATAGGGCGTTTGTTGATTACGTCGTGCGCGATTTTGACAAGCCGATGGGAGTTGCCACCTACAAGATGACGCAGGACATGCCCCAGGAGCTCCGCGACGCTCTTCCACCCATCGAGGGCCTGCGCGCGCTTCTTGAGGAAAGCGGGGACTAATCGTGCACTTCAAGTTCAAGAAGCAGCAGTATCAGGCCGATGCCGCCAAGGCAGTCTGCGATGTGTTCGAGGGCCAGCCGAACGCCAATCCGCTTGCGTTCCTGCGCGACCTCGGCACCACCACAAGAAGAGACGGACAGGCCCAGATTCAGATTGGAAGCGATACAGGCTACGGCAACGCTCCCATACAGCTAACAAGCGACCGGCTGCTTGTCAACGCCAGGCGTGTGCAGCGAGCCAACCAGATCGCAGAGTCCAGCGCCCTGAGCGCCGGCATCGGAGGTGTGTGCCTCGACGTGGAGATGGAGACCGGCACAGGCAAGACCTACACCTTCATCAAAACCATGTATGAGCTGAACAAGGTGTATGGCTTCAAGAAATTCGTCATCGTGGTGCCCAGCGTGGCGATACGCGAAGGCACGATGAAAAACCTGGCCATTACCCGTGAGCATTTTGCGCAGGATTATGAGAATGTGCCTTGCGTGCCCATTTTGTACGACAGCGCCCGCCTGAATGATTTGCGCCATTTTGCGCAAAGCGACGCCTTGAGCGTTCTGGTCATCAACATCGACAGTTTTGCCAAGGATGGCAACAAAATCAAGCAGCAGGGCGAGCGGGCGTTTGCGCCCATTGAGTACATTCGTGCCATCAATCCGATTGTGATTGTGGATGAGCCGCAGAATTTTGAAACGGAAATTCGCCAGAAAGCCCTGCGCGACTTGAATCCGCTGTGTACGCTGCGTTATTCGGCCACGCATAGAAACACATACAACCTGCTGTATTCGCTAGGCCCTGTTCAGGCTTATGACATGGGATTGGTCAAGCAGATTGAAGTGGATGGCGTAACGGGCCATGACGGCCATAATCAGGCGTATATCGAGCTGCTGGAAATCGGCGCAGGCGCCAAAAGCATGAACGCGCGCGTGCGCATGGATGTGAATGGCAAAAACGGCGTGCTGCGCAAGGAAATACGCATTCGGCCTGGC
>ERZ772917.1888-NODE-1888-length-11201-cov-5.052485_pt1 | contig 11201 bp, 5 predicted proteins | sample MGYA00511187_ERZ772917 | MGnify/ENA primary metagenome ERZ772917 (study PRJEB29015, sample SAMEA2737925) | human oral metagenome | biome: human oral; feature: human-associated habitat; material: dental | place: China | collected 2012 ... | reverse complement strand
GAAGTGCTGTTCCGCATGGAGCGCAACGGCGTGCTGATCGACGCCGAGGCGCTGGCGCGGCAGAGCAACGCACTCGGCCAGCGTTTGCTGGAACTGGAAGCGCAAATTTACGAAGCCGCCGGCCAACCGTTCAACATCAATTCCCCCAAACAGCTCGGCAACATCCTGTTCAGCAAACTGGGCCTGCCCGCCCGTAAAAAAACGCCGTCGGGCACGCCCTCGACCGACGAAGAAGTGCTCTCCGAACTCGCGCTCGACTACCCGCTGCCCAAGCTGCTGCTCGAATCGCGCCAGATCGTCAAGCTCAAGGGCACCTACGCCGACAAGCTGCCGAAAATGATCAACCCGAAAACCGGCCGCGTGCACACCCATTTCGCACAAGCGGTCGCTGTCACCGGCCGATTAGCCTCCAGCGACCCCAATCTGCAAAACATTCCCGTGCGCACCGCCGAGGGACGGCGCATCCGCGCCGCCTTCGTCGCACCGCCCGGTAGCCGCATCATTTCGGCCGACTACTCGCAAATCGAATTGCGCATCATGGCGCACCTTTCGCAGGACGCCGGCCTGCTCGATGCATTCGCCCACGGTGAGGACGTACACCGCGCCACAGCGGCCGAAATCTTCGGCCTCACGCCGTCCGAAGTCAGCGCCGACCAGCGGCGTGTGGCCAAGGTCATCAACTTCGGCCTCATCTACGGCATGAGCGCCTTTGGCCTTGCCCGTCAGCTCGGCCTTGAACGCAGCGCCGCGCAGGGCTACATCGAACGCTACTTCGCCCGCTACCCCGGCGTTGCCCGCTACATGGAAGAAACGCGCCATGAAGCACGGATGAACGGCTACGTCGAAACGGTATTCGGCCGCCGGCTCTGGCTGCCCGACATCCGCGCGGCGCAGGCCGGCCGCCGCCAGGGCGCCGAGCGCGCCGCCATCAATGCGCCAATGCAGGGCACCGCCGCCGATCTCATCAAACTGGCCATGATTGCCGTGCAGGACTGGATCAGCCGCGAACACCTGCACACGCGACTGATTCTGCAAGTGCACGACGAACTCGTGCTGGAAGTGCCGGAAGCCGAACTCCCCCGCCTGCGTGCCGAACTGCCGCCGCTCATGACGCGCGTCGCCGCGTTGAGTGTCCCGCTGGCCGTCGAAGTCGGCGTCGGCGCCAACTGGGACGAAGCGCACTGACGCGACGCCCGCACAGGCCACGACGCACCTTTCGTTAGAAGGCACCCCGCCAGCCCGCGTGGAATGGGCATCTCCGGAACCACTGCCCTGAAACCCTTATAAATAGGGCATATCCAGACACCCTGCCTGGAGCGCCTTTATCCATGCGGGTTTTGGAAGTACCCGCCCGGAAACGCCCTATTCATACGGAGTTCAGCACATCCCGAAAAGCCCCTCGCCCTTTGGGAGAGGAATTTGGGAAGAGGGTAAAAAAGCAAAAAGAGCGCAGGGGAAAAATCAAATTCCATCTGAAATAACAGAAGCCAAGCCTTTGGCGTGTTGCCCTCTCTGCCCCTTCGGGGCATCTCCCCCACAGGGGGAGAATTAAAGGACATTGCCAACTCGGTCGATCTGATGACCGCACATCTTCCCCGTAGGGGAGAATTAAAACCCATCGACCGCTGACGCGACTGCTCCGTTACGCTTTCGCCCAAAGTAGTGCTGCCCGCTAGCCCGCGTATTTAGGGCATTTCCGGCACCCCCACCCTGAAGCCCTTTATTTATAAGGGTTTCAGAGCACCATGCCCGCAATCGCCCTATCCACGCGGGTTTCCGAGGGGTGCGCCGAAAGCTTAATAGCGGCCCGGCTTTGCCAAAAGACAAGGCAGCAAGCTGCTGACAGACCACTCAGTACGGCAAGGCCAGGTCAACACAGCAACGCCGTATTTTGGCAAAGGAAGCCGCTATTTCAACGGGGTTGCCCGGAACCCCTTGTCTTTAGGGCATTTCCGAACAGGTACTTTTCCGGCCGGGCAGCGATAGCTGCCTTGTGGGGGTTCGAGCCTTATTCCACCGTCACCGATTTAGCGAGGTTGCGCGGTTTATCCACATCGGTGCCGCGCACCAGCGCGACATGGTAGGCGAGCAATTGCAGCGGGATCGTATGCAGCAGCGCCGAGAGCTGACCATAGTGTTCGGGCAGACGCAGGATGTGCAGGCCGTCGGACGCTGACATTTCGCTGTCGGCGTCGGCAAAGACGAACAGCTCGCCGCCGCGCGCGCGCACTTCCTGCAAATTGGATTTGAGCTTTTCCAGCAAGGCGTCGTTCGGGGCAACGGCAATCACTGGCATGTCCTGATCGACGAGCGCCAGCGGCCCATGCTTGAGTTCGCCCGCCGGATAGGCTTCGGCATGGATGTACGTAATTTCCTTGAGCTTGAGCGCGCCTTCCATGGCAATCGGGTAATGGCGGCCGCGCCCGAGAAACAGCGCATTCTGTTTCATGGCGAAGCGCTCTGCCCAGACGCGAATGTGGGGTTCAAGCTCAAGCACCTTGCCAACGGCGACGGGTAAATGGCGCAAGGCGCTCAGTCCTTTCCCTTCATCGGCAGGCGTCAGCCGGCCGCGCAGTTTTGCCAGCGTCAGCGTCAGCAGATAAAGCGCAGCCAGCTGCGTCGTAAAGGCTTTGGTCGAGGCGACGCCGATCTCCGGCCCTGCGCGCGTAATGAAGCGCAAGGCATTTTCGCGCACCAGCGAGGATTCCGGCACGTTGCAGATACAAAGCGTATGCCGCATCCCCAGTGATTTGGCGTGTTGCAGCGCAGCCAGCGTATCGGCGGTTTCGCCGGACTGGGAAAGGGTCACGACGAGCGTTGCCGGATCGGCGACCGAATCGCGGTAGCGGTATTCGCTGGCGACCTCGACGCTGCACGGCAGGCCGGCAATCGCCTCCAGCCAGTAACGCGCCGTCAAACCGGCATGGTAGCTGGTGCCGCAGGCAAGAATGAGCACCTGACGCGCCGCCCTGAGCACGGGTTCTGCCGATGCGCCGAACAGTCCGGGCTGCACGCTGTGCGTGGCACCCAGCATTTCCAGCGTATTGGACAAGGCGGCGGGCTGCTCGAAAATTTCCTTCTGCATGTAATGACGATACTGGCCCAGCTCCACCGCATCTGCCGACAGTTGCGATTCCGACTCCAGGCGCTTGACAGGCGTCCCGTCAACGCGGGTGATCCGGAAACCGTCGCGGGTTATCTCGGCGCAATCGCCGTTTTCCAGATAGACGATACGCCGCGTCACCTGCAACAGCGCGGAGACATCCGATGCGGCATAGTGACCGTTCTCGCCGATGCCGAGCAGCAACGGCGCGCCGTCACGCGCCATGACAATCCGTCCCGGTTCGCTTTTGCGGAGGATGGCCAAGGCGAAAGCGCCGCGCAGTTGGGCGATTGCGGCACGTGCGGCAGCAAAGAAATCATCGTGCTTTTTCAGCTCCGAGGCGATCAGATGCGCCACAACCTCGGTATCGGTTTCCGAAACGAATTCGTAACCTTCCGCGCGCAGGCGGGTGCGCAGAGGCTCGTGATTTTCGATGATGCCGTTATGAACGACCGCCAAACCGCCCGATACATGCGGATGTGCGTTGCGCTCGCTCGGGACGCCATGCGTCGCCCAGCGCGTATGGGCAATGCCCGTTTCACCGCTGGCGGCGGACTGCTCGGCCTGCGCCGCCAGCTCTGAAACGCGCCCGACGGCGCGCAGACACTGCAAACCGCCCTGACCGATCAACGCCAGACCGGCCGAGTCATAGCCGCGATACTCAAGCCGCCGCAAGCCTTCCAGCAATACGGATACAACATTGCGATCAGCGACCGCAGCAACGATGCCACACATTTTTACTCCGCATCTCAAACAGAATACTCAACGTCTCAACAGTCAGAAGAGCAGGCGCGCAGAGCGCTTACGTTGCCCAATCCGAAGCGGCTGCCCTCTGATCGCTCTCATTGCGCCTTCATCACCCTAGAAAAGCGCGAGTCCAGTCAGAAATCATGGATGGGCGCAAGCTTATCACCGTTCCTTACGGGGACGTTTCCAGCCGGGAATCGAAGTCTGCCGGGCGCGCGAAATAGTCAACGCATCGGCTGGCGCATCCTTCGTCAGCGTCGTGCCGGCGCCCAGGGTGGCTCCACGGCCCACCGTCACCGGCGCAACCAGCTGGGTATCCGATCCGATGAAGGCATCGTCCTCAATCACCGTCTGATGTTTATGGGCGCCGTCGTAATTGCAGGTGATCGTCCCCGCGCCGATATTGACGCGCTGGCCGACGCTGGCATCACCGATATAGGCGAGATGATTGGCCTTGGCGTGCGCTGCAAACGCGCTCTGTTTGACTTCGACGAAATTGCCGATATGGACGTCCTCAGCCAATGTCGTCCCTGGGCGCAGGCGGGCAAAAGGACCAATACGGCCATGCGCGCCGACGACGGCCTCTTCGATATGCGTAAAAGCGGCCAGATGACTGCCCGCTTCGATGACGGCATCCTTAAGCACGCAGTTGGGCCCCAGCTCAACGCCGTCGCCCAGCGCCACCCGCCCTTCAAAAACGCAATTGACGTCGATAAATACGTCGCGCCCGCAAACAAGCTCGCCGCGCACGTCGATACGCGCTGGATCGGCCAGGCGCACGCCCTGCGCCATGAGCCGCTCGGCCTGACGGCGCTGGTAGATACGCTCCAGTTCCGCCAGCTGTGCCTTGTCATTAACGCCAAGCGCTTCCCACGGCTCATCCGGCTGCGCAGTGCGCACCGGCACGCCGTCGGCAATCGCCATGCCCACAATGTCGGTCAGGTAATACTCATGCTGCGCGTTGTCGTTCGACAGGCGCCGGAGCCACCCGCCAAGGCAGGCCGTGGGCACGGCGATCACGCCGGTATTGATCTCACGGATAGCGCATTCTGCCGGTGTCGCATCTTTCTGCTCGACAATCCGCATAACTTCGCCGGCAGCATTGCGCACGATACGGCCATAGCCGTAGGGATCGGCCGGTTCGACGGTCAGAATTGCGAGCGCATTGTGCGCCTCGCGAACCAGCCGCTGTAGCGTCTCCTTGCGGATCAATGGCCCGTCGCCATTGAGTACCAGCGTCGTTTCCGCCGCAGCTGCTAGATGCGGCAACGCCTGCATGACGGCGTGCCCCGTCCCCAGCTGCGGCGACTGCAAGGCCCAGGAAATATCCGGCGCATCCAGGGCAGTACGCACGGCTTCGCCGCCATACCCATAGACCACGCACAGTGTTTCCGGATGCAGGCTGCGCGCCGTGTCGATGACGTGCGCAACCAGCGCCTTGCCGGCAAGGGGATGCAACACCTTGGGCAAGTCAGAATGCATCCGCTTTCCCTGCCCGGCCGCCAGAATGACAATATTCATCGTTTCAACTCCACACTCCATGAAGCCGCCGCGGCGCAATGAGCCGCTCTCGGCGCATTTTGCGCCCCCTTTACGCCCGCTTCCCAAATATCGGGGGGCTGGCAGCGAAATTGGCGACAAAAAACGCCATCAGCAATAAAGATTTTGATTTTCATAGCATAACAGCCTTCTTTCCAGCCGTCGCGCATCATGCAGAACCGAAGCGAACGCCACTGCCGACGGCGGTTTGCTGATTGTCGCGGGTCACGCGCGGACACGTCCGGACAATACCGACCTGTGCCGCCGGAGAAATTTATCGGGCAACGGTCAATCGATACATTCGATCCCCCGATTGGCGACACAGCCCGACCGGTTATTCTATGAAACAGGAACACCGCATCTGCCGATACGGCCGGCAATTTGGCCGCACACCCGTCTTTCACAAACAGGCCATACAATCCAATCGCACCCTTGCTGGGGCCCAAACAGACAGAAATTGGATGGAAATGATACGCAACGGGGTATTCGGCAAGCGCGATTTCTTCTGCCAAACGGTTTGCCGTGATACGATTTTGTCCTTGTCGAAAGGACTGCTGCGCCGGAACCTTGCGTTCATGGCGGTAGAAATGCATGACTGATGACGCGGGGCAGCTTTGATTGTCGTATTTACTGCCCGCGCTCCGTGGTTTTTCTCCCGTTCGCGCAATGCATTTTCGGTCGAATTTTCCGGAAGCTTCTTGTGATTTACGCACGATCATAAAAAACCTCCCGCAAGTACCCTGCCGACAATCCAAAATACCTCTGTTTTCATGACATGGAGCTTTAAATGCCACTGACTATTGGCGTGCCGCGCGAAATTTTTCCCGGCGAAAAACGGGTTGCGACTGTTCCCGATGTCGTCGAAAAGCTGATCAAGCTTGGATTCAAGGTTGCGATTGAGTCTGGCGCGGGCGAAGCAGCGAATTTCAATGACGAGACCTATCGCGCAGCCGGCGCAGACATTGTCGCCGACGCCGCCCAGCTCTGGGCTGGCGCTGACATCATTTTCAAGGTACGCGGCCCGACGGTAGAAGAAGTCGCGCTGATGCGCGAAGGCAGTACGCTGATCTCCTTCATCTGGCCGGCCCAGAACCCGGAACTCATGCAGCAACTGGCTGCCCGGAAAGCGACCGTTCTGGCCATCGACTCTCTGCCTCGCCAGCTTTCCCGCGCCCAGAAAATGGATGCGTTGACCTCGATGGCCGGCATCAGCGGTTACCGGGCCGTCATTGAAGCAGCAAATGCTTTTGGCCGTTTCTTCAATGGTCAAATTACGGCCGCCGGCAAAGTGCCTCCCGCCAAAGTGTTCATTGCCGGGGCGGGTGTCGCCGGCCTGGCGGCGATCGGCACGGCGGCCAACCTGGGCGCCATTGTGCGCGCCAACGATACGCGCGCCGAAGTCGCCGACCAAGTCAAGTCGCTGGGGGGTGAGTTCGTCAAGGTAGATTACGAAGAAGACGGCTCCGGCGGCGGCGGTTACGCCAAGGTGATGAGCGAAGGCTTCCAGCAGGCCCAGCGCAAGATGTATGCCCAGCAAGCCAAGGAAGCAGACATCATCATCACGACCGCGCTGATTCCCGGCAAGCCCGCGCCCAAACTGATCACCGAAGATATGGTGAAAAGTATGAAACCGGGCAGCGTCATCGTCGATATGGCGGGTGAACAGGGCGGCAACTGCGAGCTGACCGAGCCGGGCCAGGCCGTCGTGAAATATGGCGTCACGATCATCGGTTACACGGATCTGCCCAGCCGTCTGTCAAAACAGTCTTCGACACTGTACGCTACCAATCTGTTGCGCCTGACGGAAGAGTTGTGCAAGACCAAGGACGGCACTCTGAACGTTAATATGGAAGATGATGCCATTCGCGGCTTGACCGTTATCAAGAATGGCGAGATCACCTGGCCGCCCCCTCCCCTGAAACTTCCCGCGCCGCCGCCCGCCAAGCCTGCGGCCGCAGCACCTGCGCCTGCCGCGAAAAAAGGGCATGGACACGGCGCCAGTGGAGAGCCGATGCCGGCCAGTACGCTAGCCATCATCGGCGGCATCATTGCCGTGCTCTTCGTCTTGGTCGGCCTGACGGCGCCGCCCGCCTTCTTGTCGCACTTCACCGTGTTCGTGCTGGCCTGTTTCGTAGGCTATATGGTGGTTTGGAATGTCACACCTTCACTCCATACGCCGTTGATGAGCGTCACCAACGCCATCAGCAGCATCATCGCCATTGGCGCGCTGGTGCAAATTGCGCCGCCGCTCACCGACATTCACGCCGATATCATTGCCGGCCGTTCCGTAGACTGGATCCGCTGTTTTGCCATCGGCGGCATCGTGCTGGCGACGATCAATATGTTTGGCGGCTTTGCGGTCACACAGCGCATGCTGCAAATGTTCCGCAAATAAGAAAAGGGAGAAAAACTCATGCCTACCAGTTTGGCTACTGTTGCCTACATCGGAGCCACCATCCTTTTCATTCTTTGCCTTGGCGGGCTGTCGAACCAGGAAACCGCGCGACGCGGCAACCTGTACGGCGTCATCGGCATGGCAATTGCCGTCATCGCTACGGTATTCGGGCCGCGTGTCCTGAGCGCCGGACTGCCGTGGATCATCGGTTGCATGGTCGTCGGCGGTGCAATCGGGCTGTATCTGGCGCGCGTCGTCCAGATGACGCAGATGCCCGAGTTGGTCGCTTTCATGCATAGCATGGTCGGCCTGGCAGCGATGTTCATCGGTTATGCAAGCTTTATCGACCCGGCTGCCTCGGTCGGCCTTTCGCCCGCAGAGCAAACCGTGCACGAGGTTGAAATGTACGTGGGCGTTCTGATCGGCGCGGTAACTTTTTCCGGATCGGTCGTTGCCTTCGGCAAACTGTCCGGCCGCATTGGCGGAAAACCGTTTTTGCTGCCCGGCCGCCATTTGATCAATCTCGTCGGCCTGCTCGTCGTCATCTGGTATGGCCGCGAGTTCCTCAACGCGCAGAGCGTTGCCGAAGGCATTACGCCAATGGTCATCATGACGGCCATTTCGCTGCTTTTTGGCGTGCATATGGTTATGGCCATCGGCGGCGCCGACATGCCTGTCGTTGTTTCGATGCTCAATAGCTACTCAGGCTGGGCGGCGGCGGCTACCGGTTTCATGTTGTCCAACGACCTTCTGATCGTCACCGGTGCGCTGGTCGGTTCGAGCGGCGCCATTTTGTCGTACATCATGTGTAATGCCATGAACCGCAACTTCCTCAGCGTCATCAGCGGTGGCTTCGGTTCGGGCGGCAATGCGTTCAAACCGGCATCGGGCGGTGACGCGGCGCCAGCAGGGGAAACGACACCGATCTCGGCCGCGGAAACTGCCGAGCTTCTGAGCGAAGCCAAGAATGTCATTATCGTCCCCGGTTACGGCATGGCCGTTGCTCAGGCACAGCATAGTGTCTATGAAATTACGCGCGTCCTGCGCGAGCGTGGCGTCAATGTCCGCTTTGGCATCCACCCGGTGGCGGGACGGATGCCTGGCCACATGAATGTTCTGCTTGCTGAGGCCAAGGTCCCCTACGATATCGTGCTTGAAATGGACGAGATCAATGACGACTTTGCCGACACGGATGTTGCCATCGTGATTGGCGCCAACGATATCGTCAATCCGGCTGCGCAAGAAAATCCCAATAGCCCGATCGCGGGTATGCCGATTCTCGAAGTATGGAAAGCAAAGACATCGATTGTCATGAAGCGCAGTATGGCTTCCGGCTATGCCGGTGTCGATAACCCGCTGTTCTACAAAGAGAACAACCGGATGCTTTTTGGCGATGCCAAGAAAATGCTGGACGAGGTACTCAATACGCTCAACGCGTCCAAATAAAATGCCGTCTGCCTGCGGCAGACGCCTCGAAGACAATCGAACCAAGGGCTTCCATCTTTCATGGAAGCCCTTGTTTTATGGCATTTCGGAGGAGGCGTCCGGAAGCCCTTTATCCACAGGCATTTCAGAGGACATGCCCGCAAATGCCCTATCCGTGCGGGTTCTGGAGCGCCCCAAAAGCCCCTCGCCCTTTGGGAAAAGGATTTAGGGAAGGGCAAGGCGGTAAAAAGAGCGTCAAGGGCAAAAAGGTAGAAAAAGTGCCGAGCGCAAAATCAAACCCCATCTGAAATAAAGAAACCGTTTTCGGCTTGCTGCGCTCTCCGCCCCTGCGGGGCATCCCCCCACAGGGGGAGAATTAAAAACCCATCGACCGCCTACGCTACCGCTCCGTTACGCTTTCCCTAAAGAGGATGCCCGAAAGCCCGCGTATTTGGGGCATTTCAGAGAAGGGTTCCCGCAAGTCCTTTATTTACGGGCATCTCAGAGGAGATGCTCTGGCGCTCTTGTAAACAGAGCATCTCCGGGCACCTGCCCGCAAGCCCTTTATTTATAAGGGTTTCAGACTACCCTGCCCGAAGATCCTTTATCCATGCGAATTTCAGAGAGGCATGCCCGCAAATGCCCTATCCACGCGGAGTTCAGGGCGCCCATATTTAGGACATTTAAAACATAGCGGCTCGACTTTGCAAAAGACAAGGCGGCGAGCCGCAGACAGTACACTCAGTACGGCAAGGCGAGCCAGCGCCGTATTCCGGCAAAGGAAACCGCCATATTCAGAAGGGCTGCTAGGAGATCCTTTACCACGCGGGATTTAGGGCGCCTAGTTTCCGACAAGCGGAGTGAGGTCACCTGCCGCGCAAACCCATTGCCAAGCATGCCGCCGCGACACAATGTACGAGTGGCTAAGAGCGTGCGCAGATTGCATTGCTAATTTCCGTCGGCGTCGCTGTATCAACGACAAGCGCCTCACCCAGCCGTTTGAGCAGCACCAGCCGCATTTTGCCGGCTTGTACTTTCTTGTCGCGCTGCATCAGTTCAAGGTAGCGGTTCACCGGCATGGCCGGGCCACGCACGGGCAGGCCAACGCGCATAAATAATTGTTCGATGCGCATTACATCGGCACGCGCCAGCCAGCCCAGGTCAGCCGAAAGCTCGGCTGCCATCAATATACCGGCGGCAACCGCTTCTCCATGCAACCATGCACCATAGCCAAGCCCTGTTTCGATGGCATGGCCGAAGGTATGGCCTAGATTAAGCAAGGCGCGTTCTCCATGTTCCTGTTCATCGTTGGCCACAATCTCGGCCTTGTGTTGACACGAGTGATAAATGGCATATTCGAGTGCGGCAGGATCCTTGTTCAACAGGGCATCTAGATGCGTTTCCAGCCAGCCCAGAAACGCTATATCCCGAATCAGCGCGTACTTGACAACTTCCGCTAGTCCCGCGCGCAATTCACGATCGGGTAAGGTTTTCAGCACATCCGTATCCGCCAATACCAGGTAAGGTTGATAAAACGCACCAATCATGTTTTTACCTAGGGGATGATTGATTGCCGTCTTACCCCCCACGGAAGAATCCACTTGCGCCAGCAGCGTCGTTGGAATTTGGATAAACGGGATACCGCGCTGATAACACGCAGCGGCAAATCCTGTCATATCACCCACCACGCCACCGCCCAGTGCGATCAGGGTAGTCGAACGCTCACAACGCCCTGCCAACAAAGCGTCAAAAATCATTTTCAGCGTTTCCCAGTTCTTATAGATCTCACCATCCGGCAGGATTGTTTCCGCTGACACGGTAATGCCCAGATGTTCCATCAAAGCGCGCAGCGTTGACAAATACAGCGGCGCAACTGTGACATTACTGACGATAGCCACCTGATGTACCGACTGAAAATATCCGGATAGCAGCCGCTTATTGCCCAGCAGACCCGCACCGATCAAAATCGGGTAGGTGCGCGCGCCAAGCGCC